>Ga0209181_10013305_pt1 | contig 10321 bp, 9 predicted proteins | sample MAT05_FD_187208 | JGI IMG/M metagenome (GOLD analysis project Ga0209181, IMG submission 187208) | Freshwater microbial communities from Lake Fryxell liftoff mats and glacier meltwater in Antarctica - MAT-05 (SPAdes) (version 2) | ecosystem: Environmental > Aquatic > Freshwater > Ice > Liftoff...
AGAAGAGGTTGTATACGGTCGCTGCGTCAACGCCGTCTTCGGCGCTCAGCACTTCGACGGCCTTGTTGGAGATTTCCTTGATGCGTTGCGTACGCGCCTGCTTGCTGGTGATGCGGAAAGCTTCCTGCAAGTCGGCTTCAACGAGCGCGTTGAGCTTGGCAACCAGCGCTTCGTTCTTCGCCGCGGCAGTCCAATCCCATTCCGGCTTGCCGGCTTCTTCGACGAGTTCGTTGATCGCTGTGATGACGACTTGCATCTGTTCGTGGCCGTAAACAACGGCGCCGAGCATGACGTCTTCGGGCAGGATGTCGGCTTCCGATTCAACCATCAGCACGGCCGATTGCGTACCGGCGACGACGAGGTTGAGCTGGCTCGTCTTGAGTTGGGTCAGCGTCGGGTTCAAGACGTACTGGCCGTCGATATAGCCGACGCGGGCAGCGCCGATCGGGCCATCAAACGGGATGCCGGAGACGGCCATTGCCGCGGAGGCGCCGATGATCGCCGGGATGTCCGGGTCGACTTCGGGATTCAAGGAGACGACCATCGCCACGACTTGCACTTCGTTGTAGAAGCCTTCGGGGAAGAGCGGGCGCAACGGGCGGTCGATGAGGCGCGAGGTCAGCGTTTCCTTCTCCGACGGGCGGCCTTCGCGCTTGAAGAAACCGCCGGGGATGCGGCCGGCGGCGTAGGTCTTTTCAATGTAATCGACGGTGAGCGGGAAAAAATCCTGTCCCGGCTTGACCGATTTATTGCCGACGACGGAGACCAGAACGACCGTGTCGTCGACCGTCACCATGATGACCGCGCCGGCCTGACGACCGATTTCGCCGGTTTCCAGCGTGACCTGGTGAGCGCCCCAGGTAAAGGTTTTCTTGACGATAGTAAACATGAATTTCCTCTCTCAATAATTCAACGCGCGCACCCACAACACCGGTGCGCAATCAACGCCAACATGGCGAAAAGTCAATACAACAACAGCGGCGCAGCCCGCAGGGGCTGGCCGCTGTTATCCATTCGAATCGTCTGCACTGCCAACCGCACAGCGGTTCGGCGGGCAGGTTTACTTGCGCAGGCCGAGACGGGAAATCAGTGCACGGTAGGAATCGACGTTCGTGCGCTTGAGATAATCGAGCAGCTTGCGCCGGCGGCTGACCATACGCAGCAGGCCGCGACGCGAGTGGAAATCCTTGTTGTGTTCCTTGAAGTGACCGGAAAGGTCATTAATGCGTGCGGTAAGCAGCGCCACCTGGACTTCGGAGGAACCCGAGTCGCCTGCGGCACGCTGATAATCGGTCATGATCTGCGCTTTTTGCGCAACGGTGATCGCCATGTCAAACTCTCTTTCGTGGTAACGACGCAGCCCCAGTTTGATAGAGCCGTGCCAGGTTAAAAAAATGAACGTCCTGATCGCTTGGCGAAGCGAGCCGCGGATTATAGCCGTCCGCCACGGCTGCGGCAAGCGCTGCGCCAAAAGCGCGTGTCAAACGCTCACCAGGCGGCGCGGTTTGACCTGCCCCGTGGTCTCGGCCTCGCCGAGACCGAGCAGCGTGCTCTCGTTGTAGACGCGGCATCTGCCGGATATCCCGTTGCCGCCGTCGGCAAAGCTCACCGGGTTACCGTGCGCGAAGCGCAGCGCGGCTTCGGCGCCCAGTCGAATGACCGGCAGGCTTTGCAAGAGCGCATCGGGAGGCAGCAGGCAGGCCAAGCGCTGTGCCTCGGAAAGACCGTTCAATTGTTCGAGCGTGAGCGCGTCGGCGACCTGCAGGGGGCCGACGGCGGTGCGTCGCAAGGCGGTCAGGTGCGCGCCGCAGCCGAGAACTTCTCCGACGTCTTCAGCGAGCGTACGGATATAGGTGCCCTTGCTGCACGTCACCTGTAATCGGCAGCGCTCGCCGGAGAATTCGAGCAACAGCAACTCGTGAATCGTCACTGCGCGTGCCTGACGTTCGACGGTGACGCCCTGACGGGCGAGTTCGTAGAGCGGTTTTCCGTCGCGCTTCAAGGCCGAATACATCGGTGGAATCTGGCTGATCGGTCCGCGAAAACGCGCCAGCGCGGCGACAAGCTCCGCCTCGCCGAAAGCGATCGGGCGTCGCGAGACGATAAGGCCGTCCGAATCGCCGGTGTCGGTCGTCGCGCCGAACAACAGCTCCGCTTCGTAGGTTTTGTCGGCGTCGAGCAGATCGGCCGAGAACTTGGTCGCTTCGCCAAAACACAGCGGCAGAAGGCCGGTGGCCAGCGGATCAAGCGTACCCGTGTGTCCGGCCTTGGCCGCCGAGAACAGCCGGCGCGCACCCTGCAAAGCGTAGTTGGACGTCATGCCACCGGCCTTGTCGAGCAGCAGCACGCCGTCGACGCGCTGCCAGGCGCGGCGTGGGGCCTTACTCGTCACCGGACTCGGTTTTTGGCCGCGGGTCGGACGTTTCCGAGATGGCGACGGCTTCGCCGATCAGCTTCGAGAGATCAGCGCCGCGTTCGAGCGACTGATCAAAAACAAAATGCAGCTGCGGCGTCGTGTGGATACTGATGCGCTTACCGAGCTCGCGGCGCAGAAAACCGCTGGCGTTTTCCAGGCCGACCATCACCTCTGGCACGTGCGCGCTACCGGCCAGGGTGCTGAAAAAGACCTTGGCGTGCGAATAATCGGCAGTCACCTCGACCTCGGTGATGCTGATCATGCCGACGCGCGGATCCTTGAGCTCGGTCCGGATCAGCTCCGCCAGTTCACGGCGGATCTGTTCGGAAACCCGATCCTTGCGCGAAAAACTTTTGTTGCCCTTGTTCACCATTTACAGCGTCCGGGCAATTTCCGTCACGTCGTAGCATTCGAGCTGGTCGCCTTCCTCGTAGGCGCTGAAGTTCTTCAGCGATAACCCACATTCGAAGCCAGAACGGACTTCCTTGGCGTCGTCCTTGAAACGCTTGAGCGACTCGAACTCGCCGTCCCAGACGACGACGTTGTCGCGCAGGAGACGCGCCCGCGAGCTGCGCTTGACGAGGCCCTCGAGAACGTAGCAGCCGGCGATCGTGCCGATCTTGGTGGCGCGGAAAACCTGCCGGATTTCGACCAGCCCGGTGACTTCCTCGCGCTTTTCGGGCGACAGCATTCCGGACAGCGCAGCGCGCACTTCGTCGACCGCATCGTAAATGATGTTGTAGTAGCGAATATCGACACCGACACTCTCGGCAGCCTTGCGCGCACCGGCGTCGGCACGGGTGTTGAAGCCGATGATGACGGCTTTCGAAGCCTGCGCGAGGTGCACGTCGGACTCGCTGATCGCGCCGACCGCGGCGTGGATGACATTGACCTTGACTTCGGCCGTCGACAGCTTCTGCAGCGACTGGACGAGCGCTTCCTGCGAACCTTGAACGTCGGCCTTGATAATCAGCGGCAGCAGCTTGACTTCGGCTTCGGTCATCTGGTCGAGAATCGTTTCCAGGTTGGCGGCCTGCTTGCTCGCCAGCTTGACGTCGCGGTACTTGCCTTGGCGGAAGAGCGCGATTTCGCGCGCCTTGCGCTCGTCGGCGAGGACGACGGCCTCGAGACCGGCGGCCGGAACGTCCGAAAGACCGAGAATTTCGACCGGGATTGACGGCCCGGCTTCCTTGATGCTCTTGCCGTTCTCGTCGAGCATCGCGCGGATGCGGCCGAACACCTGGCCGGCGAGGAGCACGTCGCCCTGGCGCAAGGTGCCCGACTGGACGAGCATTGTCGCCACCGGGCCGCGACCGCGGTCGAGCCGGGCTTCGATGATCAGGCCTTTGGCCGGTGCGTCGCGCGGCGCCGCCAGCTCGAGTACTTCGGCCTGCAGCAGAACGTTTTCAAGGAGCTCGTCGATTCCCGCGCCGGTCTTCGCCGAAACGAGGATGAAGGGGGCGTCGCCACCGTATTCCTCGGGGATGACCTGCTCGGCGACGAGTTCCTGCTTGACGCGGTCGGGAGCGGCGTCGGGCTTGTCGATCTTGTTCACCGCGACGATGATCGGCACACCGGCTGCTTTGGCGTGGTGAATCGCTTCGCGCGTCTGCGGCATGACCCCGTCGTCGGCAGCGACGACCAGAATAACCAGGTCGGTGGCCTTGGCGCCGCGTGCCCGCATGGCGGTAAACGCTTCGTGACCCGGGGTATCCAGGAAGGTGACCATGCCGCGGTCGGTTTCCACGTGATAGGCGCCGATATGCTGCGTGATACCGCCGGCTTCACCCGAGGCAACCCGGGTGCGACGAATGTAGTCGAGCAAAGACGTCTTGCCGTGGTCGACGTGGCCCATGACCGTGACAACCGGCGCGCGCGGCTCGCGCGGCGCGTCGTGATGAGCTGTTTCATCAATGAAGGCATCGGGGTCGTCGAGCTTGGCGGCAAACGCCTTGTGCCCCATTTCCTCGACGATAATCATCGCCGTTTCCTGATCGATGACCTGGTTGATGGTCACCATCGAGCCCATCTTCATCAACGTCTTGATCACTTCGGTGGCCTTGACCGACATCTTGTGGGCGAGATCGGAAACCGAAATCGTTTCCGGAACGTGCACGTCGTAGACGACGGCTTCGGTCGGCGCCTGGAAGGAATGGCTTTCCTCGGACTCGCCCCCGCGGTTGCCCCGTTTGGCGTGCTTGTTATCGCGCCAGCCAGTGCCGCCGGTGGCGCCGCGCGTTTTGAGGCCCGGACGCTTGTTGGCGCCCTCGTTCTTCCACTGGCCTTTTTTGTCGGCAGCTTTCTTGTCGGTTGTCCCTGGCTTGGCCGCCGGCTTGTGCAAGGTTTTGTCTTCGGCCGGACGCTCGGTCGCGGTCTGCGCGGCGAGCTGTTTGGCCGCTTCGGCGGCGCGCGCGGCAACGGCCTTCTCTTCGGCCTCGATCTTCAGGCGGGCGAGGTCGGCAACACGCTGCTGCTTGCCCAGGTACTCGGCTTCCTGACGCGCCCGCAGTTCAGCGTTGCGCCGCTCTTCAGCCAAACGCAGGCGCTGCTGTTCTTCACCGATGATCGAAGCGCGCGTCACGACTTTCTTGATCCCGGCCTTGGCTTCGCCACTGGCCTTGTCGGCAGCGGCAACGGCGTCAGCCTTGGCCTCGACTTCGGCTTTGGCGTCCGCCTCAGCCTTGGCCTTGGCCTTCGAGGCGGTTTTCGCCTTCGATTCGATGATGATTTCGCCAACCGGCGCGGCGACCGGCACGACGACCGCTGGCGCAGGCGCTTCAGCGACCGGTGCGACAACTGCGGCGGGCGCCTGGGCAGTCACTTCGACCGGCACGGCGGGCGCGGCAGCGACGGGCGGTGCGGCCGCGGGCATCGCCGTTGCATCCGGCGCTATCGGCGCTTCGAGGCGCATTTCCGGAGCATCGCGTTTGACGAGAACCCGCTTTTTGCGCACCTCGACCTGAACCGTGCGCGTTTTGCCGTGCGAGTCCTGCGCCTTGATTTCGCTGGTCTGCTTGCGCATCAGCGTGATCTTGGTCTTGGCATCGCCCTCGCCATGCGCGCGACGCAGATACTCAAGCAGCCGCGACTTGTCCTGCTCGGACAGAAACTCCTCGGCCTTGATCTTCGTTACACCGGCTTTTTGCAACTGCTCGAGCAGCGCACTCTCCGGCATTTTCAAATCGGTGGCGAATTGGGCAACGCTTGTTTGCGCCATGTGAAATCCTCTTTTCTGCTTACTCGAACCAATGCGCGCGCGCGGTGGTGATCAGTTGTTTGGCACGATCGGAATCGACTCCGGTCATCTCGGTCAGTTCGTCGATCGCCAGGTCAGCGAGGTCGTCGCGCGTCTTGATTCCCTGTGTTGCAAGCTTGCCGGCCAGCGCCTTGTCCATGCCCTCGAGGCCGAGCAGGTCTTCGGAAACGTCACCGATCTGCTCTTCGGTGACGATCGCTTCGGTGAGCAGGACGTTGCGCGCACGGTCGCGCAACTCCTGCACCGTCGTCTCGTCAAAGGCCTCGATCTCGTTCATTTCATGGAGCGGGACGTAGGCGACTTCCTCGAGCGTAGAGAAACCCTCGGCGATCAGGATATTGGCCACCTCTTCATCGACGTCGAGCTTTTCCATGAACAGCACGCGAATCGCCGCCGACTCGGCTTCGACCCGCGTTTGTGATTCTTCCTCGGTCATCAGATTGATCGACCAGCCGGTCATCTCGGACGCCAGTCGGACGTTCTGGCCGCCGCGGCCGATGGCGATGGCGAGGTTATCTTCGTCGACGACGACGTCCATGCTGTGCCGGTCTTCATCGACGACGACCGAAATGACCTCGGCTGGCGCCAGCGCGCCGACGACAAACTGCGCCGGATCGGCCGACCAGAGAACGATATCGACGCGCTCGCCAGCCAGTTCGTTGGTCACCGCGGTGACGCGCATGCCACGCATGCCGACGCAGGTGCCGATCGGATCGACGCGCTGGTCGTTCGACTTCACCGCAATCTTGGCGCGGATTCCGGCGTCGCGGGCGGCCGCCTTGATTTCGAGCAGGCCGTCGTCGACTTCGGGCACTTCCATTTCGAAGAGCTTGATGATGAACTCGGGCGCCGTGCGCGAGAGAATCAGTTGCGGGCCGCGCGCCGCGCGGTCGATGCGGGCGAGATAGGCCTTGACACGGTCACCAACGCGCAGGTTTTCGCGCGGGATCATCTGGTCGCGTGGCAGCACGGCTTCGATCTTGCCGGCTTCGATGATCGCGTTGCCGCGTTCCATGCGCTTGATCGTGCCGGTAACGAGGTGCTCCTTGCGTTCGAGGAAGTCGTTGAGAATCTGGTCGCGTTCGGCATCGCGGATTTTCTGGAGAATCACCTGCTTGGCGGCCTGCGCGCCGATGCGTCCGAAATCGATGGCCGGCAGGGACTCCTCGAGATAATCGCCGAGTTCGACTTCGGGGTCCTGTTTCTGCGCTTCGGACATCGGGATATGCTGCGCCTCGTGTACAAAATCCTCGTCGGCGACGATTTCCCAGCGGCGAAAGGTCTCGAAGTCGCCCGTATCGCGATCGACGACGACACGAACGTCGGCCTCGTCATGGACACGCTTCTTGGTCGCCGACGCGAGCGCCAGTTCCAACGCGCCAAAGACGATGTCCTTGGTGACGTTTTTCTCGCGCGCCAGCACATCGACCAGCAACAATATTTCGCGGCTCATATTCTCACTACCCCCTAATCCAGCTATCCGGCCTGATCACTTCTTGTCGAACTTGGGAACCAGCCGCGCTTTGTCAATATTACTCAGCGCCAGCTCCACCTCGCCCGTATCGATCACCAGGCCTACCTTGCCGTCCTGCACACGCTGCAAAACGCCGTTGAAATTGCGCCGACCGCCGACCGGCAGCCGCAGCCGCACGTTAATCTCTGAACCAAGAAAACGCTCAAAGTCGACCGGCTTTTTGAGCACCCGGTCAAGCCCGGGCGACGACACTTCGAGCCGGTCGTAATCGACCGCCTCGACGGCGAGTACGCGCGCGAGCTGGTTGCTGACCAGCGCGCAGTCTTCGACGTCGATCCCGCCTGTCTTGGTGAGCTGGTCGATGAAAAGACGCAGCACGCGGCCACGCGGACTCTGTTCGAGGTCCACGAGCTCGTAACCGAGACCGGTCACCGTTTTGTCGATCAGTTCGTGTAAATGCATATCTACAAATAAAAAATGGGCGAAACGCCCATCCCGAAAAAATGCCCCCTTATCGAACGACGAAGGGGCGAACGGAAAACCGCTGGATTATAACGAAATTTCGCCCCGACGACAATCGGCAGCCGACATTTGCCGCTCTCTCAGCGCTCTCGCGGCTTGCGCAAGGGGCGGCCCGGCGCCGGATCATCCATGCCAAAATCGGTCAGCAACTGGTGCACTTCGCTCTCGCCGAGTTCGAGAACATGCCCGCGCTTGAGGTTGGGCGGCAGAATGAACGGGCCGTAGCGCACGCGCATCAGCCGGCTGACTACCACGCCGACTGCTTCGAACATGCGCCGCACCTCGCGATTGCGGCCCTCGGAGAGAGATACCCGGTACCAATGGTTGGCGCCCTCGCCGCCGGCTTCCTGGAAGGTCGCGAACTTCGCTGTACCGTCGTCGAGCTCGATGCCGTCGAGCAAGCGTTGGCGCGCGTCATCGGGCAGCACGCCGAGGATGCGCACGGCGTACTCGCGAACGAGTTCGTAGCGCGGATGCATCAGCCGGTTGGCCAGTTCGCCGGAGGTGGTAAACAGCAGCAGGCCGCTGGTATTGAAATCGAGCCGGCCAACGGCGACCCAGCGGCCGCCGGACATCCTGGGCAGCGAGGTGAAGACGTTCGGGCGGTGATCGGGGTCGTCGCGCGAAACGATCTCGCCCTCGGGCTTGTGATAGATGATGACGCGCGGCAGGCGATTGGAGAATTTGAGGTGAACGAGCTTGCCCTTCACCTTGATGCGGTCACCCGGGCTCGCCGACTGGCCGACCGTCGCTGTCTCGCCGTTCACATTGACGTGTCCGCCGGCAATCATCTCTTCCATTTCGCGCCGCGAGCCGATGCCGGTTTGCGCCAGCAGCTTGTGCAGACGCTCCGGTTTACCCGGCACTTCGTGATGCCGGGCGCGCTTCGGGCGCTCCTGCGGCTGCGCACGCGGCGCGCGCCGCGGTTTGGGCGCCAGCGCTGCCTCTTCGTGGCCGACCGCTGCCGGTTGTTCAGGCGTCGTGCCGGACCCGGCGCGTGGCCGGCGGGGAACAGGGCCGGTCGGCGGGCGAAATGGGGTCTTACGGGTTTTGTTGGGCATCGGCCACTTCCAGCGTTTGATTCATCATCTCGAGCGGTGGCAACTCGGTCACACTGCGCAATCCGAGGTCGTCGAGGAATTTCTTGGTCGTTGCCAGCAGCGCCGGACGGCCCGGCGTGTCGCGATGGCCGACGACGTCGATCCAGCCGCGCTCTTCGAGGACGCGAATGATCTGCGTGGCGACGGTTACGCCGCGTATATCCTCGATGTCGCCGCGCGTCACCGGTTGCCGGTAAGCAATGATGGCCAGCGTTTCAAGCACCGCACGCGAGTACTTGGGCGGCTTTTCGGGGCTCAGTCGTTCAAGGTAGGGCAAGTACTCGGCACGCGTGCGAAAGCGCCAGCCGCTCGCCAACTGCACGAGTTCGAGCGGCCGCTCGCTCCATTCGCCACGCAATTCGTCGAGCAGCACGCGCAGAACGTCACTGCCGATTTCGTCGGCGAACACTTTCCGCAGTTCGGGCAATGAAACCGGCTGCTGGGCGCTGAGCAGAACCGCCTCGAGTACGCGCTTTAACTCGCGCGGATTATCCGGCGGCGTGGGCGCCGTGCCCGGCGCCGAGTCCTCGTCCATCTTCACGTCCTTGTTCACTTCGTTGATCGGCAAGCCTGACGTAAATCGGCGCGAATGCTTCGATCTGCGTCATCTCAAGAAGGTGTTCGCGGGCCAGTTCAAGCATCGCCAGCAAATGCACGACGAGCACCGGCGCGCCCAGCGCCGGATCAAACATATCAGCAAAATCGACAAAGCCGCCGCACTTTCGCAACTGGCGCAGGATCAGGCCCATGTGCTCGCGCACCGAGAGTTCCTCGCGCTCGATGAGGTGGTGCGTAGTCAACCTGGCCTGCGCCAGGATGGCATTCCACGCGCGCCTGAGGTCGTCGGCACAAACCTCGGGCAGGCGCTGCGACATCGACTTTTCGACCCAGACCTGCGCCCACTGAAAATCGCGTTCGCCGTGCGGCATCTCGTTGAGGCGGTGCGCAGCAAGCTTCATCTGCTCGTACTCGACGAGGCGGCGGACGAGCTCGGCGCGCGGATCCTCCGTCTCCTCGCCTTCGGCGACGCGCGCTTTTGGCAGCAGCATGCGCGACTTGATCTCGATCAGCATCGCCGCCATCACCAGGTAATCGGCGGCAAGTTCGAGGTTGTGCGAGCGCATCGCCTCGACGTAAGTCAGGTACTGAACGGTCAGCGGCGCCATCGGAATGTCGAGGACATTGACGTTGGCCCTGCGGATCAGATAGAGCAATAGATCGAGCGGCCCTTCGAAGGCGTCGAGCATCACCGCCATGGCGTCGGGCGGGATGTAGAGGTCGAGCGGCAACTGCTGCATCGGCTCGCCATAAATGCGCGCCAGCGGCTCGGGGCCCTGCTCGATGCCAGCGATTTCGCTCATGAACTGCCTTAAAGCCATTCACCACAGAGGCACAGAGGCACAGAGAAAAACGAATTCAATAACTTCTCGATTTTCTCTGTGAAAACTCCGTGTCTCTGTGTCTCGGTGGTCAAGGGTTTTCGCATCGATCCGCTCACCCGTAATTCAAGCCCATCGCCGCGCGCACGTCGCGCATCGTTTCCTGCGCCAGCG
>Ga0209181_10013308_pt1 | contig 10320 bp, 6 predicted proteins | sample MAT05_FD_187208 | JGI IMG/M metagenome (GOLD analysis project Ga0209181, IMG submission 187208) | Freshwater microbial communities from Lake Fryxell liftoff mats and glacier meltwater in Antarctica - MAT-05 (SPAdes) (version 2) | ecosystem: Environmental > Aquatic > Freshwater > Ice > Liftoff...
TGTATCCCGATCCCGACAGTGATGCGGCGACGATCGAGGCGCATCAGCGCGAGTACTCGCTGCCGGGGACGCCGATTCGCGATCCGCAGCACGTGCTGGTTGCAGCGTCGGGTGTGGTGGTGACGCCGGAGGTCGCGGTGTTTCGCCGCGATGGTGACGCAGCGGTGCTCGCGTATCACGGGAGGATCGACGACCGCGTGCCGGAGTTCGGGCGCGCGCGACCGGAGCCGACCAAGCGCGAGCTGGTGGATGTGATCGCGGCGCTCACGGGTGGTGGCGCGGTGCCGGGGAGTGCGGTCGCGGTGGGGTGTCCGATCGGGGATCTGCGGTAGCGCGAGCGGATCGGTCAGAGACGCTCGGGCTCGAGCGTGGCGAGCTCGTTGGCGTCGAGCGCGATCGATTGCGATGCGAGGTCTTCGTCCATGTGCGTGCGGCTCGATGTGCCAGTCAGCGCGACCATGCCGACCTGCCTCGCGAACGCGAAGACCAGCTGTGCGACTGTGATGCTGCGGCGCTTCGCGATCGCGACGATGCTCGCGTCGCCGAGCTCCGTGCGGTTCGCGGTGAGCAGCGAGAAACCCTGGTAGTTGATGCCGCGCTCGCGGCACAGCGCCCGCACCTCGCGATCCCAGCCGTGGCGCGCGTAGCAGCGGTTCTGCACGACGGCCGGTGGGATCTCGCTCGCCTCGCATGCGAGGACGAGCTGGTCCAGCGAGATGTTGCTGATGCCGATCGTCCCGATGTTGCCCGCGCGCTGCAGCGATTCCATCGCGCGCCACACCTCGCGATCCGCGTCGGCCCAGCCGTGACCCGACCACGGTCCGTGCAGCACGTACGAGTCGATGCGATCGGTGCCGAGGTGCTCGAGCGAGCTCGCGAACGATTGCTGCACCTGGGTCGTCAGTGAGGCGCGGGGATCGTACGGCAGCCGATGATCCTGACCGCGGGCGTACGTGAACTTCGTCTGCAAGAAGAGGCGCTCGCGCGGCACGCCGACGATCGCTTCACCGACCGCGGCCTCGACGTAGTGCTTGCGCTGGTTCGCGGTGTCGATCGCGACGAAGCCAGCGTCGAGCGCGAGACGGACGAGGGCGGTGGTGCGCTCTTCTTTCCACGCGGTGCCGTAGAGCAGCGGGGGCATGTGACGATCGTGTTATCATCCTCGAGCGGTGGAGAGCAGCAGCGATCGTCGTGCCGATCTACGACGTTCGCCTCATCGCGCGGGCGCTGCTCGCCTACGGTGATACGCATCTCAGCCGCGATCTCGAGCGCGAGGCCGACGAGTACTACGTGGCCGCGATCGAGCGGCTCGAGCAGGCATTCGGTCCCGATCACCTCGACCTGCTCTGGGCCGGCCCGGTTACAGATCGAGTCGTTGTCCGCGCCGGATGACTCGATCCGAGGTGACCGCGTGACGCGTCACTGCAGCGCGTGCTCGTCGTCGGCGAGCGGTCGGCCTTCGCCGTACGGCTCGACCGTTCGCGGGATCCGCGGCTCGTCGGTCGACACGATGCCCACCTTCGCACGCGTCGCTTCGTCGGCGTGCTCACGGACGATGCGGTAGTAGCCGTGGTCGAACGGATCACCCGGCGCCGCAGCGACCCGCTCGACGCGCTCGCGCAAGCCGTCGCGATCGAGCTCGAGCGCGCGATGATGACAGTACGGATTGTTGCCCGGCCGTCCCATCAACGGCTCCGCGGTCGCGGTGCAGCCGGCGCGACAGATGTCCGCGTAGTAGCAGCTCGCGCAGAAGCCCCACAGATCCGCGGTCGTTCGCTCGCGGGTGTACGCGAGCGCCGCGCTCGTCTCCCACAGCTCGCGCAGCGAGTGATCGCGAACGTTGCCGCCGTGGTTCTGCGCTCCACCGAGGCTCGGACAGCCCTTCACCGTGCCGTCGGACTCGAGCCCGATCTGGTAGCGACCGGCAGTGCAGCCGCGATAGTGACCGGCACGCTTCTGCCCCGATCGCAGATCGCCCTCGAGCGGGCCGAAGTAGCCGATGTTGTTGCCTGGCCAGATCTTCACGGACAGCTCGCGCGCACGCACGACGATGCGACCGAGCGTGTCGAACACCTCGAGCAGCTCGTACGGTTGCAGCAGGATCTCGGGATGATCGGCCGCGTTGCCGAATGCCGCCGTGAGCTGGACTTGCCAGCCGTACGCACCGGCGGCGGCGATCAGCTCGAGCACGGCTTCGAGCTCGTGCTTGGACAGCGCGTTGATCTGCGTATTGACCGACGTCGGGATGCCCGCGCGCTTGAGCTCCGTCATCGCGTCGAACGCGGAGCGCCAGCTCCCGACGACGCCGCGCAATCGATCGTGACTTGCTTCGAGGCCGTCGATCGACACCGCGGCGTTGTACAGCCCGGCTTGGGCGAGGGCCTCGGCGCGCGCGCGCGTCAGGTTGCGACCGCCGGTCGTCATCGATGCCCGCATGCCTTGCTCGCGGATCGCCCGCACGATGAGGATGAGATCGTTGCGGAGATACGCCTCACCACCGACGAGCGTGACCTCGCCGACCCCGAGCTCGCGGAGCTGCCGCACGACGTCGAGACACTCCTCGGTGCCGAGCTCGCGCGGCCGCGAGTGCCCGGCTCGCGAGCCGCAGTGGATGCAGTGCTGATCGCACGCGAGCGTCAGCTCCCACACGGCATAGCGCGGGATCGGGATCTCGCCGGACGTAGCCGTGCGACGCACGGTGCGATCGTCGGGGGCAGGGAGCGCGTCCACGATCGGCAGGCGCTTGCGAACGTCGGCGAGGGACATGGCTAGTCCGGTAGTCTACAGATGCCCACGTTCGGGAACTGCCCGTCCTCGAGCAGCACCGTGCACGTCTCGCCATCCGCGGCGGCGCTACACACAGCGTTCGGATCCGCGGCCTCGAGATCACAGAACTCGGTGCAGCAGCTGAGGCCTGCGCAGCCGGCGACGTTCATGCCGTCGGTGCACTGCAGTCCGACCTCGCAGCTGTCGAGGAACGTGCACGGCCCGCCATGTCCGGCGGTCATGCCGATCACCGGCTGACAGAGGAACTCGTCGTCCGTCAGATAGCAACCGTCGCCTTCGACGCAGTCCTGCACCAGCGGATCGCACACCGGCAAGCACAGGATCACCACGCCGTCGTAGCCGATCGCGCACGACGTCTCGGGGTCGGCACACGTTGGGTTCGCTTCCGATCCCATGCACATGTCGACGCACGTGCCGGTGTTCGTGTCGTCGACGCTCCAGCACATCGCTCCGAGTGCGCAGTTGTCGATCCCCGACACGCCGCTGCCCTCGACGATGCACGGCTCGCCGACCTCGGCGGGATCGGGATCGAGCGGTGAGCAGATCGTCGCGTTCCACAACCCAGAGCCGTCGTTCGACCACGGCATGCACTTTTCACCGCGCATGCAGTCTTGCGCCCAGATGTCGCACTCGAGGTTGTTGTTGCCGCCATCCGGTGGACACCCGCCGTAGAACCCGGCTTGGCAGCCGCCGTCGTCGCCGTCGGAGCTCGAGCTGCCGTCGACGCTCGTGCCGGTGTCGACGGGGCCCGTCTCGCTCGTGATCGTCGTGCCCGGCACCGTCGCGCTGGCGCTCGTCGGATCCGCAGAGTCGACCTCGTCACCGGTATCGATCGGGGTCGTCGTCGACGTCGATGCCGTCGCCTCGGTTTCATTCGCCGGCAGGTCTCTCGCCCCACACGCACCGAGCGTCGCGCCGAGCGTCACTGCGGTCGCGAAACCACGCGCTCGCGCATCGCTGGCACAGAACGGGCACCGCTGATCATCGGCACGCACGTGCCTGCGGCAGCGGTCACAACGACGAAGCGTCCATCCAGAGCCAACCATCGTGCAGTAGGTTACGGAACCCGATCCCTGGTGTCAAGTGATTTGTTCGCTTTAGCAGTAATACAATCTTCGGTATATTATGATCGCCATACATAATGTTTGATACTCCCCGTTCGACGCCGGACCCTGGGGACAGTGGGAGCGCTCGGGCCTCGGGTCGGAGCACCCGCGCGCGCGGATGCTCGTACTCGATGCGACCTCGCTGAGCGGCTGAATCACGCGGCGCCGGCTTCGATGATCCCGATCGGCGATTGCGTCGGGATCACCCGCAGCGTCCGCAGGCCCGCGCGCTGCAGCAGCACGTCGTACTCCGCGGCGCTGCGCTCCCTGCCGCCGAGCATCACCATCATGTTGAGATCCATCAGCATCGCCGGTCCCGGCACCGCGGGCTCCGGCACGACGAACTCGATCACGAGCACGCGCGAGGTCGGCTTCATGCCGGCACGCACGTTGCGGAGGATCGCGACGGATTCCTCGTCCGCCCAGTCGTGCAAGATGTGCTTGAGCAGGTAGAGATCCGCGGTCGGCACTGCCGCGTCGAGGAAGCTGCCCGCAACGAGCTCGATGCGATTCGCGACACCGCCGCGGTCGAGCGGAACCTTCGCGCTCTCGACGACATTCGGCAGATCGAAGAGGATCCCGCGCGCGGCAGGCGTCGCACCGAGGATCGCGGCGAGCAGCGCACCGTGAGCACCACCGACATCTGCGATCACACCCGCCCCCGCGAAGTCGTACGTCTGCAGCACCGGCCCGATCGCCATGCCCGACAGCCCGGCCATCGCGCGGCTGAACATCTCGCCGTCGGCGGGATGCTGCGCGTAGTAGTCCCACGGCTTGCACTGCAGCGCCGCTTCGGCCTGCGGCGCACCGGTGCGCACGCTCTCGGTGAATCGCTCCCACGTCGCCCAGTGCGCGTGATCGGTCTCCGCGATCACGAACGCCCGCAGCGAATTCGGGACGTCGCTGCGCAAGCACTCGCCCATCGGCGTGAGCGACCACTGATCGGCGCCGGTCGACGCGAACACCCCGATGCTCGACAGCGCTCGCAACAGGCGCCGCGTGCAATCGGGATCGCTGCTGCACTTCGATGCGACGGTCGCCGAGTCGGCGGGACCAGCGACGAGCGCGTCGGCGATGCCGAGCCGCGCCGCAGCGCCGAGCGCTTGCGCGACCCAGCTGCCCATGATCATGCCCATCAACGCTGCGGGAGGTGGAAGCTGGTGCTCTGACATCGCACACGAGGCTCGCAGCACCGCCGGGACGCGGTCAAGCGGGGCCGCTTGCCCCGACGAGAAACCTTCTCGAGTTCCCGACTCAAGTTCCCCCTTGGTGATGCCGATGCGGGACACATGCAGTGTCCTCGCTGTGGTCGGAACCTGTTGGCATTGGCGCGTCGCCCCTCGTCGTGGAACGCGAGCGAAAAGGGCACATGGGTCGGCCTCCACTTCGGTGACACGCAGGGCACCTCGAGCTGCAAGCTCCAGCACGAAGAAGCGATGGGCCTCTCGCCGGCGCCCGTGAGTGCGCTTCCCAGCATCGGCGCGCCGGATCTTCGTCGCGCAGCGTAAGGGCCCCGACGCCCCGGCGCGCCCGGGCGCGCGAACTCTGCGATGATTCGCGTGTGGTGGGGCCCGTCTCGTCCGCGTCGGTACCGACCTCCGGCGTGCCGTCCAGCGGGGGCTCGTTCAACGCGACGCCGCTCGGCGATCGCTACCGCATCCAGCAGAGTCTCGGGCGCGGCGGCATGGGCGAGGTGTTCCGCGCTCGCGATCTGCGGGACGATCGCGAGGTCGCGCTCAAGCGTTTTCGCCTGAAGCTCGATCAACACGAGGATCTGCTCCGCTTCCGCCGCGAGTTCCACACGCTCGCGCGATTGCGACACCCGCGGATCGTCGAGGCGTACGACTTCGGCTTCGACGAAGGCGGGCGGCCCTACTACACGATGGAGCTGCTCGACGGCAAGGACTTCGGCGACCTCGCGCCGCACGACTGGCGACAGTCGTGTGCATTGTTGCGTGACATCGCGTCCGCGCTCGCGTTCTTGCATGCACGGTCGTTGCTGCACCGCGACATCGCACCGCGCAACGCGAGGTGCACCGCGGATGGTCGGGCGAAGCTGCTCGACTTCGGCATGCTCGCGACGATGGGTGCGACGAGCGAGATCGTCGGCACCGTGCACTCGATCGCGCCGGAGATGATCCTCGGCTTTCCGATGGACGGGCGCGCCGATCTGTACGGGCTCGGTGCGCTCGGCTTCTGGTTGCTGACGGGGCGGCATCCTCGACGCGCGCGCAGCCTCAACGATCTGATTCGCGAGGGCCGCACGCGAGCGCCACGACCGTCGACGATCGTGGCCGAGATCCCGCCGGAGCTCGACGACCTGATCCTGTCGCTGCTGAGCCACGAGCCGCTGGGCCGACCGACGACGGCGTCGCACGTGATCGATCGACTGGGGTCGATCGCCGAGTTGCCTGCGGCCGAGGAGCTCGAGGTCGCGCGCGGCTACATTCGCAGCGCCGATCTGGTCGGGCGCAAGCACGAGCTCGAGGTCGTCCGCAAGCGGCTGATGCGTGCGATCGCGGGTAGCGGCGGCACGATCGTCGTCGAGGGTCGATCGGGCATGGGCAAGACGCGCCTGCTGCACGAGATCGAGCTCGACGCGAAGCTCGCAGGTGCGCAGGTGTTCCGCGCGCAGGCGCAGCTCGGCGGGCCGTATGCCCTACTGCGTGCGCTCGGGTTCGACGGTCGCGGCGGCAGCAGCGACTCGGGCCCCTTGCCCGAGCACTCGGTGATCGGTCGATTACTCGGTGACGAGATCGTCGGTGACGATTCGCAGACGTTCGTCGGTGCGCCGGTGCATGCCGAGCGGGCGGCGAGCGGCGATCTGCGCGAAGAACGACTGGCGCTGCAGTCCGCGCTCGCGCATCGCGTGACGCGACTGGCCGAACGTGCGCCGCTGGTCGTCATCATCGACGACCTACAGCGTGCCGACGAAGGCTCGGCGGCGACGCTCGCGTCGCTCGCGTTCGGTGCCCGCGAGCAACGCGTGCTGCTGGTGTGCGCACTGCGTACGGACGAGGCACTCAATGCTCGGCGTGCGGTCGCGAAGATCCGCGAGCACGCGATCGTGCTGCACCCGGGTGGCCTCGGCACCGCCGACGTCGAGCAGCTCTTGCGCACGATGTTCGGCGACGCGCCGGACCTGCCGCGCTTCGCGAGGTGGCTGCGGCGCCAGGCGGGTGGCAACCCGCTGCACTGCAACGAGATCCTGCGCCACATGGTCGAGCAGGGGATGATCCGCGATCAGGATGGGGTGTGGCTGTTCCCGGATCGGCAGAGCGACGACGGACTGCCGCGTGGTCTCGCGGAGTCGCTCGACGCCCGCGTGCGTGCGCTCGGTGCCCACGCGCGCTCGCTCGGTCGCGCGTTCGCGGTGCACGGCGGTCGCGTGACGCTGCCGATCTGTGTCGCGCTCGCCCGCGATCTGAGCGAGGACGACGTGTTCGCCGCGCTCGCGCAGCTCGAGCACGAGGACGTGCTGGTCGGCAACGGCGAGCGCTGGACGATGCGCCACGAAGGCTTGCGCGAGGCGTTCCTGCGCGACATCGATCCGATCGAGCGCGCGCAGATCGAGCTGCACGTCGGCATGACCCGACTCGGCGAAGGGCCGGTGTCGGCGGAGCGCGAGGCGACGATCGGCTGGCATCTGCTGCGCGGCGGCGAGCGACGCAACGGTGCTCGACTGCTCGCGCGGGCGGGCAAGCGGCTGTACGACGCGACGTCGTACGCAGATGCGATCGCACCGCTGTCGGCGGCGCTCGAGGTGTACGAGCAGACCAACGCGAGCCCGGCGACGCGCGTGCGGCTGCTCGAGATGCTGCACACGGCGGGCTTTTACTCGGATCGAGACGCAGCGGTGAAGTACCGCGATCAGACGATCGATCTGCTCGGCCGATACGCGGGGCTGCGGGTCGCACGGCGCATGCGGTGGGCCGGGCTCAACCTCGCACTGTACTGCGGCGTCGCGACCGCGTGGTTGTTGCGCAGCTTCTTGCCGCGCGGGCGTCGTGGTCCGCCACCGGTCGCGGCGCTGCGCATGTGGCTGCGTGCGGTCGTGTATGCCGGTGGCGTCGCGGGGTTCTCGTTCGACACCGATCGACTGCGGCAGGTGGTGCGCATGCTCGAGCCGGTGTCGAAGCAGGCGGGGCTCGACATCTCGAATGCGCTGCGATTCGTCGGCAACCTGCTCGCGTTCAACCTCGGCCGGATCCACACGGTGCGCACGTCGGGCGTCGCGGAGCTCGCTGCGTTCCTCGAAAATCCCGGCGAATACACGTTGGCGGAGCGACGGCTCGTGATCGGCGGCGCGACGTTCCAGCGCGGGCTGGCGGCGGTGCGCAGCGGCAGTCCCGAGGCGCTCGCCGAGATCGCGGCGCTCGAGCGACTCGACACGAAGCTGTGGGACATGGGCGCGCTGCAGCTGCGCGCGCACTATCACCTGTGGCGCGGCGAGGACGACGAGGCGCGGCGGATCTGGACGGAGGCCGAGCTCGAGTTCGTGCGCCTCGGATCGTTGTGGCAGCTCGAATGCGTGCACCATGCGTCGGCGTGCGTGACGACGGCGATGAGCGGCGATGCGCTGGGCCTCAAGCGCCACATCGAGGCGCTCGCGCGGCAGGTCGCGGCGGGGCTCAACTATCGCGCGCACCTCGACATCGCACGCTCGGAGCATTCGCGGCTGCGCGGCGACTACACGACGGCGCTGCGCGCTGCGGATTCGGGCCTCGCGGTGCTGCCCGACGGTGAGGGGTTGATTCGCCCGTGGGCGATGACAGCGAAGGCGGACGCGTTGCTCGGCAGCGGGCAGGTCGATGCCGCGCGCGCGCTCGCGGAGGCGACGATCGCGTTGTGCGACGATGGCGAGCACACGCAGGTCGCGTTCCGGCTGCGGGCGATTCGGACGCTCGCGGCGTGCGAGTCGGCGGCGGGCGAGCACGACATCGCGGCGGCGCGGCTGGATCGGGCGATCGAGGAGGCGGAGGGTCTGCTGAATCCGCTGCTGCTCGGATCGCTGCAGGAGGCGCGCGCCGAGATTGCGATCGCGGTCGGCAACGAGGTGATCGCGGTGCATGCCGCGTCGCAGGTCGAGTTCTGGTATCGGCCGACGCGCAACCCGGTGTTGATCGCAAGGTGGGAGCGACTCGATCGCGCGCTGCGGCCGTCGGATGCGGTGAACGAGGCGAGCGCGAACGAGATCGTCACGGAGATGCTCGATGCCGAGACCGCGCATCACGACACGCTGAACGAGGTGCTGTCGATATTGAGCGATTGCCGGACTGCGAATGCGCGGGCGGAGCGATCATTGGAGATGTTCGTGGAGGCTGCGGGGGCGCGCAGTGGATTGCTGTATCTGGCGCGGCGCGGACGATTGTCATTGGTGGCGCCGCTGCATGGGAGCGAGCCGAGCACGGACATGTTGAGGGCGGCGGTGGGGAGGTATGGGCGGGCGAAAGCGTCGCCGGATACGGCGGCGTTGGGGTTCGAGGCTATCGATGATGCGCCGTCGGGTGGGTGGTGCAGCTCGGTGATTGCGTGTACGAACGATGGGCGCACGCGGATGATCGGGGTATTGCTGTTGTGCGCGGGGGAGCGGGCGTTGGAGAATCCGTCGGATTCGATGGGGGAGGCGATCGCGCAGCGGTTGGCGGCGGATCTGGATGGGGAGGCGGGGTCGGTGAGCGTTTCGGGGTAGGCGGGCGGTTGTCGAGCAGTCGGGGAAGGTGAGGTTGTCGGCGCGATGCGGGCCCGAAGTGACCGATCGCCCAGGGCGCACTCGCGGAAGTCCGAGCGGCGGGGTAGCGGTGCGGGCAGTCTGATCGGGCATGAGCGGATCGAGTCCCGGGCTGAAGGAGCTGGTTGGTGTGGCGCCGAGAGCCCCTGCTCGCGCGCAAACGTCTGCAGCGCCTGGCCACTCCGCACCCACGCTCGCAGCGCCGTCCGAGCCTCCCGCTCGGTCCACCGATGTCATTCGTCAGTTGCAACCGCTTGTTGGGCAGCAGCTCACGACTGGCGGCGAACGTCGTCGCGTGTATTGCGTCCGCACCATTTCGTCCGCTATCGGTCCAACCGCTTCAGCCAGTAGCCTGGCTTGCGCTTGTCGTGGGCAATCGCGATCACCCGCAGTCCTCCACGAGTTCGACGAATGCCACGGAGTAGGGGAATCCGGCGACCCGAGCACGAGCACGGCGCACGACGACGCATGCCTGCACGCCAGGGACCTCCGAGTACGCGAGCGGTTGCGCCGCGATGCGGGCGACCGCTTCGTCGACCGCGAGGACCAGACGAAGGCCGAGTCCGCGGGCTCGCTCGTCGTACCAAGCGACGGCGGCTTCGAGCTCACCTTCGGCCTAGCTTCGGCCTCGGGCTCGAACGGGCTCGAACGCATCTAATTCGCATGGGCGGCAAGCACTCGCATGAGAAAAGATTC
>Ga0209181_10013310_pt1 | contig 10320 bp, 5 predicted proteins | sample MAT05_FD_187208 | JGI IMG/M metagenome (GOLD analysis project Ga0209181, IMG submission 187208) | Freshwater microbial communities from Lake Fryxell liftoff mats and glacier meltwater in Antarctica - MAT-05 (SPAdes) (version 2) | ecosystem: Environmental > Aquatic > Freshwater > Ice > Liftoff...
CGGCAGCCGAAGGCGATACGGCGGGCTTGCCACCATCGGCAGCCGAAGGCGATACGGCGGGCTTGCCACCATCGGCAGCCGAAGGCGATACGGCGGGCTTGGCCGGGGCCTTGTCGATCTCACCGATGAGGTCGGCCAACGAGACCGCGACGGTAGCTTCGCTCTCGACGACCGCGGCCTTGGGCGGCTCGGCCTTGGGGGCCGGCGCGGGAGCGACTTGAGCCTTTGAAGGCTCGACCTTCGGCTCGAGCTTCGGGGCCGGCTGCACTACCGAGGTCGGCTTCACCTGGGCGACGGGGGTGAGACCGCTGGTCGGACGTGCGTCACCGGGCGACGCCTGCGCGAGCTTGTGCTGGGTCGCCTGCAGGTCGCGCGTCAGCTTGTCGATCGCCGCGTCCTGCTCTTCGAGAGCCTGCTCCGCCGACTCGTACGCCGCGCGCAGTCCGGTCACCTCTTCGTTCAGCCGCGCGATGATCCCGTCCTTCTCACCGCTGGTCGTGGGCGCCACGCCATCGGTCATGATGAGCGTCTGACGCAGCTCCGCGTTCTCGCGCTCGAGGTCGCGTACGCGCGCCTCGTCGGCAGCGTTCGGCGTGCTCGCACCCGAGCTCGCACCAGCGGCCTTGGCCGCGTCGAGGTCGGCCTTCAGCTTGGCGATGGTGCGGTCCTTCTCGGCCAGCTTCTCGTCGTTGCCGGCCAGCGGGATAGTGGGCGCCCCGGCGGACCGCTGCGGGTCGGCGGTGAGCTCTTTCAGTTGGGCATCGAGCGCGTTGATGCGCTGGTCACGGGCGTCGAGCTCGGCCGCGGACTGCACGCGATACTTCGACTGGTCGTCGAGCTGATGGGAGAGCTCGGCAACCTTGGTGTCGCGCTCCTGCAGACGATCGTTGAAGTTGGTCTCCTTCGCCTCGAGCTCGAAGATTCGACCCTCGGCCTTCTTGCGCGCGTCGCGCTCGGCCTTGAGCTCCGCCTCGACCTTCGGGTTGGCCTGCGCGCCACCCGCGGGCGGCGACTTCTTGCCCAGCCCGAACAGCGCCCAACCGATGATGAGCCCCAGCACGGCCGCGCCGCCCAGGAGGACGATCATCTCTGTCGCGAGATATCCCATGATCACTCCACCGTGATGTTGAATTCGACGCGCTGGTTCAGGACACGCATGCCCGGCTTACCGCCATAGCGCATATTGCGATAGCCCAAGCCCACGTAGCGAAAGCGGGTCTTGTCCATGCCGAGATCGGTCAGCCGCTTGTGCACGTTGTAGGCCCGGATCTGGGTGAGTTCCTTGACCTTGTCGGGGTCACCCATGTCATCGTGGTAGCCCTCGATAGTGCCCTTGGCGGTCGGGCAACGTGCTAGAACCGCACCGATTTCCTTGACCTTCACCTCACCTTCCTCGGTGAGCTTGCCGGTGTTCGACTTGAACGTGATGCGCTTGTCGCCTTCGACCAGCGCCTGAATCGTCGTCTTGCATTGGGCCGGCGTAAGCGCGCCACCGGGCGCCACAGGCGTGACGACCTCGGGCGCGACCTCGACCGGTCCCGCGTCGACCACTGCGGGCATGACCTCGGCGACGGGCTCCGCGACATCGACGACCTCGGCCGTAGCCTCAGCCACGTCCGTGGCTTCGACGCCAAGGGACGGAATCGTGAGCGTGAGCTCGCCGCCGCCGACACCGTCCACGATCGAGCGCACCTTCGCCTCGGTGGCCGCGTCAGCGACCGTCGCCGTCAGCGTGAAGCGCTTCGTGCCGAGCTCGGCCTTGCCCTCGTTGGTCAGCGCCAGCGCTTCGAACGCGGCGTTCAGGACCGCCGTCGCGCGCGTCGCGGCCGCACCTTCGGTCGTCTCGTACTTGCGTTCGAACGAGGCCGACGGGTACGTCGCCCGCACCTTGTCGCTCACCCCATCGATGAGGACGCTGGGGAGCGAGCCCGAGAGCGTCAGGTTGGTACCGGTCCAGTCCAGGCTGGCCCGGAAGATCGCCTCGGTTGCGGGCGCCGGCGGCACCGGCACGGGTTGCGTGCCGATGGTGATCTGGTTGGTGACGTTCTTCACGCCCGAGATGTCCGCCACGAGCTTCTCGGCCATCGTGCGGTCAGCCTCGGTTGGGACCACACCGGCGAGCACCGCGGTACGCGTTTGTTCCGGCACGTCGACGAGCACGCCTGGCACCTTCGCGTTGAGGACCTTCTGCGCACGTGCCTCGATATCCGCTTCGATCCGGTACGGATATTTGCGCACCGCATACCAGCCCAGGAGACCCAGGCATATCAGCGCTAGCGCGATGATTATGGAACGCCACATAGATGATGTTCTTCCGAGCACGGGCGCGAGGCCGCCTCCGCGGAGACTCGCCGAGGACGCAACGGGCTTCCTCCGACGAGGAATCCAGACCGCATCAGTTGTGGGGGAGAGCGCGCCGCTTGTCCAGAGGACCCGGGACGGTCAGCTCCCAGAGGCTGACGATGAGGCCCGGTCGCGCATCGCGGGCAAGCTCGGTCGCGCCGTGCAGCCGCGCCATCACATCGCTCGCGAGCAAGGTTTCCGCGGCTTCGAGGTTGGCGGGGTCGATTCGCGACGGGGTCGTCAGGAACATCACGTTCGCCTCGGGCATCGTGCCCGCGCGCAGATCCAACGAGAGCCCCTCGCGCATCGCCTCGAGGCCCGGAACCAGCTCCCGCCAATCGGGCGCGAGGCCTATGACCGACCAGGGCTTGCGCTGCGCGAGGTCCTTCATGAGCGCCACCGGCACCGGTGCCCGCAGCTCCGCGCCGGTCTCGCGCGCCAGGAAGCTGGTGCCGCGCGCGCTCTGCAGGACCGGCGCGATGAGCAGCACGACCAATACCAGCGCCGTGCGCACGCGCGGCGACAACGTCCTGAGCCACGCAACTGGTCGCATCACGTCACGGTCACGCGCGAGCCGCGCTTCGAGGAAGGCAAGCGTCGCAGCGATGCCATGCGCCGCGGTGATGGCGGTCGGCACCCACATCAGCGCGAGCAACGAGTTGCGGCCACCGAAGAGGCCTCCGTCGCAGGCACCCACGACGAGGCAGCCGGCCAGCATGACGATCGGTGGCCACGCCCCTGCCCGCCCATCCCGCATGGCGCGCGCGAGCCCGACGAGCCACAGCCCGAGCACCGGCAGCGGCGTCCACGCGACCCACTGCAGGAGCGCCGTGAAGGCCTGCGCGCTGCGTCCCGAGGCCTGGTCGTAGACGATGCCGAGGACCTCGTGCGGCGGGCTCTGGGCGGAGCCCGCGTCTACGATCCACGAGCCGAGGCGCTTGCCCGTCTCGTTCCAGAGCGCTGGCCAGATGGCGATCAACGCCACGAGCGCGATGACCGGCAACACCAGGAGGCTGAGCGGCAGCGAGGGCAGCCCGAGCGTGCCCTGGCTCTGCATAGTTGGGAGGTCGCTGCCCGACGAGGGCACGCCACGATGACGAATGGACCAGGAGACGAGCACTACTAGATAGAGGACCAGCGCCATCGGATAGATCCCCAGTGCCAACCCGACGATCCCTCCCAGCGCGAGCTGCCCGAAGAGACCGGCGCGCTGTTCCAAGACCCGGTCCAACGTCATGAGGAACATCGCGCTGACGAACAACGCGCTCGCGCCATGGCCTGCCGACAACGCCGCGTCGACCACACCAGGCAGCGCCAGCACCACCAGCGGCGCGATCCACGCGATGAGTCCGTGGCGGCGCAGACTCCAGACCAACACCGCCAACGCGAGCGCTACCGCGAGTGCCGACGCGCTGCTCGCGCGCTCGAGGTTGGTCGCCGCGTCCGAGGTCGGCAGCACGCCGATGCCAAGCGCCCCCAGCCAGCGCGGCAACGGCGCCTCGACCACCGCGCGCTGGTAGCCCTTGTCGGGCGCCAGCGTCGCGAGCCGCGGGTGATTGGACGTCGTCTCGAAGCCGGCCTTGAGGCGTTCCTTTAGAGTCGGCCTCGCGCCGCCCTCGGCCTGGTCGTCTGTCGGGGTCTCGGTCGGGGCCGCGACCTTCTCGCACAGCAGCTGCGCCCCGAAGAGAGCATCCGCCTCTTCGCCGGTGAGGTTGCGCGGCAGCGTGCCGAGCGCCGGCAGCACGAAGCGCAAGAGACCGAACAGCGCGATCACGAGGAGTGCGAGGTGCCAGCCGGCAACGGCAGCCGAAGGCGATACGGCCTTGATGCCTGATGATGGCTGGGCGTTCACGGGGCGGGACCGTGGCATGGCGCCTGAGACGAGGCAAGGCACGTCACGGGAGACCCCGTTGACAGACCGATGCTCAAAGACTATGTAGCCGATTGTCGGGCGGAAGGTCCGCCCGACCCCGAACACATCGGGGTCACTGGGTTCCCTTCTAGCGATGCATCAGTATCGCCGAGGGCCCTGACCCGGCGGGGACAGCGAGATGGCGCGCACGGCGCGACTCGCAGCTCCCCAAGAGATTCAGCACGTTGTCCCTGTCGCGACGCTCTCGGTTGCAAGCCTCATTGGAAGCCGTTGTGCCCTTGGGTGCATGGCTCACGAGGCTGGCTTTCGTCGGGGGCGGAGTCGCATTCAGCTGCCTGGCAGCCGGATGTAATGACGGTGTCGTGTGCCCGACAGGGACGGCCGGTTCGCCGTGCCGCTATGTCGGAGACGGAGGCGCGGGTGACCCGCCGGACCTCCTGCCGCAAGCTGATGTGAACGGTGCTGATGCGCTGGACGGCGATGCCGTCCTCGACACCAAGGTTGATGGCGACATCGAGATCGATGGCGCCGAGTTGAACGACGGCCCCGATACCACCCCCGACAGCGACGAAGCCGACGACAGCGGTGACGACGCCGACACCGGACCGGGCGATACACGCTCGGATTCAGATGGGGAGGCCAGGGCCATTATAGAGACACCGGACGTCTTGCCCCCGGCAACGTGCAGGATCGCCTTTGGCCGCTTCGCGGTCATGGCGCCAGCGCGTCCCGCCGACGGTTCTGCCGATCATGGTCGCGTTGGCCTCACGGGCCGATGCGATCACGTGCTCACGCACGCGGGTGCCTGACCGCACACGCACGCGAGAAAGCCAGGTCGAGCGTCCGAGGTCTCCGAGGAGACCAGAGACATGGCCGAGAAACTGCTGATCAACGTCGCTCACGAGGAGACCCGCGTGGCCCTCGTTGAGTCAGGACGCCTCTCGAATTTCGAGATCGTCACGAGTCGCGCGGATAACAACAAGGGCAACATCTACAAGGGCATCGTTCACCGCGTGAACGCGTCTTTGCAGGCCGCCTTCGTCGACTATGGTGCCGATAAGCAAGGTTTTTTGCCGCTCGGTGAGATCATCCCCGAGCTGTACCCCAAGGGTAAGGCGAACCAGCGCCTCCCGATCCAGGATGTGTTGCATCAGGGTCAGGAGATCATGGTGCAGGTCGTCAAGGACGAGATCGGCCAGAAGGGCGCGGGGCTCACGACCGCGATCTCGGTCGCCGGTCGCTCGCTGGCAATCGAGGCGAACTCCGACAAGGCGGGCATCTCGCGGCGCGTGTCGGACGAGGATCGCAAGCGCCTCAAGAAGGAGATGAACTCGCTCGAGGTCGCCGACGGCCACGGCATCATCATGCGCACGGCCGCCGCCGACCAGGACTCGGCGACGATCAAGGACAACAAGAAGTACGTCGAGCAGCTCATGGCCAAGGCGCACGAGCGCTTCCGGCAGCACAAGGGCCCGGGCCTCGTCCATCAGGAGCGCTCGCTGCCGCTGCGCTCGATCCGCGACTACGTCAGCTCGTCGGTCGAGGAGATCTTGATTGACGACCGCGAGACCTACGAAGAGGTCCGCAACTTCTGCATCGTGGTGGCACCCGAGTTCGTCGCGCGCACCAAGTTCTACGAGGACCCACGCCCGCTGTTCTCGCGCTTCCAAATCGAAGACCAGATCGACGACATCTTCGCGCGCCGCATCGACCTGCCCTCGGGCGGCTCGATCGTAATCGACCAGACCGAGGCCTTGGTCGCCATCGACGTCAACTCGGGGCGCGTGCGCACCGACGACATCGAGGACACCGCAACCAAGACCAACCTCGAGGCCGCCGCCGAGATCGCGCGCCAGCTCAAGATCCGCGACCGCGGTGGCTTGATCGTCGTCGACTTCATCGACATGCGCGAGCGCGACAACATCCGCCGCGTCGAGGACATGGTCCGCGACTCGTTCAAGGCGGACAAGGCGAAGGTCAAGTTCACCAAGATCAGCGAGCTAGGACTGATGGAGATCAGCCGTCAGCGCCTGCAGGGCTCGGTGATGCGCGGCTCGTTCTCGGCCTGCCCGTCGTGCGGTGGCACGGGGCAGATCCGCTCGGTCGAGTCGTCGGCGCTGTACCTCTTGAGGCGCATGAAGGAGACGTTGCTGAGGGGCAACCATCAGCATCTCGAGGCGAAGATGCCGGTCGAGATCGCCAACTACCTCTTGAATCGCAAGCGGCGCGAGCTGCTCGATCTCGAGAAGCAGACCGGCACGTCGATCGATGTGCGCGCCGAGTCAGCGTGCCCACCGATGCAGTCGTTCTTCGAGCTGATCTCGCGTGCGACGACGCAGGCGCGGCGCCCCAGGCGCGTGCTCCAGCAGATCGATCTGGTGCGCAGCGAGGTCGAGCGCAAAGAGCTCGAGGACGGCGAAGAGGTCACCATCGAGCAGGCCCAAAGCGAAGAGGCCGAGGTCAGCGTGTTCGCGGGTGCGCGGGCCGAGCTCGACGCGCAGAACAAGCAGCTCGAGTTCGACATGGCGCGCGCCAAGGAGATCGACCGGGCGCAGAAGGATGCCGACGAGTCGCTGCGCCGCGAGGCCGAGCTCAAGGCGCAGAAGGAGCTACTCTTGGCCGAGGCCGAGAAGATTCGCGCCATGGACGACTCGCGTTGGCGCGGTCTGTCGATCTGGGGGCGCGTCAAGGCGTGGTTCGGGGGTGGGCTGCCGCCGCTGAAGCTGGGTGACGAGGCTGAAGCCGGCGACGAGCGCGCAGTGCGTGCCGACCGCTCGGAGCGCGCGGACAGGGCCGACAGAGGTGATCGCGACGAGCGCAGGAAGCGCCGTGATCGCGACGAGCGCGACGGCAAGCGACGCAAGGATCGCCCCGGCGATGGCGAGCTGGAGTCGGCCGGCGGCGCGGTCGAGAAGACGAGCGAGAAGCCCGCGGGCGACCGGCCTGAACGTTCCGAGCGCGGTCCGCGACCCGAGCGTGGTGCCCGGCCCGAGCGGCCCGATCGTGGCGATCGCAAGGATCGTGGCTCGGACAAGAAGGACCGGCCGGAGCGCGGCGAGCGAGCTGACAAGCCCGAGCGCGCCGAGCGTAGCGACAAGCCCGAGCGCGTCGAGCGCGTCGAGCGCAGCGACAAACCCGAGCGCGTCGAGCGCACCGAAAAACCCGAGCGGACCGAGCACGAGAGCGATCTGCTCGATGGTGGAGGTGCGAACGGCGGTGGCGATTCGGACGCGAAGAAGAAGCGTCGTCGTCGTCGTCGCGGCAAGGGCGGCGACGAGGAGATGGGCGGTGGCACTGCCGAGGGCGGTTCGGAGCAGCGGGCAGAGCGACCGCCGCGCGAGGACAGGCCGCCGCGCGAGGACAGGCCGCCGCGCGAGGACAGGCCGCCGCGCGAGGGACAGCCGAGCAACGGACAGCAGGGTCAGCCGCGCCGTGATGGGCGCCCGGGCTTTGCCGATCAACGGCCGGCCGACGGGCGGCGTCAGCGCGATCAGCGTGACGACAGCGACTCGGGTGAGTTCGTGCGGGCGCAGATCATCTCGTTGCCGACATCGCCTATCGCGACTCAGCCGGTGATCCCGTCGCTGGTCATGCCGGATGCGAGCACCGCGCTGAGTGGTGGTGAGCTGGTGGCGCCCTTCGCACCGATCGTGCTGGCACCAACCGTCCCCGCACCTACACCGAAGCTGCCGAAGTTCGGAGCGATCGATCTGCGGGGTGGCACTCCGAAGATCGTCCCGCGGCCGACGCCGGTCGCGACCGAAGCACCGCCGGTGCCGAAGATCGAAGCTGTCGTTCCTGTGGCGGTCGTTGCCCCCGTGCAGCCGGCGCCCGAGCTGCCGGTTGCGACGCTCGAGGCCGCCGTGCCGAAGGTCGCCGAGGCTCCGGAGGTCGAGGTCGCCGAGGTCGCTCCGATCGAGGTGAAGGCCGAGAAAATCGAGGTACCCAAGGTAGAAAAGGCCGAGGTTCCCAAGGTCGAAAAGGCCGAGGTTCCCAAGGTCGAGAAGGCCGAGGTTCCGAAGGTCGAGAAGGCCGAAAAGGGCGAGAACGTTGAGGTTCCCAAGGCCCAGAAGGTCGAGGTTCCCAAGGTCGAGAAGGCCGAGAACGTCGAGGTTCCCAAGGTCGAGAAGGCCGAAGCCCCCAAGGCCGACGTACCGAAGCCTGTAAAGGTCGAGGCGCCGAAGGCCGAGGTACCGAAGGCAGCGAAGGTCGAGGCGCCCAAGGCCGACGCGGATGCGGCACCGGCATTGCCCGCCAAGGAAGCACGCGCGGCGGCAGCAGCGGCGCGGGCGGCGGCGCTCGAAGCGAAGCTCGAGGCCAAGGCCGAGGCGCGCGCGGAAGCGGCGAAGGCGGCCGAGGCGGCAGCGGCAGCGGCGACCGAGCCGGCCGATGTCGCGGGTGAAGAAGGCGACGAGCTCGACGGCGATGACGGCGACAGCGACGACCCCGAGAAGAAGAAGCGCCGGGGTCGCGGTCGTCGTGGTGGTCGCGGTCGCACGCGGCGTGATGGTGAAGCGGCCGGCCCCGAGGGCGAGGTCGCGGCGGCGGGAACGGAAGTCCCGCCCGTGAAGGAGTAAGCGATGCATGACCGACGGTGGATTCTCGACAACCTCGACGACGCGACCAGGCGCCTGAAGAAGCGCAGCTCGGACCTCTCGTTCGATCAGCTGGTCTCGCTCGACAAGGAGCTGAGGGCGGCGATCTCGACCAGCGAGGCGGCGAGCGCGACCCTGAACTTCGTGAGCCAGTCGTTCCAACCGTCGGCCACGCCCGAGTATCGCGCTGAGGCCGTGCAGCGCGCGACCTCGTTCGCGGCACAGCACATGCCCGAGTCGCCCGCCCCCGAGGCGTTCGACAAGGGCGCCTATCAGGCCTGGAATCGCACTCTGAAAGAGTTCTCGAGCGCGCTGGTCGACCGCCGCAAGGTGGTCGAGCAGGAGATCGAGAGCTACCTGATGCGCATCCCGAACCTGCCGCAGGCGAGCGTGCCGGACGGCGAAGGGGAGGCGGACAACGTCGAGGTGCGCCGCTGGGGCACGCCGGTCGAGCATGCGTTCGCGGCACTCGAGCACGATGCCCTCGGCGAGAAGCGCAACATCCTCGACTTCGAGGCGGCGGCGCGCTTGTCGGGCCACGGCTTCGCGCTCTATCGCGGGCTCGGCGCGCGGCTCGAGCGTTCGCTGCAGGCCTTCTTCCTCGACTCGCACACCGAGAAGCACGGCTACGAAGAGGTCCTCACGCCGTTCATCGTGCGGCGCGAGTGCATGGTCGGCACCAACCAACTGCCGAAGTTCGAGGAGGACGCCTACCGCATCCTCCCCGACGATATGTTCCTCATCCCGACCGCCGAGGTGTCGATCACCAACATCTATCGCGAGCAGATGTTGGACGCGACGGACCTGCCGAAGAGGCTCTGCGGCTTCTCGCCGTGCTTCCGGCGCGAAGCCGGCTCGGCCGGTCGTGAAGGCCGCGGTCTCACGCGCGTGCATCAGTTCCAGAAGGTCGAGCTCGTGCATCTCACGACGCCCGAAGACTCGGCGCGTGTGCACCAGGAATTGGTGTCGCACGCCGAGGCAATGCTTCAGGCATTGGGGCTCGCATATCGGGTAATGGAGCTGTGTGGTGGCGACCTCGGGTTCGGCGCCTCGAAGTGCTACGACCTCGAAGTGTGGCTGCCGGTCCAGAAGCGCTGGCGCGAGATCAGCTCCTGCTCGAACTTCCAGGACTTCCAGGCGCGCCGCGCGGACATCCGCTATCGCCCCGAGCCGGGCGCGAAGCCGCGCTTCGTGCACACGTTGAACGGCAGCGGTCTCGCCATCGGGCGCACCGTGATGGCAATCCTCGAGGTCTATCAGACCGCCGACGAGCGCATCGTGGTGCCCGAGGTGCTGCGCCGCTACATGGGCACCGACGTCATCTGAGTGCTGTCCGAGCGCGGCTTGTCTGGCGTCGACACTTCGGCGACAACGAGCCATGCGCTCGCCTTTAACACTGATCTTCGTTGGTTTGCTCGCGTGTGGCTCGAAGACGGCGCCAGACACGGCGCCCGCGCCCGCGCCCGACACCGCGCCCGCGCCCGACACCGCGCCCGCGCCCGACACCGC
>Ga0209181_10013315_pt1 | contig 10317 bp, 6 predicted proteins | sample MAT05_FD_187208 | JGI IMG/M metagenome (GOLD analysis project Ga0209181, IMG submission 187208) | Freshwater microbial communities from Lake Fryxell liftoff mats and glacier meltwater in Antarctica - MAT-05 (SPAdes) (version 2) | ecosystem: Environmental > Aquatic > Freshwater > Ice > Liftoff...
CGAAAACCATTGCGCAGTTTGAGCAGCACCTAGCTGATTACCGCTTTGATTTGGCGGCGCAGGCGTTTTACGACTTCACCTGGAACGAGTTTTGCGACTGGTTTTTGGAGCTGGCGAAACCCGCATTGGCTTCCGGCAACGCCGAAGAAAAACGCAGCATGCAGCACACATTATTAGTGTTGCTAGAAGCGCAGCTGCGCCTTGCACACCCGATTATTCCGTTTATCACTGAGGAAATCTGGCTCAGCGTTGCGCCGAAGCTATCAAAAACGGGTAAAACGATTGCGCTCCAAGCCTTTCCAAAAGCCAGTGAATTCCCAATCGATCACGCTGCGGGCGCCGAGATCGTGTGGATGAAGGAGTTTTTATTGGGCGTGCGCCGAATTCGCGCCGAGATGAATTTGCCGCCCGCGAAACTACTGCCGGTGCTGTTGGTCGGCGGCGACGCCACCGACCGGGCGCGGCAAGCCGCGAACGAATCCAGCATCAATTTCATCGGGCGTATTGAATCGCAGCAGTGGTTAAGCGATGGCGCCGCTGAACCCGCTTCTGCATCGGCGGTGGTAGGCGGCTTAAAAGTGCTGATTCCGCTTGCGGGCTTAATTGATGTCGAAGCCGAACGCGCACGACTAGATCGCGAGCTGGCGAAACTGGCTATCGAGATTGAAAAATGCGAAAAAAAGCTCAGCACCGATACCTTCGTTAACGCAGCACCGGCCGCAGTGGTGGCGCAAGAGCGCCAGCGTTTTGCCGAGTTCAGCGCCAAGCGCGATGCTTTGGCTGGGCAGCGGGCGAAGCTTTAACTTTATGCGGACAAGGGCGCAAAGATAACTGATGACTAATGCGATAACGCCCGGCAGGGGTTCTTTGCTCGGGTGTATGCGCGGTCAAAAGCGATTGTGATTCAGCTGCGTGCTGTGCCCAGCAATACACTCAACACCACCAAGTTGGCGCATGCCCGGTATTTTCAAATTCAGCCTGGAATCACGCGATCGCAAGAGTATGAAGTCGGCCTGCCCAGGCAACATTCGACTTACCCTTCAAACGTATCAACCAAAATCGGGTCAGTGATCTCCGATTGCAGGCAATTACCCGCTGAAATAGCCGTTTCCACCGCGCTCAGCATGTCCAAATAAGCCGGTAGCGCGGTGCTATTGATGCCAGCGGTGCCGCGAATCATGAAGACGCCAAAGATATTGCGGCGAAAATCTACCCACGGGAAATAGCCAAATGCACCCAAACTGTGCAGCAGCGGCGGCGCGCCTGCGGGTGCGTTGACGCTTGGCTGCAGCCAGCCACCAAAACCGTATTTTACCGGCGTATTGGCGACGTTGACGCCCGGCGGCGCATAGGCGATCGGCAGTGAGCCGACGTTATCCAGGGTCATTTCGGCCACTGCCGCCGCGCTCAAAATGCGTCTACCGTTGCCAACGCCACGGTTTGCCAGCATCTGCAACAGGCGTCCGTAGTCGCGCAGATTCGATTGCGCGGAGCCTGCGATGCTATAGTTTAGCGTGGCGCCAAAGGCCTGCCAGTTGATCGTGGTAATACCCAGAGGTGCGGCGATTTGGCTCAGCCAGCCGCTTTGCCAATCACTATTCCCCTCCAGCTCGGCAACCCGGCCCGCAATGTGCATCGACACGCCGCCGTAAGCAAACTGCCCGCCGGGTATCCAGCCATTTTGCAGCGGATAGCTCGCGGCGATCGTGTCCACCGCCTGCGCCAAGGTGATGCTGCGATCAAACACGACCGGGTCGCCCGAGTCATTCCCGTAGCCTGAGGTATGCGAAAACATCTGGCGCACGGTCATTGTGCCTTTTAGGCCGGTAAATTGCGGCAAATAGCTCGCCAGCGGGGCGTCAAGATTTAGTTGAGCGCGGTCTGCGAGCTGCATTAAGCGCACGCCAGAAAGTAATTTGGAGGCGGAGGCAATCGGTATTCGCGTTGCGGCGTTATAGCTGCCGAAATAGCGTTCCAAATAGATGCCTGACGGGCTGCCTATCAATACTGCACCGCCCGGAAGTTGCGCGTCCGCTAGCAATTGCGTGAAGCGGGCTTCAACGGGCGCGAAGCTACAGGTTTGCGCCGCCGATCCTGAAATATGTGCTGCTAGCGCCGCAACGAATGCTGTCAATAATTTAGCCATATTGTTTACCTCGATTTTTGCGCGGTTAGCACGTTCACTAGCCATAACGGTTTGCTTGCTATTTCGTTGACGGGATAAGCCGTTGACTAGTTAAGCGACACTGCACGCCGCGATTTGTTAAGGTGCGGCGATCTAGTGAAGGCGTGCAGCTGATGACCGAACCGGCCAATCTCGAAGACGCTGGGGCGACAAAGCCGACGCAAACTTCCAATGCTCTGTTTGAGCAAGTTTATGAGCGCTTAAAAGCGATGGCGGCCAATCAGCTGCGCGCTGCGGTGTCTAGCAATACGCTCAACACCACCATGCTGGTGCACGAGCTGTACCTGCGGATCGGTAACACGCCAGATTTTACGGACGCGCGGCAGTTTTTTGCCTATGCCGCGCGCGCGATGCGCCATATTTTGATTGACCGCGCGCGGGCACGCTTGAGTGAAAAAGGCGGCGGGCATCTGCTGCGCGTGGAACTGCCAGAGTCAGAATCGGCGGCCGACGATGCCTTAGCGCTTGATAGCGCTGAGCTTGCCATTACGCTAACCAACGCGATTGAAAAGCTAGCAGTACTGGATGCGCGCGCCGCTGAAGTGGTTGAGTTGCGCTATTTCACCGGCTTAACGCTAGAACAAATTGCCGACACCATGGGCCTAACCCGTCGCACCATTGATCGCGACTGGCGCTTTGCGCGCGCATTTTTGAAAACAACTATGAGCAGCGACTAATCGCGCTCAGTTTTAATCACGCTTGGGTTTAATCGTGTCCATCTGTGCCAACCATGTGCGCGTTTTTTGCAGCTCAACAGTGATGCGTTGACCAACATCCGCACGCAATAATTTTTGACGTGCCGCCATACGTTTGGCTAATTCCAAATCGGCGTCGCCAGCCATGCATGGCGCAGCCTGATCTAGCAGATAAAGCTCAGTGGCAGGAAGCGGATTCGGATGCGCTGATATTTCAGCCCAAATTTTGCCAAATTCTGCGGCGGCATCGGGCTGTTTTGACGCGCAGGCAATTCGAGCGTGCGCCGTGCGGGCGGGCCAGGTCGCTTGGCCGCCGCCGGGCTGAGCCGCCATTGCCGAGTTTAGCGCGCGCTGCGAAAGCGTTAGCGCTTCCGACAGATTTCCCTGGCGCTCGGCAATTTCGGCCAGCGTCGTGATAGCGCCCGCGGTACGCACATTGTTTTCGCCATTCACTGCTTCCAAAATTTCCAGCGCTTCCAATGCATGCGTTTGTGCCGCTTCATGTTGCCCAGACTTAGATTCAGCACTAGCCAAAAAGTTGAGCGTTGATGCCAGCATTGGGCTTTGCGCATCCAGAGCATTTCGTTGACGCGCCAGTACCATTTGCAATAACGCTGCGGCTTCTTGTGGCTTATCCTGCGCCGTTAAAACGCGGCCCAGGCTCTGCTGCACTACATCCGTTCCCCCGTCCTCCAAATCCGTTGCAGTCTGCTGTATGGCAAGTGCGGCGCGCAGCAATTGCTCGGACGGGGCCCAGAGCTGCTCATAGCCATACGAAACAGCCAGGCTACTCAGTGAGTATGAATATTCGACATTTGGGTCTGGATAGGCGCGCCGTATAATTTCCGCGGCTTGCAGGTGTATTTCACGGCCCTGCGCATACTTGCCCTGGCGGAGCAATAGATCAGCATAAGTTGCCGCCACCACCGGGCCGCAATCGCTGTTCGCGCAGGCTTCGGTTTTTGAGATTGCGTAGGCGCGTTCCATGTCAACGGCTGCGGCGTCGAGGTTGCCGCCATCACGCAGAGTGATGCTGCGCTGGTTCAATGCGTCCATTAGCTCATAGCTGGTGGGGCCGAATTGCGCTTCACACTCACGCACGGCGTTATTCGACCTTTGCAAAGCCTCTGGCATACGCCCGCGTGTGCGCTCTAACTTGCTATAGGTCAAAATAAAAACGGCGTGACCTTTGCTTGCTATGCCGCCTGCAGGCAGCGCCGCAGCGGTGGACTTAAGCAGCTGCTCTGCATCATCTAGGTTGCCCTGAAAGCGGAAAAACTCTGCCAGCGCGCTGATCGCAAATAGCCGCTCGTCATTACTGATAGGCAGTGATTGTTCGGCGCGCTTGATCGCTTCTTGATACATGCTTTTTTCGTTTTCAGCGTCACTCAAGTCATCAAAAATTTTGCCGGACGCGACCAGCAAATTGACGGCAGCCTCTGGGTCGTCGCTTAACCCGGCTTGCGCTTTTAACGCCGCGCGTTTTACCAGAGTACTTAAACTTGGCGGTGTGCCGTCGCGCTGGACGGGTTGAACGCCGCTAAAAATGCTGCCTAAAAAAGCCGACATTTGCTCGGCCCGTTTTGCCTGTCTGGTGGCGCGCTGGCTTTCTAGCTGTACTTTGGCGCTTTGCAGGCGTGCTTGCTGTGCTTGCCAGAGCGCAGTGCCGGTTGTTGCGATCAGGCCAATCGTTAATAAGCTGACCAATGCCACGCTTGCGCGATTACGCCGAACAAATTTAGCCGCCCGATACCAGCGGCTGGGTGGATGCGCTTTCACCGGCAGTCCACTCAGCAGGCGCTCAATATCGTCGGCAAATTCACCCGCGCTGGCGTAGCGCCGTCCCGGCTCTAGTTCTAGCGCCTTGAGCACGATGTTGTCTAAATCCCCGCGCAGCAGCTTGCGGGTTTGGCTGGGCGTTGCGGGCAGCGTGCCCTCGGCGGTGTCTTCTGTAATACACAGCGATGGCGTGCGATGTTGGCCGTCGGTTACGCGTTGGCCGGTGAGCAATTCACCCAACAAAATGCCGAGCGCATAGACATCGGTTGCGGTTGTGATTTGGCCACGCTCACGCTGTTCGGGCGCGGCATAGGCCGGGGTGAAGGCTTGGAACGCGGTCTGCGTTTCGTCGCCGGTTTCCGCTAACAATTTTGCGATGCCAAAGTCCAGTAGTTTGACGTGGCCATCATGCGTCACCATTACGTTCCCAGGCTTTAAATCTCGATGCACAATGAGCGCGCGGTGCGCCGCTGCAACCGCGCGCGCAACCTGCTCAAACAGCTGCAAACGGGCGCGGAAACTTAAGCTTTTTTGACGCGCATACTCCGTAATCGGTAGGCCAGCAACCAATTCAATGGCCAAAAAGGCAGTGCCATCGGCGGCTATACCGCCATCAATTAGCTGGGCAATAAAAGGGTGCTGCAGCGCCGACAGTGCGCGCCTTTCTCGATCAAATTGCCGCCGCGCTTCGGGTGCGTGCATGCTGCGGCGTAGAATTTTTAACGCAACGGTTTGCCGCACATTTTCAATGTCGCGGTGCGCACGGTAAATACTGGACGAGCCGCCTTCACCAATATGCGTATCGATGGTGAACGGGCCTAAACTGCTGCCAGGCGCCAGTTGGCCAGATTTAACTTCGCCGATTGCGCGGCTTAGCGCGACGACGTCATGTGCGGCGCTATCGTCGGTATCGCCAGTGGTATCGCTGGCGAGCAGGGCCTCAAGCGTGGCGCGCATCGCAGCATCCGGGCAATGCGCGTCAAAAAATTCGACGCGTGCGCGGCCGGAAAACGTCAAGGACTCATCAAACAATTCGCGTAAGGTTTTCATGCGGGCCTGACTTAAGCTTAGCGTTGCGCCAGTAAACGCGTTAACCGGGGAAATTGCGACATTTTTGTCGTTGGCGCAGAAAAGATGCAAAGCCATCCAAACCATCAGCAAACCCATATTTTTAGGTGCCGCACAAAATGTACACCTCGCTCATGTCGCACTTTCCCCGCACTTTGCGTTTATTGCAGCACAGCCCAAGCGGGGGCTTTCTGGAGGAACTGCAATGCGCACGTCACGTTTACCCATTGGTTTTGCCCTGTTGGGCTTCCCACGAGCCACCCGGCGCGCCGTCTTCATACCAAAATTAATTTTGGTTTCTGTGCTGTGCGGATTTTCGGCGACATCATCTGCGGCAATATTTCTTGTCGGCGCAGGCCCAAGCTGCCAATACAACACGATTCAAGCGGCGGTTAATGCCGCCGCCGCAAACCCAGGTGCCGACACCGTGCGGATCGCCAATGCCGGCAGCTATTTTGCGGAAGCCGTGAGCATTGGCGCACAGGATGTGACTATCGACGGCGCTTTTGCGGCCTGCGCTGATGCGACCCCAAGCGGCGCTGGGGCAACTATCAGCGGATTAGGCGGCAGCTTCGCGCCGGTGTTTAGCATTAGCGGTGCGGGAATTCGCCGCTTTAGCAATCTTTCCATCGTGCGCGGCGATCATGTGCCGAATGGTGAAGGCGGTGGCATTAACTTTGATGGCGCCGGCGCGCTGATTTTGAGCAATGTCAGCATGGCATTCAACACCGCCGGTTTTGGCGGCGCGATAAATTTTCGCGGTGCCGGCGGCGATGCATCGTTGACGCTTTTAAGCAACACGGTATTGCAGCAAAATGAGGCGATCACCGGCGGCGGCGGTGCTATTCGCATGGAAGGCGCAGCGCAGCTGTACATCCAGGAGCCGCGCATTTTAATCTCCAATAACTTCGCGCTGCTCGGATCTGGCGGCGGAATACTGCTGCTAGATGACGCGTTCGCGATTATTTCCTCAGAAGGTTTTGGCAGCGGCGTGATCACGGATAACAGCGCCAAGGACGGCGGCGGCGTGGCGGTGGTGGCGAATTCGGAGGACGACGAAGGCATTCTATTGATGTACAGCACCAACGCGGCGCAGCCGGTCAGCCTTCGCAACAACGTTGCTAGCGGCAATGGCGGCGCAATTTACGCTAAACCAGTTCGCCTAGTAGGCCAACCCAAAGTCTGTTTGAGGAGCTTTCATTTGTCCGGAAATCGAGCACAAAACGGCGCAGCAATTTATGGCGATGCCGATGTTCTTATCAATAGCCGTGTCGGCGTGAGCGTCGCTTTGAATACCAGCAGCTGTGGCCTCAGCACCAGCAACTTCGTTGAATGTACGAAGAATCAAAATGGCTGCAACACCATACAGGGTCAGATCAACGAGACGACTTCAGGTGTTGCAACACAGGGCGCTACTATCCTGATGCAGGACTTTGGAAATCTGAATATGAAGGACGTGGTGTTTTTCAATAACCGCGGTGGCTCGTTAATTCGCACTATTGAATCGGGGAATTTTGCACTGCAAAATGCGCTCATAGTGGGCAATACTGTGAGTCAGTCGCTGATGCGGTTCAGTAGTGCCGTAGATGATGCCTATATTTTACGACATATGACCATCGCCAGTAACACCATAAGCGGCACGCAAGTCATGCAATTTGAGGACGGCCCGGAAACGCTGAAATTTAATCACAACTTGATTTTTCAACCCGGTAAAACCTCTGTCACGCTGCCCTTTGCGATAGCTAACAGCGCGGCGTACGACTGGGATTACAACGCCACTAGCGACGCCGCACAAATTCTGCCGCTGCCTTGGCAATCGATCAATATCGACCCCCGCTTCAATAGCGCTGCCTTCGGTGATTTCCGCCTGCGCGTAGGCTCGCGCCTAGTAGATCGCTACCCGAATGTGCCGGCGGTGGGAACCGTGTTCGATTTGGACGCGCGTCCGCGCCCTACCAACTTGACAATTACCCCAGGCAGCGACTCAGTGGATGTCGGCGCCTATGAGCGCCAAGAAGAAGATCCGTGGCTGCTTAACGGTGAATTTTTAGGCAATTTGAATCACTGGGTGAGCGATAATCCCGGCCTGACCAGCTACAGCGCATTAAACGCACCGGGCAGCACCGGCGGCTCAGTGCGGTTTAGCCGAGGCGAGTTCGTGGGCAATACGACGCCGCGTTTTAATGTGCTGGTACAGTGCTTTAATCTACCTGCAGCGGGCGTCTATCGCTTGAGCGGTTTTGGACGCGCGCCCGGATCTATTCTTATCGCGCAGGATCGCCCGGTGATTCGCTGGCGGCTGCGCAGCAACTCAGCCAACTGCGCGCAGGGCGATGCGATTGCGCAAGAGGGCGATGTGTTTTTACCGAATGGCCCGAGTTTTGCCGCGTCAACGCCATTTGATATCAACGTGAGCCCAGCGCAGTTTGGTAACAGCGCCACGATTGAAATCAGGCTAGACGTTGAACCCTCCATTTTGGGGGCGGCGATTGATGTCGGTTTTGACAAAATCGAGCTGAGCAATGGCTCGGTAGTTCTACCTCCGTTGATTTTTGCGAATGGCTTCGAGTAGCTGCGCCACTTGACCGTAGGGGCGGGTTTCAAACCCGCCCTTATTGGATTGAAGCATTGAGCACTACATCGCATTGGCCTAACAGGAATCAGAGCGGGCCAGCCAGCAGCATCAGATTTTTGCGAATGGCTTTGAATAGGGCTCTGCGCTGAAAATCATCCTCATGCCGAACGAAAAATCACCCGCTCGCGCTGTAAAAAATACAGCGCTGCGCCCAGCAGTAAAGCGGTAAAGACGATATTGCTGAGCAGCGCCGACAGCAAATTTGCGATGGAAACTATATTGCCTAAAGCATCGCTGACGCAGGCAACGCTGCCGCTTATCGGCAGCCAGTACAGCGCCCAAAAGCCCGGAAAAACGATTTTTATTTGCACCAACATCGACGCCCCGATGGCCAGCATCATGCTGGGCGCGATGTAAAACTGCGCTTCTTTGCTGGTGCGGGCGAAAATACAGGGCAGCAGCACCAGCGCACTTAACGCTGCCGCCAAACTCAGCACCATCATTACCAACGCAAGGAACGCAGCCGGTCCCATCGCGAATTTAAGGCCCAGCTGCGCAATAACCGTTGCAATGAACGCCATCGCTGAGGCACCAAATACTTGTTGGATGCCAAATTTTACCGCGATTGCGGTCAGGAAAAACCCGAGCAGCCCGCAGACGCCGCTGAGTAGGCCAAAGCACATCACCGCGAAAAATTTGCCCATCAGCACTTCAGAACGGCGCACCGGCGCGCTAAATAACGATTCCAGAGTCTGACGTTCGCGCTCACCCACGGTGGCATCCATGGCCGTAGCTTGTGCGCCGACGATGGTCCAAATGCTTAAAAAAAGTGGCAAGATAAAACCCAGCGCGTTGAAGTCAAAACCCGATTTTGGGCGAATAATTTCAGTGCGCAGCGGCTGCATCGCGGCTTTGTCGATACCCAATTCTGCCAGCTTGTTTTGCAGCAGCGCTTGGTTGTAGCGCGCCACGGCTGACTCAATGAGCGCCACTGTTGCGACTAAGCGCTTATCGCTATCGTGCACATAGACTTTGATCGTTGCGGGCGGCTCGCCCAGTGCGGCGGGCATGGCGTTTGGCACCGCTATGGTGACGCCATATTGCTGCTTCAGCGCCTGCGCGTCTGCTACTTCGATCAACTTGAGTGGGCTGAGCAAGCCGCCACTGAGTTCGCGCGCCAACAGTGGCGTCAAAACGCCCTGTACGCCGACATTTAAACGCTCAATTTTCATCGGCGCGAACTTGGCGATCAACAAGGGCGTAACCAACATCAACAGCGGCATGACCAGCAAGGGTAAAAGTACCGACACCCAAAACGTGCGGCGGTCGCGCACGGTGGCGCGAACCTGCATCTTAAAAACGCTGAAAATTTGTGTGAATCTCATGCCGTCACCTGCTTTTGAGCGCTTACATCGTGCGACTCGGCGGCGCGCGTTAACGCAAAAAAGGTTTCTTCCAAGGTGCCCGCAGGCGTTTGTGCACGCAGCGCGGCGGCCGTATCGCACGCAATCACGCGCCCCATGTGCAAAATTGCGGCGCGGTCACATAAGGATTCAGCCTCGCTCATGATGTGCGTGGAATAAATCACCAGCTTGCCCAGTGCGCGATAGCGCGTGGCAAATTCCAACAGGGCGCGGCGCGCTAGCACATCCAAACCGTTTGAAGCCTCATCGAGCATCAGCACCATTGGCTCATGCAGCACCGCGCGCGCAATCACGATTTTTTGCTTCATGCCGGTGGAATAGCCCGCTGCAGGCAAATCAATCCAGTCACCAATACCAAGCTCATGACTGAGCGCCGCAATTCGTTCGGCAATTTTTGGCTTTGCTAAGTCATTAAGCTCAGCAAAAAACTGCAAATTCTCGCGCCCGGTCAAACGCTCATAGACGCGCTTGATAGCGCTGAGCTTGCCATTACGCTAACCAACGCGATTGAAAAGCTAGCAGTACTGGATGCGCGCGCCGCTGAAGTGGTTGAGTTGCGCTATTTCACCGGCTTAACGCTAGAACAAATTG
>Ga0209181_10013320_pt1 | contig 10313 bp, 8 predicted proteins | sample MAT05_FD_187208 | JGI IMG/M metagenome (GOLD analysis project Ga0209181, IMG submission 187208) | Freshwater microbial communities from Lake Fryxell liftoff mats and glacier meltwater in Antarctica - MAT-05 (SPAdes) (version 2) | ecosystem: Environmental > Aquatic > Freshwater > Ice > Liftoff...
GCCAATGGGAAAGTCAGGGTCTGTCAATTTCTGAATGCCCATAGCAGCGAGTGCGGCTACACATAAATGTCCCGGCCCTAGCGCCATAGATACCGCCCGGAACTTATTGAACATTGGCAGATAGTCATACCACAGGTCGTTCAAGAAGAAATTTTTCCCCCAGGCTAAGGTAATCATGAATAAACCGCTCAATAGCAACCACCATTTTATGGCACCGGGGACTAGGAATGCGCCCAGGAAAAAGAGAAAGCAAACAATTGCGCCATAGTAAATTGCCGTACCGACGAAAGGCTGGTCGCCATTGTAAAAAAGTGCCGCGATTTGCGACTGCATTTGCGCTTTAGTGGTGTTTGGCGGCATTTGTCGAGACACCGCTTTTAGTAGTTTGGTCTCTCCAAAAGATTCGCCGGCACCACCACCAGCAAAGTGCGGAACCAGTAGGGTCATACTCTCACACACGCCATAACTCCAACCAAATAGATAGTCTTTGCTCAGACCATCCCCTTTTTCGGCACTCGCTTTGAGCTCTGATTTTCCGCGAATGGTTTCTTGACCGTATTCGTAGGTGGGCCAAAGTTTGGAGAGATTGCAGGCAAAACCAATGGCGATCGCTATAGTCCAGATACCCACATGTTTTCCCCAACGCCCCAGCGCTTTATGCTGTATCGCTTCCACCAATTGAGCAAGCACGTAAATTCCGGCAATAATCAGGGTGTAATAAGTGATTTGGACGTGATTGACATAGATCTGCATGGAGGTAAGTAAGGCCAAAAGACCAGCCCCGGCGAGTAATCGCCCATCAAACAACATTAGGGTTGCGGCCAGAATTCCTGGTGCAAAAACCAAAGCAGCCATTTTCGTGGAGTGTCCGGCTTCAAGGATATCTACATTGTAAGTACTTATGCCATAGGCCATTGCACCAAAAATAGCCACTCGCCAATCTGCTTTGAGCGTGACCAACAGAAAATACATGAACAACATAGCGGCTAAAACTTGCGCCCAAATGCCGGTGACTCCAGTCCACAAGAAGACCGCTTTAGTAAGTGGTTTAGTCAAGTTTCCATGAATGGGCGAATAGATCTGATAGCCTGGCATCCCGCCAAATGCGGAGTTAGTCCATAGTGGCGCTGGTTCGCCTTTTTTGATGTAATCCTGAATTTCAGTCTGCATCCCCCGCGCTTTGTCATTATCGGGTTGAGGCAGCACCTTGCCACCGAAAAAATTGGGGGCAAAAAAAACAGCCGACACGGCGAAAAGCACAGCGGCGGCGATTAGATGAGGGATGAATTTTTTAAAGTCCATATTTTGTCATTAAAGTCATTTTGTCATTAAAGTCATTTCGTCATTTGGGTCATTTCGTCATTAAAGTCATTTCGTCATTGGGTCATTGGGTCATTGGGTCATTTGGGTCATTTCGTCATTTGGGTCATTTCGTCAATCGGTAAATGCAAAATGACCTTAATGACGAAATGACTTTAATGACGAAATGAAGATCCTGTCGCGAAGGTAGAAATCAGTTCAAATTCAACAGTAATTCTCGCAGGGTATCGGGCAAAATTTCATGTCCACCCTCAAAACTGCGCTCGCCAAAGTCGATACCATTTTTGGTTTCGATTTCCTGGACGGTGTTCATCCGATCAGGGGTGAGGAAAGGATCGGTTGTGCCGTACAAGAGATAAAGTTTTTTGTCAGCCAGGTAAGCTTTGTGTGCTGCATAATCGAGGTCTTCAGGAGGTAGTCCTGCCCAAAGCAATAAATCATGAAACTTGGGCCGTTTTTCTAGCATCCAGCGGCAAACCGTAGCAGTTCCTTGAGAAAAACCCAGCAGGATGATACGCACATCCGGCGGAAGTTGGGGGATATATGCGTCGTAAAGCGTTTGTAAATAATTTGCGTTGTCTTCGATTTCAGATTGGCGATTGTGGCGGGTCATCCAGTTGGCACCCACAGGGCCATCAAAACCTTTACGGTAAAAATGATTCAGCCCTTCTGGAGCCAATACAAGCGTACGATCATTTTCTAGCAGCCTGAAGTTTTCCAAAAAATCGTCCGCTAACTGCGCATAGCCATGACACACAATCCAAAACTGCTTGATATGCGGCCCGGGCGTGCCAAAAGCATAATAATGTGCGATGCGTTGAGTAGAAAGGGTGAGATGCTGCATTGGTTTGGTTTGAAGCGGCCAAAGTACGATAAAGTGCATTTGGGTGGTATAGAACCTTTGGTCTAAGCTGCATAAATCTCGTTAACCACTTTTTGGAATGTTCGGAACCACACGGGTCAGTGTTTTGGCGTTCAACATGGTGTTCGATAATTTGAAATATATTTCATTACTTTTCCCCAAAAATAATTTTGTAAATCACCATTAAATACTTGATTTCGAATGAAAAAAATCGCTTTTTTACTGCTCGTGTTCATTCCTTTGGTGCTCATCGCCCAGGTAGATACTTCAGCGTTCAACTGCACTTTGAGCGGTTACGCTGAACCCTATTATGGATATGATTTCAACCAGCCCAATGATGGGAATCGGCCAGGGTTTACTTATGCGTATAATCGACACAATGAATTTACCCTAAACATAGGATTCATAAAAGCGGCAGTCAGTACGCAGCGTTTACGGGGTAATTTGGCCATTATGGCGGGTACTTATACTAACGCCAATTTGGCTGCAGAACCAAGTACGTTTAAAAATTTGTATGAGGCCAATGCCGGAGTTAAAATTTCCAAGAAACATGACCTTTGGATAGATGGCGGAATTTTTGGCTCCCACATTGGTTTTGAAAGTGCGATTGGCAAGGACTGCTGGACGTTAACCCGAAGCATTATGGCCGATAATTCACCCTACTTCGAGTCAGGAGCCAAATTGTCTTATACAACGGCCAATGGAAAGTGGTTTTTGAGTGCTTTGGCACTCAACGGCTGGCAGCGGATTCAAAGGGTGCCGGGCAATTCCCTGATTTCGGGAGGAACCCAAATTCAATACAAGCCCGATGCTAAAGTGACCCTGAACAGCAGCACTTTTTTTGGGACGGACAAACCAGACATAGCCCGTTTGTGGCGCGTATTCCACAATTTTTATGGCATCATTCAATTCAACGATCAGTTCGGGTTAACCTTTGGATTCGATACTGGCCTTGAAGAAAATGCCCGTAGAGAGCTTGACCCAAATTTCTGGTATAGCCCTGTGATAATTGCCCGGTATACTTTCAATGACCGCCTAACTTTGGCTGGCCGTGTCGAATATTACAACGATGAAAATGGAGTAATTATATCCACAGGAACAGCCAATGGGTTTCAGACCTTGGGGGTTTCTGCAAATCTGGATGTACAGATCCATAAAAATGCCGTTTGGCGTATGGAAGGAAAACTATACCACAGTAAGGACACTATTTTCTTGGATGCAGAGGCTGCGCCAAGCAATTCTAATGCTGTGGTGACGACGGCTTTGGCGATTTGGTTTTGATGAATAGTATCCCTTATAAACCGTTCTTTTACGACTCCAGTAAGGCGTTCCGCTGCAGTAGGATGGTAGAGTATTTGATTGATATTTTCGCGTGTCCGGCGCGATTACGGAAGGATCAGGACTTGGCTTAACCATTTTTAAGGAGTTTATTGATGCGCAAGGTGGGAGCGAAAAGGCTTCCTAATGTATCTTTGACGGATTATTCGCTTAAACCGATTCTTATGCGCATCTCTTACGCCAGTATTCTCTCTTTGAATATCCTTTTTTTTGTTGCTACCCAAAGAACTACAGCATGTGGCTACGATTGGGTAGGCGATTGCTCCTCCGCTGTGCAGCTCCGCATTAACGGTACGCTGGATAGTTTTTCCATTGCAGATTGTCCGTCGGGCATACGATTCAACAGTCTTTATCTGGGCACAATACAAAGCCTCTCCCTCGCCAACGCCAAGGCGATTAATTGGGAGAGTTGTTTCAACAATGTAACTGGCGTAAGCCTGAAATACAGGGTGTACGAGCAGGGTGGGGGAGCTGGCAATTTTCTAAACCTCAACCTCGATCAAGATTATTTTACCGTCCTTGGCCCATACACTACCCGTTACCGAAGCAAAGCCAGCAATATTGACCTTGCCACGGGCTTAGTTGTAGGGAAAACGTATACCCTGGAAGTGTATTTAGTGGCCGAAGTCGATACGATTGGCGATGACTTTATTCCAGAAACCACGTTGACCAAAAACAACAACGGCCAAAATTACAAACTCAGTTTTACCTACGGAGGGCCTGCCGCTGCTCCTTTTGTAGTGATACCCACCACGGTTAAAATGCCCAATTGCCACGGAGAAAGCAATGGAACCATTGCCGTTAGTGTTTGGGGCGATCACTTCGGACTATTCTATAATTGGTCCAATGTTAGCCTCAATTTTTTCCAGCAAAATGGCCTCTCGGCTGGAACCTATACCGTGAGCGTAACTAGTGCAAACTATGCTACATCGAGCACCGTCGTGCTTGGGCAACCAGACGCATTAACGGCCCAGATCGCTAATATTCAGCCAGTTGCATGCGGTGGAGGGCAAGGAGCAATCACGGTGCAAGCCAATGGTGGCACCCCGCCTTACCAGTATCTTTGGGCAAATGGCCAGACTACAGCGACGGCCGTTTTCCCGAACAGTGGTAATTACGCAATGTCCCTTACCGATGCCCACAATTGTATCGTGGTGCAATCCTTCAACCTTCCTGGCGGGGGCACCGTGCAACAGAACAGTTCGAGGGGGCTTTGTGTAGGGCAAAGCATTGTAGTTGGCGGCGTAATAATCAACGCCCCAGGTATTTACACCCTAAATATCCCCGGAAATGGGGGCTGCGACACCCTGTTAACCCTCACGGTCAATCCAGTAGACCCCAGCGTTTTGTTGGCAAATATGCCTTCAAATATTCTCGTAACTTGCAATAATCCAACCATCAATCTATGTGCTGAGGTCTCACCAACAGCGTTTTATCAATGGTCTAAGGATGGTATACCAGCCACGCAAACGCCTTGTTTACTGGCGAGTGCCGGAGGTGTTTATACACTAATGGTTATTCAGGAGGGGTGCACTGCTTCCAAGAGCATTGTGTCGGAAGAACATTTGGTTGAACCGCTTCTCTCCGCATTTGCTGCGCTAGACTATATTTTGGATTGTTATCTGGTAGATTCTACAGCCATTACCTTCCAGGCCACCACCAATGCGATCGGCCCACAATTTGCCTGGCTTTTGAACGGCCAGATCGTTTCAACGGCACAATCTTTTACGCGTTATTTCGACGGTCCAAATTTTCCATCGGTCAATGTTGTACTGACCGTGACGGATCAGTTTGGTTGTGACATCACAAAACAACCTGTGATTCTGTTTTCACCGCCGCCGATGGCACCTTTTGTTGAACTTTTCACCTTTATGCCGGATTTATGTAACAACTTACAAACAGGGAATTATTACATCTGGGGTAGTAATGATAACTACCTCGTTACCTGGAACGATTCTGTCAGCATAGGAAATGAAATTGCACTAGCTCCAGGGTTATACACGGTCAAAATAATCAACGATGAAGGCTGTGTTACCGAACAAGTAATTTCAGTGCCGCCTTTTTTTCGTGCAATAGTATATGATTCGCCCTTTCCAAATTCCAATACCGGGTCAATTTCCATCGATCAATCAAGTTGGCTGTCCATGCAATGGAGCAACGGGTCTATGAGTTCTTCCATTTACGGCCTTGCGCCTGGGGAGTATTGCGTCACGATGACTGATCAACAGGATTGCACACTGGACACCTGCTTCACTATAAAAGGTTCAGTATCAACCTTTGAATTGCAGGGTTCAACCATTCAAATTTCACCCAATCCTGTTGCTTCTGGTGATTGGATCGATATCCAGCTATCAGAAAAATTTTGGAGCGCAGCATTAAAACTACAGCTAACAGATAGCCAAGGCAAAAAAATATGGTCTGAAAATCAAGAAAACAGCCGAGGTATCTTGCGTTTTCAGGTGCCGGAAAATCTGCCTCCGGGCATTTTTTACTTGCAAGTTTCTTCCAAAAATGGGCAGGCAACAGGGAAAGTTTGTTTAAAAAAGTGACAATTATACTGTTGCAGCGTAATTTAGGAGAACTTTGGAAGGAATAACGTTTTGTTTATTAGTTCCAAACGGAGTGTTTACCTACCTTTGCGGCGAACATTTATCAACCATTCCATCACCTTTCACAAACATTTCCAAAACATGAGCAAAAAACTCTTTTTTCTTCCAGTCCTTATCCTAGGCGCATTCTTGGTATTTACTTCTACCTCTTGCGGTGACAAATGCGATTTCGATCAAAAAGATTTCGTAGGTTCTTATGTAGTCACTGAAGATTGCTCGGCGAGTCCAGCGGCTTCTTATCCTGTAGTAATCACTGCAAATGGCGAAACAGACGTTAAAATCACCAATGTTTGGGGTTTGTTTGGCAACGCGGTGAATGCTTCAATTGATTGCGAAACCATCACCATTGCTCGTCAAGAGCCAGATAGCGACAAGTTTTTTGTTGAAGGCTCTGGTACTATCGAAAAAAGCGGTGGCAACATCACAATCAATATTACCTACACGGTTACAGACGAAACTGATGCTGCCAACATTCTGACAGACAATTGTTCTTCTACGGTTTACGCTAAGCAGTAAGCTTTAAGTTTTTTTCTTAAGAGGCTGCTCCGCAATTTGTGGAGCAGCCTTTTTTTATAGGATAAAAAAATGGCCGCCCGGAAACACTCCGAAGCGGCCATAAAATTTAGTCAAAGTAGTGCGGAGTGGATTAGTTTCCGCCGCCGCCCATTTTCTTTTTCTTTTTATCTGTGGAAGGTGATTCACCTTCCATTTTCGCCTTCTTTTCCTCTATCTTGGTACCGCCTTCCATCTTGTCCTTTTTTGGATCAATTTTAGCAGGAGGAGGAACTACAGGTAGTGGATCTACTTTAGGACCTTTAGTGCCACCTTTTTTTACGCCACCTTTTCCAGGTGCAGGTGTTGGCATAGCAGCCATTTCAGCTTTCCACGTTTCAATACGTGTTGTAGATTCCGTTTGAACGCGCGTATCACATTCAGCGGTCTTTTCAGTGCGGAGCATTTCAAGTTTCGCGGTTACAGCAGAAGCAATTTCTTCTTTTTGTTGAGCGAGGGTTTTACCATCAAATGCAGTGAGGGTAAAAAAGCCAGCAACAGCTACTGCGCCAGCCAAGAGCAATTTTTTATTCATCTTAGTTGAATAATTTTCGGTGAATGATTTGTGAGTGAATGGATTTGGGATTCGTTTTTAAAGGATTACTTCTTTTTGCCAGCAGCCATTTCAGCGGCTTTTTCGGCTTCGAAATCAGCCCGGGCTTGGTCTACCACGGCAGATACCCGGGTTTCGAAGTCGGCATCGCATTTAGCGGACATCTCTTGCTCCACTGCAGCTTTGCCAGCGTCGAAGCCTTTTGTGATTTCAGCTTGTACTTGCTCTTCCGTGAGCAGTTTTTCGCCGCAAGAAGCCAGAGAAAACATCATGGCTGCGCCAGCGAGAATTCCTAAAACAGATTTTTTCATGTCTGAGAAAACGATTTTGAATGGTTAAAAAATTGATGTGCAAAGGTAGTTGTTGTTAGCGTTTCGACACTTTTAGAATGGACACTTTTTCAAAAAGTGCTTAATCTATAAAGTTTGGTCGCTCAAACGAATTTTTCGCCCTAACATTGTTTCCGAAAAACCTTGTTTATGACGCACGGACATACCTTTTGTACACACATTTTGAGTAAAAATATTTTCTTAAAGTTTTTGACGACCCTGCTCACCGCTTTGTTTCCGCTCTTTTTAAGTGCTCAAACGGACGAAGAACTGCTCGAAAACTTTTTTCGAGACAACGAATCAGCCTCCGAATCGGACGCCCAGCAGTTTTTGGAAAATCTCGAACTCCTCCGAGACAAACCTCTCAACCTCAATTCAGTGAACCGCGAAGAGCTTCTATCCTTGCATTTGCTCAACGAAATCCAGGTAGACAACCTCTTAACTTACCGCAATCAATTTGGTCCGTTCCTGAATGAATATGAACTCCAGGCTGTGCCGGATTGGGAAATTTCAGATATCCGGCGCGTATTGCAGTTTTCACGCATCAAAACCGGGTTGGATACCAGAAACACTAATTTGCTCAAGGGGTTTATTCATGGAGATAGTGAGATTTTCCTGCGCTGGGCTCATCCTGATCCACCCAACTACAATACCGAAAAAGCAGAGGGCAGTCCCAATGCTTGGGCGGTTCGTTACCGCCATTCTTTTGATAATCGCCTTCGTTTTGGGTTTACGGCAGAAAGTGATGCTGGTGAGGCCGTTTTTAAGGGAAGTAACAAACATGGGTTTGACTACAACAGTGCCCATATTTTTGTGCAAAACTGGAATCAGACCATTAGAGTGGTTGCTTTAGGCGATTATTCTGCACGGATGGGCCAGGGATTGTTGCTGCAAACAGGCTTTGCGCCAGGAAAATCTGCCGAAACAGTGTCTGTGGCACGAGGCGGGCGCAAATTGAATGCCTATGGAGCATTCGGGGAAACTTATTTTTTTCGAGGGGCAGCTACCACCCTGGCTTTTGGTAAACATTTGGAAATCACAGCGTTGTACTCTAATCGTCGCCGCGATGCTAATGTGCAAACAAGGGATACCGCCGATTTTGACTCGCCTGAAATTGAGTTTTCATCACTCCTAACTTCTGGTTATCACCGGACTACCTCGGAAATTGAAGACGAAAAGGAACTTCATGAACAAGTAGGCGGGTTGGCGGCCACTTGGACCGGGCAACGGGGGCAAATCTCAGCCAATACACTTCATATTTCCTATGACAAGCCTTGGAATGCTTCACCTGCTCCTTATCGAAAATTTGTTTTTCGAGGTAAAAGCTTGACCGGAACGAGTTTTGATTACAACTACCGTTGGCGAAATATCTTTCTATTTGGAGAAACCGCACGGAGCAACAATGGCGGAATCGCGGCAGTAAATGGGCTGCTTTTTTCGGCGGATCGTCATGTTACCCTAACCGCAGTGCATCGCACTCTTGGACGTGATTATCAATCTATTTATGGCAACCCATTTGCCGAAGTTTCAGGCTCGAGCAATGAACAGGGACTTTATTTTGGGGCCGATATTCGTTGGATAAGACGTTGGCAGATAAACCTGTATGCAGATATGTGGCGGCATCCCTGGTTGCGTTTTGGGGTAGATGCCCCTTCCAATGGTCGCGAATATTTAGCTCGGGTACTTTGGACGAAAAGCCGCAATTTTTCTGTCTATGCCCTAGTGCAATCTGAAACCAAACAACGAAACGATGATTTGGAAAAGCCCTTTGGGCTGGTTAATGCTCAGCGGAATCGACTTCGCCTACATTCCATCTATAAAATCAGCAAACCCGTGGAGTTGCGCAGCAGAGTAGAGTGGACGACTTATCAAATTGGTCAAAACCCTTCATCCCTCGGCTTTATTGCCTATCAGGAAGCCGTAGTTAAACCACTGGGAAGCCCAATTTCTGCATCACTTCGATACGCTGTGTTTGACACAGAGGACTATGATTCACGGGTTTATGCTTTTGAAAATGATCTTTTTGCGGCAGTTTCAATTCCGGCATTTGCCGGACGGGGCACTCGTTGGTATCTCAACCTACACTGGCGCATAAATCGCTGGCTTAGACTGGATGCTAGAATGGAAGAAACCAATACACGCCAAGCGGTAACGGATTCGGGTGCAACTGGGAAAGAACGGATTTGGAAGTTGCAGGCTCGAATGAAATGGTGAGTATTAAAGTGGTCAATGGGCCAAGTCTGATCAAGATAAAATCCGAGACAAACCACATTGACCGCATTATTCCCCTTAATTAACCGCTTCTACGCCTATAATTTCAGGAATCTTATTGCGAATGGCTTCTTGAATGCCAGCGCGAAGGGTCATATCAGACATAGAGCAGGATTGGCACATTCCCATCCAACGGATTTTGACGTGCATGTCATCGGTTACCTCTACAAGCTCAACATCGCCGCCGTCCACTCGAAGGTGTGGGCGAATGGTCTCAAGCGCGGCTTCTACTCTTTCATTTAGGCTTATCCTTTCTGCTGTAGCTGTCATTTTTGCTGAATTTGTGGCAAAAGTATAAATATTGAACGGTTTTTTAGCAGAAAGGTTTTGAACAGTGCTTTTTCCACTTCGATACAATCGTTACTTGCAAAAGGATCTGTTTAACTATCGGGTACCCATTGAAATCCTTGTTTTTAAAAATCGCATTCAAGGTTTTTTTCCTTTCTCCTGCTTGCCCCATTGTTTCGAAGACTCTTTGT
>Ga0209181_10013321_pt1 | contig 10313 bp, 8 predicted proteins | sample MAT05_FD_187208 | JGI IMG/M metagenome (GOLD analysis project Ga0209181, IMG submission 187208) | Freshwater microbial communities from Lake Fryxell liftoff mats and glacier meltwater in Antarctica - MAT-05 (SPAdes) (version 2) | ecosystem: Environmental > Aquatic > Freshwater > Ice > Liftoff...
CAACCAGCTCTCTCCACGCCGTCATTGCATCGCCCTCAAATTTGGGGACACCCATATTCACCGTCAGCATCTTCGGCGAGCAGGCGAAGAACCACACAGGCGCGACACCGTCCTCATTTTGCAACAGGCCCTGCGACCACGCCATGTGCAGATGCGCGTTGTACGGCCGCTTGTCCTTGGAGAAGCGCACGTCGCGGTGAATACGGTAGACCTTGCCAGCGTGAGGTTCGCCCGTCAGGCGCGCGATTTCATTGCTAACAAGCTCGCACAAACGTTCGGCCGGCTGGCGGATTGCCGCGGCATAATGCTCCTTGCGTGGCTCGAACCAATCGCGCGAGTTGTTGGCCTCGAGTTCGGCGAAGAAGGCTCTGGCGTCAGCAACCAGCGTAGCAAATGGGTCACTCAAGACAACACCTCTATCGTTCGGCCAATCCGGACGAGACTCGGCGCGTCTCGCTTTGGCGGGGTTGGGGCTGTGGCTCACACGGCATCCCGCTGAGGCGAATGCGCAGGATGACGGCTGAGAACGCCGGCAGAAAAAGAAGGGTGACGAACGTGCCGATCAGCGTTCCGCCGATCAGCACCGCGGCCAGCGGCCCCCAGAACGTGTCAAAGGCCAATGGCAGGAAAGCCAGCGCGGCTGCGACTGCCGTCAGCAGCACGGGGCGCGTCCGGCTAACCGTGGCTTCAACGAGCGCGACGTCGCGCGGCAGTCCCTCCGACACATTGTCTTGGTATTGCTGAACGAGGATCAACGTGTTGCGGATAAGGATTCCGGCCAATCCGATCACGCCAAGAAGCGCTACGAAGCCGAAGGGCTTACCTGCCAGCAGCAACCCCGCGACTGCGCCGATGACGCCAAGCGGCGCTGTCGCCATCACCAACAGTAGCCCGCTGAAGCGCCGGACCTGAAGCATCACCACCGAAAGCAGCAACACCAGCATCACTGGCTGCAACTGAGCAATGGAGGCGTCGCCACGCGCCGACTGCTCCACCGTGCCCGCCATTTCGATGCGGTAGCCTGGCGGCAGCGCGGCGCGTAGCTGGCCGAGCGCAGACCAGACCGCGCGCTCCACGTCCGGCGCCTGCGCGCCAACCGGATCGGCCTGTACGCGCAGCACGAGCTGGCGGTCGAGCCGCTTCAACACCGGGTCGGCAAAATGCGGAATCAGCTCGCCGAGTTGCGTGAGCGGCACGCTCGCCCCGCCCGGCGTGCGGATCGGCAGGCTGGCGAGGTCTGCGGCAAAGCGGTCGCGCGCCCGCAGCACGATGGCCACGCTGCGCGTGCCAATACGCGCCTCTGCCGCCACGGCGCCTGAGAGATTTGCCTCGAGTTGCCGCGCAACATCGCCGGCCGTGAGGCCGAGCGCGGCTATGCGTGCCTCGTCCAGCGCGAGTCGCAGCTCCGGCACGCGCGTGCCCCAGTCGAGATGCGGGTCGAGCACGTTGCGATTCGCCGCCATCACCGAGCGCACCTCCTCCGCGATCCCGCGCAACGCCTGCGCATCGGGGCCCAGCACTCGGAAAGCGACGGGCCATTGCACGGGCGGGCCAAACAGCAACGTCGTCACGCGCACCCTCGCCTCAGGGAAGGCACCAGCCTCGACCTGCCCGCGGAGTGCGGCAATCACCGCCTCGCGCTCCGCCGCGCTGCCGGTCACGGCGACGATCTTGGCGAAGGCGGGGTCCGGCGTCTCCGGGTTGAGCGAGAGAAAAAAGCGGGGCGCCCCGGCGCCGACGTAGGCCGAGAGTGTCCGAACCTCCACGCGAGTGCGCATCGCTTCCTCCACGCGGCGCGCCACGGCATCCGTCGCGGCGATGGAGGAGCCAGGCGGCAGCTGGATGTCCACCAGCACCTCAGGTCTGTCGGAGGCCGGGAAGAATTGCTGCGGCACCACGGTGGCCATACCGGTGATGGCCAGCGCCAGCAAAGCGAAGGTCGCGAGCGTCACGCTGCCGCGAAACCTAACGCAGCCCTGCACCACGCGGCGCCAGCAGCGCAGTAGCCAGCCTTCGGCGTGGACACCGTGCGGCACCTCACGCAGCAGCAGCGTGCCGAGCATGGGCGTAAAGGTCACGGCGACGAACCAGGAGACCAGCAGCGCGATCGCCACCACCCAGAAGATGTTGCCGGCATATTCGCCAACACTGGAATTGGCAAAGCCGATCGGGACGAAGCCGATGGCGGTGGCGAGCGTACCCCAGAACATCGGCGCCGCCGTCACCGTCCAGGCATGCGCCGCGGCACGCATGCGGTCCCAGCCTTCCTCTAGCTTCACCAGCATCATCTCGATCGCGATGATCGCATCGTCCACCAGCAGTCCGAGCGCGATGATCAGCGCGCCGAGCGTGATCCGGTCCAGCGGCATGCCTTGCGCCAGCATCAACAGAAAGGTGATGCCGAGCGTCACCGGCACGGCGATGCCGACGATCAGTCCCGCGCGCCAGCCGATGGCGAGAAAGGACACGCCCATCACCACCGCGACTGCCATCAAGAACTTCACCTGAAACAGATCCACTGCCTGGGTGATGGCATCGGCTTGGTTGGTCACCGGCCGCAGCGTGAAGCCCGCCGGCAGCGTCGTCGCGACCTCTGTAAAGAAAGTTTCCAGCCGTGCTCCCAGCGCTAGACCGTTCATCCCGCGCGCCATCACGACGCCGAGCAGCACCGAATCCTCGCCACCGACGCGTACGAGGTAAGAGGGAGGGTCCTCCACGCCGCGTGTGATGCGCGCCACCTCGCCCAGCGTGAACACCTGTCCGCCCGCGCGCAGAGGCACGCGCGCCAGGGCATCGGGATCCGCGCGGCCAGTCGCCGCCCGCAGCACGAGCCGCGGCCCTGTGGTCTCGATGAGCCCCGCCGCGGCGATGTCGTTTGATGCCGCGATGGCCTCTGCGACCGCCGCTGGCGCGATGCCGTGCAGCGCGATACGCGTTTGGTCCAGCTCGACGAACAGCCGCTGCGGCCGTTCGCCCAGAACGCGCGCCTTTTGAACGCCCGGTATACGCGCGAGGCCATCGCGAAGGGCCTCGGCCTGCTCAACCATCAGTCGCGTCGGAACACCGGGCGCCGCGAGCCCCACCAGCCGGAAATAAACGTCAGAGAACTCGTCATTGATGAAGGGACCCTGCACGCCGCGTGGCAGCGTAGGGGTCAAGTCGCCCATGCGCTTGCGTATCTGGTAAAAGCGGTCCGGCATCACCCGTGCTGGCACAAAATCCTGGAACTCCACCAGGATGTCCACGCGGCCCGGCCGCGCCGTCGTCTCGATGCGATAGACATCGGCGATCTCGCCGAGGCTGCGCTCGATAGGATCAGCAACCTGGCGCGTCATCTCCTCTGCCGTGGCACCCGGCCAGGCGGCCGAGACGACGCCGACACGCACGGTGAAGGCCGGATCCTCAGCGCGGCCGAGGCCGAGAAAGGCAAGACCCCCGGCCAGTATCGCAACCACCAGGAAGAACAGCGCCACTTGCCGTTCGCGGACGGTCAGTGCCGAGAGGTTGAAGCGCTCGGCCATCACGGCACCACTCGCAGCGTCGCTCCAGGCGTCAGCCGGTGCACACCCATCGCGACCACTGGCGTGCCGGGCAGCAGCGCCGTTTCCACCAGCACGTCTTCACCCTCGATCCGCACGATGCGGATCCGTTCGACCGTCGCGCGACCGGCCTCGGCGCGCCACAGAAACGGCCCGTCGCCTGTCTCCGCGATGGCGGAGACCGGCACGCGTTGCAGTGCAGCGGCGCCTGTAGCGAAGGTGACGGTAAGCGAGGAACCGATCGGCGTCGCAGGCGCCACACCCTCAATAGTGAAGCGCGCACGGTAACTGCGGCTGCCGGGCTCGGCCGCTGCCGCAACTTCTCGCAGCCTGGCCGTGCGGGGCGTTGCTTCGCCGTGCAGCAGAACCTGCGCGGTGCCGGGCAAGCCAGCGCGTCGGCTTTCGGGGATGAACACCTCTGCCTCTCGGCCACCGGCATGCGCCAGCACGGCCACAGCCTGCCCGGCGACGACAACCTGCCCGGCTTCGGCGTGGATCTCAGTCACGATGCCGGGAGCGGTTGCGGTCAGCGTCGCGCGCTCAAGCATCAGCACGGCGCGGGCGGTTTCGGCCTCGGCGGCGCGCAGACGCTGAGCGCTGGCGCGCGCTTCGGCAGTGGCACGCTCCGCCGCTTCGGCGGAGGTGACGCCGCGCCGGGCCAGTTCCTCGCGCCGCGCGGCTTCCCGCGCTTCAATCCCGGCCTCTGCTGCGGCGGCGAGGCGCGTTGCCTCTGCACCCGCAAGCGCGTGCCGCAGGTCGCGGTCATCCAGACGGAAAAGGACCTGTCCCGCCTGCACAACAGCACCAGCGGCGACTCGCCGCTCGGCGATCTCCCCCACAAGGCGGAAGCTGAGCGGCGTTTCGCGCTCGCTGCGTAGCACGCCGGGCAGGCGCAGGATGGCATCTTCGGAAGGAGCCAGAGCGATGGTGCGTACGGGCATTGGGGTGAGCGCGCCGGGGGGCGCCTCGGTCGCCTCTGGCCGGCATCCAGCAAGGCTGAACAACACCGTGGCCGTCAGTGCCCAGCGGACTCGGCCGGGAGGGGACGCTTGAATCATGGGAAAGACATCTCCAGTATATTAAAACAGACGACCGACCGATCGGTAGGGCAATTGGAGCAAAGCTGAGGCCATGTCAATGCGCAGAAGCGACGAAGCCGGCACCGCGCGGCGGGAGGAGATCTTGCGCCGCGCGACTGAACTCTTTCTGAACGAGGGCTTCGCCGGCACTTCAATGAGCGCGCTTGCCCAAGCCTGCGGCCTCCAGAAGGCCTCGCTCTACCACCACGTTCCAAGCAAGGAGGCGCTGTTCATCGCCTGCGTGACGGAAGGCTACAATCGCGAGTTGGCCGCGCTGCGCGCGATCCGCGACGACGCGGCCCTGACTGACGACGATCGTCTCCGCCACGCCATGGCGGAGCTCTATCGCATTACGGTTGATAGTCCGGTCGGGCGCATGTCGCCCTTGATCGCCGAGGTTTCGCTGCGCTTCCCCGAGGCTGCCCGCGCCTTCCATGACGGCTTCATCTCCCAGGAGCATGGGATTGTTGGCGCCATCATCGCGCGCGGCCTCGAAAATGGCAGCTTCGCGCCGCATGATCACCTGGGCATCGAGCACCTGATCTTCGGGCCGGTGGTAACGCTGGCGCTCTCGCGCCGGATGTTCGCAAGCCATCCGGCGCTGGAGGAGACCTACCCCGTAGCACGCGTGCGGGACAGCCACACCGCGATGGTGCTGCAGTTGCTGCGCGCCGGCACGGCCATGCCCGACGGCGGCTGAGGCAGCGCGATGCCAGCCGGCCTGCCGTAGCTAGCACTTTCCGTCCGCCAATCCTGGACCTTGGCGCACGTGAATGCCGGCAAGGACATCGAGAGCCCTAGCATGGGCGCGGCTAAGCGGTGCGGTATGGTGCATGGGCACATCTGCATCGGCGCGCTGTTCGGCACGGCGGCGCGCCAGACAAGGTGCCGCCGCAAACGAGCCATGGCTTGCACCCTCAGCCTTCACCGTTGCTACGCCCAATTGGCACGCAGCCGGCCGCGACCATTAGCGCGCGCGTGACTACGCGCCGGCCGAGTTCGAGCTTGAAGGCGCGTTCCGCATCAACCTCTGCGCCCTCGAGGCAAAGTGCTGCGGCGTGCTCGGCAGCCGCGCGGTCGAGCACGCGGCCACGCAGCGCCGCTTCGGCTGCCGGGCAGCGCCAGGGCCGGCTTGCTAGCCCGCCAAGTGCGATGCGCAGATCGGCGACGCGCCCATGCTCCAGCCGCATCGCCACCGCCGCCGAAGCCTGCGCGAAGGCATAGGAATCGCGGTCGCGCATCTTGATGTAGACGGAGCGATCCCAGCCACGCTCGGGCATATGGACTGCGAGGATCAACTCGCCAGGCGGGAGCGTCGTGTCGAGGTCGGGCCGGTCGCCGGGCGCGCGATGAAGGTCCTCGACGGCAACCCTTCGCCGGGTGTGGCCGTCCGACTCCAGCACGGTAACCTGGGCATCAAGGGCGAGCAGGGCGACAGCCAGATCGCCCGGATAGCTGGCGATGCAATGAGGGCTCGTGCCGAGCACCGCGAGGTCACGCGTGTGTCCGCCCGCGAGCGCCGCACAGCCCGAGCCGGGCTGCCGCTTGTTGCAGGCCGACGCCGGGTCGCGGAACCCACTGCACCGCGTACGCTGCAACAATGTGCCGCCGATTGTCGCGGCATTTCGGATCTGCGCGCTGGCCGCTTGGTCGAGCGCCTGCGAGGCTGCTGTCCAGCGCGCGCGGATCGCCGGATGCGCGCCGACTTCGGCCATGGTCGCGAGCGCGCCTATCGTGGCACCCTCGGCGTCAACTTCCACCGCAGCCCAGCTGTCGCGCAGATCGAGGATCTCGACCAGCCGCGCCGGCGCCTGCACGCCGAGCTTCATCAGGTCCACCACCGCGGTGCCGCCGGCGATGTAGTGCGCGCCGGGAGCGGCGGCGAAGCGGGTTGCGGCATCGGCGGCGTCGACGGCGCGCTCGAAGGCGAAGGGCGTCATCGCGTAATCTCCATGGCCGGCTTGGCCGCAAGCACCGCTTCCACGATCTGCGGATAAGCTGCGCAGCGGCACAGATTGCCGCTCATCGCCGCACGCACCTCGGCCGCGCTGCCGGCACGATCTTCGGTGACGCATCCAATCGCGCTCATGATCTGGCCGGGCGTGCAGTAGCCGCATTGCAGCGCGTCGTGGTCGAGGAAGGCCTGTTGCATCGGATGCAGCGAGCCGTTGGCGCCGGAAAGGCCCTCGATGGTCGTCACCGGGTCGCGCACGCTGGCGGCAAGCGTCAGGCAGGCCAGCACGCGGCGGCCGCCGACCAGCACGGTGCAGGCGCCGCACTGCCCCTGGTTGCAGCCGCGCTTGGTGCCAACCAGATCCAGCCCCTCCCGCAGCAGGTCGAGCAGCGTCGTGCGCGAGTCCACGACCAGCGCGTGGCGCGTGCCGTTGATGGTCAGGACGAGATCCATCACGCAGCCTCCTTGGATTGGATAGCGGCCAAACGTTGGTCGATCCGCAGCGGCAGGTCGCGCAGGCGCAGGCCCGTCGCGTCAAAGATCGCGTTTGCGATGGCGGGTGCGACGCCGATGACGCCGATCTCGGAGACGCCCTTCAGGTACAGCGCATCGCCGGCTGCGCGTGGGCCCGCGCCCACCGTAATCGCCTCGATCACCGGCGGGACATCGGCCTGGGTCGCGACCAGCGCCTCTGCCAGGTTGGCGTTCGTCCAGCGGCCGCTGTGGCGGTCCGCATGCGATGCCTCGAACAGCGCATGGCCAAGGCCCCAGATCATGCCGCCGATCAGCTGGCTGCGCGCGATGCGGGGTTCCAGGATCTGGCCGCAATCGAAGGCGCCGATCAGGCGCTCGACGCGCACGTGCAGCGTGAGGGGATGTACCGAGACCTCCGCGAAGATCGCGCCAAAGGTGGCCTTCTTGCTTTTCGATCGCCCGAAGTCGCGGCCGGTCGTCGCAGATTTGCGGATCGTGCCCCCCGGGTGGCGCGCCATGATCGCGCGCACGCTCTCAGACCGGTTGCCGGGGCCGCGCACCATGCCGTCCGCGATGGTCAGCGCGGCCGGGGCGAGCCCATGCAGGGGCGAGGCCGGGTCGCGCACGGCAAACTCCAGCAGCGCGGCCCGCACGGGAGCGGCGGCGGCCAGCAGGCTTTGCCCGTTGCTGTGCATGCCGGTCGAGGCGATGGCCCCCGCCCCGGCGGGCAGTGCCGTCCGGTCGGTGTCCAGAACCACATCGCCGGGGGCGAGGCCGAGGGCCTGCACCGCCAGACCATGCAGCCCGGTCCAGGCGCCCTGGCCAATTTCGGAAACCGTCGCTGCAACCGTGGCGCAGCCATCGCGGCCGAGCGTCACGGCGACGCTCGCGGGGAAGCGGAAGCAGGATTCGTAGGAGGTCGCCATGCCATGGCCGACCAGCCGCCCATCCGCCACGCGCATCGTGCCGCCGCGCGGCCGCGTGCGCCAGCCAATGGCATCCGCACCCGCTGCGTAGCATTCGGAAAGATACTTGGTGGTCCAGGGCTTGCCGCTCTCTGGGTCGCGATCCGCGTGGTTCAGCAGCCGCAGGTCGAGCGGGTCCATGCCGAGGCGATGCGCCAGTTCATCCATCGCGCTTTCCAGCGCGAACATCGCGGAGGCACCACCCGGTGCGCGCATCCAGCCCGTGCCGTTGAGATCGAGCTTTGCCACGCGATGGCGGAGCAGATGGGCTTGCTGGGCGTAGATCTGGCAAGAGTAGCTGCCGACCGGCTCCACATATTGGCCCGCGGCGCCGACCGCGACATCGGCCTCCACGACCAGCGACGTCAGCCGGCCCTCACGCGTCGCCCCGAGGCGCAGGCGCTGCCGCACCTCACCGCGATAGGACAGCAGGGAGAAAGTGTCGCGCGTGTCGAGCACCACCTTCACCGCGCAGCCTGCCAGCCGCGCCGCCATGGGTGCCAGGAACAGGTGCACCATCGCGAGGTTGCGCCCGAAGGCGCCGCCCGCCAGGTGGTTCACAAGGCGCACCTTGGCGGCGAAGGCCTGGCCCAGCAGCTTGCGGCGCGCGAAGCCGACCAGCCCGTCGGCAAAACCCAGACCGAAGGCCTGGCCGATGGCGAGTGTATCGACGTGATGCCACTGCACGGCGGCATGGAGGGTGACGCCGCCATCCTCATCCCAGCGCGCGACGACGGCCGAGGGCTCGATCGCGTTGTGGTGGTACGGCGCGGTGCGGTACGCGGCCTCCATTTGCACCTCCGAGCCTGCGAGCACGGCCTCGGCATCGCCCCGCGCGACACGGCCCGGCGCGATCCCGGCGCGCTTCACGGGCTTCAGCCGGTCGGTCGCATCGTCGAGCGTGACGGCCAGCGGCGGCGTGTGGGCTTCTGCCTCGTAGTGCACGTTCACCAGGCGCGCGGCCTCCCGCGCCGCCAGCAGGGTGTCGGCGACGACAAGGGCGACGCATTCGCCGTGCCAGCGCACGCGGTCGTCCTGGAGCGGCAGGCGTTCCCCAGCCTCCGCCATGGACAGCGAGGTGACCTTGCGCAGCCGGGGCGCATTCGCATGCGTCATCACGAGGCGAACGCCAGGCACGGCCAGCGCGGCACTGGTCTCGATGCTGCGGATACGGCCGCGCGCGACGGTGCTTGTCACCGGCACGGCGGTGGCAAAGGGGAAGCCCAGCGCCGCGGCGCGCATGTCATCCACATAGGCGGCGCGGCCGGTGACCTTCGCCAGGCCCTCCAGCCGGTGGCCGCGGCGGGCTGTTCGTGCTTGATCGTCCATGACAGCCCTATTCCTTCGTCAGCCTATTTATTTACAGTCGTGTTTGTTAAATAGGTCCTCTTGTCTGATGTCAACCCGGAACCGAACCCGCATGGAGCCCGCGAAGCGCCTCGGCCGCCCGCCCGACCCCGCCAAGGTGGAAGCCATCCTCGACACCGGCTGGGCGATGCTGCTCGCCCGCGGCTTTGAGGCGACCTCGATCGAGGCGGTCGCCGCCGAGGCCGGCGTCTCGCGCGTGACGGTCTATAAGCACTTCGCCGACAAAGGCGCGCTGTTCAGGGAAGCTGTGCTGCGCGCGACGCGGCGCATCGAGGCTGAGCAGTCGCTGCAGGACCAGGATGCGCCATCCGGTACCCCGCTCGCCGCACGACTAGAGCGTTTCGGGGTTGCTCTGATGACCTTCCTCGTCTCACCGACCGCTGTAGCGTTCTACGGCGTGCTGTCAGGCGAGCTACGCCGGCACCCGGACATCGCGCAAGCATTTTACGATCTCGGACCCGCGCGCACGCTGCGTAACCTCGCGGCGATCCTAGCCGAGGCGGCGGAGCGCGACGAAGTCGTCCTCTGTGTGTCTCCAGATCGCGCAGCGGAGATGCTGGTCGGGATATGGCAGGGATATTCGAACTATCGGCTCGCACTCGATATCAACGGGACGGAACGTGATCCTTTGCTGCTCGAGGCCCAGGTGCGGGAGGGAGTCGCAGCCTTCCTCCGCGGTGGCGTCCAAAGGCCGGACTGACTGCATGCCTCACTCGCGGCGCCACTCCCCCGTTCCGGTAGGGACGCGGGTCCCTGCGCGGTAAAGTTTCACGAAATGCGATCTAGCCTTGTCGGCGGCGGCGCTGCCGGCCCGGGGTGAGGCCTCGGCCGCCGTGCCGCTCGCCCCGGCACAGCGGCCGCCGGCGCGTCGCCCACCGGAAGGTGACGCAGCTGGCGAGACGCGTCTCACGGACCCCAGCGAAGGTTGGATTCC
>Ga0209181_10013324_pt1 | contig 10309 bp, 9 predicted proteins | sample MAT05_FD_187208 | JGI IMG/M metagenome (GOLD analysis project Ga0209181, IMG submission 187208) | Freshwater microbial communities from Lake Fryxell liftoff mats and glacier meltwater in Antarctica - MAT-05 (SPAdes) (version 2) | ecosystem: Environmental > Aquatic > Freshwater > Ice > Liftoff...
GCTGGCACTATCGGCAGGGCGATCCAAAGCCGCATCGCCCGCGCATCGCGATCGCCCGCGCGCTCATCCTGGAGCCGCAGGTGCTGCTGATCGACGAGCCCACCTCGGCGCTTGACGCCTCGGTGCAGGCCGAGGTGCTGAACCTGCTGGAAGCCCTGCGCCAAGCGCGCGGCCTGAGCTTCGTCATGGTCAGCCATGACCTGGCGGTGGTGACCCACCTGTGCCAGCGGCTGATGGTGATGCAGCGCGGCCGCACGGTGTAGACACCCCCCGCTGCGGACTTGGCGGCCAGCCGCGTGCAGGCCGACCACACGCGATCGCTGATGCAGGCTTCGGCTGGCTTTCGCCGTACAAACGTGGCCGCGCCTGCTCAAGGGGTCTGATACGCCGCAGTCAGCGCCTGCAGATGTTCGCGCTTCGCGCTCACGCGGCGCCGCTCGACTCTCCGAAGCCGACAGGGACGGCTGCGCACGGGGCTTTCGCAGACTGATCAAATCGGCTTGCTGTTCAGTGGGCGCGCGAAGTCGCTTCGCGCCCGAGGTGGTCTTCCTAAACCTTGGCGGTGGGCTCGCGTCCTTGCAGCGCCATGCGCGCGATGAACCCGGAACGCGTTTCACCCGCGTTGCGAGCCAAGGAATCGAGCCGTCGCAGCACCCGACGCGGCAGGCTGATGTTCACACGTTCCACGGTGTCGTCCAGCATGGCCGGGTCCACTTTCACCAGAGCCCACAGCCAGCCCTCCAGTTCAGCATGCGCGGCACGCAGGGCTTCGATGTTCGACGGCTCGGGAATGGCCTGCCCGGCGTCGAGCGCGGCTTCAATCCAGGCGGTGATGGCTTCTTCGGCCTGAATCAGCGCTTCTTCCATGGTGTCGCCCGCAGAGAAGCAGCCTGGCAGGTCGGGCACCACCACGCCCCAGGCGGTGGCGTGCGTGCCGGGCTCTATGACGATGGGGTAGTGCATGGGGTCACCTCTGAGGTAAACACGGGAGGCCGGCTTGCCGACGAATGGCCTTGACCAGCCCGGTGCCCAGGTCCTTCTTCGGGTGTAGCACCACGACAAGTCCTGGGCGCCCGGCATGCACGAACACATGATGCGAACCGCGTACCCGGTCCAGCACCCAGCCCGCTTGCCGCAGGTCGCGTATCAGGTCGGCACTGGTCATGTGTGTATCGTACACATTGGTCTATCTACCGACAAGATGCTGTCGGCAGTCCCCGGACTCAGCGGATGCCGGTCGCGCTCGGTGCCGTGAATGATGCCGAAGTCTGGGTCCAGCCCGGCGCGGATGATGGACCGCCAGACCTCACCGTAGATCGCGCTTTGGTTGGAAAATCCACGAAATTCTCAGAATTCCGTCGTTGTCTGCAGGAGCGTTGTGCTCGATTCGAAGAGGGCAACAGACACACCAAGATTTATTCGAATGGCAAACAAACTGCGCGTTGGCGACATTGCTCGCAGGACATGGGCGAGACTCTTCGCCGGAACATCCTCGGGCAACTGGGCGTGAAGCAAAAGGGCAAGTGAAATGTCGAGTTACCCTGCCCGCGTCGCGCGCGACGGTGCGAGTTTCGTGGTGTCTTTCCCTGACATCCCGGAGGCACTGACCGGCGCGCCCACCCGCGAAGAAGCCCTGGCAATGGCTACCGACACGCTCATCACGGCAATGGATGGCTACTTTGACGACCGACGCCCTGTGCCTGCGCCTTCTGCACCGAAGCGTGGCCACGTGCTCATTGAACTTCCGCTGAGCCTGGGCGCCAAGGTGCTGTTGCTGAACGAGATGCTCGCCCAGGGCACGCGCACGGCAGACTTGGCCAAGCGCATGAATGACCGGCCCCAAGAAGTGAACCGACTCACCGACTTTCGACATCCGACGAAGATCGACACCGTTGCACATGCCCAGCGGGTGCTCGGTCGGCGCCTTGAACTGTCGATCGTCTAGCGACGCAGACAGCAGCACCGGCGCCAGTTCAAGGGGTACGTTCCCACGTTTTTCAGGCGCGCAGGCGGTGGGGGGAATGCGGTACGGCGGCCGACACCACAGGGCACCGCACTGCGCGGGTTCCCGGTAATCAGGCAGCGGGCTGAAACGGTGCGTGGCGCCAGCCATCACCCGGCGGCGCAGCGGGTGTGCCGGCAAGTGGCAAGGGCTGGCCGCAGGCGTGAACTTGGTGGGTGAACTGGGCCCTTGACCTGACGCACCCTGAGGCCCATGAAAAAAGGGCCCGAAGGCCCTTCTTGACGATGGCGCGCTGAGCAGGCTGGTGCGCGGGTGCAGCCTGCCGCTCAAGCCGACCGACGCCGCCTGCGCGTGCTGGCGACCGCACCCAACACGGCCAGGCCGACCAGTGACACGGTGGCGGGTTCGGGCACGTTGTTCGGGTTTGCGCCGACGAAGGACGTGAGCATTTGACCGGCGCCGGTGTTGTTGTTCGACGAATTGAAGTCCACCGGGTCGCCATAGAAGCTGCTGGCCTCACCCTTGAAGCACAGCGCCTGGGAGCCCCCGTAACCGCCCTGGTCATTGCAAACGGTGCCTGAAACACCAAAGTCGTAGACGCCGACGTTGGCTGTGGCCGAATCTTCCACTTCGGTCAAGACAGTGAAAACCTCGCCTGCAGCCACGACCGGCAAGAGGATGCTGTAGTAGCCGTCGCCCCATGAGTATTCGCCGTCGCTGCCGTCGTCGCCGCTGTCCAGCAGCGTCGTGCCGGCCTTGGACAAAGTCGGGGTCGGCCCGGAGGCGTTGCGCAACAGCGAAGCGCTGCTGGAGAAGACCTCGTTGCCGTTGAACAGGACGCGAGCGGCATAGGTGGCAAACAGTGTCTCGCCGCCCGTCAAGGCCTGCGTGCCCAGGCCGTTGAACTCGATCAGCCGCGTGGCGATGCTGCCGCCGTAAATGTGGAAACTCATCGTGAACTGCTGGGCCTGGCCGCTGGTGTTGGTCACCGTGTACAGCAGACCGGCCGCCGCGCTGGAGTTGCCGATGCCCAAGGCACCGCTGCGCACGGCGTAGGCGCCGCCCTCCGAGGCGAAGCCGAAGCTGCTGGCCTGGCCGGCGGCGTCGAGGATGTTGCTGAAGCTGCCGGCGTAGCCGGGATAAATGTTGAAACCTGGCGCGACCAGGTTGCCGTTGGCGGAGGCGATGGTGCTCGCCGTCAGAGCAGACAGCACCACGGTGGCGTGAGCCTGGGCGCTGACGATGCTCGCGCAAGCGCACAAGGCCAGGGTGGACAGACGGGGCATTCTGGTACGGTTCATTCGGGTTTTCCTTTAGGGGGCTGGGGGACAGGGTAGAACACCGCAAATATCACGCCACGTTTTTTTTCCCTTTCATGACAATGACTTAGGATATTTGGCTGCGGTACAGCTTGAAATTGTGTAAAGCTTTTCGACACTTGAGCCGGGCCTTGATCGGCGCTGAAAACCGGCGCTGAAAAACCGGCGCTCAGCCTCTGCCACTCCGACCCTGGCCCTGCACCTTGCCCTGCACCTTGCCCGCTGGACCGCCCAGCTTCAGCGTCCTCGTCGCCAATTACAACCACGGCGCGCTGGTCGGTCGCGCGGTCGAAAGCGTATTGCGCCAAGACTGGCCGGCAGAACTGCGGGAAGTCATCGTGGTGGACGACGGTTCCACCGACGATTCGCTCGAACGTCTGGCCGCCTGGCGGCACATGCCAGGCGTGCGCGTGCTGGAGCAAGACAACCGCGGCCAGACGGCGGCCTATGCCGCTGCGCTGGCCCAGGCCCAGGGCGACGTGGTGTGTCTGCTGGACGCCGACGACACCTGCCTGCCGCACAAACTGCGGCGCCTGGCCGAGCACATCGCCGGGCTGCAGACCACGCCCGACAGCCTGTTCATTTGCCACGACCTGCAGATCCTGGACGGCGCCGACGGGCTGCCCATCGACAGCACCTGGTTCGACCAGACAGGGCTGCGGCGCATGGGGCCGCAACTGCACGTCGCGCAGGCCAGCCACTTTTTCCCGTTCGCCGTCACCTCGGGCATGGTCTTCGGCCGCGCGCTGCTGCAGCGCGCCATGGCCGAGATACCGCTGTGGGAATGGCCCATGGGCATCGACGCGGTGCTGGGCCACACGGCCATGCTGATGGTGGGCGAAGTGCATTACGTGCAAGAGGCGCTGGGTTGTTACGTGGTGCACGGCGACAACAACTTCGCGGCCATCGAGAACGGCCGCTTCGTGCAAAGGCCGGTCTGGCACGGCCGCTGGCCCAAGAAGCTGCGCTTCCTGGAACTGCTGCTGGACAGCCTGCCCCTCAGCGAGCGCGAGCGCGACGACCGCGCGGCCTACCTGGGCCGCGTCGAACACGCGGTGCGCGCCGTGCCCAGCGGCCGGCCGCACACCCAGGCCCGGCTCAGCTTCGTCGTCGACCTCACCCAACTGGGGTCGGCCGTGGCGGGCGAAACACAGCCCACGGTCCAGGCCCTGGTGCAGGCCACGGCACAGGCCATCGAAGGTCAAAGCCTGAGCTGCCATGAAACGCTGTGGCTGTGCACGGCGGGCGAAGTGCTGGTCCTGCCCGCCGACGCCCGCCGCATCGAGCTGCCGCTCGCCAGCGATACCCGGCGCCGCTGGGGCGCGGCCCTGCAGGCGGCACGCGGGGGCTATCTGTGTTTTCTGGAGGCCGGCGACCTGCCTGAACGCCGCTTCGTCGAACGCCATCTGCAGAGCCACCGTTACGGCAGCCTGCCGATGCTGACGGTGTGCGACCTGCGGCTGCTGGACCAGGATGGCGTCATGCTGCACACCGCCATCCAGGGCACGGCGGCGGGCTGGGCAGGCACAGCGGCTTCCGTGCCCGCCTTCGGCAACCTGCTCAAAGACTGGCCGCTGGCCCCGATGCCTGCCGTGGTGCTGCGCCGCACCGCCCTGCTCGACGCTTTCTTCGCCGCGCCGCTGGAGGGTGTGCCCGACACCCTGGTGGGCTGGCTCTTGTGTCAGTACCTGCTGCAGATGGGTGGCGCGGTGCGCCTGGCCGAGTGCCTGGTGGACCTGCGGCTGCCCGCCGGTGCGACACCGAACGCGTCCTGGCTGTCGCAGTTCATCAGCCGCCACGGTCCAGTGCCCTTGTCGCCCGCGGTGCTGAGCGCCGCTGCCGAAGCCCTGTTTGCCGCCTATGCACGCAGCCTCGAACGCGAGCGCGACTTTTTCAATGCCGGCTGGGAAGCGCGATTCGTGCGCTGGCTGGTGCAGTCGGGCGGCGCCGACATGCCCGCTCGCATCGAGCGCCAGGCCCGGCGCCAGGGCGACGCGGCCTGGACCGCGCGCGTGCAGAGCCACCTGCGCGCCCTGCAGGCGGCGCGCGGATGAGCGCCCTGTGCGGGCGCCCGCTTTACTGGACGCGCGGATGAGCGCCCTGTGCGGGCGCCCGTTTCACTGGACGCGCGGATGAGCGCCCTGTCGGGGCGCCCGTTTCACTGGACGCGCGGATGAGCGCCCTGTCGGGGCGCCCGCGCGTGGCGCTGCTCACCCAGGTGAACTTCTGGCGCGCCGGTGCCGGCCACCGCGCGCGCATCCTGGCCCTGGTGCGCGCGCTGGCCACCGACATCGAACTCACGGTGGTGTGGCCGCTGGACCTGCCAGTCGAAGAAGAAGCGGCGCTGCAGGCCGCGGCGCCGGGCGTGGCGCTGCACCGGCTGTCACTGGCACCGCAAGGGGCACAGGACGACGCGCTGGCCGCCCTCGCCGCGTTTTTCGCTGCCCAGCCGCAGCACGCCTGCATCTTCGAATACCTGGACCTGCACTGGCTGCGCGCCGCTGTGCCGGCAGGCGTGCTGAGCCTGGTGGACACGCACGACGTGGTGAGTGAACGCGACGCCGCCCTGGTGGCGGCCGGCGTGAAGCTGAACCGGTCTGTGCTCAGCGCCCGGCAGGAACGGCAGCGGCTGGCCACGTTCCATGGCGTGCTGGCCATCAGCCTGGCCGACGCGGAGGTGTTCCAGCAGTGGCTGGGGCCGAGCCGCGTGCTGCTGGTGCCGCACGCGCACATCGCCCCATTCGACGCGCCGCAGATGCTGCCGCTGCGCACGCCGCTGCGGCGCTTGCTGTTCGTCGGCAGCGAATACGCACCCAATGTGCAGGGCTTGGCCTGGTTCCTGGAAACCGTCTGGCCCACCGTGGCCGCACAGGGCGCCAGCCTGGACGTCGTCGGTGGTGTCGGCCCCGCCCTCGGTCTGGGGCAGGGCCTTGGCCTGCCGACCAGCGATGCCGTGCGCGTGCACGGTTTCGTGGCCGATCTGCAGGCCGCCTATGCCCATGCGGACATCTGCATCAACCCCGTTCAGATCGGCTCGGGCCTGAAGGTGAAGACCGTGGAGGCGCTGGCCCATGGGCGGCCGCTGGTGACCACCTCGCACGGTGCCCGCGGCTTGCAAGCGCATGCCGGCCGCGCTTTTCTGGTGGCCGACACGCCAGCCGAGTTCGGTGCTGCGCTGTGCCGCCTGATGAAGCAGCCCGAGGAGGCGACCCGGCTGTCGCAAGCGGCGCTGGCGCTGACGGCGCAGGCTCTCAGCGCCGATGCCTGCTACGGCCCCTTGCGCCAATTGCTGCTGCAAGCGGCGGCGGCCAGGTAGGCACCATGGCCCGCGTGCTGCTGGTCTGGGAGATGGGCGCCAACATGGGCCACATGGACCGCCTGCTGCTCGTGGCGCGCGCGCTGCGGGCGCGCGGCCACGAGGTGCGCCTGCTGCTGCGCGACCTGTCGCGTGCGCACAGCAGGGTGGCGGCAGCGGGCTTCGCCATGGGGCAGGCGCCGGTCTGGCTGCCGCGCATGGCCAACCCGCCGCGCCTGGGCAATTACGCCGCCGTGCTGGCGGCTGCGGGCTGGCTGGACGCCCCCGGTCTGGCGGCGCTGCTGTGCGGCTGGCGTGACGCCTACGGCCTGGCGCAGCCCGACGTGGTGGTCTGTGAACATGCGCCCACGGCGCTGCTGGCGCTGCGCGGCACCGGCATTCCCGCCGTCGCCGTGGGCGACAGCTTCTTGCTGCCACCGGCGGCCGAACACTTCCCGCCCATGCTGCCCGAGCAAGCCGACGAGGCCGGCCGCTGCGCCGGCTACGACGCGACCGTGCTGGCGCCGACCAACCAGGCCTTGCACCTGCTGGGCGATGCACCGCTGGCCCGCCTGACCGAGCTTTTTTCTGGGGTGCGCTGCGCCCTGGCCTCGCTGCCAGAACTGGCCCATTACAGCGGCTACCCGGCCGGCACGGAATGGGTCGGCCCCAGTTTCGTGGGCGACCTGGGCGTCGTGCCCGTCTGGCCCGAAGGCAGCGGCCCGCGCGTCTTCGCCTACCTCGACCCGATGCACGCCGAGTTCACGCCGACACTGGCCGCGCTGAAGGCCCTGGCCGCCGTGACCCTGGTGCATGCCAAGGGCTTGTCGCCCCAGGCCGCCGCCATGCTGGGTGGGCCGCACATCCGCTTCGAGGCCGCGCCCGTGCAACTGGGCCCTGCCGTGGCGGCAGCGCAGGTGGTGGTGTCACACGCCAGCATGGGCACGGCCACCGCTGCGGCGCTGGCCGGCAAGCCGCAGCTGGCGCTGCCCTCGCACCAAGAGCAGTCTCTGGTGGCGCGCCGCCTGCTGCAAGCCGGTGTGGCCCTGCAGGTAGAGCAGGGCCGCAGCGGTGTCGACGTCAAGGCCTTGCTGCAGCGCCTGTTCACGCAAGCCCCGTACACCATGGCCGCGCAAGCCCTGGCTGCGCGCCACGCCGGCGCCACCCCGCAGGCCACCGGCGAACGGCTGGCCGACGTGGTGGAGGCTGCGCTTTCAACTCCACCGACTTGTCCGCCATGAACCACACCCGCGTCTGGCGCAACAGCAACGACAGCATGGATGGCAGCCAGATGACCAACGCAACGACGGCACCGCCGTGGCCTGGGGCGATCTTGGGTCGATGGGGCTTTGCCAGTTGACGCACCCCCCGGGGATGACATCGGGCAGGGAACCGCATCCGCCGGGTCAGGCTGCGGCGCCGACCGCGCCGGCGGGGGTTCTCAGCAACACCGCACCGGCGTGCTGACGCACCACCTCACCACCTTGCACCACCACCTGGCCATTGACCAGCACCCACTCGATGCCCAGCGGCGCCGCGTCGGGTTCGGCGTAGGTGGCGCGGTCGATCACGGTGCGGGCGTTGAACACCGTCACGTCGGCGGCGTAACCCGACCGCAGCAAACCTCGGCCGACCAGGCCGAAGCGCCGCGCGGGCAAGCCCGTCATCTTGTGCACTGCGGTCTCTAGCGCCAGCAAGCGGCGCTGGCGCGCGCAATGGCCCAACACGCGCGGGAACGCGCCCCACAAGCGCAGTCGCTGCACGCCTGGCGTCGGCAGTCCATCGCTGCCGATCATGGTCAGCGGATGGCTCAGGATGCGCTCGACATCGTGCTGGCTCATCGCGAAGTAGATGGCACCGCCCGGCATCAGCGCGACGGCCAGGGCGGTGGGGTCCATGCCCCTTTCAGCGGCCAGGGCCTTCAGTGAACCTTCCCGCCGCGCTGGGCTCGGCTTGCGACCAGGTGATCTGCACATCGCTGCTGCTCGCCACCCGTTCGGGCAGCAACATGGTGGACGACGCGGTGTAGGGGTAACAGTCCATGCAGACCGACTTGCCGCGCGCCGCCTGCTCGATCAGCGCCAGCGTCTGCACCGACCGGCCTTGGTTGGCCAGCCCCATCAGCTTGTGGTGCGACAGCACCAGCGGCACGCCCAGCACACGGCCGACGTGAAAGGCTTCTTCCAGCGCGGCTTCGATGTCATCGCCCTCGTTGCGAATGTGCATCGCGATCAAACCGCCGCCACCCGTCAGCGGCTGCGCAACGTCCACCAGTTCCTGCGCGGTGGCCGCACACGCCGGCGGGTAGAACACCCCCGTGCTCAGGCCGATGGCACCGGCCTGCAGCGCCTCGGCCACGGCCTGCCGCATGCTTGCGGTTTCGGCTGGCGTCGCAGCGCGACTGAGGTCGGCCAACGCGCCGACGCGCAAGGTCGTGTGGCCGACCAACAGGGCTGCGTTCAGATCGGGCCGAGCCGCTTGCACTGCGCTAACGTAACTTGCAAAAGTAGCGTACTTAAAACAGGTCTGAAAGATGTCGAGCGGCGAAGGCGGCGCCTGCGCCATGAACGGCACCAACGGGGACAACGGCGCCAGGCTGATGCTGCAATTGCCGGTGATCACCGTCGTCACGCCTTGCAGCAGCTTGGGGGGCCGCAGCTGTGGGCGTCTCCGCTGCAGGCGTTGCGACTGCTGTTGAAGTTTGCGCTGGGGGAACCGACGCGCTTGTTCACGACGGCCCCCAGCATTGCGCGACGGTGCGCGGGTGCGAGTCGGTTCCTTTACACGTGCCCATGCCCGCGCAGCGCTGTGACAGCAGCACCTCGATGGTCAGCCAGCGACCGCATGGGCAGTGCGGACACTTGGTGATGTCGATGCCTGCCACGCGGTGAGAGTCATGAGTGCTCTACTTAGGTGAGTCTCCCGCCATTGGCTGTGCCCTTTTGTAAATTTTCTCGACACTTGGACGCTTGCCAAGGCACTACCGTGAAGATTTCGGCAGGGAAGAACAAGATCAGGTCCTTCAGCTCCTGCGGGGGCCATTCGCTCCGCTCATGGCAATACAGCGCCTGGTGTTGCAGTTCTTGGAGAGCGTCAGGGTGGAGCGAGTACCGCTTCACCGCCGCAGCGCTTGCCGCACTTGAGCAAATGCCTGTTCCGCTGGAACGGTCTTCACTGCGCCAGTCTCGATCTCGTCGATCCTCTTGCGGATTTCTTCGATCCAGGCAACATCTGTGCCTTCAACTTGAGGGTCGAGCGTAACCAGAATCTGCTCGGCAGGGCGCGCGCGTTGCTCAGCGGGTAAAGCCTTTTTTCTCGGCAAGTTCGCTGACAAGGTCGGTCACAGTTCACTCCACGCTGGATTCGCACCAGTCTGCATTGCGGCTCAGTCGCCGATGAGCGCCGGCGGATGCCGGGACGGGCAAGAAGTGGAGCACTCAGCCGGGGTGGAACCGATGGACTTCTGACGGCGCGTTCGGGCTGCGCTGAGATAGCAGGACGGATGAGACAAGCCTGCAGTCGATTCACAATCTCCGCCATGAAAGTCTTCTCCAGTTTGCGACGCCTGGTCTCCGCGCTGTCTTGCGCCTTGGTCTCCGCCCTCTCCTCGACCCCGCTCGCCGCGCTGCTCGTTTTCCTCACCCTGCTCTACCCCCCGGCCCACGCAGAAATGCACACTTTCGTGCTCGACGAACCGGCGGCGCACGAGGTGTTCCTGGCCGGTGAGATGAC
>Ga0209181_10013325_pt1 | contig 10308 bp, 10 predicted proteins | sample MAT05_FD_187208 | JGI IMG/M metagenome (GOLD analysis project Ga0209181, IMG submission 187208) | Freshwater microbial communities from Lake Fryxell liftoff mats and glacier meltwater in Antarctica - MAT-05 (SPAdes) (version 2) | ecosystem: Environmental > Aquatic > Freshwater > Ice > Liftoff...
AATCTACACACGGCAACCGCCGCCGGCCCGCGTCACGTCGCCCGGGCCCTCACTGGGGCACGGAAACTGCGCCGTGGTGTACGACGTACCGACATACATGGACACCGACTCACGGGAGATTGCATGATCTACGAAGAAGACGAGCTGATCGACGAGGCCGGCAGCGAGCAGCGCGCCACATCCGAGACGAACGGAACGACGGTCGCGCTCGCCGTCATGGCGGGCGCTGCCATCGGCGCTGCAATGGCGCTCCTCCTTTCACCGCGCAGCGGTCCCGAACTGCGGCGCGTCATCCGGAAGGGTGCACAGGGCCTCCGCTCGTCGGCCCACGACTTCCGGGAGACCGCCGGCGACATGATCGACGAGACCGGCGAGGAACTCAGCCGCGAGCTGCGCCGCCGTACCCGGCAGGCGCGACGCAAGTTCGATCGCATGACCTGAGTATCGCTGGCGCGACGTCCCATGACATGGAACCATCCATGTCGCGATCGGATCCACCACATCGGCGGTGACGCGCGCCACCACCACCAACGGCGGCGGTCCTCTCTGGGGCCTGCCGCCGCTGGTCGTACTGCAGATCCTGCAGTGCGAGCAATCGTTCGGCGAATGGGCATGCTCGTGGCGTACGACGCTCGGCGCGGAGAAACGCACTCAGCACGTGCACTCGCTCACCGCAGGCGCCGCACCAGCGCCTCGCAGTCACGCTTGTAGCGGCCGTCGTTGAACTCGACCGTCGGCATGCGCTGCACCGCCTCGCAGGTGGTGCGCGCCAGCGCAGGCTGCTTCATGTCGTTGTGGATCAACGCCAGGTCCAACCGATGCGTGATGCGGCCCGGATCGGCGGCCACCGCCGCTTCCATGTAGCGCCGCGCCTCGCCCCAGCTGGCCTGCTCGAAGATCCTGCCACCGAGAAAGTTGCGCGCGGCGAAGCGGGTCAGCCCTCCCAGTCGCATCACCTCCGCATTCCACACGCCGAGCACGTGCAGCGCTCCGGCGTGCCGCGGATCGAGGCGCACGGCGTCGAGCGCGACACTGCGGATCTCGGCGGCGTACTTCACGCGCTCCCGCGCACCTACCGATTGCGCCGTCCGACCCAGCGCCACCGCGAGCACGAAGTGCCCGTCTGCACCCGCGGCATTGGCAGACACGGCACGCCGAGCGTAGGCTTCGGCCAGCGCGTTGTACCGGTTTCGGACCGTCGCATCGGTGGCCGCCTCACCGAGATCCACCGCCTCGAGTGCGGCACGCCACAGCAGGTCGTAGTTGGTTGGCACGGTGGCGAGCGCCGCCTCGTACCGCCGCAGCGCTGACACGGGATCACGGGCTCCACGATCGCGTTCGGCCAGCTGAATCACCCCGGCCACGTCCTGCGCTCCTGCCGGCGTCCCGCACGAGACCGTGGCGACCATCGCCATGGCATACAGCAGCCGTTCGGCTGCATCGATCACACGCATGACCGTCCTGTTGCAGGAATTGAACGCGCCGACCCCCCCACACGCAGGCCGCGCCTACCGTACCCCGGTGGCTGCACCGCGGTTCGCCGCATGATCCTTCGCGATCTCATCGAACGCAAGCGCGATGGTGGCCGACTCACCGACGACGAACTGCGCGACGTGGCGCGCGCCGCCGCCGATGGCAGTGTGCCCGACTACCAGCTCTCGGCGCTCCTGATGGCGATCTTCTTCCGCGGACTCGACCCGGCCGAAACGAGCGCGCTGACCAGCGCGATGCTGGCGACGGGCCGTCAGCTGGCGCGTCCCGCCGGCGCTCCGCCCTGGATCGACAAGCACTCCACCGGTGGCGTCGGCGACAAGACCTCGCTCATCCTCGCCCCGCTGCTCGCCGCCGTCGGTGTCGCGGTGCCGATGATGTCGGGACGCGGCCTCGGACACACCGGCGGCACCCTCGACAAGCTCGAAAGCATCCCGGGCTTCCGCACCGACCTGACCCTCGCGCGCGCCGAACGGCAGCTCGCCGACATCGGCTGCGCGCTGATCGGACAGACGGCAGAGATCGCCCCCGCCGACCGCCGGCTCTACGCACTGCGCGACGCCACCGCGACCGTCGAACGGGTGCAGCTCATCGCCGCCAGCATCATGAGCAAGAAGCTGGCGGAAGGGCTCACCGGCCTCGTGCTGGACGTGAAGCGGGGCAGCGGCGCCTTCCTCCCCGATCTCGAGCGCGGTCTCGAGCTCGCGCGCACGATGATCGCGCTGGGGGAGGCCGCTGGCGTGCCGGTCGTGACCCTCATGACCGCAATGGACCGCCCACTCGGCCAAGCCTGCGGCAATGCCCTCGAAGTGCGGGAGTGTCTCGACGCCCTGCAGGGCGGCGGACCGGCCGACCTCTGGACCGTCACCGAGGCGCTGGCGATCGAGATGCTTCGGCTCGCCCGGCCGACGCTCGCGGTGAGCGAGGCACGCGCCATCCTGCGCGCTGCCATCGCGAGCGGCGCGGCGCTCGCGAAGTTCCGCGCGATCGTCGTGGCGCAGGGCGGTGATCCGGCCGTGATCGACGATCCATCACTCCTCCCGGCCGCCGCCTGCATCGCCGACGTGCCCGCGCCACGGGACGGGGTGGTGCAGGCCATCCCGCCGCGGCCCGTCGGTCAGGTGATCATCGGGCTCGGCGGCGGTCGCACCAAGGCCGACGACGCCGTGGACCCGGCGGTCGGCGTGGTGTTCGGCGTCCGGGTCGGCGACGCCGTGCGCACCGGAATGCCGCTCGCGACGGTCCATGCCTCGAGCCCCGGCGCGCTGGCCACCGCCGTGGACCGGCTCCGCGATCTGGTGGTGATCGGCGACGCGGCGCCGGCCGACACCCTGCCATGGGTCAGTCACCGCGTGACCGCGGCTGGTGTCGAGGTGCTGGCCGGGTAGCGGCCCACTACCCCAGGCACGATGGCCGGGCGATCTTACCCAGGTCGCGCCGGCCACCCCGTCGACGCCGGCACCCCCGGACGCTTCACCGCCACTCGTCATGCTCAAGCTTCAGGCCTTCGCCTTCCTGGGTCTCGCCGTTCTCGCAGCCGCGTTCTACTTCGGCTGGTATTTCGCCGTGATGACCCCGGTGACGCCGACGACGGCTGGCCTGGACACCGGCTCGTCGAACATCTCGCGGCTGGCCGTCGGCGTGATCTTCGCCGCGATCATCTCCATCGGCATCACGTTCTTCCGCGTGTCCTGGAATGGCGCCAAGAACCAAAAGCGGTAGGTGATCCGCCTGACGCGCTGGCTGTGTTCCGCTGGCGCGTGGGCGGTCAGTGCGCAGGCGCTGCTGGCACAGCCGCCGCGCCCCGTGCTCGACGGCGAATTCGTCGTGCGGCACGTCGATTCACTCTGGGCGGAAGCCGTCAGCCGCGGCACGCGCCGCGCTGACGGCACACCGGGCCCGAAACACTGGGTGCAGTCGGCCCGGTACGAGCTGGCCGCCTCCGTCGATCCGGTCACCGCCACCATCCGCGGGTCGGGACTGCTGCGGTACCGCAACCGCTCCCCCGACACGTTGCGCACGATTTCGCTCGCGCTGGCGCAGAATCTCTTCCGCGCCGGCGCGCCGCACGACGAAGTGGTGCCACGCACCGATGGCATCGTGCTCGACTCGCTCTGCATCGCGCACCTCACCGCCGCGCCCGCGTCGCGTCGGTGCGGCGCCGACGGTGCACCGGCCGTCAGCCGCGACCTGCGCGTGGATTTCACCGTCGCGTGGCTCACGCTGCCCGTGCCGCTCGCCCCCGGCGACTCGCTCGACCTGCGTGCACGCTGGCGCTTCACCCTCCCGTCCGACGACGCGCCCCGCATCGGCACCGACGGCGCCGTCAGCATGATCGGATACTGGTATCCGCAGTTCGCCGTGTACGACGACGTGGTGGGATGGCAGGCCGATCCCTACCTCGCCACCGGCGAGTTCTACATGGACCCCGCCGACTACGACGTGCGCATCACGCTGCCCGGTGGCTATCTGGTGGCGGCCACCGGTGTGCTGCAGAACCCCGCCGACGTGCTGCCGGCCGGCGTGCGCGAGCGCCTCGCGCGGGCGCGACGCAGCTTTGCCGCGGTGCCGGTGGTGAGCGACAGCGTGCGCCGTGCCGGTGGCGCCACGCTCGCGTCGCCGCAGCTCACCTGGCGCTTCAGCGCCACCGGCGTGCGCGACTTCGCGTTCTACACCTCGAGGAAGGTGGTCTGGGACGCGATGGCGGCGCTGGTGCCGCGTGCCGGCACGGCCCACACCGACACGGTGCTGATCCACGCCTTCTACCGGCCCTCGGAGACCGGCTGGCGCCGTGCCGCCGACTACGGGCGGCAGAGCATCGAGCACTTCTCGAAACGGCTCTGGCCCTATCCCTGGCCGCAGATGACCCTCGTCGAAGGCATCGTCGACGGTGGCATGGAGTACCCGATGCTCACCATCGTGTCGGCCGGCAACGATCCGCGGGCGCTGCTCACGACGGTGGGGCACGAGGTGGGCCACATGTGGACGCCGATGCAGGTGGGCAGCGACGAACGGCGCTTCGCGTGGATGGACGAGGGGATCGCATCGTGGCTCGAGCGGAGCCTGCTGCGCGCGTCCACCGGACGCGACGACGATGACGAAGGCATCCCGGACCTCTATCGCATGACGGCCCGCATCCGGGCCGAGCAGTCGATGCTGACGCACGCGGATCACTACTCGGGCACGCTCACGTATACGGCGGCGAGCTACGACAAGCTGGTGGTCGTGCTGCGTGCCTTCGCGGCAGAGTACGGAGACAGTGCGGTGGTGCATGGGCTGCGCGCGTATGGCGCCGCGTGGACGGGTCGGCACCCGTACCCGCCCGACTTCACGCGTCTCGTGTTCGCTGCCGCAGGCGCTGAGCGTGACGCGTTCGTGCGCGAGTGGGTGGCCGGCACCGGCTCGTTCGATGCGCGCATCGACAGTGTGCGCCGGCAGGGGAGGGATTCGCTGGCGGTGCACCTGCACGTGCATGGCGGTGCCTACCTGTCGGTGCCGGTGGTGGTGCGGCGCGACGACGGACGGAGCGAGCGCATCGTCGTTCCCGCAGCCGCTTTCCGCGCCGAGCGTGCGCCGGTGCTGGTGATCGGCAGGGCGCGCGCCGTGACGTCGATCGTGCTCGACCCCGAGCGCACCCGTCCGGACCTCGACACCGGCAATCAGCGCTGGGCACCGAGATAGAAGCCGCAGGAGACACCGGGGCGCGCATCGGGTGTGAGGATGTCGCATGCGTCGACCGTCGCCGCAGCGGTCACGGCGCTCTCGCTGCGCGCGGGTCGGGCACCGTGCCGTTCCGCCCAGAGCGGGCTCGGGCGACACGGTTCGCCGTGCCGTAAACCGGCTAAACAGTGAACTTGCGGTTACTGGGTCGAACGCGCTGTGAGACGCAGGGCTGGAATGACTGAACGTCAACGCCCATAAGGGTTTTCCGGGCATCATGGCCCAGGGTCCACCGGGCACCCTGGAGTGGAACTGTCAACTAAAGCTTACACATGAAGTTGACAACAAAGCTTGACAATCGTTTTCCCGGGGACAGAATAGGACCGTGGTTCCGGATGAACTCCCTGTCAGGGCCAAAGCAGAGAACGGAGAACACGGAAACGCAGTGTGCATGGCTATCCGAGCCATGGTCCCCCAACGTGCGGGTCAAGCACGGTCGCTGTTTGCTCCAGGAGGACTCGTTATGGCTGATAACGATCCAAACCGCGTCTGGCCGTCAGGCCTCACCACGCGGGAAGCAGAGGAGTTGCACGATGGTCTGAAGCAGGGCACGCGCATCTTCGGTGTGATCTCGATTTTGGCACATGTCCTCGCGTTCATTCAAACTCCTTGGCTCAAGTAGAGGATTCCCGTCATGAATGAAGGAAAAATCTGGACCGTCGTGAGGCCGAACCATGGCGTACCGCTGTTCCTCGGTGGTGTGGCCGTCATGTCGTTCGTGGTGCACTTTGCGATCCTGTACAACACGACGTGGTTCGCCGCGTTCATGCAGGGCAGCGCGAAGGCGCCGATGACTGCGGCCGCTCCGGCCCTGGAAACCGCTCCGGCAGCGGCAACGCCGACGTCCGCTGCACCGGTGGCTGTCACGCCGTAATGGTCTTGCCGGAAGGCGAGGCATCACAGGGGCCGGGATCACACGTCCCGACCCCTGTGTCGTCCTCACCCTTCCGACCCCGCTCACACGGGTCTCTTTTCAGGCGATGAACCGGATTTCCCGCAAGTTTCTGAGTAGTTGGGCGGCTCAGGGTGGCAAGCTGCTGCCCTTCGCCGATGTGGCCACGGCCGACCTGCCGCTCTCGCGGCTGCTGCGCCTGTCACTGTTCCAGGTCTCATGCGGCATGGCGTCGGTGCTGCTCGTGGGCACCCTCAATCGCGTGATGATCGTCGAGCTCGAGGTGCCGGCGACGATCGTGGCGGTGATGCTCGCCCTCCCGCTGCTGGCCGCCCCCTTCCGTGCGCTCATCGGGTTCCGATCCGACACCCACGTCTCCGCCCTGGGCTGGCGGCGCGTGCCCTGGATCTGGAGAGGCACGATGCTGCAGTTCGGCGGCTTCGCGATCATGCCGTTCGCGATCCTCGTGGTCTCGGGCCGCAATGCGATCGGCGCCCCGGAGTGGATCGGACAGGTCTGTGCCGGCCTCGCCTTCCTGCTCGTCGGGTCAGGGCTGCACACGGTGCAGACCGTCGGCCTCGCGCTCGCCACCGACCTCGTCGCCGAGGAAACGCAGCCGCGCGTGGTGGGCCTGATGTACGTGATGCTGCTGGTCGGGATGATTGCCAGCGCCATTCTCTTCGGCTGGCTGCTGACCGACTTCTCGCCCGGTCGTCTGGTTCAGGTGGTACAGGGTGCGGCGGTCGCGACCATCGCGCTCAACATCTTCGCGATGTGGAAACAGGAACCGCGCGACCCGAACAAGACGCGCGAAGGCCGGCACCAGCCGAGTTTCGCGGAGTCGTGGGACAGCTTCATCGCCGGTGACGGCGCGATCCGCCGCCTCATCGCCGTCGGTATCGGCACGATGGCGTTCAGCATGCAGGACGTGCTGCTCGAGCCGTACGGCGGTCAGGTGCTGGGCCTGACCGTGGCCAACACGACCCGCCTCACGGCCACGCTCTCGATGGGCGGCCTGATCGGCTTCCTGCTCGCCTCGCGCGTGCTGGCACGCGGCGGCGACCCATTCCGCATGTCGTCCTACGGCGCGCTGGCCGGCATCCCGGCCTTTGCCGCCATCATCCTCGCCGCACCGATGCACTCGGCGCTGCTGTTCTTCGCCGGCACCTTCCTCATCGGCTTCGGTGGTGGCCTGCTCAGTCATGGCACCCTCACCGCCACGATGAATCACGCGCCCGAAAAGCAGCGTGGACTCGCGCTCGGTGCCTGGGGCGCCGTGCAGGCGTCCGCCGCCGGCCTCGCCATGGCGTTTGGCGGGATCGTGCGCGACCTGATCAACGGCATGCAGCACCAGACCATCCTCGGCGTCAGCGTCGACGGCCCGGCGTCGGCGTACTCGCTGATCTACAGCATCGAAATCGTGTTGCTGCTGGTGACGCTGATTGCCATGCTGCCGCTCATGCGCACCACAGCGCAGCCCGTCGCCGCCTGAGAACTCGGTGGCGGGGTGACGATCTCGCCCCGACAGCGACCGGTCGCGTGAGTGCACATGGCACAAGGGGCAGCCTCCCGAAGGAGACTGCCCCGCTGCACGGCACCGCCAGAAAGCTCAGACGTCGAGCACCGTCACGAAGCGCGCGTTGGCCTGGATGAAATCGCGGCGCGGCTCCACCGCATCGCCCATCAGCGTCTGGAAGATCTGGTCGGCCATCACCACGTCCTCCATGCCGACGCGCAGGATGGTGCGGCGTTCCGGATCCATGGTGGTCGTCCAGAGCTGTTCGGGGTTCATCTCGCCGAGTCCCTTGTAGCGCTGCACGTAGACGTTCTTGCGGGCGTCGCCGCCGCTGATCCGCTCGGTGTACATCTCGCGCTCGGCCTCGTCGTAGGCGTAGAACTCCTCCTTGCCGCGGGAGACGCGGTAGAGGGGTGGCTGGGCGATGTAGATGTAGCCGGCATCGATGAGCTCCGGCATCTGCCGGAAGAAGAACGTCAGCAGCAGGGTGCGGATGTGGGCGCCGTCGACGTCGGCGTCCGTCATGATGATGATCTTGTGGTAGCGCGTCTTGGTCAGGTCGAAATCGTCCTTGATGCCGCAGCCGAGGGCCGTGATGATGGTGCGGATTTCCTCGTTGCTGAGCACCTTGTCGATGCGGGCCTTCTCGACGTTGATGATCTTGCCGCGCAGGGGGAGGATCGCCTGATTCTGGCGCTCCCGGCCCTGCTTGGCCGAGCCGCCGGCGGAGTCACCCTCCACCAGGTACAGCTCGCAGAGTGACGGCTCCGAGAGCGAGCAGTCGGCCAGCTTGCCGGGCAGGTTGCCGATGTCGAGCGCGTTCTTCTTGCGCGTGAGGTCACGCGCCTTGCGGGCGGCCTCGCGGGCACGGGCGGCGCTGACGGCCTTCTCGATGATGATGTTGCCGATCTTCGGGTGCTCGTCGAGGAACTGGGCGAGGTGTTCGTTCACCACGCTGCGCACGATCCCTTCCACGCTCGGGTTGCCGAGCTTGGTCTTGGTCTGCCCCTCGAACTGCGGCTCGCGGACCTTCACCGACAGCACGCAGGCGAGACCTTCACGCACGTCGTCGCCGGTGAGCTTGATACCGTCCTTGTCCTTCTTGGAAAGGCTCGAGCGCTCGATGTACTTGTTCACCACCGAGGTGAGCGCAGCCTTGAAGCCGGTGAGGTGCGTCCCGCCTTCGTGGGTGTTGATGTTGTTCACGAACGAGAACGTCGTGTCCGCGTAGCCGTCGTTGTACTGCATCGCCAGCTCGATCGCGACGTCATCGCGCTCGGTGTCGATGTAGACGACCTCGGTGTGCAGCGCCTTGCGCTGGTGGTTGAGGAACTCGACCATCTCGCGGAGGCCGTTGACGGCGAGGAAGGTCTCCTGCTTCGCCTCGGCACCCTCCTCCGCACGCTCGTCGGTGAGCGTGATGGTGACGCCCTTGTTCAGGTACGACAGTTCACGCAGGCGGCTCGCGAGAATGCCATACTCGAACACCAGCTCCGAGAAGATCTCGGCATCCGGCTTGAACCAGACCGTGGTGCCGGTCTCCTTCTTCGGGATGTCGCGCAGCTCGCGCAGCTTGGTGATGGTCTTGCCGCGGGAGAAGTCGATGTAGTGCTCCTTCCCGTCGCGCTTGACCCACACCTTCAGCGATTCGGAGAGCGCGTTCACGCAGCTCACACCCACGCCGTGCAGACCGCCTGACACCTTGTAGCTGTTCTTGTCGAACTTGCCGCCGGCATGCAGCACCGTCAGTGCCAGCTCCACGGCCGGGATGCCGGCCTTGGTATTGATCTGCGTCGGGATGCCGCGCCCATTGTCGACCACCGTGATCGAGTCGTCGCGATGGATGGTGACGCTGACGAGATCGGCGTATCCGGCGAGGGCCTCGTCGATCGAGTTGTCCACCACTTCGTAGACGAGGTGATGGAGGCCGCGTGAACCGGTCGAGCCGATGTACATGCCGGGCCGCTTCCGAACGGCCTCGAGGCCCTCGAGCGCCTGAATGTCATCGCCGCCGTACGTGCCGAGGTTCACGTTCTCGTCTGCCATGCTGCTCCCTTCGCTGCGGGTCTGACGGCCGACCGTAGAAATTCCGAATGGAATGGTGGTCGGTAGCTCATCAAACATAGCCGAAACCCGTCGGCAACGCAACTCGGTTCTAATGCTGTAAGTCGTTGCCTTCAAAGCACTTGAAGAATCTGCACCGGTCCCTTGGGGATGGATCGTCCGGGGTGTTGCTGGCGTGTTGCTGGCGCTTTGATTCGGGTGCGCCGCACGCCGCAGCGGCCCACCCGCGACTCCGGCACCGCTGAAAGAGGTCAGCGCGACTTAATCTTGCGCCGCCAGGCGTCGATCCTCTCCTCGGTAATGGAGAACGAGAGCACGCCCCCGTGGCCGAACCGCACGATCACTCCCGTCGCCAGTCGGCAGGCGGGGCCGCACCCGTCGGTCGAGGTTCGGCTCGCGGCCCTCCGCACTGCGCACCAGCACACGCGTCTGATCGCCTGGGTGATCGGCCTCACGCTCGTGGTCTCGACGCTGGTCGCGATGGCCGCGCAGCCATACGAGCGTATCAGGGTCTTCGTGCTCGGGCTGTTCCTGTTGAACGTCGCGGCCGCCGTCGTACCCCTCTGGCGCATCACCACGGATCGCAACCTCGACCGGACGGTGCGGGCGTCGTGGCTGATCATGA
>Ga0209181_10013326_pt1 | contig 10308 bp, 8 predicted proteins | sample MAT05_FD_187208 | JGI IMG/M metagenome (GOLD analysis project Ga0209181, IMG submission 187208) | Freshwater microbial communities from Lake Fryxell liftoff mats and glacier meltwater in Antarctica - MAT-05 (SPAdes) (version 2) | ecosystem: Environmental > Aquatic > Freshwater > Ice > Liftoff...
GAACGTTTCCAGAGCGCGAGCCTCGCCCACCTGAATTCGTTGCTCGAGCTGGTCTGCCACGATTTCCGAAATCGCCTCTAGGTCGACGGGCGTTACCTTGTTTTTTCCAACCTTTCGAAGGAGAGCGACCGCATCGGCAGGTGGGTTCTTTCGAGGGGGTTTGCTCACTCCAGAATGGTACATTGTCGGTCGCCCTAGCACGTCAGAGCCAAAAACAGCTAAGGTGAAATCAGAAGCCCGCGTTCGCAATGCGGAGGTCAGGAGTTCGATCCTCCTCGGCTCCACCAAGAGGCCATGTCGTCCCCTACCATCGAGATCCGTCGCGCAACGCGGGACGATCTCGACGATATCTTGCCGCTCATGGCTGCGTTCAACGCCAACGAGGACATCGTTTGGCGTCCCGAAAGCATGGTCCCGGCGTTGCGGCGCCTGCTGGGCGAGTCGTCGCTGGGCATGTCGCTCGTCGCCCATGATCGCGCGACCGGTAAGATAGCCGGCTACGGACTGGCGACCTTCGGTTACGACGTCGAGTTCGCGGGACCCGATGCGTTCATCACTGAGCTATTCGTCGACGAGGCGTTCCGCAGGCTGGGCGTCGGCCAAGACTTGCTCGATGCCCTGATCGACCAGCTGACGGAGCGGGGCACCCACGCCGTGCACCTGATGGTGAGACCGGAAAACGAACGCGCCCGCGCACTGTACCAAGGTCGGGGTTTCAAGGACATCCCGCGGCTGCTCATGACCAAGTCACTCCGAAAACGCGAGTAATCCAGCGGGGATGGAGCGCTACGGTGCCCATCCAGCCGTCAGCCGGGCACAGGGCGCCTATGAGTATTTGTCCTACCATTCGGCGGCAAAGCTCAAGCGCTTCCTTCACTTCGCTCGGCGCTGAGAACACAGTTGCAGCCAGAGCGTGCGCGGCCTGGTGGCTTTTGTGCGTCGAGAGAGCCGTCGATGAAAATTCCCTTATTGTCTCGCTTGGGTCGTCCGATCTCACAATCTTCTCACTCTCGCGCCCAGCTGTGGCGGGGCCTGGGGTTGAGCGCCTCGGCGGCTCTGGTGGCCTGGGGCTGCAGTGGCGTACCCCAAATCTTCGTCGAAGACTCGGACGCAGACTCGGACACGGGCAAGGACGGCACCGGCAACGGTGGCGACAATATCAACGTTGATGGCGACAGCGACTCAACGAACAACGGCGGCGCGCCTCCCAATCCGGTGACCTACACCTGCGGCGACGGGGACTTGGAGCCGGGTGAGTTTTGCGACGACGGCAACAAACAGGACGGCGACGGCTGTTCGAAGGACTGCCTCACGCAAGATCCCGACTTCAACTGCACGGAAGGCCAGCTCTGCACGCCGATCTCGATCTGCGGCAACGGCGTGATCGAAGGCCGCGAAAAGTGCGACGACGGCAACGCCATCGACGGCGCCAACGGCGGCGATGGTTGCGACGGCGATTGCTTGACCGTGCAGTCCGGCTTCACCTGCGGCAAGCCCAACACGCCTTGCCTCGTCAGCCCAGAATGCGGCAACGGCAAGCGCGAGCGCGGCGAGCAGTGTGACGACGGCAACGTCGACGCCGCGGCCGACGGCTGCTCGCAAACCTGCGTCTACGACTCGGTCAACTTCTGGTGCCCGATTCCTGGTCAGGACTGCATCGAGCGCCTCTGCGGCAACGGCAAGCGGACACCGGGGGAGGAATGCGACGACGGCGATCAGGACGACGGCGATGGCTGCGATAGCGATTGCAATACGGAATCAGGAACGAATTGGACGTGTACCAGCAGCAGCACAGCAGTGCCGGCAACCACCTGCCGCCCCGTGTGCGGCAACAACATGCGCCAAGCGGGCGAAGAATGCGACAACGGCAACGACGGAGACGTGGGCTGCAGCGCCGCATGTCAGATCGAGTTCGGTTTCAAGTGCCTGACCAATAACATCGGCCAGCAAAGCGTCTGCACGGCGACGGTCTGCGGCAATGGCAATTCAGCCACTCCGATCACGTCGGCCGAGCGAGGTGAAGGCTGCGACGACGGCAACAAGATCGCCGGTGACGGCTGCGGCGTGAACTGTCAGCTCGAACCCGACTGCAGTGACGGCACTTGTGACCTGCAGTGCGGCGATGGCTTGGTGACGACGGGCGAAGAGTGCGACGACGGCAACAAGACGACCGGCGACGGCTGCGACGGCGATTGCGACATCGAGCCCGGTCACTGGTGCAACGAGAACACCGCCGCCTATCCCGCCTTCGTCGATTTCTTGGTCACTTACCGTGACTTCAAGCCCCAAGGCGTCCCCGGCGGACACCCCGATTTCCAGGAGAGCGGCAGCGACGCCGACCTGGTTGGTCCGCCCTGCAAGACGGGCTTCACCCGATGCGAGGCAGCCGAGGGCAGCTCTTGCCCCGCCAACACCTGCGGCTACCTGAACGCCAACCGCATTCCCGAGTTCCACCGCGACAACGGAACCAGCGGTATCAAGAACAAGGACAGCTTCCATTTCTGGTATCGCGGCGCCGATAGCACCTACACGGGTGACGATGGCGCGGTCGACGTCGCGCAAATCGCGGATGTGCTGCGGGTCAATGAGGTCGGGGGCAAGCCAGGTACCTACAACTTCGCTTCCAATGCGCACTTCCCCCTCGGCTCGCTCTACGCGAACCCGAGCGTTGGGCTGCGCGGCGTGGATGGAGCCGGCACGCTCGACAGCTGCGACCAGCTCGGTCGCGACAATGGCTGCTGCAATCCCAACGATGGTGGGGACGCGGGCACGGCCCCCGACGGCTTTTGCGTGGGTAGGAACTACCACTTCACGACCCAGCTTCGGTACTTCTTCCAGTACAAGGGCAACGAGGAGTTGAGCTTCTATGGCGACGACGACGTGTTCGTCTTCATCAACGGTCGCCTTGCCGTCGATTTGGGCGGAATTCACGGTGGCGAGAACGGGCGCGTGCTCCTAGGCGACGACGGTGACGGCGATGCTACCGACAGCGATTGCTCCATCCAGCGCAACAGCCCGGCGCTCGCAACTTGCGTCCTGGAAGACGCCGAAAAGGGCACGGCCCTGAACGACGACAAGCGCTTTGGGCTGGTGAAAGACGGCATCTACGAAATCGTGCTGTTCCACGCCGAGCGGCGCCTGGAGGCCTCGAACTTCAACCTGACGCTGGCCGGCTTTTTGACGCCGCGCTCGACCTGTGAGCCCTACTGTGGCGACAACCCGGATCCCGATCCGCTGAAGCTGGCCGACTCCTTCGTCACGTCCGACGAAGGCTGCGACGACGGTACGGAGAATTCGGACGCCGTTTACGGCGCCTGCCGCGTCGATTGCTCGGCGCGCATCGAGTGCGGTGACGGTTTCATCCAGACGCCAGGCGCGTTCACTGGCTCAACCGAGGAGTGCGACGATGGCTTCAACGGGTCGTTTTACGATGGCCCCGGCGCAGCGGACGATGGCTGCGGAGTTGGTTGCAAGAACCCACCCTTTTGCGGAGACGGCGACGTCCAAGCAGCCGAAGAGGATTGCGACGATCCGGACGGCAACAACGGCGCCTACAACGGCTGTAAATCGGACTGCACCTGGGGACCGTACTGCGGCGACCGCCTGCTGGGCGGCAGCGAGGCCTGCGACCACGGTATCGATCCGCTGACAGGCAACGTCGGTTACTGGCCCGAGCCGGGCAAGCGCTGCGGCTACGATTGCGAGGATCCGCCGTACTGCGGCGACGGTACGCGCAACGGTCCCGAAGAGTGCGACGAAGGGGTCGCGGGCAACACGGGCGGCTATGGCCAGTGCAAATCCGACTGCAAGCTCGCGCCGCGCTGCGGCGACAAGAAGGTGCAGGCGGCCGCGGGCGAAGCGTGCGACGACGGTCCGATCGGCAGCTTGGCTTGTTCGGCCACCTGCCAGCGGCGCCAAGAAGTCACGAAGTGATGCGCTGAGTCAGTCGGGCGCGGCCAACAGGGTCACGTTCGCTTCGAAATGTCGCCCCGAGCCGAGCGTGAAATACGCCCGGCCCGGGGTGAGTTCGTTGGGGGGTGCAAAACCGAGTTCCACGACTTCGTGAGGCGCCGCGCCTGCGCGCGGCGCGCCGTCGCTCAGCTCGACCTCTACCAAGAGCAGCTGCACTTTTTGGCGCCCTGCACTGGGCGGCAGCGCAAACTGGCCACCACCCAGCAGAGCCGTAACGCGCCGCTCGAGCCGCTCGATTTCGGCCGGGACGCGCTCGTTCGGTCGGAGCACGAGGCGGCTCTCCGCGACGCGTCCTTCGCTCCCCAGCTCGAGCCGCACCACGAAGCTGCCGGCCTTTCCCACCGCGTGCTCCTGCCAAATCGGGTCCTGCGAGACCGCGGCGGGGATGGCGCGGGTGAACGCGCTGCCCAAATCGCGGACGCCCGGCGGCAAGCCGCGCGCGCCGTAGCTCTGCCCTGTCGTCTCCGAGGCTGCGCCGTCGGTTGCGGGTGCGGCTGCGGGTCCGCCCGAGAGCCCTGAGGCCGCTGCGACTGGCACTGGCACTGGACGAGGAGGCCGCGACGGCCTTGCTCCGCTGTCAGCAGGAGCGTCGACTGAGTCGGCAGCAGGAATGTGAACGGCCGGCGGCACCACGGGAGCCTGCGGCGCTCCTGGCTCCGGGGCTCCACTCGACGCGCCTACTTGCTCCGCTGCGTGTCCCTCGGAGCTGATGGCGTCGACGTCGAAGGTGTCGCCACCCCGCGTTTCGGTCCTCAAAGGCGCTGCAAGCGACGACTTCGGTTCGGTCGCTTGCCAGTGTTCGCTCTTGGCGCCCACTACCGCGAAGCCCAGCCCTGTATGCACCAGCGCCGAGACGCCGAGCATCCCGAAAACGACTCGATCCAATTGGACTGACCTGGGCACGCGGAGAGTCTGACACCGCTGGCGCGCCTTCGTGCACCAATCTCGAACGCCTCCGGGCCGATCGCACCTCGAAGCAGGGCTTCCGGGCCGGGCCAGTCAGCAAATCGCCCGCGCTGCGGCGCTCCGTGCATGATCGCGGAGAGTGGAACAAGCTCCGGGCCATGAGCATGCTCACCATCGGCTCTTGGGGGGGCTGGCTCGCCGTCGTGCTCACCGCGTTGCTGTTTCGCGGGCGTCCCTACGCTCTGTTCTTGGGCGTCATCCTGGGCATCTACACCTTGGTGGCTGTGGCCGTGTTGCCACTCTTGCCGTTGCCCATCGAGCTGGTCAGCTACCTGCACGCCTGCGCCTACCTGCAGTGGCTCTTACTCGCCTGGCCGCGCATGCGACCAATCTGGTACCGCCTGCTGCTGAGCTTGCCAGGTCTCTACTTCAGCGCGTCGGTACTCTTGGCGTTTCCTTGGGCCATTTGCGCGGCGCTCGGTTTTCGGCCTTGGGGCATCGAGGTGCCCTTCGCGCTCGGCGCGATCGGCCTCTTCCAGTCGCTGACGACTCGGCCCGAGATTCGCCAGCTGAGCGTTGGCAACCAAGCTTCGGTCGAAGGCATCGTGCGGGTGCCTTTGGGCGCAATCCAAACGGTGAACGTGGAACACCCTGGTGCGCCACGTCCCTTGCGCCTGGTGCAGCTGACCGACACGCACTTGGGTCCGTTCATGTCCGTCGCTCGTCTCGAACGCATTTGCCAACGCGCGGTCGACGCGGCGCCCGATTTGATTGTTCTGACCGGCGACTTTCTCACGATGGAATCGCAGACTGACGCACGCTGGCTCGTGCAGGCGCTGTCGCCGCTTCGTGCCTACCCCGGCCGTGTTTTCGCTTGTTTGGGCAACCACGATCACGAAGCACCGGCCGTCGTGCGGCAGGCGCTCGACAGCGCAGGCGCGCGTCTGCTCGTCGACGACTCCACTCTGATCGAGACGCCGGCAGGCAACGTCCAGCTGGTGGGTTTCGATTTCGCGTTTCGCAATCGCGCCGAACACATGCAGCGCGTCTGCGCCACGCACCCGCGCGTGCCCGGCGCGCTGCGCCTCGCGCTCCTCCACGATCCCGGTGCCTTCCGCCACTTGCCCGCCGGTGAAGCCGATCTGGTGCTGTCGGGCCACACCCACGGGGGGCAACTCGGTCTGGTCAGCTTTCGCTTGCCTTGGACTGTGGTCAGTTGGATAGCCAAGATGCCTGATCACGGTCTTTGGGGTCGCGGCTCGGACCGGCTCTACGTGCACCGCGGCACCGGACATTACGGCTTTCCTCTACGTTTGGGCGTTCCGGCCGAAGAAAGCGTGCTGCTCGTGGATTACTCCGGCTGGGCGCTCCCCCTCAGCCACAACGCGCTTTGAACTTGGTCTTGGCCGCGTCGCAACTATGCCGTGCGTCGTAACAGCTCGCGCTGGGTCGAGTCGTCGAAGGTCTCTCGGCCGGCAGCTCGCACAGGCGTTCGGCGATGGCGCAAATGGCGTCGCGGTGCGGGCGCGCGCCTTCGCAGCTAAGCTTCTGCGGCTCGAGCGCGTCGTCGAACGAATCGATCGCGACTTGGAGAGGCTCGGGCCCGACCGCGCTCTTGCGTTTCTCTTCTTGGGGCGCGGCGTCGTCCTGGGTCGACCGAGGGCTCTGCTGGGCTTCGCTGTCGGCCGGCGCGACGGGTGCAAGTCCCGTGGCCGAGGCTGCTTGCCCCGAAGGCGCGGTGTCTTGGACAGGCGCAGTGTCTTGCGCAGGCGCAGTCTCGGGGGCGCGACCCGCGCTGCAACCGACCGTCACGAGCGCCACAACCGACGAAACCAACTGTTTTTTCATGGTTTTTCCAGCTCCCGATCGAGCAGATCCTGGTTGATACCGAGCGCCTGAACAAGGTGCTCGCGTGCCGCTTCGTTCTTTCCGAGCATGCGCTCGGCGTCGGCCAACTCGACCAGCAAGTTCGCGCGAAAAAACGGCATACCATTACCGAGAGCGAGGCCGCGCTCGGCCCAGCCGCGCGCTTCATCGGCGCGGCCGAGTTCGAGGGCTAGGCGCGCTGCGCGGCTGGCCAAATCCTGCTTGACCGGCGCGGCCGACGCTTCGGGCAACGGCGTCGCTTCGTCGAGCACCACTGCGATGCGCCTGAGCGCGTCGTTCTTGTCGTCGCTCGATTGTGCTCCGTCGACGCCGGCGTGCGCCTGGCGTACGGCCTCCAGCCAGGCTGCCCGAGTCATGGTCGGCGCCGCGAGCGGCGCAGGAGCGCGCTCCTCGCGCCCGCAGGCGCCAACGAGGCCGAGACCGACCAAGAGCACGACCGTACTGCATGCTCTACGAACGACGTCGACTTGGCTCTTCACTCGGGGCCTTCCTCGCGCCCGAGCGAAGCCAAGACGAGCTGCCGGTAGTCCGAGAGTCCTCGATCGAGAGTCTGCCGCACGTCGGCGCGCGCGCCGCCACTTTCGTGGCTCTGCACCAACACTTCCGTTTGCGCGCGAACCAACGCGGCCGACGGCGCCGGAAACGGAACACCCGGCTCGTCCCAAGCCGCCACCTCCCGAGCCGTTGGGGCACTGGCCACGGCTTGCTCGCGGGGCGCCTCGCTCTGCAAAGGCGCACCGGAGTGCTGCTGGATGCCCCAGAGCAGCGCGCCGCCGGCCGCGACCGGCAGCGGTAGCCAGCGAGCGACGCGGATCAGTCGACCGGTCGGCGCGGCTGCGCGAACCGGTGCCTTCTTCCACAGCGGGCTCAACTCGCCCCGCAGCGCCTGCTCGCGCGCCGGGGACAAGTCGAACTTTTGACTCGCCTGAACGAGCCCAGCAGTTTCGACCAGCGGCAGAACGCGCGGATCGGTCGCTTTGCCGGACGAACCGAGTTCGAGCGCCCGCGTCAGCTCGGCTGCCAGCTCTGCTTCTTCTGCGCTGATTTCGGGCTCTTCGCCCTCCGCGCCCTCAGGCCAAGGCGGCGTCGATGGATGGTTCATGACCGCGCTCCTTTCTCAGTTGCAAAGCCTGCTCCCAGCGTTCGCGAAAGGCCCGCAGGGCACGCAGCAGCACCACGTCGAACGTGGCCAGTTTGACTTCTAGCGCCTGCGCGCAGTCCTCGCGTTCTCGCTCTTCGAAAAAGCGCAGCACGATGGCGCGGCGGTAGCGCGGGTTGATGTCGCTCAGCGTTCGTTCCACGAGCTCACGCATCTCGCCCGCGCCAACGGCCAACTCTAGCAACCGGTCCGCGCCGGCAATCGGCTGTGAAAGCGGCTCGAGCAAGTCTCGCAGATCAGCGATCTTGCGTCCGTTCAACGCACGTCTGCGATGCATGTCCATGGCCTTGTTGTGTGCGATGCGCGAGAGCCAATAATAGACGCCGACCTCGCGCGGCTCGTATTGCTCGAAGCGCTCGATGGCGGCCCGAAAGGTCTCGGACAAAGCGTCTTCCGCCGCCTGGGGATCGCCAAGCCGCGGAAGGAGGACGGCGCGGTAGAGTCGGGCTGCGTGCGCATCATAAATGTCTCCCCAGGCGGCACGGTCGCCGGCACGGATGCGAGTGACCAGGTCGAGTTCCGCTCCGGCGGCGGCCGCATCTTGATTCTCGTCCTGCCTCACCGCCGTCGCCTGCTTCCTTGCCGTCTACCCAGGGAACGCGCCCGCCCTCTTTCTCCTTACACCCAGGACGGTCGAAAAGCGCCGAGGGGTAAGCTCCGCAAAAAACGAGCGGCTGCGGTGTAAGCGGCGCCGAAGTGCTGCGTTGCCTGAGTGAACCCAACGCCCCTTCATTCAGGAGTTTTTACCATGGCATCCGTACCCTACCGTTCCCCCCGTCGCTCCTCGCCCCTGCTCGGCGGCCTGATTTTCCTGGTCGCCTGCGGCGCCACCCGAGCACCTGCGCCCGGCGCCAACCTGAGCGGTTCCACGACCACCGAAGCAACCAAGGCAGCCGTCGGCGGACCGGTGCTCGACGACCGGCTCGAGCAGGAGGTGGCGCAAGCCCCGATGGAGGCCAAACGAAAGTCGCAGGTTGTGGGCGAGCGCGACCAGGCGGCTCCCGTCGTCGTGGCGTCGGGGACGTACGCGGCACCCGCTACCGAGGGCAACACCGAGAGCTACGATCACCTCGAAGAGAACGGGTTCACCAGCGTGAAGAACGCTCCTCTTTCGACGTTCTCGATCGACGTGGATACAGCCTCGTACAGCAACGTGCGGCGCTTCCTGGCGCAAGAGACCAGGCCGCCCGCTGGCGCCGTACGTATCGAAGAACTCGTGAACTATTTCGACTACGACTACCCAGCTCCGCGGGGCGATGAACCGTTCGCCGTGTACACGGAAGTCGGACCCGCGCCTTGGCGCACCGAGCACCAACTCCTGCACATCGGACTCCAAGGCAGACGCATCGCTACGGCCGATCTGCCGGCATGCAACTTGGTCTTTCTGATCGACGTGTCGGGCTCGATGGACGATCCGAACAAACTGCCCTTGCTCAAGCGCTCGTTCGCGGCGCTCTTGTCGACGCTGGGCGAGAAAGACAGCGTGTCGATGGTCGTCTATGCGGGCGCTAGCGGCTTGGTGCTGCCGCCGACCCCAGGCAACCGTCAGGCCGAAATCTTGGGGGCGCTCGATCGTCTCTCCGCCGGAGGCAGCACGAACGGTGGTCAAGGCATCGAACTCGCGTACGCCGCCGCCCAAGCATCGTTCAAGAAAGGTGGCGTCAATCGCGTCATCTTGGCGACCGACGGCGACTTCAACATCGGCACGACCAGCGAAAGCGAGTTGGTGCGGTTGATTGAAAAAAAGCGCGAGCGCGGCGTGTTCTTGACGGTGCTTGGCTTTGGCATGGGCAACTACAAGGATTCCAACTTGGAGAAGTTGGCGGACCACGGCAACGGCAACTACGCCTACATCGACAGCTACGACGAGGCGCGCAAGGTACTGGTCGAAGAAGGAGGAGCCAACCTCGTCACGATCGCCCAGGACGTGAAAATCCAAGTCGAGATGAACCCCGCCTACGTCGGCGCCTATCGACTGATCGGCTACGAGAACCGTCGCTTGACCGCGGAAGATTTCGCCGACGACGAGAAAGACGCGGGCGACATCGGCGCGGGCCACACCGTGACTGCCCTGTACGAGTTGCTCACGCCCGAACAAGCCGCGCGTGAATTGAAGGCCGACGACCTGCGTTACCAGACGCCACGCGCCGCGCAGGGCAAGTCGACCGAACTCTGCACGGTCAACCTGCGCTTCAAGAAGCCTCTCGGCGCGACCAGCCAACTGGCTGTGTTCCCCGTGCAGAGCCGCACCACGTCGCTGAGCGGCACTAGCGAATCGTTCCGCTTTTCCGCGGCCGTCGCCGGATTCGGCATGTTGCTGCGCAACTCGGAGTTCAAGGGCACGGCCAGCTACGCGCTGGTCGGTGAGCTGGCGCAAAACTCGC
>Ga0209181_10013327_pt1 | contig 10306 bp, 8 predicted proteins | sample MAT05_FD_187208 | JGI IMG/M metagenome (GOLD analysis project Ga0209181, IMG submission 187208) | Freshwater microbial communities from Lake Fryxell liftoff mats and glacier meltwater in Antarctica - MAT-05 (SPAdes) (version 2) | ecosystem: Environmental > Aquatic > Freshwater > Ice > Liftoff...
GGCCTTAAATTGTAATCGCATTGACTACTTCAGTTCGCCACAATCTTTGATCTTGATGATAGCGGTGGGGGTACCAGCGTCGGTCCCCTTCCGCTCGATCTTCTTGACTACCGACATGCCCTCAATCACTTTTCCAAAGACCACGTGCTTGCCGTCGAGATGCTCTGTAGGCACCGTTGTAATAAAGAATTGCGAACCATTCGTGTTTTTGCCTGAGTTGGCCATGCTGAGCAAACCCGGTACGTCGTGATTGTGTAGGAACGCCTCGTCGGCGAAACTCCTGCCATAGATGCTCTCGCCACCCGTTCCATCGTTGTTGGTGAAATCTCCCCCCTGCAACATGAACAGCGGAATCACTCGATGGAACCCACTCCCTTTGAAATGCAAAGGTAGTCCGCTCTTCCCCAAACCCTTTTCGCCGGTGCATAGGCATCGGAAGTTTTCCGTTGTTATCGGCAGATCGTCACCGTACAACCCCATCACGATCCTGCCCACATCCTCGTCTCCGATCATGATATCGAAGTAAACTTTCGACGTGATCTTGCCCGCCGGTGAAAAGTTGCATCCTGTCGCACTGACGAGAACCGCTAGCATTAAAACACAATAAAATGAAGAAGAACGCAACATAGTCAACGGTTCCTAAGACCCAAAAGATGGTTGCCGAAAGAGGTTTGTGCGATAGTAGGTGGGAAACGTTTCCACGGTGTGAATTACTATCCGCCGATCTGATACATGGCTCTCTCGGGCGGAAGAAAATCAGCCTCAGAGATTCCGTGCGCTGCATGCTTGTTCCGGATGCACTCCGCAATCACTGCGTGAATCTGTTCATCTGAAGCGTTCGAATCGCAAAGGTTTTTGAGCTCCCATTCCTCCCGACCGAACAAGCAATTGCGAAGTTTGCCGTCGGCCGTCAATCGAACGCGGTTGCAAGAGCGGCAAAAGGGTTGCGAGACGGGATCGATGAACCCAATCCCGCCTCGTCCATCCGCAAATCCAAAATCAGTCGATGGCTGGGATGGATCCTCTCTCTTCTTCGAACCCAGGGGACCAAAATGGGCTTCCAGAGTGTTCTTAAGCTCACTGCCCCGAACCACTTGATCTTGACTCCACTGCCTGTCCGCATCCAGCGGCATGAACTCAATGAAACGGATAAACAAATTGCGAGATCGCGCAAAATCGACCAGCGGAATGCAATCTCTTAAATTGATGTCGCGGAGCACTAGAGCGTTCAGACGAACCTGGAGTTTACTGGCTACCGCGGCGTCGATCCCCGAGAGCACCTGATCCAGTCCATCGCGACGAGAGATTTCTTGGAACGCCTCTTCTCGCAACGTATCCAGCGATATATTGACGTGGGTCAGCCCTGCGGACTCCAATGCCGCCATTTTGTCTGCCAGCAACATGCCGTTGGTCGTCATCGCAATCTGTTGTAATCCGCCGATTTCTGCCAGTTTGTCCACCAAACGTTCGAGATTTGGTCGCATGAGCGGTTCGCCCCCGGTCAAACGCACTTTGCGAACTCCGGAACGAACCATTACCGACACGATTCGGGTGATCGCTTCAAAGCTCAGAAGTCGGTTTTGTGGCAAAAATCCGTTCACGATCTCCGGCATGCAATAGCGACAGCGTATGTTGCATGCATCCGTGACGCTGACGCGAAGCGATTCGTGCACCCGACCGAATCGGTCCACCAACGGGGGTAGCGACGCCATCTGATACTGGGGCTTGTCGGTTTCGATGGTCGGAATCATGAGTTAGAAACCGGGTGGATCCATTTGGGTGGCTGGGCCGCAAACCACTCCTTTTTCCAAATCGGAACCCGCTTTTTGAGTTCGTCAATCAACCATTTGCCGGCTTCAAATGCTTCTACGCGATGAGGAGTACTAACGATCACTGCGACACTAGGCTCCTTGATTTCAACGCGACCGAGCCGGTGCACCAAAGCTATCGATCGAACCGGCCAACGCTGAATTGCCTCGGCTTCGAGCTCAGCCATCTTGCTTAGGGCCATTTCCTTATATCCCTCATATTCCAGATAAGCTGTCTCGGTTCGCCCTGTTTCGGCGTTTCCCGTCCATCGACGTGTTGTTCCCAGGAAGAGTACCGTGGCACCGCACGCATCGTTTATCGACTCGCGGAGCAACCGATCCACCGGGATAGGACCATCCACCAACTCAACCATTCGAGACGAACATTTCTGTCGAAAAAAGCGGAAGCTCACAAAATGAAAAGTAGTCACTGATTCTAGTCGAATCGCAAAGAACCGTCTACGAATTGCCGAATCGACATCCCGCCGGTCAAATTACTGACGTCGCAGAAGCCGCTGCTGACCAACCTGGACGCCGCAATATGCGCTCGCTTTCCGGAATGGCAGACGACGACGGTTTTGCGAAGTGGATCCAAATGCGATAGATTCCCTGGGAACTGGTCGATTTCAATGGCAATCGCGTTCGGGATCGGCAGGCTTTTGCGTTCTACTGGAGTCCGGACATCGACGATTTGCAGGCCCCTCAAATCAGCTCCCGGCAAAGCCAGGGTTGGAACGCCTGCAAGATCATTGCAGGCGGCAAAGGCTGCCATGTGCACGGGATCTTTGGCGCTACCATACGGCGGTGCGTATGCTAAATCTAATTGCGCAAGTTGATAAATGGTCCCTCCAAAATGCATTGCAGTCGCCAGTACATCTATCCGTTTGTCGACCCCCTCTCCACCTACCGCCTGCGCACCCAATAACTTGCCATCTTTGCCATAAAGAATCTTGAGCTGCATCGACTGGGCACCCGGAAAGTACGAGGCATGACTACTCGCTTGTACGATCGCGGTTCCAAACTCGATGCCCAATCCCTTAAGTTCGCGTTCGTTCAATCCTGTGCTCGCAGCGGTCAAATTAAAGACGCGAACAATGGAGGTACCAAGGACTGCCCCCATCGGCTCGCTTCGGCCCGTCGCGGCATGCTCGCCGGCAATGCGTCCGGACCTGTTGGCGGGACCGGCGAGCGGGTTCAGACCAGGCAGTCGTGTGATTGCATGGACATACTCCACCATATCTCCAACGGCATAGATATCCGGATCTGAGCTTTGCATCGAGGCGTTGACGACCACGCCGCCCGATTTGCCGATCGCCAGACCGCTTTGTGCAGCCAATCCAGTCCGCGGCGTCACTCCCGCACCTACTACCAAAAGGTCCAAAGGCAAAACCGTTCCGTCCTGCAATAGAGCCGACACAGCCATCCCACCATCCAACTGCAGGGAAAGGATAGGGTTACCCAATTGCAAATCGATGGAATGCGAGATGAGCTCCTTTTCTACCATTCTTGCAAATACGGCATCTAGTCGCGCCAGAACCTGCGGATTCCGCTCGATGAGCGTTACCTGCACTTCCTTGCGACGCAGCTGCTCGACGACTTCCAAGCCGACAAAGCCGCCTCCGACCACAACGGCACGACGCACCCCGCCCGTATTGAGCTTGGTCAGGATGCCGTCCATGTCTCCTAGCGTCCAGAGATGAAACGCGTTGGTTGGCATCGGGTTACAATACTCGGGAACGTTCGGCTCGGCACCCGTCGCCAAGATCAAGCGATCGTAAGGGATTTCCGCTTGAATGCTCGAGAACCGATCGACAACCAGGACCGTTTTCTTTTGTCGATCGATAGCCATCGCTTCGCAATTGGTCTTTACGTCAATTCGGAAACGATTCCAAAAAAGCTCCCGCTTGGCGACGATGAGGCTTTCTCGATTCGGAATCTCGCCACCCATATGGTAAGGTAAGCCACAATTGGCGAACGAAACCACCGGTCCTTTTTCCACGATCGTAATCTCGGCCTGGGCGTTGCGTCGCCGAGCTCGAGTCGCCGCAGATGCACCACCTGCGACCCCTCCCACAACAACAATTCGAAGCGGAGCAACAAGTTCTTTTTCCGTCATGGGTGATTTTGCGATTTCATAGGTTGGCCACGGGCTGAATTTTTTGGGATATAACTAAACCGTACCAAACTCCCCAAACAGCGCCAACTGTGTTGAAATGCATTTCGAGACGAACCCATGATTGAGAATCAAAGTCGCAATACCCTGCTCAGAGTAAGTACTGCACGGCCCGCAGTGCGGTTGCTTTCGGTACCTTGCGTTAAGCTACGTTCATCGTTTGCGATCGTTGCATTGGCGATTATGACCGCCATGTGCATTGCAACTCAACTTGCCGTTGCGCAATCTCCTGCAGCGGCACCTCTCTCCCAAGCGCCCCAAGCGCCCCAAGCGCACGCGCACAATGACTATGAGCATTCGCGTCCGTTGTTCGATGCCCTTGAGAACGGCTTCACGAGTGTAGAAGCGGATGTTTACTTAGTGGATGGCGAACTTTTGGTCGCGCACGATCTCGCAAAAGTCACGAAGCAGCGGACCCTCGAGAGCCTCTATCTTTCCCCTTTGGCCGCTCGCATTCAAGAAAATCAGGGACGCGTGCATCGGGACGGCCCGAGCTTTACGCTCTTGGTCGACATTAAAAAAGAGGGCGAGGCAGCCTATGCGGTGTTAAACAGACTGCTCTCCAAATATAGTTCGATCCTCTCGCAAACCGTCGACGGCAGGTACGAAGAGAAAGCGGTGACGGTCGTCATTAGCGGAGATCGTCCTGTGGCTATGATCACCGCTTCGAATCCTAGGCTATCCGGAATCGATGGCCGCTTAAGTGATTTGGACAGCCACGAGCCTGCTTCGCTTATGCCGTTGATCAGCGACAATTGGAACCTCCATTTCAAGTATCGAGGCAAAGGCATCATGAACCAGGAGGAGAAAACCAAACTCGCTGAGATCATCTCAAAAGCGCATGCGAAAGGAAGACGAGTCCGTTTTTGGGCTACTCCGGAGAAAGAGGCGGTTTGGGACGAGCTTCGGGTTGCTAAGGTCGATTTTATAGGGACCGATCAACTCGAGAAACTCCATACTTATTTGTTCAAATGATGTTGGTTGCAACGGCCCTCGCTCCTTCACTCCGAAGACAAAGCTTCACTCCGAAGACAAAGCTTCACTCCGAAGACAAAGCTTCACTCCGAAGACAAAGGTCGCCAAAATAGATAGACTAGCTACCTAGTGCTCACGCTTCCTCAAACCTGAACTTGTAGAAGCAATCGGTCCCTTTTTGCCCACTCGTCACCTTGTGTCTGGCTTATGTTCGCACTTGACAACCCTGTTCTGCAACGTGAGTTGATTTCGAATTTGAGAGCTCCGCGCGCTTTCCTTCTGATGTTGGTGTACCAAATCGCCTTGGCAGCGGTCGTTCTGATTGCGTACCCTCGCGACACAAAGATCGATTTGAGCCGTGAGTCTGCGTCCGCTCAGCGATTGGTAGACTTCTTCTTTGTCGGACAATTCGCCATAGCCTCGTTGATGGCTCCCAGTTTTACTGCGGGCGCGATTTCGGGGGAGAAGGAACGCAAGACGTACGAGATGCTACTGGCCAGCCCGTTGCGCCCCTGGGTCATTGTGTCTGGCAAATTGGTGGCAGCGCTTGCGCATTTGGTGGTCCTGGTGGCTGGTTCGCTGCCGATCATCATGCTCTGTCTTCCCTTAGGGGGAGTCTCGATCTATGAGTTGTTGGCGGCTTACGTGGGGCTTCTCTCCGCCATCTTTTTATTCGGCTCGATCAGCATGTATTGCTCTAGCTACTTCAAACGGACCAGCGCTTCTCTCGTCGTCAGTTACGTATTGATCCTGCCGATCCTGATGGTGGGTGTTGTGGGGTGGTTGTCGCTTGCACAGCAAGGTGACTTTCGATTGTTTGTCACGATTACGTTTGTGCCTGCCATATGCTTAATCGCTGGATTCTCCATGCTGGCCGTCACTGCCAAGAGGCTTCTCTATCCGCCCGATGTGGGCAGCCAAGGAAGCGAAGTCGTCGATCTCGACCAGGAGCAACGCGAGGCAGTAGGACTGGTGATTCAGCGCGATCAGTTTCCGGACAATCTCTTTGCCCCACCGCGTCGCAAGACACTTATGGATGACGACGTGAATCCGGTTTACGACAAGGAGATGCACGCTGAACTGTTCAGCCAAGGAACCCTGATGCTGCGCCTGGTTATTCAGCTGAGCATGGTACTGGCCATTCCCTTGATGGCGTTACTGCTCTTTATCATGCCCAACTATGCGTCCTACTACGTCGGATACGTGTTGGTCTTTAACATTCTGGCAGCTCCGGTGTTCACCGCAGGTAGTATCACCAGTGAACGCGAACGACAAACGCTTGACCTATTGTTGACCACCACGATTTCTTCTTGGCAAATCATGTGGGGCAAATTGTTGGCTGGGTACCGCGTTTCGTTCGTCCTGACGTCGTTTCTCATGTTCCCTCTACTGCTTTCCTTTTTGAATCCAGAGCTTTTCAAAAACTGGGCTGCAATGTTGACCTATATCGCGATTTGCGTCGTAGCATCCATCTTCAATGCCGTTCTGTCATTGTTCATGTCAACCCTGGTTCGCAAGACTAGCAGCGCCATGATGATCAGCTACATCGTGCTAATGTTTCTGTACTGTCTTCCGATCGCCATCTACTTTCTGTTTTGGAGTTTCGCACCGGATACCAGCTCCGATGGCGGTAAACTTGCATCGGAAAAGGTGGAAGAGCTAAGGTTTTTAGGAATAGCCAGCCCGCTGATGGCCGCCGACAGTACACCGATGACGGCCGTGGCTTCCGGATCGGGATCAGCAGGTGCAAAAATAGGATCTTGGACGCTGGTTCTTGGGTATTTCGTCACGACTCTGATTGCGATCGCGGTTATCTTGTTGATCAACACTTGGTTGTTTCGCCAGCGATGGCGGCTCACCGGTCGCGGATGATGCGACGCATAAGACTACGCATGGCAGATTTTGCATCGCAATACCCTTGAGATTTTGAGCCTGAGGCGTTAGCCGAGCCTAGCCGCAAGAAATCGGCTAGCGCCTCAGGCTCAGAAGAAAAGCATTTCCTAGGGCAAAATGCTGGGTCGCCATCAAAAAGGGTGGCGTTATCCGAGTAGTGTCGTTTCTTTTTCTTTACTTTTTTCTCCAACATAGCCATCGCAACCATGCCAAATCCTTTTTTGTTCCGTTCTTTCTTCGGCTATTGTTCCCTGTGCTTTGCTTTCGTGATGCTGGGTAACGTAGTTCAAGCTCAGGCTTCCGAAACCATCGCGACCCAGGTGAAGACTCTAGATATCGCAAAAACGGCGGAAGTCGAGGGGGTCACGGAGTACCGATTGCCCAACGGGTGCCGAGTGGTTCTGATCCCTGATGAGTCGTCCAATAGCATCACGGTAAACATGACCGTGTTGGTCGGCTCGCGGCACGAGGGGTACGGGGAAGCAGGTATGGCCCATTTGCTAGAGCACATGCTCTTCAAGGGAACACCGAGCCATGGCGATATCGATAAGGAATTGAAGGAACGTGGCGTGCTCGATATGAACGGCACCACCGATTACGATCGTACGAACTACTACGAAACGCTACCTGCCTCAGCCGAAAATCTAGATTGGACGATTTCTATGGAGGCAGATCGGTTAACCAACTGCTTCATCCGAGGCGAAGATCTCTTCTCGGAAATGACCGTTGTTCGCAACGAGTTTGAGTCGGGTGAGGATTCTCCGAATGCTATCCTCATGCAGCGACTCATGGCTAGCGCTTACGAATGGCACAACTACGGTAAGAGCGTTATTGGGAATCGAGCTGACATCGAACGGGTTCCAGTCAATCGGCTTCGCGCGTTCTACAAAAAGTACTATCGCGTCGACAATGTGGTGCTCTTTATTGCTGGCAAGTTTGAGCCGGATGTTGCATTGGCCTCGGCTATGAAACACTTCGGCGCGCTGGCCGCGGGCAGCATACCGCTGGAGCCCACCTACACCGAGGAACCGACCCAAGATGGCGAACGCATCGTTTATCTCAATCGAGTTGGCGATGTCGCATTGGTAGCCATGGGCTTTCACGTACCAGCCATGGCCCATGCCGATTCGGCTCCCCTGACCGTGCTAGAACATATCCTTGGTACCGAGCCTAGCGGTCGACTTTACCAAAGCTTAGTCAAAACCAGACTTGCTTCCCAAGTCGTGGCCATGCATCAATCGGGATACGATCCCGGTCTCTTTGGCTGCCTCGTCCAGATCAATCGCGATATCCCAATTGACAAAATCCGCGAGTCGCTCACCGAAGTCTTGCAGAAGATCGCAAATGAGGGTGTCACGGAGGAGGAAGTTTCCCGAGCCGTGCGCGAACTGGTCAACGCTAAAGAGACAGTGCAAACCAATACCAATACATTCGCTTACGAATTGAGCGATTGGGCCGCATCCGGCGATTGGCGACTCTTTTTTTTGGATCGCGATCGAACCGAGCAGGTGAAGCCCGAGGACGTCAAACGGGTGGCTGCACAGTATTTCAAAGAGAGCAATCGAACCATTGGGATCTTCGTGCCTACCCCACAACCAGACCGCTCGACGATCGCACAACGTCCTAGGGTCGAGTCGCTCGTTTCCGGCTACACCGGTAGGGAATCTGTCGCCAAAGGTGAAATTTTCGAGCCCACTCCTTCCAACATTGCTGCTCGAATATTTCGCGGCAAACTCGAGTCGGGACTAAAGGTTGCGCTGCTCCCTAAACAAGTTCGAGGAGACCGATTCTTCTTGAATGTTACGTTGCGCTACGGAAACGAAGATGCGCTGAACTCACCTAAGGTTTTGCAAGCCTGCGAAATGCTGGGAGACGCCTGGCTGCTTGGGACGGATAAGTACTCCGAAGCGGAACTCAAGGACAAACTGGATGAATTGAAAGCGGAGTGCACAACGGCCAGCGTCGCAGGGGCCGTAAGCTTCCAAATCTCAGGTCGAAAGAAGTTCTTTACCGAAACGATCGAGCTTCTTTCCGAAGTGTTGAGACACCCCAGTTTCCCAAGCGATGAATTCGGACTTCTTAAAACACAAAAGCGATCCCAGATCGAAACCTCCCTCACCGACCCAGGCTATCGCGGGCAACTCGCTCTTTCGAGAAAATTGGCCCCCTTTCCACCATCGAGTATCTATTACGTACCGACCAGCGAGGAAAGCCTTCAACGGATCGAATCCGTGGAGGTCTCGGATGTCCGACAGCTGTACAAACGCTTCGTCTCAGGAACGGTCGGAGAATTGACTGTGCTCGGTTCGTTCGAACGCGATGAGGCTTTGAAACAACTCAATGCCGTGTTTCGAGACTGGAAGTCCCCTGAAAAGTATGTTCGGGTGCCCAAACCCTTTTCGTCCGTCGACGACGCGGAAACGCTCTCCATCGAAACACCGGACAAAGAGAACGCAGTCTTGTTTGCCGCAGCAAATCTGCCAATACGATCCGATGATCCCGATTGGGAAGCGCTTCATATCGCGAACGATATTCTGGGTGGCGGCTCCCTGTCGAGCAGACTCGGAGAGAGGGTTCGCGAACAAGAAGGACTATCCTACGGGGTGGGTAGCCAGTTCCTAGCAAATCCAATCGATCGCACTGCAGTTTTCATGACTTATGCCATCACCAACCCGACCAACCGGGACAAACTGATTACCACCATCAACGCTGTTTTCGAAGAGTTTATCGCAAAAGGGGTTACCGACGAAGAAATCGAGTCGGCCCGCACAAGCTATCTAAAGCAGTTAGAAGAAATGATGAGCAACGATCGCCAACTCCTGGCTACTTTGCACCAATACCAAGAGAATGACCGGGACGAAACTTTTATAGCACGCCGTCAAGCGAACGTGAAGAGCCTCAACAAGCCCGCGGTCGACGCAGTGATTAAAAAGCTACTCAATGCAATGAACCTTGTCACGGTGACGGCAGGCGACTTTGCCAAGGACGGCAAAAAGTAGATGTTGAAAAGGAGTAGAGTCTGACGCACGCACTTAATTAGCTTCTCTAGGGGACCGGTATCCCGATCTCTCGCATGAGCATTTTCATATCTTCCCAAGTGTGTTTTTTCGCGTCGGGGGTTCGCAGAAGATAGGCTGGATGGTAAGTGACCATTACCTTTGCACCCCGGTAGTTGTGGAATCTTCCGCGCAGTCGACCTACGCTGTCGGTGCTACCCAGGACCGCGCGGACTGCTACCGAGCCCCAGCAAACAATGTAGCCGGGTTGAATGGTCTCAAGCTGCTGTTCAAAAAAAGGGCGGCAGTTTCCGATCTCCTCCTCCGTGGGCGTTCGGTTGTTGGGAGGACGGCATTTCAACGCGTTCATGATGTAGACCTGCGACCGTTGCAAACCGCTCGCTACAATGATCTTGTCTAGTAATTGCCCGGCAGCTCCAACGAATGGCTCGCCGACGCGA
>Ga0209181_10013336_pt1 | contig 10300 bp, 7 predicted proteins | sample MAT05_FD_187208 | JGI IMG/M metagenome (GOLD analysis project Ga0209181, IMG submission 187208) | Freshwater microbial communities from Lake Fryxell liftoff mats and glacier meltwater in Antarctica - MAT-05 (SPAdes) (version 2) | ecosystem: Environmental > Aquatic > Freshwater > Ice > Liftoff...
CGAATGATCGAGAGTGCGCTACCGCGACCGGCATCAGTAACCAGAATGGTGGGTTGACTTTGCTTCATGTTGATGATTCTGTCTATGCCTGTTTTGGGCTTGTTTTTGCGACTGTTTTATCTTGCGATTGATAGAAATCCCAGATCAACGCCACCACCTCTTGTACTACTTGGTCCTGGGGTTGCGTTGCGTCCACGATTGCATAATGCTTTACCACATCACGCAGTTGTAGATAGTCTTGCCGCCGCCGTTCCAATGCTTCAATACTGCCTTCTCCCTTGCGTGCATACAGCACTTCCGCCGGTGCATCCAGGTAAATGATCAGGCTGGGCTTCGGATAGATATGCTGGAGCACAAAGCCATGAATGCGCTGCGTAAAGTCCCGCGGTTGGCCATGATCGGCAATGTCATACGCATAATAGTCAGAGAAAAAGTGTCGATCAAAGAGCACAATATTCCCACGCCGTTGGTATGACCAGACCAATCCTTGGCGATACCACTCTTCGCTCAGTCGATTGGCAAGCCGTAATACGGCACGTCCCTCGGCCAACGTGCGCTTTACAACGCCTTTGGGTTTCTTCTTTACTCGATTGGGATCGGGTGGCCCAGCGTTATCCAGCTTGCCGCCCATCGCACGTTTCAGCATGTGGGCCAACCGCGTAGTCGGCAACATGACGTTGCTGGAATCGGTGCTCACCCCCATGTAGATATATTTCACCGGCATGGGCAGCCGATCCTCTAGTTGGCGTCCGATAGTCGTTTTGCCTGAGCCATCCGGACCGATTAATGCGACGGTAAACATGGTTGTGTTGATTCTCCCTTATATTCAGGCACGTATCACATACTGGAACGTGCCCTTGTATTCAGGCACATATCACATACTGGAACGTGCCCTTGTATTCAGGCACATACCACAGCGTTGGTATGCACCCTTTTGCAAATCGTAGCAGTGTCGCCCTACCACGTTAGTTCTTTGGCATGGTTTACTGCATATTCCCAGAGTGTGTAGTAACGGTTCTTACGCAGCCACTGGGCTGTCTCTGGTGCACAGGGCGTAACCTGCGCCAGCGGTTGCTGGTACCCTTCATCTAGCCGTACCAATTGGCTGACAATGTAGCGCAGCCAGGTCATGACAAAAAGTGGTGTCAATGCCATTTCTGGTAAATGGAGCTGCGCTGCATACTGCCGAATATAAGACTTCGTCCAAGCTGCTTGATCAAAAAACGCCGATTGGAAGGCAGCTTGATAGGTGCCATTCTCGCCCGCATTGTGCGTGGCAAAGGCCGCATACGTTAAGAATAAAAAGAGATCACACGCTGGTAACCCATGCGGGTCCGCCAATTCCCAGTCAATCACCCCTGGCTCGCCATTGGGCAAAAGCATGAGGTTGGGATAACTCAAATCGCCATGTTCAAAGGTGAGCGGCAACTGGAGCGTGCGCAGCGGTGCTACCAATGCGCGCGTCTGTTGCAACAACTCTGTCTCGTTGGCGTTAACGGGCAAGCGCTTGCCAAAATACTCGATTGGATAATCGATCAACCGTTCGAACCATGCTGCCTCCCGTTCGCCAGGATCGTCGGTCGGCTGTTGCAGTTCAATCAACCAGGTTGTTACCGCTTGGCAGCAGCGTTCACGGTGACGCTTGGTAAACGCTGGATCCATGGGCTGGCCGATCAGCGCTGTCTCTACCAGGATCGGATACGCATGATAGTCTTCAAAGGCAACCACCTGGGGCACCGAAGCAAAACCTGCGGGTCGGCGCGCTTGTACCAGACGCAAATTCGTGACTTCGCGTTGCAGACTCGTCGTCGCATTCGCTAGGCGTGGGGTCTTGGCAACGAGCACCGGCGCGGTTGCGCCTTCGCCCCAGATCATAAAGACCACGTGGCTCGATGCTTGAAAGCGTGGTGTGATGACAAGCGAAGCAAGTCGTCCTTGGGCTCCGTAGCGTTCTAGCGCAAAGCGCTGTCGATTTTCGTGTAGAAAACTTAAGACTGTGTTCATGATGATCCGCTTTGATACTTACGGCGTAACCAGCCCGTTCAGTGGGCGACAATTCCAAAACTTGGTAGGCTCAGGGATAACCAACTCCTCTGTACCAACCATTGCTTATAGGCGGCTTTCAGGCGCGCTTTGAGCCGGGTAGATTGAGCTTGCGCAGCAAAGGTGTAGGCTAGGATGGCTTGCTCGTTGAGTGGCACAATTTTGGTACAATCCTCAAAATTCGGCCAGAACCAGAACGCATCGGCCTCGGCTAGCCCCCAGTGTTGCAGCGTGCGTACATAATCATTCGGTTGCCAGAGGCGCGGCTGCTGAAGCAGGGGTAGGTTCTGCATCCCACGTTGCCACTTGGCCGGCCAAAAGAGACCATGGGCTTCGATATACAGGGAACCACCCGGCTGCAAGGCATCAACCGCCTGGCGCAGGATCTGTGGCGTAGGCTCATAGGCCACAACCACATCATATTGGGCGTGCTGTGTGGTCTTGCGCTTGGCGTCCACAATCGTTAGTTCGTCGGCAAACAACGCTAATGATGAGAGGAGCGAACCGTTATTTGCGCCAAAATAGGCCACACGTTCCAGCGCTGGATTGGGCAAAAGAAAGCGCCAGTCAATGCGTCGCGACGCGTGTAGCAATGCCCCAGAATCCATATCAACCTGACGCTTGACTGGCGGCGTCACGGGTTGCGGCTCTTGCGGCTGATGACTGGCGCGATCGTTTGATAAAAACGTATTGGAACTATGTCCGTTGTGTGTTCCGTTGTGTGTTCCATTGTGTGGCTTGGTCTGGATGGTCACTTGCTTGGCTGCCTTCCTGCGCGTTCCGGTTTGGTCACTGTCAAGTTCTGCCCCATTTTTATAAGAGGGGGCTGACTGCATCGAATAACAACGGAATCGAAACTGGATAGGGATGATAAAGCTCGTAGGCATCTTTGCCAGCCAACAATTGCATTAGCAGGGCCCGCTGCCGTTCTTCGGCCTGCTCGACCACGGGATTGTGCGCATTGGGAAAAGCAAAACGAAATTTATAGTAGTAGGACATAAAGTCCGCTCTTTCTTCCTGTAGCGAAAAAACCATGCGCTGTGCAACCAGTTGTGGATCAACCGGTTGCACAGTGACTTCGGGGCCCTCATGGCTGCCCACGAAAAAGAGTTTGTCCAGACTGCTGGCGCCAACGCTGATCTTCTGACCAAACAATTTCTGCGGCGCAAGATTGACATGCAATTGCTGTTTTAAAAGCGGTGTCATGCGATTCATCAGCTTGACCGGGGCCGCTTTGCTGGTTGTGCCATTGTTATCCAGCTTTTCTAGCGTATTGACCATGAATTTAATGGTATGCAGCCGTGTGCGTTCGCTGCGTTTGATGCGTTTCCAATATTGGGGCAGATCGGCTAGATGCCAATCCCAGACGCGCACAGGCTCGGGAATGCCCCACATGCGTTGCCCATCTGGACTGATATAGACCCACTCATCACCAATGTATTCGGCACCATTGGCGGCAAAGGCCAAGAGTGTTTCGGTTTTACCACCCTTAGACCACCCGGTAACCAAAACCCCCACATCATTGTAGCGAAAGGCTGCCGCATGTAGAGGGAGAATACCCTTATTGAGTGCTGTGAGATTGATAATGGCAATCAGCAGCGGTACAGCTGGTGCGCCATGTTCACAAACAATTTCACAGCGCTCACCCACTTGTTCAAAAGGGATCTGGACCATGACATGGGCATGATGCTTACCCTTTAATACGAAAAATGCGTCGTCTGTATACGCCGTGTCATTGACACCCAGATAGTGCAATTGTGACGACAGCGGCAACTGATCGACAAACCGAATGGTAATATCCGGCTCGCGCTGTAATGGCTTTGCAATGGGACCTACTTGTCGCGTAACTGCGGCAATGTCCTGCGCGGTAGCATTCAGTAAACGGATTCCCACAATGCCGTGTAGATCATAATCATGGGAAGCAACGGCTTGACTATTGGTTATCGATGACATCTATACGGTCCATAAAGTGGATAAGCTACTGGTAATCGTTCAATTATTAACAAAATTGTATATAGTTGTTAACTTATAGTTAATAATGTTATTTTAACTGCTTATCAGCATTTTAATGCTTACAGTATGCTTTCACTAAGCATTTTCACCTAGGTGGTTTTGATGAGAATTGTCTGCTGTAGAGGGGAAATACAGAGAGAAAAGGAGAAATGAGGCACTATAACAAATGCAAGAATAGGTCTGTGGTACTAGAGGAGTTATCGCGGTGGAAAGTCCTACTGTTTTGGGAACTGTCATAAAGCTTCACAAAGCCAGATGAAGCCAGTCTGGTTTTGTGAAGCTTTGATCAGCGTTGCCAAAGCTGACGGACGGCTGTTTCCTGATCGATGCATAGCCGGAGTAGATTGACGTAATGTCCATTTTCCAGTTGTGCAGGTGTAAGACGGGTCGCTTCCTTGAGCGCTCGATGCACCCAGCATGTATAGAAAAGTGGCGCGATGGTATCGCTGGCTAATCCAATCCGCTCAGCGTAGGTGTGTGTCACATCTGCGACACGCCTGCGGAGCGCTGTTGGCGTCAGCAATTGCTGCGTAAAGCCCTGTAGCGAATTGTGCACACCTTGATGCTGGGCCACGCCAACAGCATAGGAACGCAGAAAATAGAATAAATCCCACAACGGCATCCCTTGGGCCTCGGCTGCTTCCCAATCCAAAACGGCCACGCGGCCACTCGGGGTAACTAGCAGATTCCACGTGCCTGGGTCGCCATGTTGAAAGACCAGCGGAAAAGGTGCTTGGCTGCGCTGGAGGGTTGCGAGCTGTTTTGTTAGGAACGCAAGGTGCGTCGGCGATAGCTGATAGATGACCGCGAACTGGGTTAGCAGCAACTGGAGCGTCTCGGCCACCTGGACGGGCGTAGCGGCCAGGGGAGTAGCGGTGGCGACTGCCAATTCGGTAAACCACGTTGTGGCGGCGTTGGCATAGGGACAGTCGGCGCTCAACTGGGTGCGCTGACGAAAGGGCACTCCATCTACCGCGCTTTCGCCCACAATTGCCAAGCCAGCATGGTGACCGGCAAAGACGACCTGCGGCAACGTTTCGCGATCACCAACCCCGTGTGCGTAGAGCGCACGCAATGCACTCACCTCATTCTCGAGCCGCGCATTGAAGATTGGATCGCGCACCATTTTGACAACGTAAGTTGGTGTAGTCGCGGGTTTTGCCTTTGCCCCGCCAGACTGTTCACGCTTAAACAAGAAAAAGAGCAACTTGCGCGAACTGTAATCGCCGCGCGCGGCTAGTCCCCAACCAAAGTCAGCCAGTGTAAGGCCGTCGGCTTGCGCCAGTGTCTGTACATAGGCCGGTAGTTGATCCGCTGCTGTGCCATTGGCCTTGCTGCGCAGGACGCCGCGCCGTTGCAGACGCGACCCCAGCATCTGATCCCGGCTGAGAAACTCTTCGGCAGTGCCTGCGGTCTGCAAGAACTGGGTGCCCAAGCGTTTGGTAAGTGTGCGTACATTGCTTTTGGCACGCTTGATGACCTTGCGAAAAGGTCTATCCGGTCGGCGCTTGGCAGGCATTCCCTCTGTCATTTCCTCTGTGGTTGGCGGCTTGGGCAGATGCTTGTCTTTCGTAATCGGTTTTGCGCCTGTTGTCGAGGGTAGCGCGTTGGCCGGTCGTTGTGATTGGCGCAGCCCCTGCCACGCATATTTTATGCTCTGGCGGTTGATCGAGGGTGTATAGATGCCTTGCGCGCGAAAATAGCCAATCGTGGCCCCATCACGCACGGGCACCGCTGTATGCATTTCGCCAGAGAGCGGTGTCAACCAGAAACGCTGCATGGCAGTAAGTTGGGCATCATCCAGCGGATCAAGTGCCCCCGTATACTCATAGTAGAGCAAGCCTTCCGGCGTGAGAAGTTGCTGCATTTTTGTGTAAAGCGCCGGGTTCTGGCCGAGTGCGCGCACCATTGGTTGATCGGCAAGTAGCAATAGATCGACACTATGATCGGGCAGCAGCAGTTGCTGCTCTGTCCCCAGCGCGAGTACTTGTACCTTGGCACCGGCGCTGTGCTGGCTCGCCACCTTTGCCTGCTGTGGACTGGTGGCAACGATGATCAATTCCTGACTAAACGCGCTCAGCATCGGCAGGGTGGTCTGTTGGGGCAGCCCCATGCAGACCACGCGCATCAAGTGTAGATTGGGTAATAAGAAAAGCCAATTGGCACCGGCGACCTTGCCCTTGAGATTGGTGCCTGGGATAAAAGTCGTAGCTAGGGTTGTGTCTAACATGTCATCTCTAAGATACTGTCGGGATCAATTATCCCGGACAAAGAAATTTTAGGTACCTAGGATATATTTCATGAACGGAATGCGTAACAGCTCCGGAAAGTTTTGGCGCACATTGAGCAGATCGCGATTGAGCCGGAACACAATCAGCGAAGCTACCCCGGCTAATAGAACGCTGATATAGATCGGCGGGTCTGCAAGCCACTGCACCAGCAAAAGTGCGGCTGCACAGAGCGTGATAATCAGATAGACCCGAAAGTAGCGCCATTCAAAGAGGTCGATCCCTGTGCCCATGCGCAACCCCGCCTGTTTCATAATGTTGTGCAGGACGAGCGTGCCTGCCGTGCCCACAGCGGCACCCAACGCACCATAGCGCGGGATCAAGATCAAGTTGGCCCCCAGATTGATCAACACCGCCAGAATATTGATCACCACTACATAGCGCACCTTGCCAAAGACCTTCAATGTAAGGCCATTTTGGCCCAAGGCGGCATTAAAGTAGTAGCTAAACGAAAGCAGGGCCAGAATGATCGCCGATTGCTCGTAGCGTTCGCCATACAAGAAGAGCGTGAGCGGACGTGCCAGCGAGAATGTCAACACAAAGATCGGGAAAGACGCTACTGCGATCCACACGGCGTTTTGCCAATACAGATTGTTAATTCCCTTGCGGTCGTTGCGGGCAAAAAGACGAGCCGCGGCTGGTGTAAAGAGCAGCCCAAAGCTGGCCAGCACTATCTGGTTTAACTTGGCGGTCGGCTGTACCGCACGCAAGGAGGCCACATCGACTGAGCCATGAAAATATTGCAGCATCACGGCGTCCATACTGTTCATGGCCACATAGACCAGATCCGAAGTAAGCAATGGAATGGTAAAAGCCAGAATCTCGCGCCACGGCACAGTGATCGTGCTGAATTGGAAATGTTGAAATAACTCCTGCTTGCGCAGCGACTGGATCAGCATGACGGTGTAAACTGAAATACCCAGAATGCCGGCAAAGAGTTGCCCACCCGCCAAAAAGAAGACATCTTCTTGGGCCAACATCAGCAAAAGTACCACTAGCAATTTCAGACCCGGTCCCACTAGATGCTTGCGGAAAAAGATGGCGCGCGAACTGGTAAAGACGGCGAACATGCCGACCAATAAATCGTCGAGTGCCTGGACAGGGGCCATGAAGATCAAGATCAAGAGTAATTCTAGGGCCCGCTGATCCTGGATATATTTTTCGCCGATAATGCCTTGGAAGGCGAAGATCAGCAACACCATCGATAGACCCAGTGAGAGCATGCTCCCCAGCACCATGAAAATCGTGCCGAAGAGTTTGTTATACTCACCGCGCTCATGATAGATGGGCACAAAGCGTGTAATCGCCCGATCCAAGCCAAAAGTCGCGATACTTTCGCCAATCGCCACCAGCGAAAGGGCATAGCCCAAAGCGCCATAATCGGCTTTGGTTAGATAGCGTACGATCAATACCTGGACGGCAAAGTTGATCAGCTTCGAGAGAAATTGACCAGATAAGAGCAAGCTAGAGCCGCGAATTTGGCGCTTGGTCATCGCCTTCTCTGTGCTAGCGATGGCCCCTTTGACCGGCTTTTTCGGCTCATCACCGTCAGGCAATGGCAGCGTAGTGGTTGAACTCATAAATTGCTAGTACTTTCCTGACATCACGATAATTACGATCATTGCGGCAGCGGCGTCCCAATCTGCTCGGGTGTCATCTCTGACTCCGCATTGGTGGGGCTGAAAATCTGGATGGCTGCTCCCGCCAAGGCCAAGAGGAGCCAGTAATATCTAATATACGAGAGATGCAAAAAGATTGCCGTTGCTAAATAGGCGATAATCGCACAAAACAGGCCCGCGATAATGTAATTGTTCTTGGGGTGGCGGGTGGACCAATAGCGTCGCAGTTGGAGCAGCTGATACAGGGTCCAGCCAATGATGCCCATAAAGAGCACAAAGCCAAAAAAGCCGGTATCGGATAACTCTTCCAGGTACATGTTATGTGCACGCCGGTTACCTTCGAGCCTGCGATAACCAATCTCATTGCCATATTCGCCTGTGTACAGATTGGTTTGTCCGGGACCAACCCCCAGCAGCGGATAATCAAAAAAGATATGGAGTGACGCCAAATTGGAGGTTGCGCGCCCACGCACGGCACCGCCCGCCCCGGCTGTATTACCCGACGCCAACTCGGCCACATCACTCGTGGTGGAGAGGCGGTAGAAGTAATCGGGCGCAACTGAAATAATAAAGAAATAACCAATCAACGCTAATAGGGCGAGATGCCAAAGCTTGATGGCGCGAATCACTACCATGACAATGAGGAGAATCCCCACCGATACCCCGGCCCCACGCGAGAAAGAAAGTAAAACCCCGCTAGCAATCGGAATACAAGCCAGCGCCGCAGCAACCCGTATGGGCCATTTTTGGTTGCTCCATACAAAAAAGAGCGTTAATGGCAACAGAACAACCATTACCTGCGCATATCGGTTCTTTTCTCCAATGGGTCCGGAAAGGCGCTGGCGTTTGATATCGTTGCCAAAGTTATCTACCTGGCCTGTGCCCATTACCGCATCTTCGACGATTGCCATGCCGCCAAAATCATTGTCGTAGGCCCCGGTTACTTCCTGATAGATGGAAATTGAACCCATCAGCACACCAGCCAGAATGATCGCCCAAATCGCTTGGCGAAGCAGCGCCGGTGTGCGGACTGTATTGATGATCAGGATATAGAGTGCCAATCCTTCGATCACAAAGGTGACCAACCGATCAACAGACTCATGGATATGGGCCGAAAAGACGGCGGAGATCAGCGATACACCCAAATAGGCGACCATCAGGATCACAGCATGGTTGACGATGATCGGCATCCGGCGGATCAGCAAATAGTGCAGCAGTGGAATGCCCAGCAATAGGAAAAAGGCGGCGGCCAATATATCGGGCGCAGCAAACGTGCGCTTGGCAACAACCGGCAAATTGGCATACATGACAAAGAGCACAATCACGGTTGTTGCTTCTGGCTTGGTTAAAATCAACACGCCTGCACTGATCAAGACCAGCCCCACCAATGCAAATAACGGGCTGATCTGGTTGTAGACAAGCAACCCCACTACAATCGGCGGGCAGAGCAGCGCCAACAGCGTCACAAGGCTGCGGATTGGTACCCTACCAATCGCCTCACCACCCATCGATTGGCCCAATATAGATTGTCGGAGTGCCGCGATAGTAGACATCGATTTCTGTACCTTCTTACAAATGACAAACTGCGGACTGGTCTTTTGTCAAGCTTGCAAGCTTGACTACGCTCGGTGCTCGGCGCATCTCATGGCGCGTCTCACGGCGGCGAAACCGTGGGTGGCAAGGTTGGTGTTTCGTCGTCGGCAAAGCCGTGCGTCAATGTACCAAAGCAGGCATCCTGGCTGCATAGGCTGGGCCGGTCCAACTCGGCCAACCACTTGTCAAAGCCGGGTAGGGTGTGATGATTATAATAGTAGCGATAGGCGATCTCCAAGGCTGCATCGTGTTTCCACTCGGTCTCGCTATCGATAATAATGGCCTTAATCGCGCGTTCGATCGAGCCGCGTCCTGGGTAGAGATGCGTGGTTTGTGTGATACCCTTGGCATCGACATAGCTATAATCGGCAACTTCGCTATTGTCAATATTGTCATAGCAACTTGCGTCACCCCGGCGCAACATCAGTTCGCACTGTTGAATGTTATTGCCCAAGTGGACTTGGGGGTAATTTTGATATTCGCCATTATATTGTGGCACATTGCAAGACTCTTCCCGCCGTGCATCCTCTGGGATGATGCCATTTTCATTAATTTGCGACTTGACCGGTTCCCATTGCTTGTTCTGCTGTACCCCGGCTAGATAGTCACAGGAGTTGGTGCTGTGCAATTCAACGCCATAGCCATTCATACGATCCAACATCAGTTGATTGGCACGAGCGTATGCCTCTTGCGCCGTCAGCTGAATTTCTTTGTAGCTGCCGCGCCTCTTGATATCTGGCATAC
>Ga0209181_10013337_pt1 | contig 10300 bp, 11 predicted proteins | sample MAT05_FD_187208 | JGI IMG/M metagenome (GOLD analysis project Ga0209181, IMG submission 187208) | Freshwater microbial communities from Lake Fryxell liftoff mats and glacier meltwater in Antarctica - MAT-05 (SPAdes) (version 2) | ecosystem: Environmental > Aquatic > Freshwater > Ice > Liftoff...
GCAGGTCTTCACGCAAGGTCTGCACGATGCCGGGCATGTTGTCTGGCTCCAGACCCAAATCACGTGCGCCATCGAGCTGATTCAGCGCTTCGACCTCCGAGCGGCACACGTGGCCGTCAGAGATGAGGACAAGCGCCACGATGCGTGCGGCGGCTTCAGGACTGTTGCGGGGGTAAGTGCGCATGGTGGTGTGATTAAGTTGGTGGCTGAACAAGTTTCAACCATAGGACCTGCTTAATTACTTAAAAAGCAGATAATTTCACACAATCAATCCCAAAAAAACTGAATATGAGCACAACGTTCAACTATTGGTATTCGTATTAATTTTGGGTCGTGGCAACAGAAGGCGGCATCTCAAAGGCGGCGGACAAACTCGACATGGCGGTGCCAACTGTCGGCGCGCAGGTGCTTGAGCTGGAGTGTGCGCTGGGCTACGCCTTGTTGAAGTCGGCCGGGCGCGGACTGGTGCTGGCTGCCAGCGAAAGTTTTTCGCAAAGCCTGTGCGATTTGCCGTTGTTGCTGCCCACCCCAAACACCGCCGCGCGCGACGGGTTGGACCTCTGGTTTGAACAGCGCGCCATACGGCCCCGGGTGGTGGGTGAGTTTGCCGACAGTGCCTTGCTGAAGACTTTTGGGGCCAGCGGCATGGGCGTTTTTCCAGCGGCAGAGTGTGCACATGACGATTTGCTGACCCATGACGCGGTGAAACGTTTGGGCCCCTGTGAAGGGGTGATCAAGCATGTTTTTGCCATTGGCACCGAAAAGAAAGTGCATCACCCGTTCGTGCAGCGCTTGCTGCAGCCAGCGCTGTAGTTGCTCTATTTCAAATAGCGCAAGGCGCTTGTTCTGGCATCGCACTTTGGTTTTTGCGTACTGCGTGTGCGACGTCAGGTCGTTCGGCACCTCATTGGCGCTGTCTCGCCGCCGAGGGGAATCAAGCGGTTGCGACCATCGGAGAAAGCACGCAGACCGTTTCCTTTCATGCGATGTTTGTCAATGATCAAGATCGTTGCGGTCCCGATCGGCTGAGCGCAGCGCCGCCCGCCCCAGGACATGCGAGGCGACCGGCATGGTCAGCCATACGATCGCGATGATCGCCGCCGCCCGCCAGATCCACCCGGCATCGCCGCCGATCAGCGCCGTGCCGAAGACAATGCAGACAACGCCCAGCGCACCCGCCTTGGTCGCCGCGTGCTGGCGTGACATTGCATCGCGCAAAACGAACAGCCCGATGCTCGCCAGCAGGAGTATGAGCGCCCCGAGTCCGATCAGGATGGCACCGACAAAGCTCATGACTCGTCCTTTGCCGACGGGCTGGCATCAGCTTGGCGTTCGATCAGGCGCGCCCACGCCAAGGTGGCGACGAAACCGACCAGGGCGACACCGATCGCGATGTCGAGGAACAGCATGCGTTGGGTATGCAGCGCCGCAGCAGCACACAGCGCGATGGCAGCGGCGAACAGGATGTCAAGCGCGATGATGCGGTCGGTATCGCTCGGTCCGCGAACGAAGCGCAGCACGGCCAAGGCCACAGCCATCAGTACCGTCATCACAAACAGCGCGATCATGCTGGCTTCCCCGGCGGAAACAGCAGCACGATGTCACCCTCGAAATCGCGGCGAATCGCAACGAAGGACGATTCAGCGGTGGTGACATCGAGCAGATGCAAGAGCATTTCGCGTTGCTCCAGGTCGATGTCGATGACGGTGCTGCCAGGCGTCAGCGAGACCATCGCACCGAGCACCGCGGCACCGGTTTCGCTTATTGGGGCAAAGCGCATGCGCCGCAGGCCAGACGGCGGCGGCCGACGCTGCAGGATGATGCGTGCGGTGGAAATGCCCGCCAGCGCGCAATGCGCGAGGAAGCGCAACAGCAAACGCAGCAGGGCGAGCAAGCGGTTCATGGCACGCCTCCTTTGAGTCCTGCTGCCGCCACGTTGACATAGTCGATCATGGTTTCGGGAAACAACCCCATCCACAGCGTTACCAACACCAGGGCACCAAGGCCCAGGGTGGCCGGTCCGGCAAGTGACGCGACAGGCGGCGTCCAGGCATCATCCGGATGCGGTTTCCAGAAGGCCTCCAGCCAGATCTTGAGCATCGAATACAAGGTCAACGCGCCCACCGCCAGCGCCACAGCCGCCCAGACGTACTCGCCCTGCACCAGCGCCGAACGAACGATCAGGTACTTGCCCCAGAAGCCGCTGAAAGGCGGAATCCCCACCAGGGACAGCGCGAGCAGCAGAAACAGCACGCCCAGCCATGGCTTGCTGGCGTACAGGCCACCGATGCGGCGCAGATCGTAGTGGCCAGCCGCGCGAAAGATCAGCGCGGCAGTCAGAAACAGCCCGGCTTTGACCAGGCTGTGATGCAGCACGAAGAAGATGGCCGCCGCGTCGCCCGCGCGCGAGGCCAGCGCAATGGCCAGCAGGATGTAGCCGATCTGGCTGATGCTGTGGAACGCCAGAATGCGACGCATGTCCCAGTGGTAGGCAGCACCAAGCACACCGGTCACCATCGACAGCACTGCTATCCAGCCCAGCGCCTCAAACAACAAGGCTGGTGCCGGTTGAAAAACGCCGCTCAGCAGGCGGATCAGTGCGTAGAGGCTGATCTTTGTCAGCAGCGCGGAGAAAAGTGCCAGCACCGGTGCGGGCAAGGTGTGATACGACGCCGGCAGCCAGGCGAAAAAGGGAAACGCCGCCGCTTTGATCAGAAACGCCAGCGCCAGCAAGCCCAGCAGCGGCAAGGCGACCCCCGGGGCAAGCTGCGCGCTGGCCAGGCCGAGGGCCCGGAAGTTGAGCTGCCCGGTGGCCCCGTAAAGCAAAGCCACCGTGGCCAGCAGCAGCAGCGTGCCGAAAACGTTTAACACGAAGTACTTGAGCGTCGCATCAAGCTGGCGCAGCGCGCCGCCGTGCACCAGCAAACCCAGGGCGCAGATCAAGGCCAGCTCGAACCAGACGTAAAGATTGAATAAATCGGCGGTCACAAACGCGGCACCCGCACCAGCCACGAGGCCATGCAGCAGCGGATGCAGCGTCGGCGACCACGTTGCCGCATCGGCGTCGCTGGTCTGCCACAACAGCGTGACGGTGACCATCAGCGCCGCAATCAGCACCATCGCCGCACTCAGGCGGTCAGCTGCGAGTTCGATGCCAAAGGGCAGTGGCCAGTTGCCGGCGACCATCGTGACCGACCCCTGCGCAATCACCTGTCGCACCAGGGCGATGGCACAGGCCAGCAACACCAGGGCACCGCTCAAGCTGACCCGCCGCTGCAAATTCGGCATCGTCTGCGTCAGCACGCAAAACATAGCGGTGACGATCGGGACCAGCAAGGGTGCCAGCACCAGCATCATGGCCGATCCTCCAGTGCCGGCTTCTGTTCATCCGCCGCTGGCGGTTCCGCTGCGCGCAACAAGGTCACGTCGTCGTTGCCAGCGATTAGTCGAAGTCGTATCGCCAGCACCAGCGAGAAGCACAACAGGGTAAAGCCGATGACGATGGCGGTAAGCACCAGCGCCTGCGGCAGTGGATTCGCCGCTAAGCCGAGTTGTTGCTGCCCCTCGGCGATGATCGGCGGTACAGCGCTTCTGAGCCTCCCGGCAGCGAACATCAACAGATTGACACCGCTACCAATCAAGGCCAGACCGATCAGGCAGCGCAGAAGGTCCCGCGACAACGCGAGATAGGTGCCCGCGGCGATGACGATGCCCATGACCATGGCAACCGCCCAGATCATGTTGGCTCCTCAATCGAGCGTATCAGCGCCAGGCAGTAACCGCCGAGCGCGCCCCAGACGCTGAAGTAAACGCCGACATCAAACAGCATCACCGTCGAGAGAGGCAAATCGACAATCCCCAGCGGCAGCACACGCCACGGATGGGTTAGGAAAGGCAGGTCATTGAAAAGTGCAGGCACGCCGCTGAACAACGCAATAAGTACCCCGACGGCGGCAAGTCGTTGCGGTTCGAGCGGCAGTTTTCGCAAGGCGCGCGCGGCATCAAAGGTCAGTGCATACGCCGAACTGGCCGCCACCGCCAGCAGGCCACCGATGAAGCCGCCACCCGGGGCGTTGTGGCCACGCAGCAGCACCCATAGCGAAGCGAGCAGCAACAGCGGGTAAATCAACCGCAAAAAAACTTCGGCGATCAATGCGCGCCGGGTCATGATGGCCCGCCCGTCACGCGTTTGAGCAAGGGCAGGGCAGCCAGCAGAGCGAAGGTGAGCACGGCAATTTCGCCCAGGGTGTCAAGACCGCGGAAGTCAACGATGATGACATTCACCACATTGCGGCCGTTCGCCGCAGGCAGGCTCTGCGCCGCGAAGAAATCCGCCAGCGCGCTATCCAGGGGCAAGCCGGCGACGAGCAACAGCAGGATGGTCAGGGTCGCGCCGAAGGCGACTGATACGGCCAGGGCCAGCGGTCTCAACCGCTCGCCCGCCGCTGCGTCGCCGTATGCGGCGCTGGGTGAAGCGCGCAGATGGCGCAATACCGCAGCCGCCACCACAACGAAAATGGTTTCTACCGCGAATTGAGTAAAGGCCAGATCGGGAGCGCCGGTGAACAGGAACAGCACAGCACTGCCGTAACCGACCAGGCCGCTGACCAGCAAGAGCAACAGACGATCGCGCACGAACAGCGTAGCCAGCGCACCCGCAGCGATCAGCAGCGCGGCCCCGAGCACTGGCACGCTAAGCGTGTCGACAGCGGGCCAGGCGAAGCTTGGTTGCGCTACCCAGAGCAAGGCCAGCACCGCAAAGGTGGTTGCCGCGACCACCAACAGAAGATATTTCGGCAGCGCGCCGTGCTGCAATCGACGCGTCTGCCAAGCCGCCACGCGCGGCAAAGCCTTGAGCAGGCGCCAGTACCAGCTCTCGGGACCTAACGAATCCAGCGGGCGGGCGCGCTCCTGCAGCGCATGCAGGCGATCCCAGCCGAGATAGATAGTGCCACCGAACAGCAGGGCGCTGAGGCTGGCTTTGAGCACGGCGTTTGTGTCGTAGGCGGTGTCGATCGTCGACGCATCGATGGTCGGGGAAATGGCCTGTGCGGCCGCACCCAGCAGCGGATCGACCAGCGTCGGCCACAGGCCGAACAGCAGGCCGAGCGCGACCAACAGCAGGGGCGGTACCAGCATCGACAGCGGTACTTCATGCGGATGCGTCTGGGGTGCCGTCGTATCGCGGCCCCAGAAGACGTGAATCGCTGCGATAGCGGCAACCGCCACAGCGATGCCGTTCACCATGAACGTGGCATAGCTGACCAGTGCAAAAACCTCAGCTTCGGCCTTGGCGAAGGTAATCGCCTCCTTGGCGAGGAAGCCGAGCGACAACGGCAGGCCGGCCATCGACAGGGCTGCCAGCAGGGCCGCCGCCGCGGTCCATGGCATATGCCGGCGCATGCCGGTCAGGTGGTCGATGTTGCGGGTGCCGGCGCCGTGATCCAGGTTGCCGGCGACGAAGAAAAGCGGGGCCTTGTACAAGGCATGGGCAAAGAACAACGCCGCCACCGCCCGTGCAGCGCCGTCGCCGGGCAAGCCGATCAGCATCGTCAAAGTGCCCAGCGTGGCGACGGTCGACCAGGCCAGAATGCGCTTGAGATCGCGCTCGCGCACGGTCTGCAGCGCCGCAACTGCCGCGGTAAGGGTGCCGATGCCGACCAACGTGTATTCCCAGCACAGCATGTCGCTGAACGCCGCATCGAGCCGCGCCAGCAGATAGATGCCGAGCTTGACCAGGGTTGCGGAATGCAGGTAAGCGCTCACCGGGGTCGGCGCTGCCATCGCATTGGGCAGCCAGAAGTGGAACGGAAATTGTGCAGACTTGGTGAAGGCGCCGATGAAGACCAGGCTCAGCGCGGCAGGCAGCCGCGCATCATCCATAAATGTCGGTGCGCGGCTGATGAGCTGCTGCAGCGAATAACTGCCGCCGATGTCGCCGAGCAAGACGATGCCGGCCAGCAGGGCCAGCCCGCCCGCGCCGGTAATCATCAATGCCTGTTGCGCGGACTTGCGGTTGGATTCGTGTTCGTGGCTGAACCCCACCAGCAGGAAGGACAGCACGCTGGTCAGCTCCCAGAAGACAAACAGCACGATGAGGTGATCGCTCGCCACGGCGCCGATCATCGACAGCATGAACAGCAGCAACAGGATCAAGACGCGCCAGCGCTTTGGCTCAGCCCCCAAGTAGCCGGCGGCATAGATAAAGACAAGTGTGCCGATGCCTGTCACGAGTAGCAAAAACTGCGCCGCCAGCCCGTCCACCCGCAGGGCGAAGTTGATCTCAAGCGTTGGTACCCACGGCCAGGTAACGACCCAGGGCAGGGGCACGGTGAACAGCGCATAGAGCAGCAGCGCAAACAGCGTGGCGGGAATCAGCGCCAGCGGCAGCGTTGATGCTGGCGCTGCGTTTGCCCTCTGCGGATTGCTTGCCGTAGCGTCCATGTCAGTGTCCCTTCAGCGCTGCCGGGCGCGCCAATAGCGGGCGGCGATCACGGCAAGTGTCAGGGCGGTGAGCGGCAGCACAACCGTCAGCATCACGGTGCCATAGGTCTCCAGCGCATCGTGCTGTTGTGCTGCAAGCAAGAGGACGGCCGTATAGACGACGAAATAGCACAAGAATAGCGCGCCTTCCCAGCGAGAGATTTTGTGACCCGTGAAGAAGATCGGCAGACAGGCCAGGGCCACGGCGACCATGACCAGCCTGTCGAAGCTGAGCATGGCATGCGCCACCTGCAGTTCCGCGGGTGCTACCAGACTCGATACACCGAGCACACCGAGCACGCCGAGGATGTTGAAGGTATTGCTGCCGACGACGTTGCCTAGCGCGATGTCGACCTGACCACCCCACGCCGAACGAACCGACACCGCCAGTTTCGAGGCACCACGTACCAGAAACTGCGCCCCAGACACCAAGGTGACCAATCTGATTGCGAACATTAATAAACTCAAGTGTGTACCCAATCAATCCTCGTTGACAACAGGTTGTGTTCGGCTCATCTCGCGCACTGTCCGACCCAGTCGGATCCACTGGCGGGCAGCCTCAGCGACTCCGGGTATTTGACGGTTTGAGGATTTCCAGATCATGACGTTTGTGAAACACCGAGAGCCAGTAGCCAATAGCCAGTGCGAGCACCACGGCGGCGGTAGCATAGACGTAGTCCGGGGAAACCTCCTTGCAATCGAGGATGATGACTTTGCGCAGGATGGCCATGTAGGCGGTTGCGATAACAATTTCGAGCTGTATCGCGTCTTCGCGCAGACAGCTGACGATGTTGATAAATATTTCTATTGCAATCAATACTGCCATGAACGCGCCGAAAGTGGCGAGGATGTCGCTGATTTCAAGGAGGTGATAGAGGTGTGCCGAGATTCGCGAATAGAGGACATACACAACATCGACCACGCCGAAGCAGATGACGATGACCATGAGCACAGCGAGCAAGCGAACAGCAACGTGAATTGCTTTCTGCAGGACCAACACGAAACGTTCGTCGCGATGCGATAGAGGGCTTTGATCCCCCTTATTTTGCTCTCTTGCATCTTGATTCCGCCGCTAAATTTTTTACTGTAGCAGATTCAACGCCCTGGCAGTCTGCCATCAATAGGGTTTAGTGGGGGCAGATTGGGGTCTTTCATGTTTTTCTACGCACCTGACTCTTTACGCAGTTTTCAAGTGATCACCCGGTCCCATGAGCCATAACGTTCATGAATCGACCCACGGCGGATTGACAACGCCATAAGCGCGGTGCCCGCGATTAAGCTGACGAGCAGTGCTGCTGTGCCACCTGCAAAAACAAGAGGTGATGCCATCAAGCCAGCGCCCAGTGGCAAATTCAGCCAGCGCACCGGCCGTGCAACTTCGGCCGCTGCGATAGACACCACAGTGAGCACCAACGACCCGATCACATGATGGGCGTGGGCCAGGTTGCCCTCGGTGCCCGGCCACAGGCGGGTGAACAGCAGCGCCAGCCCGATCAATGCGGCCAGAGCGAGGTTCCACGGCAGATTCACGCCGCCACCCATCATGTGGCGCAGCACCGCCCCGGGCCGCTGGTTGAACTCATCGCCTGCACTGCGGGGGCTGCCCTGGCCGCCGGGCAGCGTGTCGGTGTCGCCACGAAAGAACACCGCCAACCCGTTGCGACCGGCCTGCACGCGGCGGCGCAAGAACTGCAGCGTCGCCAGCAATTCGTCCAATGAGTACGGAATCTGAATCAGGATCGCGGCGGCGCCGATCAGCGCCACGGTGCTCCAGGTGCCAATCACGATCGGCTGGATGATGACAAAGGCGATTGAGGTGATGCCCAGTGGCGCAATCATCAGCCCGAACAGCACCACCAGCCAGGGCATGGTGCGCCAACGCGCCTTGGCGCCGACCAACCCGGTCAGGATTTCCAGCAGGTAGGTGTAGCCACCCAGGGCCGCATCCGACACCGGAAACGCCTTGGACAGTGCCGAGGTGATGATCTCTTCGGTGCCGTTTTGCGGATCGGTCGCCGAACCAGCGAAGAACGGGTCCCACACCTGAGGAATGTGACCCAACTGGTAAGCGGCCAGATAGCGCGCCACAAACAGACCGATCAGTGCGGTTGCAATGATGGGTAGCCGTTGCGTCCAGGCCGAAGGGTTGTAGCTCCAGCCCGGCGGTATGTCCGGGCCGGTGAGCGCTGCCAGTGCCGATGGCCCGGGCTCGGGCTTGGTGCAAACGGCAAAGCCGAAGATCAGCGCTCCGACCAACGTGTCGGAAAGGTAGGCCGCTGCGTTGCCGGTGTGAAACAAAAATGGAATCGCCATCACCACTGTACCAATGGCGGCGCAGACCCAGCGCGCGGCGGTGCCGCGCTGCGACAAGGCTGCCGTGGCAAACACCATCAGCAAGGCACCCAGCGCCATCTCGCTCCAGCGCAGCAGGGGCTCTTGTACGGCAATCAACAGCGGCTGGGTGAACAGCCAACTGCCCAGGGCGATGTTGACAAAATGCGGCCAGCGGTTGTCGCCCAGCTCGGCGGCAAACTGCTGGGCATGGCGCTGGCGCAAGGCCTCCGGGTCCTGGCCGGCCTCGCTGGCAGCAGTTATCCAGTGCGGTGGCGTGACACCGTTGCGGCGGTACCAGCCGGGCGGATCGTCCTTCAGGGATTGCACCATGCGGGGCAGCTCTTCGTTGAAACTGTGGTGCGGCTCCCAGCCCAGCAAATCGCGGGCGCGGCGCGTATCGAGTGCATAGTGGTCATCGGCCATTTCGGCCATGAAGGGTCGCACGAACGGTGCCTCGCCCTTGTCGATGGCATCGGGAATGAGCGGCTCAAGACGTGACTGGACCCACAGCCCGGCGGCAGCGAGAGGCTTGGGCACCTGCACGGTCGTCCAGTCGTCCACGCCATGCATCAACGCCCCCAAGCGGTCTTGCAGCGCGTCGTAACCCATGGCATCCGCTTCGCCAATAAGGATGGCCGTTTCACCCGGCAATGCGTGGCGGCGGTCGATGGTGCGCCGAATGGCGTCGAGCATGTCGTCCCGGTGCAGCATGGCTTGACCGACCAGCGTACTACCAGAATAAAAGTAGCTTTGCAGGTCGCGCTCGTAGATGCGTGCGAACTGCTGGGCCATCGTCGGCACCAGCGACTGCGCGTCATAGACACCGGCCAAGCGCAGGTTGACGCAGGGAATCGTGCCGTGCTCCTGCCACACCACCGCTTCGGCCGCTGCCTTTGACCTGGGGTAGGCCCAGCGCGGCCCGATCGGGTGACTTTCGTCAATGCGTTCGCCTGGTCGGCATGGCGCATGAACCAGCATCGTGCTGGCATAAACAAACTGTTCGACCTCAAACGTCTGCAGCGCCCGCAGCAAATGCCGTGTGCCCTCGATATTGACGCTTTGGTAGCGCGGGTCGTCTGCATTGCTGAAATCAAAATAGGCCACCAGATGCACCACACTGGCGATTTGCGCACCGTAGGCTTCGCGCAGTTGGTGCAGCGCCAGCTCAATGGACGGTGCCGAAGCAAAATCCGCCTGCAAGATCGGGAACGGGCCGTCCTGGGCCTTGCGGTCTATTCCGACCACACGGTAGCGCTCACTCAGTGAGCGTGCCAGCGTCTGTCCGAGGTTGCCAGCGGCACCCGTGATGACGATCAGTGGGCGCAGCTTGGGTGTTGTCATCGGGAGGCAAGCTCAGTGACCGGACGTGCTTGCCAGTGGCGGCAAATGGCATCGAACATCTCAGTCTCACCATCGGACAGGTGAGTGTCGGCGTGGAGGACAGATGCCGCAATGCGCAACACCTGGCCTTGTAGCCGCGTGT
>Ga0209181_10013343_pt1 | contig 10298 bp, 12 predicted proteins | sample MAT05_FD_187208 | JGI IMG/M metagenome (GOLD analysis project Ga0209181, IMG submission 187208) | Freshwater microbial communities from Lake Fryxell liftoff mats and glacier meltwater in Antarctica - MAT-05 (SPAdes) (version 2) | ecosystem: Environmental > Aquatic > Freshwater > Ice > Liftoff...
GAGAGTGGCTTGGGCATCGACCTGTTGACATGCCCGCCCCAGCAGCGCCGCGCGCTGCGCGGTGGCCGCATGGCGATGGTGATGCAAGACCCCAAGTTCCCGCTCAGCCCCGTGATGCGCATCGGTGCGCAGATCGAAGAAACGCTGCGCACGCATCTGCCGGTGTCGTCGAGTGTTCGGCGCGCGCGCATGCTGCAGGCGCTGGCCGATGTCGGCATCGAAGACCCCGCGCGCGTGGCCCGCCTCTACCCGCACGAGGTCTCGGGCGGCATGGGCCAGCGCGCCATGATCGCGATGATGCTGGTGGCCGGCCTGGAACTGCTGATTGCCGACGAGCCGCCTCGGCGCTGGACGTCACGGTGCAGCTGCAGGTGCTGGGCATTCTCGACAAGCTCGAGCGCGAAGGGTCTGGCGGCCAGCACGACGGCCAGCACGACGGCAAGCGGGAAGGCAAGCGGGAAGGCAACGGCATGGGCCTCATCTTCATCTCGCACGACCTGCGCCTGGTCAGCAGCTTCTGCGACCGCGTGCTGGTGATGTATGCCGGCCGTGTGGTGGAAGAAATCGCTGCCCGGGAATTGCAGCACGCCCGTCACCCGTACACGCAAGGCCTGCTGAACTGCCTGCCGCAGGTGGGTGCGCCAGTGCACCCGCTGCCGGTGCTTCAGCGTGACGAGGCCTGGGCGCGATGATCGGCTTGCGTGTGGACGGCCTGCGCGTGGTCTATGACGGTTTTGCCGCTGTGGACGGCGTCAGCTTCGAGGTGGCGCCGGGCGAGAGCTTCGGCATCGTCGGTGAATCGGGCAGCGGCAAGAGCACGGTGCTGCGCGCGCTGTGCGGTCTGGCCCCGATCGCCGGCGGCCGCATCGCCTTCACGGGCACGGGCACCGATGACGGTGCCCCGGCAGCGCCGGGCAGCAAGGCCTGGCGCCGCCAGATGCAGATGGTGTTTCAAGACCCCTACGGCAGCCTGCACCCGCGGCAAACCGTCGACCGCCTGCTGGCCGCCGCTGACCATCCACGGCATGGGTGACGCCGAGGCGCGCATCGAGCGTGCGCTCGACGAAGTCGGCCTGGGCCGCGGCTTCCGCTTCCGCTACCCGCCCCAGCTCTCAGGCGGCCAGCGCCAGCGCTTGGCCATCGCGCGTGCGCTGATCCTGGAGCCGGCCGTGCTGCTGCTGGACGAACCCACCTCGGCGCTGGACGCCAGCGTGCAGGCCGAGGTGCTGAACCTGCTGGAAGCCCTGCGCGCACAACGTGGCCTGAGCTTCGTGATGGTCAGCCACGACCTGGCCGTGGTGACGCACCTGTGCCAGCGCCTGATGGTGATGCGCCGCGGGCAGGCGGTGGAAATGCTGGCGTCCGAAGACCTGGCCGCACAGCGTGTGCAGGCCACTACACGCAGCAGCTGATGCAGGCGGCTGCCGGCTTCGTGCGCGTGGGGGTGTGATCGTTGTGACGGTTGTGACGCCTGCCGGCGCGGCCGGGCCCGTCGCTGGTTTCTACGCCGTGGCTGCGCACGCTTCGGCGCGCTGACGAGCAGACGCAGCGGCCGGCGTCACAAGCGTCAGGGACGTCAACGGCAGCCTTGAGGCTCGGTGCCCTTCACCCAGCAACTGCGCGAGCGCATCGCCAGACAGCACCTCGCATTCGAGCAGGCGTGCTGCCATCGCGTCGAGCCGCGAACGCTGGGCGGTGAGCACTTCGCGGCAGCTCACCTGACTCGTTTCGAGCAGCGTGCGCGCCTCGGTCAACACGGCGCGCTGAATGTCGGGCCCCAGCAGTTCCTTCGGCACGCCCGCCACGCTCAAGAGGCCGAAGACATCCGAAAAGCCCAGCGATCCGACCATCTTGATGGCCAGTTCCGAGGCTTGCTTGAGGTCCTCTGAGGCGCCGGTCGAGACGCCGCCCAAGACCAGCAGTTCGGCCTCGCGCCCGGCCAGCGTCATCGCCAGGCGGCTGGTCAGTTCGGCCTGCTCGTAGAGCGGGTCTTCGTGCGCGCGTGTGATGTAGGTGACGCCCAGCGCCTGGCCCCGAGGCTCGATGGTCACACGTTCGACGCGCCCGGCGCCGAGCCAATGACCCACCAGCGCATGGCCCGCCTCGTGGTAGGCCAGCCGCGTGCGCAGTTCGGGCGTGAACAGTTCCTTGGTCGGCGAAACCTCGCCGCCAAGCTGGTGCGTCTCGACCGCGCGCAGCAAGTCGTCGCCCGTGACCTGGGCGGCCGCGTTTTCGGCAGCCTTGGTGGTCGCCTTGTTGACGATGTTGGCGATGGCCGCGGGTGAAGCCCCCGCCGTCATTCGCGCCAGCGCGGCGGTGTCGGCCGAGCCGTCGTGCTGCACCCGGCCCAGGCACAGTTCGAAGAGGCTCTGGCGGTCGGGCAGGGTCGGCAGTTCCAGTCGTACCAGCATGTCGAAGCGGCCCGGGCGCAGCATGGCGTCGTCGATGCTGCTTTCGTGGTTGGTGGCCGCCACCACGACCACGTTGTCGAGCGCGCCGAAGCCGTCCATTTCGACGAGCACGCGGTTGATGATGCGGTTCAGTTCCGATTCGGCACCGCCATCGCCGCCACGCGTGCGCTTGCCGATGCCGTCGATCTCGTCGATGAAGAGCACGCAGGGTGCGTGCCGGCGCGCCAGCTTGAACAGCGCCTTGACCTTGTTGACGCCGGCGCCATAGAACGTGGCGGTGAAGTACGACCCGTCGACGGCGATGAAGTTGGCCTTGCTCTCGCCGGCCAGCGCCTTGGCCAGCAAGGTCTTGCCGACCCCGGGCGGGCCGACCAGCAGCACGCCGCGCGGCGCCACGGCACCCAGCTTGGCGAAGCGGCCGGGGTCGTGGATGAAGGCCTTCACCCGCTGCAGTGCCGCTTTCGCCTCGGCATTGCCGACGACGTCGGCAAAGCGTGTTTCGGGGCGCACCGACAGGCGGTCCGTCACCGCACCCATGCCTGTCTGCATGCGGGTGGCCAGCAGCACGACGCCGAGCATGGCGGCAATCAGCAGCAAGGGTGCGCCCAGGCTCTGGATCGCCTCTGACCAACGGCGGCTGGCGGGCCGTGGGTCGACATCCACCGTGACGAGTGCGAAGCCGGCCTCGGCGCTTTTGTCGCCGATGTGGTCGAGGTCGGTACCGGCGCAGCCAGCGGCCGTGCACCCTGGAACCAGGGTGCTGCGGCGTTCGCCGTTCTTCAGGGTGTAGAGCACCAGGCCCGGGTGGGCGGTGGCCAGGCCCACGGCGGCCACGCTTCCTGTGGTCAGTGCCTGCCGAAAGTCAGAGGCGTTATGCCGCTGCGCAAGCCAGGCGTCGGAGTCTTTCTCGAACTGCAGGGTTTCCGCACCCTTGCGCGCGTTGGTCTGCCGTTCGGCCACGACTTCCAGCATGACCAGGCCCGCCAGCACCGTGGCCAGCAGCAGCAGGCCCAGCGCCGCGCGCGGGTTGGCGCGCAACTGTTTGACGGTCTTCTTCCATGCGTTCATGCGGGTTCCGGACATTCCACGTGCAGCACTGCGGGCGTCGCGCCGGAAGATTTCTGCTGTCGAAGGCATCGGCGGACAACAAGAGATGAAGCTTAGGGTGCGCCGCATCCAGCCGATCCGCAGAGAAGCGGGCGCGCACCGCGGCTGTTCTCAGCTTGTGTTCTGTGCCAGGCCGCGCTTCCCGCCGGCGGCTGTCGGCTGGTCGGGCCCGGGTCTGGCCTTGGCTTCGCTGGCGCTGAAGCCTCAAATCAGCGCCGCGATCGCCTGCCCCATCTGCTGAGTGCTGGCGCTGCCGCCGAGGTCGCGCGTGACGTGGGCGCGCGGGCCGGCCAGCACGGCTTCGATGGCCTTCAGGACGGCGTCGTGCGCGGCCTGTTCGCCCAGGAACTGCAGCATCAGCGCCGCGCTCCAGATCATCGCAGCCGGGTTGGCGATGTTCTGGCCGTAGATGTCGGGCGCGCTGCCGTGCACGGGCTCGAACAAGCTCGGGAACCTGCGCTCGGGGTTCAGGTTGGCCGAAGGCGCCAGGCCGATGGTGCCGGTGGTGGCCGGGCCCAGGTCGCTCAGGATGTCGCCGAAGAGGTTGCTGGCCACCACCACGTCGAAGCGCTGCGGCTGCAGCACGAAGCGCGCGCTCAGGATGTCGATGTGCTGCTTGTCCACCACCACTTCCGGAAAGTGCGCGTGCATGGCATCGGCGCGGCCGTTCCACCAGGGCATGCTGATGGCGATGCCGTTGCTCTTGGTGGCCACCGTCAGGTGCTTGCGCGCGCGGCTGCGGGCCAACTCGAAGGCGTACTTCAGCACGCGGTCGGTGCCGAAGCGGCTGAACACGCTTTCCTGGATGACGACCTCGCGCTCGGTGCCTTCGAACATGATGCCGCCGAGCTTGGTGTACTCGCCCTCGGTGTTCTCGCGCACGATGAAATAGTCGATGTCGCCGGGTCGGCGTGCCTGGCCTTGCGCATCCACCAGCGGGCAGGGCACCCCTTCGAACAGTCGCACCGGGCGCAGGTTGATGTACTGGTCGAATTCGCGGCGGAACTTCAGCAGGCTGCCCCACAGCGAAACGTTGTCGGGCACGGTGGCGGGCCAGCCCACGGCGCCGAAGAGCAGCGCGTCATGGCCCTGCAGTTGCGCCTTCCAGTCGGCCGGCATCATGTCGCCATGGGCTGCGAAGTATTCGCAGCTGGCCCATTCGACGGGCATCAGTTCAAGCTGGAAGCCGAAGCGGCGGCTCACTGCATCCAGTACGCGCAGGGCCTCGGGCATCACCTCCTTGCCGATGCCGTCGCCCGGGATGACGGCGATGCGGTGGGTCTTGGCGTTCATGGTGGGCGCAGGCGTGGGTGTCGGTGCAGGGGCCCGCATGGTAGCGGGGCCGGCGGGGCCGGCGTGCGATAGTGCGCCCCGCCATGCGCGCCTACGAACCCGAACCCTATCGCCCCATCAACCGCCGCCGGCGTGTCTTGATCGCCGTGCTGGCCTTGGCCACGGCCGCTTTCGTGGTCTGGGCGATCACGCGAGATTTGCGTCCCGCGCGCAAGGCGGCCGTGCCCCCTGCCGACGTGGCGGCCTGCACCCAGGGCCAGACAGCGGGCTGTGTGGGCAGCATGACGAGTGTCATTGCCGCCCCGGCTTCCGCCGCCCCGGCCGCATCACGCTAGGCTTGTTTCAGGCGCCGTGGTCCGTCGGCTGCGGCCGCCGCACCACCGTCACCGGCACCGGACTGTGTGCCAATAGCGCCAGCGCCACGCTGCCCAGCGGCTCCGATGTTTCGCCCGCGCCGTGGGCCCCCATCACGACCGCATGGCAGTTGTAGTTTTCGATCAATTCCACCAGCACGTTGCCGGGGTCGCCACCAGCCACTTCGCTTTCGAACGACAGCCCGGCCGCGTTGAGCATGGCCTCGGCCGTGCGCAGCAGGTCGACGCCTGCGTCGGTGCGCACCTGGTCCAGCACCGCCGGGTCGTGCGCCACCACCACTTCGTAAAGCGAGGGCGGTTCCTGCACGTTGACCAACACGAAGCTGGCCTTGAGCCCGCCGCGAAACAACTGCACCGCGTGGTGCACCGCGGCCAGGGCCGCCAAGGAGCCGTCGACAGGCAGAAAGATCTTCATGTCGGGATGCGGCGTCACGGCTGGCGTGGCCATCAGGTCTTCGTCGCGGACATGCCCAGGCGCTCGATGGTGGCCTTCTCGGCCTGAAAGGTGGCGCGCGCCCACTGGGTGTATTGCTCGGTGCCCATGTAGTTCACGGTCTGGTCGAACTTCTCGAACATGGCCAGCACGGCGGGGTCTTCCAGGGTCTTGCGGAAGGCGTCGTGCAGCAGGCGCGTGATGGCCGGGTCCATGCCCTTGGGGCCGCAGACGCCGAAGGGCGAGTCGCTCACCGTCTTGTAGCCCAGCTCATCCAGCGTGGGCACGTCGGGCCAGCGCTTGGTGCGCTTGCTGCCGTAAGTGGCAATGAGCCGCAGCTTGCCGCTGGCCACGTGGGGCGCCCAGCCGGTGGCGTCGCTCGCGGCCATGGTGTGGCCGCCCAAAATGGCCTGCATGTTGTCGGCGTTGCCCTTGAAGGGGATGTGGTTCAGCTGAATGCCGGCGCGCTGCGCGAACTCTTCCACCGCCAGGTGCGGGCTGGTGCCGGTGCCGGTGCTGCCGTAGTTGAACTTGCCCGGGTTGGCCTTGGCGTAGGCCACGAGATCGGCAATGCTCTTGATGGGGCCGTCAGCGGGCACCACCAGGCCGAAGGTGTAGCCCGTGAGGCAGGCGATCCAGGTGAAGTCGTTCAGGGTGTCGAAGCTGGTCTTCTGCATGTGCGGAATGCGAAAGACACCGTGCGGCAGCTGGCTCAGCGTGTAGCCGTCCGGCTTGGCGCTGACCAGTTCGTTGGCGCCCAGCATGCCGCCGGCGCCGGGCTTGTTCTCGACGATGACTTGTTGGCCCAGCGTCTTGCCGGCGCTTTCGGCAATGGCGCGCATGACGGCATCGGTGCTGCCGCCTGCAGGCCAGGGGCAGATGTAGCGGACAGGCCGCGCCGGGAAGGCTTGCGCCAGGACCAGCGAGGGCAGTGCCAGCGTGGCGGCGCCAGCGGCGGCGGTGCCCAGAATGTGTCGGCGGCTGGTCATGGGTCTTGTCTCCTGGGTGTCGTTGTCTTGCGGATTGCGAATTTCACTACCGCGCTCTGATGTCTGCTGCCTGCATCCTGGCAAGTTGTCACCCTTGCGGCTTGGCTGCCCGGCAGGATAGGGCAGGACGGCCGCGCGGCGACTGCGAACAAGCCCGGGGGTGTTTGCCCGCGGCGTGTCGCGCTCGCGACAAGCCGGCGGCGCTGGGCGTCACCGAGCAGGGCGCGACTTTTCATGCCTGCAGGTAAGCCGCGGCCAGCGTGTTCAGGTGCGCGCGCGATTCGGCGTCCAGGTGAGGCAGCAGCAGCGCCAATGCGTGATAACCGCCGCGACCCATGGAGGCGGCGGCGCTTTCGGGTTCCAGCGCCTTGCGCGGTTCACGCACGTACTCGTAGCTGAGCCAGTAGGTCACCAGCACCACCATGCTGGTGGCCAGCGGCGCTGCCTCGGCGCTGCTCAGGCGCACGGCGCCGCTGCGCGACAGGCCGTCCAGCAGTGCGTGCATGGCTTTGGCCTTGTTCTTCAGCACGAACTGGAAGTGCGTCTCGAGCCGGCGGTTCTTGCTGAGCAGGTCGTTCAGGTCGCGGTAGAGGAAGCGGTAACCCCAGACCAGCTCGAAGAGCATGTGGAAGAAGAGCCAGGCGTCCTCGACGTTTTCCACGCCATCGGCGGCCTGCAGAATCTCTGTGAGCGCCCGTTCGTAGCGGTCGAAAAGCGCGTTGATCAGCTCGTCCTTGGCCGGATAGTGGTAGTACAGGTTGCCCGGGCTGATGGACAGTTCGGCGCTGATCAGCGTGGTGCTGACATTCGGTTCGCCAAAGCGATTGAACAGCGCAAGCGTCACCTCGAGGATGCGCTCTGCGGTGCGGCGGGGCTTCTTGGGCGGGGGCATGCGGACATTCTGGCCGCAGCACGGAAAGCTGTGCCTGCCTACAATCCCGCGCCTTCTTCAGGCTCTTTGCCTTCCTGGTTCCCGATGCCCGCCGTTGCCTTCCAGAACATCAACAAGACCTACACGGGCCCGCGCGGCAGTTTCCATGCCTTGAAGGACGTCAGCTTCGACATCGCGCAGGGCGAGTTTTTCGGCCTGCTCGGCCCCAACGGCGCCGGCAAGACCACGCTGATCAGCGTGCTGGCCGGCCTGGCGCGTGCCAGCGGTGGCCGGGTGAAGGTGATGGGCCACGACGTGGTGGACGACTACGCCGCTGCGCGCAAATGTCTGGGCATCGTGCCGCAGGAACTCGTCTTCGACCCCTTCTTCAGCGTGCGCCAGACCCTGCGCATCCAGGGCAGCTACTTCGGCGTGAAGAACAACGACGCCTGGATCGACGAACTGCTGGCCTCGCTGGGCCTGGCCGACAAGGCCAATGCCAACATGCGTCAGCTCTCTGGCGGCATGAAGCGCCGAGTGCTGGTGGCCCAGGCCCTGGTGCACAAGCCCCCGGTCATCGTGCTGGACGAGCCCACCGCCGGCGTCGACGTTGAGTTGCGCCAGACGCTGTGGCAATTCATCAGCCGGCTGAACCGGCAAGGCCACACCGTGCTGCTGACCACGCATTACCTGGAAGAGGCCGAGGCCCTGTGCGGCCGCATCGGCATGCTGAAGCAGGGCCAACTGGTGGCGCTGGACACCACTTCGGCGTTGCTGGCCGGCCGTGCCAGCACCATGCTGCGCTTCAAGACCGACAGCGCCCTGCCACCGGCCATGGCTGCGGTGGCCCGCGTGACCGGCCGTATCGTGCAGGCCAAGGCGCATGACGCCGCCGAAGTGGAAAGCCTGCTGGCCTTGCTGCGCGCAGAAGGCGTGAAGGTGGAAGACCTGGAGATCGGCCGCGCCGACCTCGAAGACGTGTTCCTCGAAATCATGCAGGACAGCGGGAGCACCGCATGAGCTTCGAAGGCGCCTGGCCGCTGTTCAGCAAGGAAGTGCTGCGTTTCTGGAAGGTGGGCTTCCAGACCGTGGCTGCGCCGGTGCTGACGGCGGTGCTCTATCTGCTGATCTTCGGGCACGTGCTCAGCGACCGCGTGGAGGCCTTTCCCGGCGTGGGCTACACCAGCTTCCTGGTGCCCGGCCTCGTGATGATGAGCGTGCTGCAGAACGCGTTTGCCAACAGCAGCAGTTCTTTGGTGCAGAGCAAGATCACGGGCAACCTCGTCTTCCTGCTCGTCACGCCGCTCAGCCACTGGGCCTGGTTCGTGGCCTATGTGGGTGCTTCGATGGTGCGCGGGCTGGTGGTGGGCGCGGGCGTGATGCTGGTGACGGTGTGGTTCGCGCCGCTGCGTTGGGTGGAGCCGTGGTGGATCCTGATCTTCGGCGCCCTGGGCGCGGGGCTGCTGGGCTCGCTCGGCCTGATCGCCGGCCTGTGGGCCGAGAAGTTCGACCAGATGGCGGCCTTCCAGAACTTCGTCATCATGCCCATGACATTCCTGTCGGGCGTGTTCTATTCGGTGCACTCGCTGCCCGCGGTGTGGCAGTCGGTGAGCCACCTCAACCCGTTCTTCTACATGATCGACGGCTTCCGACGCGGTTTCTTCGGCGTCAGCGATGTCTCGCCCTGGTTGAGTCTGGCGGTGGTGGGTTTGAGCTTCGTGATGGTCGCTGGCATCGCGCTGCGCCTGCTGGCCACGGGCTACAAGATCAGAAGCTGAGAGAATCACGACATGGCTGACCCAACCCCCCAGGACGTGCGCGAATTCATCGCCGCCGGCCTTTCCTGCACGCACCTGGAAGTGGAAGGCGACGGCCGCCACTTCTTCGCCACCATCGTCTCTGCCGACTTCGAAGGCCTGAGCCGCGTGCGGCGCCACCAGCGTGTCTACACGGCCCTGGGCGATAGAATGCGCGAGCAGATTCATGCCCTTTCGATGAAGACGCTGACCCCCACCGAACATGCAGCTGCACCCTCCGGTGCGGCTCAGAACCACCACTGACCACCCCCTTGCGGTGCGCCGCAGGGGGCTGCCCTGCGCCACCTGCGGTTGATGGGGGCAAAGGCAGCGGGCCCGGCGGCGTTTCGACGGACACCCATACCGATGATCACGCTTGCCTTGTCCAAGGGCCGCATCTTCGACGACAGCCTGCCGCTGCTGCGCGCCGCCGGCATCGATGTGCTTGAGGATCCCGAAAAAAGCCGCAAGCTCATCATCGGCACCAGCCGCGCCGATGTGCGCGTGGTGCTGGTGCGCGCTTCCGACGTGCCCACTTATGTTCAGCACGGTGGCGCCGATCTCGGTGTGGCGGGCCTCGACATCCTGCTTGAAGGCGCTGGCGACCTGGGCGGCAGTGCAGGCCTTTATCGCGTGCTCGACCTGGGCATCGCACGCTGCCGTCTCAGCGTGGCCGTGTGCGACGGCTACGACTATGCGGCCACCGTGAAGCAGGGCTCGCGCCTCAAAGTGGCCACCAAGTACACCCACCTGGCGCGGCAGTTCTTCGCCACCAAGGGCGTGCACGTCGATCTGGTGAAGCTCTATGGCTCGATGGAACTGGCGCCGCTCACGGGCCTTGCCGATGCCATCGTCGACCTCGTCTCCACCGGCACCACGCTCAAGGCCAACCACCTGGTGGAAGTCGAGAAGATCATGGACATCTCGGCGCGGCTGGTGGTGAACCCGGCTTCGCTGAAGTTGAAGCGTGAGCCGCTGCGCGCTTTGATCGAAGCCTTCGAGACCGCCGTGGGTGCACCCGCAT
>Ga0209181_10013344_pt1 | contig 10297 bp, 8 predicted proteins | sample MAT05_FD_187208 | JGI IMG/M metagenome (GOLD analysis project Ga0209181, IMG submission 187208) | Freshwater microbial communities from Lake Fryxell liftoff mats and glacier meltwater in Antarctica - MAT-05 (SPAdes) (version 2) | ecosystem: Environmental > Aquatic > Freshwater > Ice > Liftoff...
ACACTGGATGATTGCCTCCGCATGACACATCTCATGCTTTCTAATATTGAAGTCAAAGACAATATATTATCAGACGAGAAATATAAATATCTATTCAGTGTAGAAGAGGTCAACAAACTGGTATTAAGTGGAATGCCCTTCCGCGATGCTTATAAAAAAGTGGGGCAAGATATTGAAACAGGTGCGTTCAACTATTCCACCCAAATTTATCATACACATCAAGGGAGTATGGGGAATTTATGTAATGATGAGATTAAAAAAAGTTTTAAATCTATTATTGAAAAATTCAATTTTGCTAAAGCTGATTCAGCCATCGAAAAATTAATAGTCGGGTAAAAATTCAGCGCAGCCGCAGGCTTTCTGCTATTATCACTGCCTAAACGAAAGTAATTTCCGCATTTATCTCAGCGCTCACATTTTCTCAATCAAACAAAGGAATCTCAAATCCAAAGTCTAGCATATTACCAACTGCTGGATAACCATACGTGAGCATATAGCCGGTTGGCCTACCCATTTGCCAAGCATTATGATATTTTATAAACAAGCGACCGCCCTTGATCTTTGCATTTAAGAAAATGTCTACTACTGGAAATCCAGCGACTACTCGACTATCTTGAAGATAGTACGATTGAATATCTGGCGCATAGCCTAGTGCTTTATAATCGGATCTATAATGAACATCCACTCCCAATTGTAATTGCAAATATTTATTCAACAAAATATTTTCATAGGTCAACTGAGCATTGGCAAACCACTCGGGAATTCGCATTACTTCGTCATCGTTTTTCCAAAGTTGTGTGTACACGACTTGCGGACGAAAGAAAAAATTCCGGAAGAATTTAACCGATAAATTGAGCTCGGGTGAAAACACCTGTTGGTTACCACTTGACTGCCGCGGTAAAATGGCATTCTCAAATTGCGAAAAATAAATAGTGTTACTAAGGATGGTATAGGTAAATCCAGAGCGCACAGAAAGCCGTCCCACCTTCACCTTTGCAAAGCCCGTTAGCTGGTTTGATAACGAATTGGAAAAATTATTCAACCAATAATTTTGGCTTCCGCGATACGCCCGCTGCAAATATCCGGGCTTTGAAAGTGCGCTGACCAAACTGGCATCCAGCCATGGTGTAGTAAGTGCTCCTTCCAGTTTATAATTGCCATCCAACAAAATTTCAGCTGATCCGCGTAGTTCGCTCAGCGAATCAAATCGAAACGCAATTCTGCCGCCTACGTAGTTTTCAATTAATGACACATTGGAGCGAGGATCATATCCTTTCAAAAAGGGAATACTATTTTGCACAGACCGTACCTTAAAATAGAAGTTATAAAACAAAAAAGCTGCATTTCCCTTCACTCCTACTTCGTTTTCAAATGTTTTGAACTCCATCAGATCAGTGGTTGTCTTAGTAGAATCGATGATGGTAGACTTAAAAAAATTAGTGGCTAAATCGGTTCTGGCGATTCTAAAGATATTTTTGCGCAGCGCGTAATCCATCGAATGATAAATTTGAAATGGCTTTGCCAATTGATACTGATGAAAAAAATGAACTTGCTGCCGAAGTTCTTCACTTTCCGATCCCGTTAACGTAGGCTTGGCGTTGGGATCAAAAAATGCTTTAAAAATGGATTCTCTAAATCTTGAAAAACCACCATCTGAAAATCGGAAATCGGCAAGAAATGAAGCTTCCTGAACCCCCCCATTCTCACGAACACGGTGACGAATTCTTCTATAACTGGCTGCCAATGTATACCGATCGTTTTTGGATTTATACGTTGTGAAGAAATCATAATAGTGACTCACAGTTTGACGATCAGCTCTTCTAAATTGAAGTTGCTTATCTACTAATATGGGTCGGTAGTTAAAACCAAAATTCCAACGCGCATTAATGCTGCGCGTGAACTCAATGTGGCTCATCGCGCGACCGTTGCCTGCCCAAATTAAATAAACCCGCGTGAAAGGAGATTTTGAATCATAATACTTTGGTTGCCAGGTATCAAAATACGGCTCATACGATCTAAATCCCGTAGTAGCTCCAATAGTGGTTGATACCACCGGGAAGATTGGATTCAGTGCAGTTCCCATATTGCCCAAGTCTTGGTACTTATTGTTGAAACGTTGAACATACGTCCATCGATGGAAATTATTAATGGCCGTGTCTAAGGGTTGATAGTTCTTCTTTTTGTTGTAAAAAAGATCCGTCTCCGATATCGACAGAGTAGTGTTAGGGCCATAAATCGTCTTAGCCGAGTCGTTGATGATTTTGGAGTAAGTGCGCTTCTTTGGCAAGTCGGATTGTGTATCGGCTGATGACTTAATGACTTTTCTTTTAATGGCCGTTGTATCCTTTTTGGGCTTCGTGGGCGCAGGTACCTCTTTCTGGGCAGCTAGGTGACGGGCAAAAAGTAGTAGGGTAAAAAGAAAGATAAACCGCATGTCAAGAAATCAGACGCAAAATTAATGATTGTACTGCTAAATAGGGGATTGATCTAGTTGTTTTAGCTGAGCCTCCACCGTTTGGTTCATTAATTTATCAAATACTGAGCCATTGTTGACAAAATTTGTTTCCACCGGAAGATAAAACCAAATTTTCTTGATGGTCACATCACCGAGATGCTCAGAAATCAGCTTAACCATGTCCTTCTCGGTTGTTAGAATTGAATCGGCTTGATGTTGTTTCAGAAATTTCTGAATGGTACGTATCTCCTGGATTGAGTAAGAATGATGATCGCCAAACTGAAAATGTTTTATCAATTGATAATGGTCCGCCACATAGCCCTCTAAAGAAGAACTATTGGCAACTCCTGAAACGAGGATCACTTTGCTTCCGATGACGTTTCCCGTTTCAAAAGGCTGGGCTGATTGATAGCTGATAGATGAAAAGAAAATTGGTTTTTGCCCAGCATACTTTACTATTTTTTTTGTCACTGCTTCGAGTTCGATGGTATTTATACATTTCGTAACTACGATTGCATCTGCCCGCTTGGCTCCGCTCCTACCTTCTCGCAGCCTGCCAAACGGCATTAGAAAGTCTTCATAAAAAGGTCGGCCTGCATCCGTCAATAGGAGTGAAAATTGTGGCACCACCGTCCGGTGCTGAAAGGCATCATCCAATAAAATCACTTGCGTAAATGGTCGTTCGTTTAAAATGGTGGGTATTGCCAATGCACGCTCCTCACACACACAGATCGTCACGGTGTCTCCAAACTTTCTATAATATTGAAATGGTTCATCACCTAACGAGTCGGCATCATCGTCATTTGTAGCCAACCTAAACCCTTTTGTTTTTCTGCCATACCCCCTGCTGAGAATTGCTAGTGAATACTTGTGTTGAAGTAATCGAACTAAGTACTCCACCATGGGTGTTTTTCCAGAGCCTCCTACATTCAAGTTACCAACACTAATGACAACCGATTCAAACTTAAAGGATGGTTTATGCCCGATATCATACAGGTAGTTTCGAACCTTCATCACAAGGTTATAAAGAAGCGTGAATGGCCAGAGAAGTACTTTTAGGAAAGGCATAAATAGTGCCGCTATCTTTTGTTACTTTTAAAAATCAAAAATAACGAAACAATGGCAACCATCACGATAAAAGAAGTTACTGACCAGTTGGAGTCAATCGCTCCAAAAGTATACCAAGAAGGATATGACAACAGCGGATTACTGACGGGGAATCCCCAAGCTGAGGTAAAAGGAATACTTGTTACGTTGGATTGCATCGAATCGATCGTAGACGAAGCCATTGCTGCCAGTTGCAACCTAATTGTCGCTCATCATCCTATCTTATTCCGTGGGTTAAAGAAATTGACAGGGCAGAACTATGTGGAGCGCACGTTGATTAAAGCAATCAAAAACGATATCGCCATTTATTCGATCCACACGAACCTCGATAATGTGGCAACGGGCGTGAACAAACGAATCGCAGACAAAATTGGGCTGGTGAACACAAAAGTATTATTGCCCCGGCCATCCACGCTAATGAAATTGACCACTTTCGTTCCAACCAAAAATAAAGATGAAGTTGTTGATGCCCTACATTTGGCAGGGGCGGGAAACATCGGCAACTATAAAAACTGCAGCTTCCAGTTGTTAGGTGAGGGTACTTTCCAACCCAATGACCTAGCAACGCCATCTGTTGGAACACGGGGAGTTCTTGAAAAGGTAAGTGAAGTGCGCGTGGAGATGTTGTTTCCAGCACACCTTAAGAACAACGTTATTCGTTCCTTGCGGCAAGCACATCCCTACGAAGAAGTTGCTTATTACTTGCACAAACTCGAAAATGAAAATCAAGAGATCGGTGCTGGTATGGTCGGTGACCTTGCAAACCCGTTGGAACTTATGCCCTTCTTAGTTGGTTTAAAGACCATCATGAACACCTCCTGCATTCGCTACACCGCCCCAACGAACACCCTTATAAAAACGGTGGCAGTGTGTGGTGGTGCTGGGAGCTTTTTGTTGCCACAGGCCATTGCCGCCAAAGCGGACGTCTTCATCTCGGCTGACTTCAAATACCACGAATTCTTTGATGCGGACGCAAAAATCACAATTGTCGATATTGGGCATTACGAGAGCGAGCAATACACAAAAGACCTTCTGGTGGAGGTTTTGAGGGAAAAATTTACTACGTTTGCAACCACTTTTTCAACGACTAACACTAATCCGATAAGCTACTTATAAGTAATGGAAAATCAGACAGTTACACAGAAACTCGAAGCACTCGTAAAACTTCAATCAATTGACTCAAAATTAGACGAACTTAAAAAACTGAGGGGTGACTTGCCCAACGAGGTACAAGATCTGGAAGATGAAATGGAGGGCTATAAAACCCGTCTTGGCCGTTTCGAGACAGAACTGAAAGACCTCGATGAGGTGATCAAAAAGAACAAGGAAGGAATTAAAGAAGCTGAAAAGCTGACGAAAAAATACAACGAGCAACAAAAGAACGTTAAGAATAATCGCGAGTTTGATGCGATCACAAAAGAAGTAGAACTACAAGAACTAGAAGTTCAAATTTGTGAAAAGAAGATCAAAGAAGCAAAAGAAAAAATTGAATCAAAAAAGACCGAAATCACTACGATCGAAAATCTGATCAAAGAAAGAAATCAAGATCTTGACAACAAAAAAGGCGAGCTTGACGACATCTTGAAAGAGAGCGAAGAAGAGGAAAAGAGATTGTTGGGAGACCGTGAAAAGGCAGTGAAGAAGATTGATGAGAAGATGTTAAAGCATTACGATCGCCTTCGTAAGAGCCTTAGCAATGGATTGGCAGTGGTACGCGTAGTACGAGGTGCTGCCGAAGGTTGTAACATCATTATCCCTCCGCAAAAAATTGCAGAAATAAGAGAGAAAAAGAAAATTGTAATTGATGAGCACTCCGGTCGCATTTTAGCAGACGTGGATTTAGGCTCAATGGAAGAAGAACCGAAACCAAAAAAAGCTACTCCCGTTAAAAGAACTGTTAAGAAAGTTGCGTAAATCATTTTCGATATTTCCGAAAAAAGAAGCAGGACTAATAGCCTGCTTTTTTTTGTCATCGTTTCATCTCCTAGCCGTAGATAGAATATGGACGTTCAGCCCAGAAATGCAGAGGGCTTATCAATTGGTCTTGAATCTGCAGCCTGAGTTAGCGCTCCAGCAACTCAACCGCATCACTGCAAAGAGCGAAGAATTACATAAGATGTATGTTCTAAGTCTCAATGAGACCATTGACATTCTAGTGACCGAAGACCCAAAGCGGCTAGAACAGTTTGAGAATAACTTTAAACAACGGATTGAGTTCCTTGAAAAATTACCTTTTACCCCTGAAAGTCTCTTCCTATTGGCAGAATTGAATCTGCAACGAGGATTTAATCTATTGAACAATGGACAAGAACTCGGTGCTGTATTTGCCATCAAGAAGGCGTACAACTTTGTCCAAGAATGCCAAAAGAAGTTTCCTGATTTTATTCCCATCAAGAAAACAAGTGGTGTCATACAAGTAATGGTGGGATCGGTACCTGAAAAATTCGCCTGGTTTATGGGACTCTTAGGAATGCGTGGACAGGTAACGGTAGGCCAAAAGCAATTATCTGAATTAAGAAACTCAAAATCTTCACTCAATTTAGAAGCCACAATTTTGTTCTTCACCATAAAAGGTTTCATTAACCAACATTTTGCCGAAGCAGCCGAGGGGATGAGAAACTGTTTAAAGGAGCAGCCGGACAATCGACTGGTTCTATTTATTACGATCAATATGCTAATGAAAGACGCTCAAGCAGAAAATGCGTTGGTACTCTTTAATGTACTAGACAAAAATAATCAAGGGTTGCAAATATATTATGCCGATTATCTCCATGGAGAGGCGCTCTTACAAAAAGGAGAATATCAAAAGGCGATTCAACAGTTTCAAAAGTTTCAAAAAGGATATAGGAGTATTAGTTTTAAGAAAGACTCCTATTATAAAATATCACTATGCTATTGGCTGATGGGTGATGAAGGGCAAGCAAAAGCAAATTTTGAAAAAGCAAAAATCACCGGAAAGGATAATGCCGAGCCAGATAAGTACGCTGCCAAGCAATTGGAAGAAGGTAAATTGCCAAATGCAAAAATTTTAAAGGCGCGCTTATATACGGATGGTGGATACTACCCGGAAGCAACCGCTATGCTGGAATCCATTTCGATGACCGAACTTAAGACCGGTAAGGAGCAAACAGAATATTACTATCGCAAAGCACGGCTCGCCCACAAAACGAACGATATCCCAGCGGCTAAAAAATTCTATTTGCAAAGCATCACCATGACAAACGATAACCCCTGGTATTTTGCGGCTAATTCTGCCCTTCAATTAGGATACATTGCTCAAGAGCAAAAAGACTTTGCAACCGCCAAAAAGTATTTTGAGCAAGCACTAAGCTACAAAAAGCACGAATACAAAAATAGCATCGATAACAAAGCCAAGGCTGCGCTCGATCAATTGAAATCTATTAAAGGATAGTTCTCGCTTCTAGTTGCCCGAGTTCAGGATGGCCGCCTTCTGGACTTGTGTTGCTTGCTTGACTGCTAGATCATGTAAATGAGCCGTATCATTGTGCTTTTTGATAGCAAACATTGACCCCGTGTAATCTACCTGATACAAACACAAATTCTGATGCTCAAACATATCCATACTTTTCAATGGATAGTTTAACAAGTCACACAACAAAATACGCATCGCGCGGCCGTGCATGCAAATCAATATATTTTTTTCTGATTCATGAGACATGATTTGATCAATCGCCTTACGTTGACGCAGCACCACATCTTCCGGGCTTTCACCGCCCTCGATTCGTTGAGAAGTATTGCCCAATTGCCACTGCTTGAGCATCCAATGGTAATACGCATCTTCTTCTGGCGTAATGCGCTGTCCCTCTTTGGCGCCCCAGCTAATTTCATTCAGGCCGACTAACGACTCATGGGGAATTCCCTTATCCACAAAGCCATGAACAGACTCCGCGGTTCGCCTTAGTTTAGAAGTGTAAACTTTATCAAATGGCACGTGTTGATAAGCATCAAAGAAGCTGGCGGCTTGGGCACGCCCGGTGTCATTTAAGGACGAGTCCACCCCACTTCCCTGCACAATTCCCTTCAGGTTGAAATCAGTCTGCCCGTGGCGAATGATATATATTTTTTTGATGCTCAATTTCTAGTAATTTGGCCTGCCTTTACAATCGGGCGCAAAAATAAGGAAATACTTCAATTCAACGCCTTTCATGCCAATCTTTAACCCTGGGGTAACAGTCGAAATCCTAAACAAACTGTCGGGAAACACAATGGTGACTCACCTCGGCATAGAGTTCACCCAAGTGGGGGAAGATTTTATTGAAGCAAAAATGCCGGTCGATCACAGAACCCATCAGCCACTTGGATTGTTACATGGAGGTGCGTCTGTTTCGTTGGCCGAAACCCTTGGCAGTGTGGGAGCCGCCTGTTGCATTGATAACACCAAGCAATACTGCGTAGGTCTTGAAATCAACGCCAATCACATAAAAAGTGTGAGGGACGGATTTGTATATGGCGAAACACGGCCCGTCCATATTGGGAAGAAAACCCATGTGTGGGAAATTAAGATTACTAATGAAGCAAAAGAACTGGTTTGTATAAGCAGGATAACGATGGCAATCATCGACAAGAAGTAAATGAAGCATAGCGTGCTGGTCAAAGATAGGCAGATCGTAAACGAGTCAACGGCTATCCGTTCCATACTCAAAAAAGTATTGGAAAATGGTGGGGCTTTCGCCCTTTGGCGCATGCCAAATTCAACCGAAAAAATAGTACTGGTTTGTAATAGTGGTGTTACAGAAATGGACGAAGTAAGCTTGGAAGATGCTGAGCCGGGTTTTGTGTTTGCGCCATTTCTTCCCGATCAAAAGAAGGTATTTTTAAAGGCAGATCTTGTTTTCCGTTTCCGCAACGGGTTACTAGAGGAAGGTTGGGAGCATTACGAAGAACACGAATCTGCATTCGAACCAACTCAAAAAGATATAGATAGCCTGAAATATCACCAGGCAATTAACAACTACCAAGTTCCAACTGACTACAAGCTTTTGGTAAAGCTTGGTATCGAGGAAATTGAAAAGGGCGTCTTCGAAAAAATTGTGCCCTCCCGCGCTAAAGACATACAGTTACCGCAGGATTTTGATGTGCTACAAGCCTTTGAATTATTGGATGTAAAACACCCGCAAGCATTTATCTCATTGGTTTCCTCATCTGCAACTGGAACATGGCTAGGAGCAACACCTGAATTATTGGCGAGCATCGACAAAAATTTAAAATTCAAGACTCACGCATTGGCCGGAACACTCCCTTATTCTTCGGAAATCGACCTGAGGGCGGTAGCTTGGACTCAAAAAGAAATTGAAGAGCAGGCGATGGTATCCAGGTACATCATCAACTGTCTAAAAAAAATTAGGGTTCGCGAATATGCTGAGCAAGGACCAAAAACGATCGTTGCTGGAAACGTGATGCACCTGAAGACCGAATTTGAGATTGACATGAAAGAAGTGAACTTTCCTCAACTCGGCTCGGTCATGTTAAAACTTCTGCATCCCACTTCGGCCGTTTGCGGAATGCCGTTGGCCCCCGCCCTTGAGTTTTTGAAAAACCATGAGGGTTATGATCGAGAATTCTACAGCGGTTTTTTAGGCCCGATTAATTTTGAAAACGAAAGTCATATTTTTGTAAACTTGCGCTGTATGCAGCTATTTGAAAAAAGCGTGCGCCTCTATGCCGGAGCTGGCGTTACGCAAGATTCAATTCCCGCAAGGGAGCTGGAAGAAACTGAAATGAAAATGAAAAACTTAATGAATGTTCTTTCGGTTACCCAACGCAATAACTCTTGATCGCCAAAACTCCACTCCACCTGTCCCGTCTTCAGCCCATTTACGATATCGCAGAAATTTGTGCGAAAAAAGGAATCAACGAAGCAATCCTTTGCCCCGGTTCACGATGTGCGCCTCTCACGTTGGCTTTCGTTCGGCATCCCGAGATCAATACCAAGACAATCAGCGATGAGCGGAGTGCAGCTTTTATCGGACTAGGCATCGCACAACAGACACACCAACCAACTGTGTTGATTTGTACGTCAGGGTCGGCTGCCTACAATTTCGCACCCGCTATTGCGGAAGCATTTTTTCAAGAAGTACCCTTGTTGGTTCTTACTGCTGATCGGCCCAGCGAATGGATCGATCAGTGGGATGGTCAAACCATTCGACAGACCACTATTTTCGGGCAACATGTGAAGAAGTCTTTCACGCTGCCCCATGACTATGATCACGCAGACTCAACTTGGTTCATTAATCGAACCATCAATGAAGCTATTAACTTGTCATGCGCGCATCCGCCTGGCCCCGTTCATGTGAACATACCTTTGCGCGAACCTCTCTACCCAACCCCAGGAGAAAAAATTGCCTTTTCGTCTACGAATAAAATAACAACCGAGTCTAATTTGCAGCCTACTATTTCTGATTCTCTTAAAGAAGAGTTGTTGGAGTCATTAAGGAGTTTCAAAAAAGTAATCCTACTAGCAGGTCAACAAGAATACAATGACGGAATCATAAAGTCAGCAGAACGGTTTTCTAAAAAGCATCATGTAGCCATCATCGGAGACGTGATCTCTAATTTTCATGGGTACGACAATGGCATTCGATTTGCTGACTCTATTCTTGGGCAATCTATAACGTCCGTAAAGGAATCTTTAAAGCCCGAGTTGTTGATCACGTTTGGTAAATCGGTCATCTCCAAAAATCTAAAGCAATTCCTTCGCCAACACAAACCAACGGA
>Ga0209181_10013349_pt1 | contig 10295 bp, 9 predicted proteins | sample MAT05_FD_187208 | JGI IMG/M metagenome (GOLD analysis project Ga0209181, IMG submission 187208) | Freshwater microbial communities from Lake Fryxell liftoff mats and glacier meltwater in Antarctica - MAT-05 (SPAdes) (version 2) | ecosystem: Environmental > Aquatic > Freshwater > Ice > Liftoff...
GACGCGGAATCAGCGGGCAACGCCGAGCTCGTTCGCTTCAGCTTTGAAGAACGCAAGCCAAAGACGATCAAGACCGGCGTGCAGAATTTCAGCCTCAGCGCGGATGGCAAAAAATTACTGTTGCAATACAACCGCGGCAAACTGGAAATTGGCGACGCCAATGAAAAGCTCGACGCGAAACCGATCGATACGGCGGGCGTGGGCACCGTGGTTGATCCACGCGCCGAATGGCAGCAGATTTTTGACGAGGCGTGGTGGATGCAGCGCGAATTTTTCTACGACGGACGTATGCACGGACTCGATTGGGATGCAGTGCGCAAACGCTATCAGCCGTTTATCGCCCACGTTCAGCGTCGCGAAGACTTGAACGATGTGCTGCGCGACATGATCGCCGAGCTACAAGTCGGTCACAACAACGTCGGTGGCGGCGATGTTCACCGCGAACGCCCATCCGCGACCGGATTGCTCGGCGCAGACTTTGCGGTCGACGCTAATCGCTATCGCATCAAGACCATTTACGCCGGCGACCGCTGGAATCCGTTCATGCGCGCGCCGCTCGCGGTACCCGGCCTTGGCGTGAAGGAAGGCGATTTAATCATCGCCATCAACGGTCGCGACGTGAGCGCCAAGGACAACTTGTACGCCTTCCTCGAAAACACGGTCGGCCGGCAAGTCACCATCACGATTTCAAGCAACGCCACCGGCGCCAGCCCGCGCAATATTGTTGTGCAGCCGATCGCCAGTGAGAGCGCGCTACGGCAGTGGAACTGGATTGAAAAGAACCGCCAATACGTCGACAAGACCAGTAACGGTCGTGTTGCCTACGTCTATATGCCCGACACCGGTGGGGAAGGTTACAAGTTCTTCAACCGCATGTACTACGCGCAAGTCGATAAGGACGCCTTGATTGTTGATGACCGTCGCAACGGCGGTGGCCAAGCGGCCAACTACGTCACCGATGTGTTGAGCAGGCCCTATATCGCCGGCTGGAAAGACCGGGCCGGCCTGGTATTCGAAACACCCGGTGGCGGCATTTACGGCCCCAAGGCGATGCTGATCGACCAGGATGCAGGCTCGGGTGGCGACTTTCTTCCCTATGCGTTCAAACGTGTCGGCCTCGGCCCGTTGATCGGTAAGCGCACCTGGGGCGGCTTGATCGGCATTTCGAACAATCCCCCGTTGATGGACGGCGGCACCATGTCAGTACCTTTCTTCCGCTTCTTCACGCCGGAGCGCGAATGGCGTATTGAAAACGAAGGCACCGCGCCGGACATCGACGTAGAACTCGATCCGACCGCGGTCAACCGTGGACGCGATACGCAGCTCGATGCGGCGATTGCCAACGTGATGCAGCGGCTTGCAACTGAGAAGCCGATCGTGCGTAGACAGCCACCAGCCCCGGCAGCGCTGGGCAAGTAAGTTCACCGCCTGAACGACAAAAAGCGAATGAAAACTTCTCTACACTTCTGTGACACCGGCGGACAACCACAGGGGTTGCGCCGGGCCGGTATCCAAGTTCTAGGCTGTTGATCAATTCACGGGGTCAGCAATTAAGTGGGGCACAATCAAAGGGGTCTACTCTCCGCATCTGCGAGACGCTGGATTCGGCAATTTGCCGCAGCCTCTCTTCAAATACCTCTCCAGTAAGTGCCGACAAGTGCGCGGGATTGTGTTTATCAATTGAGCACCGACCCGGCTTGCATTTCATTCCATCCAGGCTACCCGCTTGTGCCAAGCTGCGAATCAGCTTAGAATGTGTGCACATTTTATGAAAAGAGGCACATTATGCAAGCGAGCATGCGCGAGCTGAAAGCGCGACTGAGCGATTACATTCGCCAAGCCGCTGCGGGTGAGACGGTGACGATCAATATTCACAACCGCCCAGTCGCACAAATTGTGCCGATTAAGCAAACGACCAATCTCGATGCGTTGACGAGCACACCCGGTATTTCCTGGAACGGTGGCAAAGCGGTTGGCTTGGCTCGTGGCGAAGTACTCGCGGCCACGGTGAGCCTAGCGGACATGGTGCTTGAGGATCGGCGTTGATTGTCCACCTAGATACATCGGCCTGGGTAAAGCTCTACGTTCGGGAAGACGGATCAAAGGAACTTCACAAGCTGATCCGTAGAGCGGAAGCGCTCGCTGCGTCGGTGGTTGCCTATCCGGAGGCACGCGCCGCGTTCGCACGTCTGAAAGCCGAGGGCCTGACGAGTGACGCAAAGCATCAGCAGCGCCTCGCCCAACTCAATATGGATTGGGAGAATATGCTGCGTGTGGAACTCACACCAACCATTGTGCGTTCCGCAGGTGATCTTGCAGAGGTGTATGGCTTACGTGGTTTCGATTCGATTCATCTCGCGAGCGCGCTGTGGCTGAAGGAAAAAACCAAAACACCGTTGCAATTTGCGGTCTTTGATCAACGGCTTAAGGCGGCGGCGGTGCGGGCGGGCGTGGTTGTGTTTCCTTGATCGCAGCAACTGAGGTCAGCCCCCATCGCGTTTCCATGACTGGTGCGTTTGGAGGTTTCCGCCAGAAGAGTCCATTATCCAAGACTGTTTTCAGGCAGAAATGCCTGAAAGTGGCCGTGGATACTGGACTTTGTTTTTCTATTCCGGCACGTGGATACGTGACTTGATATGTTTCAAGTGCACCACGATGGTGAAGGTCATGATGACCAGTAACGACCATGAACTCCATTTGCCAACGTGCACGGTCGCCCACGCGCCAAGTTGGTTTGGATAGCGCCATACGCCGAAGAACGTACTGATGTTTTCGGCTAGCCAGACAAAGAAGCCGATCAGCACGAAGCCAAGCAGTAGCGGCATGCAGCGATCCTTGTCGAGCGGGCGGTAGACCACGACAGATCTGGCATAGAGCCCCAGCGCGAACGCTGCGAGGTACCACCGATAGTCGCCGATGAAGTGATGTGTAAAGAAGTTCGCGTAGATCATCAATGCAACGACGGTCGCCATCCAGTACGGAGGATGATGGCGGATTCGCAGATTTAGCAACCGCCACGCCTGAATAATGTAGCTGCCGACGGCCGCGTACATGAAACCGGAAAAGAGCGGCACACCGAACAGTTTGGTGTAGCCGGGGTCCGGGTAGCTCCAAGAACGTATTCCGCTGGAAGTCTTGAACACCTCAAGCGCAAAGCCGACAACGTGGAACAAGCAGATGGCCTTTAGCTCATCCGTGGTTTCGAGCTTCGCCCACAACATCCAACCCTGAATCGCGATCGCGACGATGAGCAGCAAATCGTAGCGCGGCAGCCCCATCACGCCGGCACGCGGAATGACGATTAGCGCGGAAAAGAACAAGGCGGCAAACACGCACGCCCGCGCTTGCTTGACGCCGAACATCAGAAACTCGGCACCTGCCCGACGCCAACCAGTCAAGCCCGGTTGCGCAACATCGGCGCATAGAAATTTATCGAAATCTGAGATGTATCGCAAATCAACCGTCACTTCCAACGCGCGCGTACATGTGAGTTCCGTCGGCGATGATTCTAAAGTCCCCACTTTCCTTGATAAAAGTGGCTAAATCGGGGCATTCCCAATTCGCGATCGCCTGATCCAGTTGAAGGTATGTTCCGGGTGATACGAGTTTTGGCGCGCGATGGTACTCGTTTGCCTGGCAAGAGCGCAAAATAGCTTCAGGCATGACTCACTCACAGAGGCGCAACATGACCAAACTCTCACTTCTAGACCTCGGTTTCTTCATCGCAGAAACCGAAGCGAGCCCCAAGCATGTCGGCGGCTTGTTGGTTTGTCGCCCCCCAGCGAGAGCCCCGGCAAGTTTTGCGAAAAAGCTCTACGAGGAATTGCTGACCTTCACCGAAGTCACAGCGCCCTTCAATCAGGTCATCAATTTTTCGTTCACACCAATGCCGCATTGGCAGGATGCAGCGTCCGTTGACCTTCGCCAACACATCTTCTATCACAAGCTGCGGCGCGGTCATAACGACCACGAGGCGCTCTACGACTTTGTGGCGAAGCTGCATGTGCCGATGCTTGATCGATCGCGCCCACTGTGGGAAGTGCATGTCATTGATGGCCTCAAAGACGGTCGCTTCGGCCTCTACCAAAAAATGCATCACGCCTATGCGGACGGTGTGACGATGGTGCGCTGGACGGCGGAGGGCATGGCGACTTCGGCACGCCAGACCAGACTCAAGCCAATCTGGACGCAAAAGCGCGGTGGTTACTCGAGCCTCAGAAAGAAACGCACCGAAGCGATGATGACGTCCGGCTGGAGCACGCTGGGCGGTGCCAGCCGTCGCATTCTCGGCGTCAGCCGTCTCGCCGCCATGTTGGCGTTGGAAAGCGTCAAACTCACCAAGAATGCCATTGCGCTGCCGTTCCTGTCGAGCGCCAAGACACCTCTCACCGGTCAGGTGACCGCCGGGCGGCAATTCACCACGGCTGGCGTATCGATGGCGCGGGTGGAGAAGATTCGTAAGCGCACCCGCTCAACGCTCAACCATATTGCATTGACGTGCCTCGATGGTGCCCTGCGGCGCTATCTCGACGATCAGGGTGTTCCACTGACGAAACCGATCATCATCCAGATGCCGGTCAATTTGCGCAAAGAAGGCGAGAAGACGACCGGTAACAAACTCGGCATCATCTTGGTTGAGCTCTCGCCACCGACGGACGACCCGTACGTGCGACTACGAAACATCGGCTTCTCACTACGCAACGTACGCAGCATGATCGACAGCGTTGCGCCCGAAGCGATCGAGTCCTACACCATCATCACAAATCTAATTGCGCAGATCGCCGAGCTACTCAAGCTCAGCAACAGCATGCCGCCGATGGGCAATACGCTGGTGTCCAATGTGCCCGGTCCGAAGACGCACCTGTATATCAAGGGCGCCAAAATGGAAGAGATGCACCCGATCAGCACCCTGCCGCCGTCGAATTTACTCAACATCACACTGTTCAGTTACGCGGGCGACTTATTCTTTGGCCTGATCGCCACCGATGAATTGCCCAACCTGCATCGACTGGGTGAGTATGTTCAGGACGCCTTTACTGAACTGGAGTCGTCAGTTCAGGATGCACACGCGGCCTGATAGTTTGTTGAAATTTGTCATGCTGATCATGCCTTCAAGCCTTACAACGCGGCCTGATAGTTTGTTGAAATTTGTCATGCTGATCATGCCTTCAAGCCTTACAGCAGTCTTCATTTTCAGGGCGGGTTGGCTGGTCTTGAGAAAAAGTAGCCTGGTGCGCAACACGACGGTCCAAGCGGGCGCGTTTACGCGCGCCGGTGACCGTGATCGTTAGGCCTCGCAAAATCGTATCCGCGCACACCATGGTGATCCTCGAAACCGAGCGCCTCACGATCCGTCGGCTGCTGCCGACCGATCTGGACGACCTGTCCGCGCTCTACAGCGACAAAGAGACCCGCCGCTTCTTCCCTGACGGAACGAGGACTCGCGCCGAGACCCGGGAAGAGCTGGAGTGGTTCCTGCACGGGCATCCACGGCACGCTGAACTCGGACTGTGGGCTACCGTGGAGCGTAGTACGGGCAACTTCCTCGGAAGATGCGGGCTACTGCCCTGGAAGATTGACGGCGTTGACGAAGTCGAACTGGCTTTCCTGATAAACAAGACGCGGTGGCGTGAGGGGTTGGCAACCGAAGCGGCGCAAGGCATCGTCCGCTATGCGACACAGTGCCTGCGGCTGCAGCGTCTCATCTGCCTCATCATGCCCGGTAATGTTGCGTCTGCCAAAATCGCCGAGAGAGTCGGCATGCGGTTTGAGCGCGAGTACACCGATGAGTTTGGTCTTTGTCATATCTACGCCTGTTCGCTCGCCACCAGCCAGACTTAACCCTACGCTCAAGTTCGCTCCTTTCGGCGCGTCGCTCACCGCCACGTAAAGTTTCCAAAGACCACTACCCGGCCCGCTTGCATTCTTCAGCGCTGATTGACGTCAAGGCATCTCAACTTTCGCCAGTTGCAGCAACGACATTTACAGCACACGTAGCCAGAAAGGAACCTGTGCTGCCGATCGAAGGGCTGGAATGACGACTGTTCCTATGCCGTTGTTGCCTCAGAAACTGAACATCGAATAAGTCGCCAATAGAATAAAGCACGACACTAATTGACGCCGTCTCTCAACCGAGGCGCAGCTTCCTCACCTCCGGGACGGTCGCCTCGCCGATCAGGCCAATGCTGCCGTCGCGAACCATGGTCGCGACCTGCTCCATGTCAGGCGCCAGACTGCGATCTTGCATCATCGCTGGCGACACCGCACGCAATCGTTGCATGACGCCTTCCATGACCGCTGAACTTTTCAACGGCCGCAGAAATTCGATGCCCTGTGCGGCCGCCAACAATTCGATGGCGACAATGTACTCGGTGTTGCGCAGCATGTTTTGCAGCCGGCGCGCGGCAAATGTCGCCATGCTGACGTGATCCTCCTGATTCGCCGAGGTCGGCAGACTATCGACACTGGCTGGATGCGCGAGTGACTTATTCTCCGACGCGAGAGATGCTGCGGTCACGTGCACGATCATGAAGCCGGAGTTGAGTCCGGGCTCGGGCGTGAGAAACGCGGGCAGTCGCGACACCCCGGTGTCGACCAGCATGGCGATACGCCGCTCGGCGATTGCGCCAATCTCGGCGATCGCCACCGCCAGCGCGTCGGCGACCAGCGCGACTGGTTCGGCGTGAAAGTTACCGCCCGATACCAATGTGCCGGTTTCGGCGAACACCAGCGGGTTGTCGGTGACGGCATTGGCTTCGCGCATCAGTACGTCGGTGGCGTAACGCATTTGGTCGAGGCAGGCACCCATCACCTGCGGCTGGCAGCGCAAACAATACGGATCCTGAACGCGATCATCGCCTTCAAGGTGTGAGCGACGAATCTGGCTGTTGGCGGTCAACGCCAAGTAGGCCGCCGCGCAAGCAATCTGACCCGGCTGACCGCGCACCGCGTGGATACGCGCGTCGAACGGCCCGTCACTCCCGCGTGCGGCATCCAGCGTCAATGCACCGGCGATAACCGCCGCTTCAAACAATCGCTCGGTCGCGAACAAGGCATCGATGGCCAACGCGGTCGAGACCTGCGTGCCGTTAATCAGCGCGAGTCCTTCCTTGGCCGACAAGCGCAGCGGCTCGAGTTTGCAGCCCGCCAACGCCACCGCGGCAGGCAACCGTTGGCCTTGGTATTCAAGCTCGCCTTCGCCGATCAACGGTAGGCACAGATGCGACAGCGGCGCGAGGTCGCCGGAGGCACCCACCGAGCCCTGCCCGGGAATCACCGGCGTCAACCCGAGGTTGTAGAACGCGAACAAGCGGTCGATGACGACTTCGCGGATTCCCGAAAACCCGCGCGCCAGACTCGCTGCTTTTAGCAACAGAATCAAGCGCACGATGCGTGTCGGCAATACTTCGCCCACGCCCACGGCGTGTGAACGAAGCAAGTTGAGTTGCAGCGTTTCTAGGTCGGCTGCATTGATGCGCGTGTTGGCCAGCTTACCGAAGCCGGTATTGACGCCGTACACCGCCTCACCACCGCTCACCGCTTGTGCGACCACCTCCGCACTGGCGCGAATACCGGGACGCGCCGCGTCATCAAGCACTACCTTGGTCGGCGACGCGTGCGGTTCGTGCAACTCGTGGAACGCGTGCAACTCGCGCAAATCGGCAAAGCGCAGCCTGCCAGGTTGAATAATCATCATGGTCCTCGATCTAGTTTCTATATGCCGGGTCGCGTCAGCATCGGCAGGTTCAAGCCATTGTCGCGCGCGCACTGCAGCGCGACGTCGTATCCGGCATCAGCGTGCCGCATCACGCCGGTGGCCGGATCGTTGAACAGCACGCGCCCCAATCGCTGCGATGCCTCCGCTGTGCCGTCACAAACAATCACCACGCCCGAGTGCTGCGAATAGCCCATGCCAACGCCGCCACCGTGATGAAAGCTCACCCAGGTGGCGCCACTCGCGGTATTGAGCAGTGCATTGAGTAACGGCCAGTCACTCACCGCATCGCTGCCGTCGAGCATGGCTTCAGTTTCGCGATTCGGTGAAGCGACTGAGCCGCTGTCGAGGTGATCGCGGCCGATCACAATCGGGCCGCTCAGCTCACCGCTGCGAACCATCTCATTGAATGCCATGCCCGCGATATGCCGCTCGCCGAGTCCGATCCAGCAGATTCGCGCGGGCAGCCCTTGAAAGGCAATCCGCTCCGCCGCCATATCGAGCCATCGATGCAGCGGTTGGTTATCGGGAAAAAGTTGCTTCATCTTGGCGTCGGTCTTGCGGATATCCTCAGCATCGCCTGACAATGCCACCCATCGAAACGGCCCGACACCGCGGCAGAACAGCGGCCGGATGTAGGCGGGCACAAAACCGGGATAGTCGAACGCATCGGCGACACCGAAATCACGCGCGACCTGGCGCAAATTATTGCCGTAATCGACGGTGGGAATCCCCATGGCGTGGAACGCAAGCATCGCTTTCACATGCGCGGCGCATGACTCACCGGCAGCCTGCTTCAGCGCCGCGTGTTGATTGGCATCCTGTTGCGCCGCCTGCCACTGTGCAACACTCCAGCCGCTGGGCAGGTAGCCGTTGATCAAGTCGTGTGCAGAGGTCTGATCGGTGACGATGTCGGGCCGCATGCCACCGGCCTGTGCGCGGCGTACCAGCTCGGGGACGATGTCGGCGGCGTTTCCGCACAGCGCAATCGACACCGCTTCTTTGCGGCTGGTGTGATGACCAATCATCGCGAGCGCGTCATCGAGGTCGGCCGCCTGCTTGTCGACATAACGCGTCCGCAGTCGAAAATCAATGCGCGACTGTTGGCATTCGATATTGAGCGAACACGCACCAGCGAAACTTGCGGCCAGCGGTTGTGCGCCACCCATGCCGCCCAATCCTGCCGTTAACACCCAGCGTCCGGCCAGATCACCGTTGAAGTGTTGGCGTCCGGCTTCGACGAACGTTTCGTAGGTGCCCTGCACGATACCCTGCGTACCGATGTAGATCCAACTGCCGGCCGTCATCTGGCCGTACATCATGAGGCCCTTGCGGTCTAGTTCGTTGAAGTGCTCCCACGTCGCCCATTGCGGCACCAGGTTGGAATTGGCGATGAGTACGCGCGGCGCGCCCTCGTGCGTCTGGAACACGCCGACCGGCTTGCCCGATTGCACCAACAACGTTTCCGTCGGTTTCAGCTTTTTAAGCGTGTCCAGAATTGCGTCGAAGGCCGGCCAGTTGCGCGCTGCCTTGCCAATGCCGCCGTACACCACCAACGCATCCGGATTTTCTGCCACCTCAGGGTCGAGGTTGTTTTGTAACATCCGGTAGGCAGCCTCGATCTGCCAATTGGCGCAGCTCAAGGTTGTGCCGCGCGGGGACCGCACCGGCCGCGCCCGGCTGTCATGAAATGGCGGATGGGATAGATCGGTCATGGCAGTCATGGCGTTGCCCCAGTAATAATTACGCAATTTATGTGAGCGAATCCTACTTGTCTATACAACTTGTGTCAACCCGTGTAAGCTTTAGCCCATGACGACGCGCGCAACACCTGCCTACATCCAGGTCAAGACCTTCATCAAACATCACATCAGCCGTGGCGAGTGGCAGCCGGGCCATCCGGTGCCCAGCGAATCCACACTGATGCAGCAATTCGGCATCAGCCGCATGACCGTAAACCGGGCGCTGCGCGAATTGACGGCCGAGGGCATGGTGACGCGCGTGCAGGGTTCCGGCACGTTTGTGGCTGAATTGCACCGCATTTCATCAAACTTGACGATTCGCGACATCAAAGAAGATGTGATCGAACGCGGCCATACACACATGGTGCGCGTGGTGCTGGCCGCGAAGGAAAAGGCGCGCAAAGAACTTTCGACATCACTCGGGCTGGCAAGCGGGACAATGGTTTTCCACACGGTGCTGGTGCACCACGAAAACGGCGTGCCGATTCAGTACGAAGATCGCTACGTGAATCCTGTGGTGGCACCACGCTACTTAGACACCGACTTCACGCAGACCACGCCGACCCACCATCTGTTGGCCGAGGCGCCGCTGACCGAAGCCAGCTATTCGATTGAAGCTTGTTTACCGACAGCCAAACAGGCACGACTGCTACACATTGAGACGAGTGAGGCGTGCCTGTCGATGCTGCGGCGCACCGTCAGCGGCGACGCCGTCGCGAGTGTTGTCTGGCTGATCTACCCGGGTTCACGTTACCGCTTTTCTGGATCGTTTCAGGTATGAACTGGGCGACTATTCGTCTCACTGATTGCCCTGCCACTGCATGGCGCAATGGCGGCGG
>Ga0209181_10013351_pt1 | contig 10294 bp, 8 predicted proteins | sample MAT05_FD_187208 | JGI IMG/M metagenome (GOLD analysis project Ga0209181, IMG submission 187208) | Freshwater microbial communities from Lake Fryxell liftoff mats and glacier meltwater in Antarctica - MAT-05 (SPAdes) (version 2) | ecosystem: Environmental > Aquatic > Freshwater > Ice > Liftoff...
CAGCGCAAGGCCTCGGTTAAATCGACGCCTTTTGCGATTGCGCGTTCGCTGGCCTTTTCAATGACGGGGCCGTCCGCCATTGGGTCAGAAAAAGGCATTCCCAGCTCAATCGCGTTCGCGCCAGCACGCACCAAGCTGTGCATGATGCCAACCGTCAGGCTCGGGTCCGGATCGCCGCAGGTAATAAATGGGATAAGCGCTTTTTTTGACGCTGACTTGAGTGCGGCAAAGGTTGTATCTAGTCGGGTATTAATCATCTTTATACCAATTTATCCCAACGCAGCCATCAATTCCGGCACCGCAACAAATAAATCGGCGACCAAGCCAATGTCAGCGACTTCAAAAATGGGTGCTTCGGAGTCTTTGTTGATCGCCACAATTGTGCCGGCGTCTTTAATGCCGGTCAGGTGCTGAATCGCGCCACTGATGCCGACCGCAATATAAAGTCCAGGCGCGATAATTTTTCCGGTTTGCCCAACCTGCATGTCATTTGGCGCATAACCAGCGTCGACTGCGGCGCGTGAAGCACCGGCACCGGCTTTCATTTTGTCAGCCAAATCATAAATAAGCTTGAAGTTTTCCTCGCTTGCAAGCGCGCGACCACCACTGATCACAACCGCTGCGCTTTGCAAATCAGGGCGCTCACCGCCGCCTGCCTCCAAGCCGACAAAACGTGTGTGATTCGGTAGCGCAACGTCAACCGTAATCGCCTCAATGCCAGCAACGCTCGCGCCGTTACCAACTGCTGCGAAAGACGCGGTGCGCACCGTGGCAACAACTGGCTGTGCTGTTGGCGCTTTGACGGTGGCGATAGCGTTACCTGCATAAATCGGACGCTGAAACGTATGGCTGTCGGTCACCGACATAATGTCGGAAATTTGACTCACGCCCAAAAGTGCGGCAACGCGCGGCATTAAATCTTTTCCAAACGTAGTCGAAGGCCCAAAGATATGACTGTAGCCGTTTGCTGCAGCGACCACTTGCGGTGCGTAGTTAGCAGCAATTGCGGTCGCATTTGCCGGATTCGATAAGCTCAATACTCGAGTGACGCCCTGTAATGCCGCAGCTTGTGCCGCTGCGGCGTCAAGATCGCTGCCTAAAATCAGAATTTCGATTGCAGCAGGTGAAAATTTGGCCGCACAGGTCACGCATTTGGCCGTGGACGCGTTGAGTTTGCCGTTCGCGTGTTCGGCGATAATCAATACTTTACTCATTACAGCAGTCCTTTTTGTTTGAGGGCGGCGACTAACGCAGGGACGTCGGCAACCATCACGCCTTTCTGGCGCTTTACCGGTGGCGCGTAGCTGACGTAAGTCAGATGGTCTCCAGAATCAACGCCCAAACTGTCAAAATCAATGATCGCACGCGGTTTAGCTTTGGCTTTCATAATGTCGGGCAGCTTGATAAAGCGCGGCGTGTTCAAGCGTAAATCCACGCTAAGCACGGCTGGCAGATCGACATCGAGCGTTTCTAATCCGGCGTCAACTTCGCGGGTTACGCGCAAGCTGGCGCCAAGGACTTCGACTTTAGAGGCGAAGGTTGCCTGTGGCCGGTCCCAAAGCGCTGCAATCATTTGCGCCGTTTGATTGGCGTCGTCGTCAATCGCTTGTTTGCCCAAAATGACGAGGTCCGGCTTTTCTTGTTCGATTAGCTTCAAAAACACGCGCGCAGCGGTTAATGGCTGGATCGCACGGTCGGTTTTGACGTGAATGGCGCGATTTGCGCCCATCGCCAAGCCTGAATCCAATTGCTGCATCGACGTTTGCGCGCCAATGCTGACTACAATTACCTCGGTGGCTTTACCCTGCTCGCGTAGACGTAGTGCCTCTTCCAGGGCGATTTCGTCAAACGGATTGATCGAATGTTTGACGCCATCGGTTGCAACGCCGCTACCATCCGGTTTGACTTGCACCCGCACGGTGTAGTCCACCACGCGTTTAAGTCCGACTAAAATCTTCATAGGATCTATGCCTTGGATAAGTTTTTAATAGTTAAAGTTATAAAATTTACTTCGTCCGCTGTTTTTAGCGGAGATGCCAAGAGTAGCGAAGCCGAAGGTGAACGCCAAGGCAAAAGCAGCTTTTCAGGCAGATGCTTTCATGCGATGGTTCAGAGCTGTCAAAAACTTCGTCACAATAAGCGCAGGCTGTATGGCTAACCGCAAGATCTTTCACGCACCAAACTTTCGTCTTCAGGTTGCATTTGCGCTGCCGCTGGCGCTTTCACCGTTGAGTTTTGCCCTAGCACAAGCCCTTTGCGTCGCCCCAGACAAACCATGGGCGTGCGAGCGAGTGGGCGCAGGCGAGGAAGCCTATTGGGCTTGCGATGGCCGCTGGCAAACTGAACTTGCGCCGATACAAATGCCGAATGCACAGGCACCGACCGATGTCAGCGCGAAAAAAATTGAGTCTATAGACGGCAACAAGTTTTCATTAAGTGGTGGGGTTTCTCTGGTGCGTGGCCAACAAACACTGGACGCCCCGACAATTGAGCTGAATAAAACGGCGCAAACTGCGCGCACGATCGGCCCCTCCAAAATTGAAACACGCCAGCTGATCGCCTACGCCAATAGTATTGAGGCTGATTTAGCAAACGACAAAAGCACCCTCAGCGATGTGCGCTATGCCCTGAAAGATGGGCGTGGTAATGGCCGGGCGCGGCAGGCAGTGCAGCAGGGCGATACTAGCTCCCTTACCGGCGTCAGCTTTACTTCCTGCCCAGGTGATTTGCCCGCATGGCAGGTGCAGGCGAGGCAAATTGAGTTAGATCACGCCGCTGGTGTTGGCCATGCAAAAGATTTTAAGTTGGTTGTCGGTAAAATTCCGGTTTTCTATTTGCCATTCGCAAGCTTTCCTTTAACCGATGAACGTAAAAGCGGGTTATTGTCGCCGACTATTGGTGCAAATAGTGACGGCATTGATGTCTCCGTACCGTATTATTTTAACTTGGCGCCGAATTATGACGCCACGCTGGTCAGCCGAGTTATACAGCGCCGTGGTTTTATGTTGGGCTCTGAGTTTCGCTATCTGGGAATCGACACCGTTGCTACCGTAAATGCAGCCTTTTTAGCCCATGACCGCCTGCGTGATTTACCAGGCAGTGATAATCGTTATAGCGTTAATATTAATTTCCAAAGTCAGTTAAGTCCCACTTGGCGATTTGGCAGTTCATTAAATGAGGTCTCCGACGATTTTTATTTTGAAGATCTAGGTGATTCTTTAACCACCAACGCGACTAGTATTATAGCCAGTGAAGCGGGTTTTTATGGGCGTAATGTCAACCCGTTTTTTGGTTTATGGAACGCCGGGTTAACAGTAGATCGTTTCGAGATTATTGATCCGGCAAAAATAAATGCGATCGATCCATATCGCCGCGCGCCGCGCATTTATTTTAATAGTGAAAACTATGTAGGCCCGTTCAGCTATGGCGTCAAGTCCGAGCTGGTGCATTTCCGTCGTGAAGTTGGTTATGAAGGCTCGCGTTTCGATGTGATGCCATTTGCGCGCGTGGAATTGCGGAAATCTTTTGGCTACATTCGTCCTGAACTGAGTTTTCGCCATACCCGCTATGATATTTCGCGCTATTCGTTAAACGACCCGCTTATTGGTAGCAATGGCCCGACACGATCATTACCGATCGCTTCGATTGACGCGGGCCTCTATTTTGACCGTGCTAGCGCCCTGTTTTTTCCGAATTTGCGCCAAACTTTGGAGCCTAGGCTTTATTACTTGCGCGCGCCTTTTCGCGATCAACATGATTTTCCGGTGTTCGACACCACTGAATTGGATTTCAGTTTTCCGCAGCTATTTCGCACCAACCGCTTTTCTGGAGCCGATCGCCAAGCTGACGCCAATCAAGTGGCGGCAGCAATTACCACGCGCTGGATTGACGACGTCGCCGGGGTGGAAAAAATCAGGCTGAGCGTCGGACAAATTCGCTATTTTGACGACAGCAATGTGACGCTAGATAATTCGCAGCCCTTTACGTCCAGTGCGGGTGTCTGGGTGGCAGAAGCGCAAGCGCAGTTGGGTGAACGCTGGCGGGTAAGTCTTGCGAATCAGTTTGATCCGGAATTGTCGCGCACGCGCCTGTCTGCAGTGCGTTTGCAGCGTAATTTTGATAATGCAGGCTTGCTTAATATTGGTTACCGCTACCGCTTTGATCGACTTGAACAAATAGATATTTCTGGCTTAGTCCCGATAAATGAGCGCTGGTCGTTGATTGGCCGCTGGAATTATTCCTTACCTGAGAAGCGCACGCTTGAAGGCTTGGCCGGGTTTGAGTATCGAAGCTGCTGCTGGCGTTTACGCGTGTTAGGGCGGCATTATTTACGCGCTGGTACGCTACAAGGCCGAAATTCAATCTTTTTTGAGCTTGAACTGAACGGTTTAGGCGTTTTGGGTCGCAAAACAGATCGTCTGTTGGACAATGCTATTGTCGGATTTTCCGACCTATTTCCGGATTCATAAAAAATGATGTCTTTTAATTCGCTTCGGCACGCCGCACTGCGATCAAACTTGCCGCGCATACTTCTGCCACGTTCAATTTTGCCACGTTCAATTTTGCTGAGCGCAGCAATTCTAGCTTTGGCTCCAACATTTTCTTTTGCAGCTGCTGAACCGGTTGACGGCATCGCAGCGCTAGTTGAGGACGATGTGATTTTGAGCAGTGAGCTGGGTGGCGCTATGCTAAACATTCGCCGTCAATATGCCGGTAAAGAGGATCAGCTGCCGCCGCAAAATGTGCTGGAAAAGCAGCTGCTTGAGCGTTTGATTATTGGCAAATTGCAAGTAATCCGTGCGCAAGAAACGGGCGTACAGGTAACCGATACGGAAATTGACCAAGCGGTTGCGCGCGTTGCCGGTGGCAACAAAATGACCACCGAGCAACTTGCCGCCGCTTTAGAACAAGATGGTTTGCGTCTGAGTGACTTTCGCAGCACCATGCGTGACGAAATTTTGACGCAAAAACTACGTCAACGTGTGGCGCAGAGCCGTTCCGACGTCAGTGAGTCGGAAATTGATATTTTGATGGCATCTGGGCAGCTTAAGCAGGGTGAAATTAAGCTGGCGCAAATTCTAGTTGCACTTCCAGACAACGCCAACAGCGAACAGCTCGAACTTGCTAAGCGGAAAATTGATGGCGTAAAAAAGCTGATTGACGAAGGGAAAATGGAGTTCTCAGCAGCAGCGATTCGTTATTCCGATGCTGAGCAAGCACTGGATGGCGGCGTCATTGGCTGGCGCCGTTACGATCAAATTCCAGGCGCATTTGCTGAGGCGTTGGCAGGATTGAAGCCCGGCGAAGTCACCAACGCGGTGCGGTCACAAAGTGGCCTACATATTTTGAAAATTCTGGAAGCGAAGTCCGATTCGCAAGTGATGGTCACCGAGTTTAGTGCGCGGCATATCATGGTTAAAGTAGATGAATTGACCAGTGATGCGCAAGCTGAAAAGAGAGTGCGAGATATCAGCGAAAGCTTAACCGGCGGTGCAGATTTCGCTGATTTAGCAAAAAAATACTCCGGCGATGCGCAAACGGCGGTGTTAGGCGGCGATATGGGTTGGTTTGACTTACAAACCTACGGCACCACTTACGCTGAGATAATTTCAGCGCTGAAAGATGGCGAGGTTAGTAAGCCGTTTAATACCGAAGAAGGCTGGCATATTGTTAAACGGATTGGTACACGCGAATTGGACCGCACCAAGGACTATGCCCGCAACCAAGCGCGTGACAGCATTCGCGAGCGTAAATCAGAGGAGGCGTATCAGCAGTTTGTACGTCAATTGCGCAATGAAAGCTTTGTTGAACTGCGTTTAGAAGGTGTGCCAAAGGATGATTTGGAACTAGACGATGACGCTGCCAAGGCGCTCGAAGACGAAACGTCTAAACAGTTGCGCGAAGAACAGCGAAAGGCCGATGCTGCGGCTGAGCGCCAGGAATAAAGGCGCAGTTAGATAAAGCCTAAGCTTTAAAAGCAGCATAGGCTCTAAACATTACGCACTAAGGCGAACGAATTGAATACACGAGCATTGCGGATCGCAATTTCAGCAGGTGAGCCTGCTGGGATTGGCCCGGAGTTAATTGCAAGGGCGATTGAGCGTGGTGCAGGCGGTGCTCAACTTGTGTATGTCGGCGACCCAAGCCTGCTTGAGTCAGCCAGTCGCGTGGTGCGAACCAGCTTCAAAATTGAACGCTTTGACCCAGCGTACTATGGCCCAATGCCGCCCGCGACGGTTTATTTCGTGCCGCAAAAGTTGGCGCAAGCGAACGAGTTCGGGTTTTTAAGGCTAGCCAACGCACCTTATGTGCTCAGTGTTTTGCAGCGTATCGCAGCAGGTTGCCAGTCCGGCGAATTTGATGCAATGGTGACCGGCCCGGTGCACAAAGGCGTCATCAACGATGCCGGGATAAGCTTTTCTGGGCATACCGAGTTTTTACAGCAACTCAGTGGTGGTGCGCCGGTGGTTATGTTGTTGGCGACTGAGAAGCTTAAAGTGGCGCTGGTTACGACGCATCTAGCGTTACGCCATGTCGCGGCTGAAATAACGCCAATGCGCTTGAATAGCGTTATTCGTACTTTGGACCGCGGCATGCGTGAGCAGTTTGGCTTATCAGTACCGCGAATTGGCGTGCTCGGCTTGAACCCACACGCGGGTGAAGGCGGGCATTTGGGCGTGGAAGAAATTGAAATTATCGAACCCGTACTGCGTGATTTGCGTACAAGCGGCATCAATTTGTTGGGCCCATGGCCTGCGGACACGGCGTTTGTGCCCCAGCGCCTGAATGAGGTGGACGTGATTTTGGCGATGTATCACGACCAGGGGCTGCCGGTTTTGAAAGCACAAGGGTTTGGTGAAGCGGTAAACATTACCTTAGGATTGCCATTTATTCGCACTAGTGTCGACCATGGCACGGCTCTTGAGTTGGCCGGTAAAGCCCTCGCGCGCCCAGAAAGTTTGTACGCAGCCATCGATTACGCGCTCAAGTTAGCGGCTTTAAAGCGCCCAGATAGCGCGCACCTAGATATTTCGCAAGGAGCCATCGCGCAATGAGCCATACCCCCCGTAAGCGCTTTGGTCAAAATTTTCTACGCGATACTGGCGTCATTGATCGAATCGTTGCTGCAATTGCGCCAGAACCCGGCCAGGCGATGCTCGAAATCGGCCCCGGCCAAGGTGCAATGACGCTACCGCTGTTGCGCAAACTGGGGCATTTGACTGCCATCGAGTTAGACCGTGATTTGATCGCACCGCTGGCACAAATGTGTGCGGGTGCTGGCACATTAAATATCATTAGCGCGGATGCGTTGAGCGTTGATTTCAGCGCATTGGCCGCAGCGGCCGGGCAAAAATTACGCGTGGTGGGTAACTTGCCTTACAACATCTCCACACCGCTAATTTTTCATCTGCTCAGCCATCTGGATGCGATCAGCGATATGCATTTTATGCTGCAAAAAGAAGTCGTGGATCGCATGGCGTCTTTGCCCGGCAGCAAAGTCTATGGCCGCTTGAGCGTGATGGCGCAGGCGCAGGCGCAGGTCACCTCGGTATTTAAAGTGGCACCGATTTCTTTTTGGCCCGTGCCCAAAGTAGACTCGGCAATCGTGAGATTGCAGCCGCACGCAGTCCAGCTGCCGCCAGACGAACACGCAGCACTTGACACATTAACCCGACTTGCTTTTAGCGCGCGCCGTAAAACTTTGGCGAATGGTGTGATGCCGGTGTTAAGCGCGCTGCAAATTGCGGCGGTTGGCATTGACCCAAAACGCCGAGCAGAAACCTTGTCGCAAGCTGAGTTTCAAACCTTGGCGCGGGCTTTGCTGAGTTTGAAGTAAGGTCGTTCGCAACAAGCGCCTTATTTCAATTGCTTGTCGCCAGAGCCGAGGCTTTTTTCGAACTGCACGCCTGGATATGCGCCAGAAATGATTTGGCAATTGCTTCCCCCAACCTTACCGGCACAGCATTTCCAATCAAGCGCCCCATTTGGTTAAAGCTTAGCTCAGATCCCTCAGGCGCAAATTTGTAGTCGGCTGGAAAGGTTTGAAGTATTGCGGCTTCCCTCAGTGAAATTGCCCGGTTTTGTTCTGGGTGCCCGAATCGCCCATTACCGTACCCAAAGCACTGTGTAGTAATTGTTGGCGCTGGTTTGTCCCATTCCATACGTCCGTAAACGCTTGGATAAGTTGCGCCACTCGCTTTACGGTGGCAGTCAGCAAGTAGCTCAATCGGCCAATCGCGCCAAGTGCCACCCGCTTGTGATGCCTTAATTCTAGAAAGGTTTAACTCACTTAGCGATGCCGACATATGCAGTCTGTCGGAGAAATTTTGTTCGCCCGCAGCCAATGTCGGCATCATTTCTATAGCCTGCCGGACGGTAGTTTTCCCAGTAGTATCGGGTTCTAGCTCTAGTTTATGGTTGCCGAATCGTGACGCTAATAAAACTAAACGCTTTCGGGTCTGTGGAATGCCGTAGGCTGCGCAATCGATAACTTTCCACCAAACGCTGTAGCCCTTTAAACTGGTCAGAAAGTCATCGAACACTTTATGGGCGAGTAGCTGGGGAACATTTTCCATTGTCACAAGCTCGGGTTGTGTTTCCCGTACAAGTCTGCCAAATGCCAGCACTAATGGCCATTGTGATTCGTGGACTTTGTTCCGACCACTACGGCTGTAAGTCGAAAATGGTTGGCAAGGAGCGCATCCTGCCAACAAGCGAACGTCGCAGTTTCTAAAAAACGATCTGATTTCTTCAGCTTTCAGGTACTCAATATCACGCTCTAAAAAAACTGAAGAGTTGTTTGCTTCAAACGGATAACGACAATTCGCGTTGAAATCAATCCCAGCTTTGACGCTAATTCCGCCTTTAACTAGGCCATGAGTCAAGCCACCCACGCCGCAAAACAGGTCAACGGCGCTAATCTTTAGGGCCTTTTTTATGCGTGACGTGCTCATTTCAGAATTTCGGTGGGTCTATGCTGCGGCGATAGAAACTCAAATTTGTTCAGATAATCAATGAAGCTGAAAACAACTTCGCGAAGGTACAAGGCAGTTTTGTCGCGCAAATCAAGCAGTTCTCCAACCGTTGAATCTTGCGCACATTCGGCGAAGGAAATTTTTCCATGCGCAAGGTTATTGCGTAGCTCCTTAACTAAACTGAGTGGCTTTAAATTGTTTCTTCCTGGGCGTTTAATTGCTGAATAGATCTTCTCAATCGACAAATTGCAACCCATGCGTTCACTCATTTTTTGGATCGCGTCATCATCCCAATTACCACCGCCACCACGGTCAAATTCAAATTCACTCAGTGGCTTTTGCGCAACCAGATCCTCAAATAAATTGAGTGCGCTCTCCAGTCGATGTTCGGGCGTTAAATCCGTATGCGTGCGCGCTTTAAGCCTTACCCACTCTCTACGCAGCGATGAACTAAGGTTTTTCGGCACCCAACAGCCTGCGCTATGGGTACTTTGGGCAACCGCTTCAATGCAGCGAGTCATGGTTGACTCGACCAGATTGTAGAGATGTAAGTAAACACTTGAATAAAGGATGCGTTGTTGCTCGGCGGTTATTGAGTTTATGGCACCTACCAGTTTTGGCGGGCCGCGTTTAGTTTGTTCGTCCAAACTAATCAAGAAATCAAGATAAGTATTAACTTCCGCAAGCCTTTCCTCAAATGCAGCGAGTAGCTTGTGCATTTCAAGCAGCCAAAAGCTTGTCGCGAACAAAGTTCATTCGGTCGCGTAACCGCGCGATAGCATTTGCACCATCCGACCCTGTTATTTTTATAAATTCCTCGGCATTCAGCCATGTGAGTACGTCAATGGTTTGATGCTTGAGTAATCCGGGCTTTGCTTCGACTGCTAGTCTAGAACCGATTGCAATGGCTTCAAATCGCGCATTTGGCGTCGCGTTTCCATTGGGTCCTTTTCGAAAACCGTATGGGAAGACGCGCGCTACAAATGCCATCGTTGTCTCAAATTTCTTCCGGTATGACTGAGCCAATGCTAAGTCTTTAGAGAACTGATCGTTCATCCGCTTGACGTAGTTAAATAGAAACTCTGCTGGGCGATCTTTGTAGCCAGTCAGACCATCGCCATAAGCGAAAAATCGCGTCACTAGCTCATCTCTACCACGTTCCTTTGCTCGCTTCTCTGGAATTGGCGCAAGCGCAATAAATTCTTTTTGATTCGCCAAACCGATTACTAAATCCATAAATGGGCCTGTCAATGCACCGCGTCGGACTTCAGCTGTGTTCGCATTCTTGCTGCCGGTATTAATTCGCTCGAACATATCAA
>Ga0209181_10013359_pt1 | contig 10290 bp, 4 predicted proteins | sample MAT05_FD_187208 | JGI IMG/M metagenome (GOLD analysis project Ga0209181, IMG submission 187208) | Freshwater microbial communities from Lake Fryxell liftoff mats and glacier meltwater in Antarctica - MAT-05 (SPAdes) (version 2) | ecosystem: Environmental > Aquatic > Freshwater > Ice > Liftoff...
AAGTATACATGTCAGTGGGAGGCCACTGGGCGATTCGAGGTTCCCGCCACGACGGTATTCAATTGCCTCGAGCTTTCCGTCGAGCTGGACACAAAACAGACATCTTTGATGCGACGGATCTTGCACGCTGCCGAATGTATACGTCGACCAAGGAGGTTTGCAACGGTTTGCTGAAGAATGCGACCGAGGGCATTGCGAACGCGCGTTTGATCGTTCCATTCACGCTGCTCTTGATTGGCGGCTCGGTGCTGCCCTGCCTTGCATTAATCTTGGGGTACTTCACAGGTGCCTCGTTGATCGCACTGTCGATTCTGTTGGCGGCTTGCGCCATCTCCTTTGTACCGAGGTTGATTGCGTGCAGTCGATTCCACCAGTCCTACTTGGGTGCAGCGCTGCATCCGTTGGGAGTGGCTTGGTTTGTGGCACTTCAGTGGATCGCACTGGTCCGAAAGCAACTGGGGATAACCACCAAGTGGAAAGGCCGGTCGTAGGTGTCGTGGCCGACGCTGATCGTGGCCGACGCTGCTAGCGTCGGCTCGGATGCTAGCAGCATCCGCCACGGTTTTTGCGTCGGCTCGGATGCTGGCAGCATCCGCCACGGTGAGAGTCTTGGAGTCCTTACTTGACAGTCTAGTATGATGGCAGAGATGAATAGCCAACCCAATGAAATACAAGCTCATTTAGCTACTTTGCCGATGCACTTGGCAGAACGCACTTGGTTGAGAGCCAATGGCAAACCGGACCATCGAGGCGAACGCGTCCTGTATTGGACCCACCACGCGCTGCGATCCGATGAGAACCCAGCTCTGGACGTTGCGATCCATTTGGCCGAAAAACTGAAACTGCCCCTGCTTGTCTATCAAGGACTTTCCGAACACTACCGATTTGCTTCGGATCGGCACCATACGTTTATTCTGGAAGCGGCACGAGACTTGGAAGAGAGCTATGCCAAGCTCGGGATCCAATATGCGCTGCAACTGGACCGCACCGGAGCTCGATTTCCGCGTCTGGCCCGACTTGCGAGTTCATCGGCGGTGATCGTGACCGATGACTTTCCAATCGAAGCCACCAAGCAATGGACAGAACGACTGGCGGAATCCAATTCGACTTCCGTTGTTCTTGTCGATACCGCATGCATCGTCCCTACGCGTCTCGTGGGCAAAGCGTACGAACGCGCTTTCGCATTTCGCGACGCGACGGCCAAGCTCTATCGTGACCGAGTGAATCGCGAGTGGCCAGCTACCAATACCAAGGTTTCGCCCGCTCCTCTCCCTCTCCCTTTTCAGTCGTTGAAACTTGCAGGTCGGTGCCTGGCCACGCTTATATCCGAATGTGACATCGATCATTCCATAGGGCCCGTTTCTGATACATGCGGAGGCTCCTCGGCTGGATATGCTCGATGGCAAGCGTTTCGAAGGAACGGACTCCGCGGATACGCAAAGCGTCGAAACCAAATCGAGATCGACGGAGTCAGCCGTATGTCTGCCTACCTGCACTATGGAATGGTTTCCCCGTTCCGTATTGCAAGAGAAGCGTCGGCGGATGGGGCCGAAAAGTACCTCGATGAGTTGCTGATATGGAGAGAGCTGGCTTATGCCTTTTGCTACTTCCGAAATAACTTAGATACGGTGGCCAGTCTTCCAACATGGGCAATTGCGACGCTAGCCCAACATGCCAACGATCCTCGAACTTGTTTGTCTTGGGAAACACTCATTCGCGCTAAGACAGGCGATCGGCTTTGGGATGCAGCCCAGCGAAGTTTGCTCAAGCATGGGGAATTGCACAACAACATCCGTATGACTTGGGGCAAAGCCATCCTAGAGTGGTCCAACGGTCATAGACAAGCTCTCGAAAGGCTCATCGACCTGAACCATCGATACGCGCTAGATGGTCGCGACCCTGCTTCGTATGGTGGCATTTTATGGTGCTTTGGGCAATTTGATCGGCCGTTCCATCCCGAACAGCCCATCCTCGGCAGTGTCCGCTCTCGTCCCCTTGACATGCATCAGGGCAGAACGAACTTGGAGGCTTATGAGAAAAAAGTGGATAGGGCTATCGCCCATCCGTCACCGCGCATTGCGATGATCGGAACGGGACTGGCTGGGTTGATGTGTGCAAGGATCTTGTCCGATCAAGGTCTCAATGTGAAGTGTTTTGAAAAGTCGCACCGAGTAGGTGGAAGAGCCTCCACTAGAAAGGTAGAGGATGTGTGCCAGTTCGATCATGGTGCTCAGTACTTTACGATTCGCGATCCTTTCTTAAGACCTTATCTGGAATCATGGTGCCAAGACAATCACGTCGCCGAGTGGAAAGGCCATATCGTTTCGATCGAAGAATTTGGCAAATTTAGGGATGTTGCGCCGGTTCAACGCTATGTCGGCACCCCGAGCATGGAATCGCTCGGAATACACTTGTCGCAGGACTTATCGGTCGCATTGGAAAGCGAGGTCGCGAGCGTCGTCCAAGAAAAAAATGGCTATCGATTGATGTCCAAGGAGGATCGATTTCTCGGTGATTTTGATGTGGTACTTTGGAACTGTCCACCAGCTCAAGTTGCAAAGCAATTGCCTTTGCGTTGTTCGTGGCGAGAGGAGCTCTCCAAGGTCGAAATGGTCCCTTGCTGGGCAGTTATGTTAGCCACCGAGCGTCGCTGGCAAGTTCCCTTCGACGGGGCCTTCGTCAATCAAGGAAAACTGGGTTGGATCGCTCGCGACTCCAGCAAACCTTCTCGATCCAAGCATGTCGAGACTTATGTTTTGCATTCTACCGTGGCTTGGGCGAAAGAGAATTTGGAACTTTCCAAGGAACAGGCTATCGAATCCCTCATGGAAGAAGCCGAGAAGGTAACAGGAGTTGCAATGCCACAACCTTGCCTTGCAAAATCGCACCGCTGGCTCTACTCAAGGCCTACGGAATCATTGAAGCAAAGTTCTCTCTGGGACGATGACAACCAACTCGGTGCCTGCGGAGATTGGTGTGGTGGCCCACGTATCGAAGGGGCATTCAAAAGTGGAATGTCGCTTGCAGGACGAGTCTTGGGCTGGCTTCACGAACGAACGATCGCAACGTCTGCCACAAATGCAAATTCATCCGCAGTCAATCAACTCGAACTGTTTTGAAACCATGGGCTGCTTTGAAAACATGGGCGAAGAATGACAATCCAACTTGCTGCGATCGTATACCCACATCAACTTTGGGAAAAAAACCCGGCAGTCGCCATGGCCAGGGTGGTCTTCCTCGTCGAGGATCCACTTTTCTTTACCCAGTATCACTTCCATGCTCAAAAACTGGTCCTGCATCGTGCTTCGATGACCGAGTTTGCAGACGAATGCGAACGGATGGGAAAGCAGGTCCATCGCGTCGAATCAAAATCGATTTCGCATTCCAGTGAAATTGGGGCGATCCTTAAGAAAAAGAAGATCCAGCAAGCCGTGATCGTCGACCCGACCGACGAGTGGCTCACGAAGCGGGTTACCGATGGCTGCCTGAAAGCCGAAATCGACTTGGAGTGGCTTGAGGATACCTCTTTTTTGACACCTATCGATGTGATGCAGTGCTGGGCGGGACAACGCGAGCACTATCGTTTCACCGATTTCTACATGCTGCAACGAAAACGACTTCAACTCCTGCTCGACGAGAAAGGTAAGCCTCTCGGTGGTAAGTGGACATTCGACACAGAGAATCGAAAGAGACTTCCTAAGAACATCGTTGTCCCTAAAATCGTCACCCCCAGCCAGCGGCCGAGTGTGGTTGAAGCGAAACGTTACGTGGCCAAAGCGTTTCCGAACGCGACGGGTCAAATACAGGAGTTTTGTTATCCAGTCACGCAAGCGGATGCTGCCAAGTGGCTCAACGCATTCGTCGAAGAGCGACTGGCTTCGTTTGGCGATTTTGAAGACGCCATCTCCGAGCGTGAGACCTTTGTGTTTCATGGTGTTTTAACCCCCATGCTCAACATTGGCTTGCTCACTCCCGAACAAGCTATCGAGGCGGTTCTAGCCAAAAGCCACGAAACCTCGCTGAACTCATTGGAAGGTTTTGTTCGGCAGGTGATCGGCTGGCGAGAGTTCATTCGGCTCGTTTACTTGCATGCTGGATCGCGGCAACGAACGACGAACTCTTGGAATCTATCTCGACCGCTTCCTGCGTCGTTCTACAATGGCTCGACAGGGATTGTCCCCTTTGATCAGAGCATTCAACGCACATTGAAGTTTGCGTACTGCCATCACATCGAAAGATTAATGGTCCTTGGGAATTTCATGTTGCTTTGCGACATTGCCCCCGATGCCGTATATCAATGGTTCATGGAATTATTTATTGATTCGTACGACTGGGTGATGGTGCCGAACGTTTATGGAATGAGCCAACATGCCGACGGTGGTTTGATGACGACGAAGCCCTACATCAGCGGATCGAGTTATATTCTTAAGATGAGCGATTACGTCAAAGGGGATTGGTGCGAAATCTGGGATGCCTTGTACTGGCGGTTCATCGATCGTGAGCGTGAGTTTTTTAGTTCCAATCCACGTATGCGGGTCATGGTCGGACAACTTGAACGGATGGGTAGCAAACTCGATCACCACCGAACAGTCGCGGAACGGTTTCTCGAAAAACTCCACGGCGGAAGTACTTGAGGTTGAACGGGAGCTTGTCTCCCCTCAACCTTGTTTTGGCGTCCTACCATGGACAGAACCCAACGCACTTCTCTCCCGCCTCGCCCGCCTAAGGCGGGCGAGGCGGGAAAGAAGTGCGAGAATTCACGGACTGAGCCGCACTCTTAGGACTCCAAAACGTCGTCCGTCGGAGGCAAGCTCCGAGCGGACGAAAAAGCGACACAGCGTTGCCTAACGGGGTTTAACAATCATCGAATGTTAAACTTCGATGGGGTTGGGATACTACAATCTACCGCTCGCCCTAGCATCAAAGTACAACGCCAAAAAACGAAAACCCAATTCTGCATGACGACAACACCATCATCACCATTCCAGCCGAATCCGACTAAGTCCGTTGACGACGATAACTTGCATTCCAACGAGTCTATTTTTGCGTTTCAACCGGTTTTATGGATATCGGCCGTTTTGATTGGAAGCGGGGCATTTCATCTTGCGAAGCTTGCATTCGACGGCGCCGATTGGGCCGGCCCGCTATCTCTCCGAAAACCCGCCCTTTTCGGCATTTCAGGTGGAATGACGACTTGGTCTATCGCGTGGTTGATGACGCAACTCCGACCGCGACGCTACGATCGAGCTCTTGCGAACGCGATTGCAATGGGATTGCTCACGGAAGTTGCCCTTATCACGCTTCAATATTGGCGAGGTGTCGGATCGCACTTCAACCATGCGACCACCATCGACGCTATCATCGAAACGGCCATGCTAGGGCTAATCTTGGCCGTCACGCTCGGCATCTTCTACTTGACTTTTCGAACCATTCGACTTATTGCCATTGAGCCGGCGATGGCCATCGCCATTCGAGGCGGGATGGGGTTGCTCTCGTTGTCCTGTGGTCTAGGAATTCTTACTACCGTTCTTGGCGAGGTGAGTATCGCCTTGGGGACATCGTATGAATTGTGGGGACGTGCGGGCGTACTAAAGTTTCCTCACGGAGTGGCCTTGCACGCGATTCAATTGCTACCGATTGTCGCGTGGTTCGTGCACTGGCTGCAATTGCCCTACCCTGTAAGGCTTATCCAAGCCATCCTCGCATCCCAACTGTTTTTTCTTGCGTACGCCATTTGGCAAACCAGTCAAGGTCGAGATCGCTTTGATTGGGACGCCATCGGTGGTTTACTGCTCGGTATCGCAGTTTCGCTTGGCGTGATTCCGGCATTGGCCATCGTTGTCGGATGCATGGCATATCTGTTTCGCAAACCAAGACGCTACTTAAATTAGCGACCGATCGCTATGAGTTCTTTTGATCAGGACAGCGAAATCGCCCAACTTCGAAGTTACGGAGTGCCAAGTGCTTTGTTTTCCGGCCGGTGGTCCGAGCCCGCCACAGACGAAAGGACGAGGCTTTTAGTTCAGTCCGCATCAGCTTGATGACCTCGCCTGGAGTAAGCCCAAACTGCAATCGAATCGCTTCAAATGCAGTCCGATCTTCCCAAGCCATCTGGATGATTCGATCCAGTTCGCTATCGCTGAGTGACGTTGGCTCCAAGATAATTGCTACTTCGCACCACTCTCGGCTAGTCGGTCAAGTCGTGTGCTAAGGGCAAAAAATGTAGGCGCCCAAAGACCGATGAATATTCCAAAACGCTCTGCGTGTGCCTTTGATTCTGCGGCATCACCACCAGTTAGGGCCCACACGGCGATGGAACCGATGATGGATGCAAAGGCGAGCGCGAAACAAATGCTCGAGAGCGTTTTCAATTGCGATGGATTCACGAACGTAGCTTTCAAACGGTTCTTGCCTGCTAACACAACGACCAGATGACTCGAGAGAAACTGAAGTGACACATCTGGACAGGCGATTAACTGACGCACTATAGAACCCTAGGAAGCCCCATCCTCCCGAAAATGCCTACTTCGACTTCAATAAATTCAGCGCCTTTTCCAGGTTCTTGGTATTGGTGGACTCCAATCGCAGTAATTGGACGCGGCGGGCGGATGCCGTAGCGGATTGTTGATCGAGCTTTTCGATGAAGGAGCGCACTTCTGCGGTCAAGCTCGGCGGTCCCCGTAACACGATGGAGTTGGTGGTTTCGTCCACGGATGCCGTCAACAATGGCCCTGCGGACTGCGCGTTGATTTGTTGCAAAACAGTCGCAACTTCCGTAGATACCCCCTCCGGAATGTCGACCGCCACACGACCTGCACCAGTGCTCAACTGTGATTTGTAGACATCCTGGACGATGCTTGCCACTTGCTTGGCACTAGCGCTTTGGAGTTGAACCATGGATGGAGAGATCTGCTGCAACGTGTCGAGTAAATCTTCGGAGTCGAAAACGGCCAGCAGTTCCTCGACAATTTTACGGTCGGCTCGGTTGCCGCCAATGATCAACGCGTTAATTCGTGAATCGGCTACTATCTTCACTCGTTGTATCGCGTCCGAAATCGAGGATCGCCGACTGCTATCTCCCGTGCGGAATAGATCGGTGAGTAACTCTTGCAAATGCTTTGCATCCGCATGCCGCAGGATATAGACAGAAAAATTCCCTGCGGTAGCAAAGGGTGTTACCGTTGGATTCATCAAAGTGTCGAGAAGTCGCGTAAAAAGCTCGAGCGCTTCCGTATCATCCGAAGCCAACGTCCATTGATCGTCCCCTGTCACGACGATAATAGGTGGTGATTGATTCTGGACGGGCTGCTGCGTATCCGGATTGACTTGCGCACTTGCCAACCGTTGGAATGGACTCGTTGAGGTTTGCCCCAAGTCATTGGACTTTTTGGGTGCCACTGGAGCCTGAGGTTCAGCATTGAGTCTGTCGCGCTCAAGCGGTCGGGGATTCACGACATTGATGGGATTATTCCGGATGGTTGGCCAAAGCTGCTGTATGTCCTCAAGCAACTGCTTGGAACTGCGGTGGACCGGCACGAACCGCAATCGCCCTGATCCGACCGGAACATTCGAAGACTGCGATTCACCCATCTGCTTTAGGAGCTTTCGAATACTTTCGAGTTGCTCCTTGGTCGCTCGAACCAGAACTTGTTGTTGATTGGAATCGACTGAGATCATCGGAGCACTCGACATGGGTTCGTCTTGAAAGAGTGCATCGGCTGCTAATTTGAAAGAAAATGGATCGGCTGCATTCAATTGAATGATTTCAAGCTCTCGTGGCGGCGGTGCAAATTGCTTTATTGCTTCCTCCACCAGTTGGAGTTGGGACGGAGTGCCGGTTACAAAAAGTTGCTCATTGAGCGCGTCGTATCGAACATCCACCAAACTGCTGTCCCCCTTAAACAGACTCTCCATCGAAGTGGTCACCGCCTTGCCATCGACCCCGCTTAAGGAAAAAAGCTTGAGCTTCTTAGACTCACTCGTGGCTTGGGCAGAATCAAATTGTTCGATCATTTGCTCTGCGACCAGCAGTTCTTGGCGACTACCGACGACGAAGACACTGTTCGCGTCGCGGCTAAAACTCACACCCGCCGTGGAGCGTCGGCCGAAGGCGTTTTGAAGAGCATCGGCGACCAACTCTGCTTTCGCATGTTTGAGCACAAACGCCTTCAGAGACGGAAGCTTGCTCGGCTGAGAATTGACTTCGTCGACCACCTTCGCAATCGCTACGTGATCTTCTTCGGTCGCGGTTGCGAAAATCCCGCCGCTGGCTGAATCCGCGGAGAAGCTGGCTTTCGAAAAACTCTCCAGCAACGCCTTGGATAACGGTAACGGTTCGGCAGAAGCAAGCATATAAAAGCGTGTTTGTCTCGACTTCAAACTGCCGGATTCCACTTCGGTCACGATTTGCGCAATTCGCTCCATCTCGGCTGACGGTGCCGTCACGATCAAGCTGTTCGTGGCTGTATCCGCCGTCGCCGTCGCTTTCAATGAAAAGCCTAGTAAAGCCGCTTTCAAAGACGTAGCATCCCCTTTTCCAATTGAAAAGACTCGCGTTACGCTGTTCTGGATGTCGATATCAAAGTCCTTGACAATCGCCTCGATTCGCAAGTGCTGTTCAGGCGTTGCGGTCGCAATGAGAACTCCTTCTTCTCGCGAGCCGTAGATGACCGCGTCCGGCATGAGATCGACCAAGATGACCGATAATCCGCGTGCACTGGCTTGCTTCAAACGATAGACGTGTGTCACACGGTTGGATGTCTTGGGTTGATCGAAGGCTTGCAGGAACTCGCGAATTTTAGTGTGCTCGTGCGCTTTAGCGGTAGCAGCAACGGTTCGTGACACCGCGTCTTGTACCAACGTAGCTCGCGGAACCAGCGATTGCAAAATCGCTAACGCGCTCACCGTGTTTCCATACTGCAAGGGGTAAACAGCAGAGGAACTCGCGTCTGGGGCTGGCAACTCTTGTTGCAGTTTGGCGATCTTGTCTGCCACCATGGTTATTTCTTCCGGAGCGCCAATAGCCATGAGAGTGCCATTGCGGACATTGGACTCCAAACGAATTTGCGATGGCAAAGTTGCTTGAAGAGCGCTAACCAAGCTGGTTTGATCAACGCGTTCTTGGTCGATCACAAAGACTTTGATGGTTCGCTCTGACGCGTTTGGACCACTTACCATCAACTCGACCACTTCGGCGATACGCTTCTGTTGATCGAAGGACGCGATCACAATTAGCTGACCCGTCGTAGGATCGGCGGTGATTTCCAAAAGCGGAAAGAGGGTTTTTAGCGACGATTGGACAATGGCTACTTGTGTTGGTTTTACCAAGTAGGTGGCAGGCACAGTCGGTACGTCGTAAACCTTTAAGAATTCGTCGATCTTAAGATGGTCACTCGCTCTGGCGGTGGCAGCAAGCGTTTTTGTCAAGGCGTCTCGCACAAACGTCGCGCGGGGTACCAACGGCTGCAAGATGGCGATCGCACCGCTAGTCGTAGCATATTTGAGTGGATATACCCTTGAGGTCAAGCCTTCGGGTGCAGGCATTTGTTTTTGTAACTCATCCACCTTGGCAGCGACGAGCTCCACTTCTTCTGGTGTACCAATGGCAAGAATGGTGTTGTTGCTTGGGTTGGACTCCAGGCGAATTTGAGATGGAAGCGTTGACTGAAGTGCGCTGAATAGACTAGTTATCTCAACGCGTTCAGGTTCCACACGAAAAACCTTGACTGTTCGTTCCGATGCGTTGGGGCCACTGGCCATCAACTCGATTACTTCCGCTATCCGCTTCTGTTGCTCGGACGAAGCCACAACGATGAGCTGGCCGGTGGTCGGAACCGAAGCAATTCCGATCGTTGGGAAAAGCGTTTGCAAGGACGCTTGCACGGCAGCGACTTGGGTTGGCTTAACGAGGTAGGTACTTGCTTCTTTGGCTGCTTGGGCGGTCTTGCTGATTTGTTCGAGAGCTTGCTGCACTCGCGTTTGCTGTTCTTCACCCGCCCACACCGTGACCGTGCGGGAAGGGATATCGCTGCTAATAATGGCTTGAGGGGCAATCTGACTGAGAATGGCTGCCAGCGTTAGCATATCACCCGCTGGAACTGGGTATGTTTTGACGAACTGAGGTTTGCCATCGGGGGCTGATATCAAGCGTTCCACCGCCGCATCCAATTGGTCAAGCTCTTTGACGCTCCCGGAAGCGATGATTCTGTTTGCCGTTGCGTCGGCCGTCAACTGCATGTCTGGCCAAAGCTTTTGCAGTGTTGGCAACAGCGCGGCTGCTTGCAGTTTCTT
>Ga0209181_10013361_pt1 | contig 10290 bp, 10 predicted proteins | sample MAT05_FD_187208 | JGI IMG/M metagenome (GOLD analysis project Ga0209181, IMG submission 187208) | Freshwater microbial communities from Lake Fryxell liftoff mats and glacier meltwater in Antarctica - MAT-05 (SPAdes) (version 2) | ecosystem: Environmental > Aquatic > Freshwater > Ice > Liftoff...
CCTATTCCGAACGCCCCTGTTGTGTGTTTGCATCAACAGGCGAAGCGTTGTAATCGAAATAGGTAGCTATTTCATTTTACAGTGAAAGGCAGACCAGGTTACGTTTCGGTTGTTGATAAAAATGCTACTTGGTTTTTTGGAATTGCTTGTTGCCTTAAATATTTTAAGAACAATGGCCGAGCTGAGTTTGCAAATCACTAGACAACTTGAATGAGTAAACGCAACCCTCTTTTATGGTTAGCACTTCGGCCGTTGGTCGGAGACGCAACAGCGGCGTGCCGGGATAGATGGTACTTTTAAGGGCATAACAACGAAGGCAAAGAGAAATTGTTTCCTTACTGTGCATCCACTTCTTACAGTGTATTAATCTTCGGTTCTTTTATTCCACCTTCATACAACAAATTAGTTGCAAGATCTACTATCACCTTCATTGGTTTTAGATCCATGTTCAATTCAATTTCCGTTAGTTTCTCTTTGATTGCGAAAACCTGGTTATGTGCTTTTTCGGACTTTCCATATTCGAAAGTAAGCTCAAGCGGAAAGTCAAATAGTTCATCTTGCTGTTGCACAATTCTTACCACCAACCTCTTTTTTGCTTCATTGTACTTCCAGGTTATATCCAGCACCGGATGCCCTGCAGTGAACAACCATTGTTTAAAAAAAGCATTTAAATCTACACCGGAAACCTGCTCCATTATTTTTTTAAAATCAGCCGTAGTTGCGTTGCTGCCGGCATAAGCCGCATAGTAGTTTTGTATGCCTTTCCAAAAAACAACATCGCCTAATTTCCTTCTTAGCATGTGCAATACCCAGCCGCCTTTTTCATATGAATTCCGGTTGAGCAGTTTCAGGAAATTTACTTTTTCGCTGCTATCCACGATTGGTGTAAACCGCTGTTTAGAAAATTGGATAACGGTCTCCCGGTCTAGTTTTAATCTTGCTTTCAGGGTATCGGGGCCGTACTTATTCTCCAGGTAGAGGTTGGTCATTTCGGTTGCAAAACCTTCGCTCAACCACACATGCGGCCAGTCGGCCTCCGTTGCTGAATTACCAAACCACTGGTGTGCAATTTCATGCGCTATTAATTCTTCTGAGCCGGTGCGCTTGCCGGTAATGCTTTGTTCATAGTAAAAAATAGCACTGGCATTTTCCATCCCGCCAAATATGGTAATGGCTTCTACATTCGCCAATTTTTGATACGCATAAGGGCCTATGTTTTTAATAAAAAAAGGCAGTATTTCAAGTGCCTGCTCATAATCGCAAAATCCGTTTTTTCTATCCTGTGGAAATACCCAGCTTGATACAGGAATACAATCAACCATACCTGCATAATTCACAGCAAAATCGGCCAGACCAATTACCATCACCTTGGTAGGCAACGCAACGGCTTCCTTCCAATGGGTAAATTTTTTATGATCGCCCAATGAACTTTCTTCTACCAATATTCCATTTGAAATCACCTTGTAATGCTCCGGTGCAGTTACCCTAAAATCTACACTGGCCTTGTCCGACAAATGATCTACACAAGGCAGCCAGTTACGGGCACGGTTAGGCCAGTTATCGGCAAAGATGGTACGCTGTGCAAATTTGTTTTTACTAAACACCAACCCATTTGCAGGCGTGCCATGGTAGGTGATACTAAAGGTGCGGATCTCGCCTGCCTTAGCCGCAGGTGATAAGTTAATTTTTAACCGATCCGCAAACTGCTCAAACGAGCGGCTGGCGTATTTTTCCGTTACAGCCGTTACAACCATACCTTTTCCGGCAGCATTTTTTCCAATAAGGTCAAGCGTGATTGTTTGAGCATCTTTTTGAAATCGCATCGTTATCTCAGCAGTTGTTTTTATTTCATCATTGTCATCATTTAGTTCGATGGCAAATGTATAGTGCTGTACATCAATCGACGGATTGTACCAATATTTTTCCTGTGCAGACAATGTAGAAGAAAAAATTAGGAAGAAAATCAGCAGGGTACCAATTGAACGCATAAAGTATTTGATAAGGAATGGTGAACGATATTGCTAATATACAGGTAAAGTAGATCTAATAAAAGTAAACGAGGGAATGCTATCTAATTTAAATAAGGTGGTGATAAAAAACGTTTTCAAAAAATAAACCGGTCCTGAATGCATGCAAAGGCCAAACCGGTGCGCTATAGCATTATCGAAAACAAAAACTATACAACATCGTTTCCAATGCACGCTGCCCATAGCTGAAATTGCTTTTAGTCTGATAAAAAATATTTCAGGATCTTTAAAATATGGGAAGTCGCCATTCGTCTGCATCATTATACATGAAAGATGTACTGACCATACCAATTGCAATGAGCGCTGAACGCAACAACAATATTACGAACACCATTAAATTGATGAGCAAACGGCTGTTTGGTTTTATTAAGCAGCGTGTGGCAAGTACGGAGGATGCGGAAGACATTCTGCAGGATGTTTTTTACCAGTTTGCAGGCAGTGCCGAACCGATCGAGCAAGCCAGCAGTTGGCTTTACCGGGTAGCCCGTAATAAAATCACCGACAGTTACCGAAAGCATAAACTACCACTGGCAGATGATGTATTGGGTGCCGTTGAAACGGACGATGTGATGTTGGACTGGAAGGAAATTCTACTGCCTTCCGACACAACACCCGAAACAACCTATTTACGGAACCTCTTTTGGGAAGCCTTGCAGCAGGCACTGGACGAATTGCCCGCAGAACAAAGCGCCGTATTTGTACAAAACGAAATAGAAGGAATACCGTTTAAAGATATTGAGCAAACAACCGGTGTAAGTGTGGCCACACTCATCAGCCGAAAACGGTATGCGGTATTGCATTTAAGGGACAGGCTTAGTGTATTGAAAAATGAATTATTAAATTATTAACAGCCGCCGATAATCCATCGATGGCAACAAAAAAAATATACAATGAAAAAAATTTGGATAAAAAAAGGATTGATGATAGGGCTAATGATCATTGCAGCCGTACTGTTATTTGGAGCAATAGTAATGGGTTTATGGAATGCCATTTTACCTGCGGTGCTGGGTGTAAATGCCATCACTTTTATACAGGCTCTGGGCATATTATTGCTGAGCAAAATACTGTTTGGCGGTTTCAGAGGCGGAGGCAGACCCGGAGGTGGCCGTGAATGGAAACAAAAAATGAAAGCGAAATGGGAATCCATGACGCCTGATGAACGGGATAGTTTTAAATCGGAATGGAAGAATCGCTGTGGCGGCAGATGGGGTATGAAAGTTCCGGCCGATAACCAGGCAAACACCGCCTTATAATTGAAAAAGCCGGAAGATAGTAAAATAGATTGCCAACCCAAAAACCGTAATTATGGAAATACTCGTATTTAAAACCAGTCTCTCAGATGTCAAACGTATCCATGATCTAGAACCATCACTGGATGTGCATCCCAACACATTTAAATAGAATGTTGATCTTCATAATGGTGATAATATTTTGAGGATTATGGCTAACAATCTGGTTGGTGAAGAAGTAGAAAATATATTACTCAATGCCGGCTATTGCTGCGGGTAATTAAAATAAAATAGTGGTTGCCCCGAAATAAAGGGCGTTTCAATAGGAAGGTATATTTAAGCTTTCCATGTGTTTTTATTGTTCGGATTTTAAAAGTAAAAAACGGTCCTCTTTATACAGGACCGTTTTTTAATTCCTACCATACAACCAAAACATTCCACTGGCATAATCGTTTTGGTTGCCAATGGAATGAATGAGTTAACATCTTAATCTTATTGACTTCAAAAAACCAGAAGGCTATTAAAAAAAATATTCACCCAGGTTATCTTAATGTTATCGACTGCCTAACTACAGTGATTTGAATCTTAAAAGAATATGTTTGTTAAAACTTTATGCATCTTATGTATTTCTTCAAGAATACCCGGTTGCTTCTTTTGATGGCGATGCTGGTATCTACTCCTGTTATTTATGCTCAAAACAGCATTCTTCCCAACGCCTATGCACACAACGACTACTGGCACAAACGGCCCTTGCTGGATGCACTGGACAATGGTTTTAGGTATGTAGAGGCGGATGTTTATTTAAGAAACAATCAATTGGTGGTGGCGCATATATTGCCTCGTTTTAAAAAAATTAAAACGTTGGAGGAACTATACCTTATTCCGCTGATGAAATATGTTGCAGGTTATGAAAACGCTCCGCAGCAATCTGGTAAAAATCCCTGCTGCTTAACATTGATGATTGATATTAAATCGGGTGCCGTAAGAACCTATGCTGCGCTTGCGTTGTTGCTGGAAAAATACAAATCTATTTTATCCAGCTATCAGGATGGTCAGCTTACTACCCGCAATGTAACCGTTGTAATTACCGGTCATAGGCCAACCGAATTAATAAGTGAACAAAGGAGCCGCCTGGTATTTATGGATGAAGATTTAAAACAGGCCGGTAAAGATTCATCGGTTAATATTTATCCAATTGCCAGTTGCAAATATTCCAGTGTATTAAAGTGGAAAGGGAAAGGCGCTATCTCCAGCGATGAAGTACAGCAACTGAAAATTTACGTAGCCGAGGCCCACAAAAATGGAAGAAAGGTTCGCTTATGGGCTTCGCCGGAAAACAAGCGGGTTTGGAGTGAACTGTTGAAGTGCAATGTAGACCTGATTAATACCGATAAATTAACAACGCTGCGTAAATTTTTAACGGCAGATTTGTTGCTGGTTGCTAAAGTTGAATAAAGTAGCTGCAAGAGAAAAATGAATACGCTATCGGAGTAACGTATCCGTCAATTTAAACCACCCAATTGAAAATTCAGGTTTAGTACAAGCCAACCAATTAAAACCAGTGATAAAAACGACGAGATGTTGTTTTGCATTATTTTGAATCTTCGGCCGTAAATAGGGTTGGTATAAATGACGCTGTAATCCGGAAAATAAATGACATTAGAAAACTTATCAAGATTGTACTAATATTTTGTTGGATTTTTTGGCATTTAAGGAAGCTTTTCGATGCCACTATAGACACCCGCCAACTTCCGCTGTGGCTCTATTTCTACCCCTCTGTAGACAACGATCCAGGCCCTAAAATCACCCGCTACAGAATATGTAATTTCTTTCCAAAACGTGGAATTTACAGCCAAACAGAACTTAGTAAAACCCTTACTGGTGCTACCTTTCAACAATTGGCACAACCTATGCAAGTTATAGTTTCAATCAAATAACCCAACAACTTAAACCTACAATTATGAAATCAAGCATCAAAATCATCGCATTATTTGTTTCCCTCCTTTTTGTTTACACAGCACAGGCCGCACCCGGCAAAACTTTTCATTATAAAGTTGAAATTGGCGCTGCAAATAATTTAGTATTTTTTACAAAATCAACTAAAGATATTCCTGTTAAAACAGGCTGGGTAAAAAAAGAGGTGGCCATCATCTGGCAGACAGTAACAGAAATCAACACCAGTTATTTTGAAGTACAACGCAGCTTCAATGATAAGGATTATGAAACCATCAAAACCATCTCTGCCTGCGGTAAATCTAAAAACGTTTGTTCCTACACATTTATAGATACCGAAAACGAAAACAGAAGAGGCCAGTCTTACTATCGCTTAAAGGCTGTATTTGCAAACGGTGAATCAATTGTTACCGAAGGCGCCAAAGCAAAGAAAACAGGCGTGTTTGATATGAACCAAAGCTATGCAACAGCAACCGGCATGGTTGATACAAAATAATTTAACCAGTGTGTTTTTTCCTCCGTGTTGGTCCTTTCAACTTTCAGGTAAACACTACATTCACAAACAACCAGTACTGAATTATCCAGGCGCTATAAAACGTTCATAGGTAGTCAGCAGCAAATGATTGTTCTAAAACAATTAACCCCGGGTTTCACCTGGGGTTAATTGTTTTACAGATTGTTAAGATTTGCAATTGCTAAACTTTTATCAATTGTAACCGAATGTGGTACCAGCTCAACTTGCAATTGGATGACGTTCCTGATTGTGTTGCACAAAAAAACGTGACTTCCCTGAAAAAGGGCTGTATCAAAAATTACTGACGATTTCTTTTGATTCAGCAGCGATTCCATTCAGAACGTTTACCGAATAGCACCCTTGCGCCATTCCCCGCTCGCTGGGTATCTCCCTTTTTTAGCATTATAGCAGTAACAAATTAGTGTTAATTTTAGAACCTGTATTATAGTTTATGGACTCAGGTGTAACAAATATAGATGCATAAAATATAAGGGGGAGATCCGCCCTTTTTAGAACGATCGTCTCAACAGAAAGCCCTTTCAACTATTCAGAAACAGGTGGCACAACCAAGCTATTTCTTGAAGAAATTGAAAGTGGAAGCAGGAATCAAGTTGTACGAATTCTTTAAATACCACAGCAGTTAATTGACACATCATCCAATAATATCAATGAAAATATTGCTTAACGAATCCGCCAACAAACGGCTAAAAAAGTATTTAGAGAATTAGAATTGAGCAGAATTAAAAATGGAGAGTGGATGAAATATTATGTTGAGAAAAGTTGTCCATTTTACGGGCTATTGATAAAAAAGTAGCAGACCAACCACCAACAGAATCCTGATAAATATCCTGGTGTTATGTGTACCTTATTCTGACTTGTTGCAAATAAGGTTGCCAACCTTGCTTACGAGTATTGTAATAGTATTAGTGCTAAGGTTGGCACCCTTTTATCCGTCAATTAATGCTTTACATAACACCAGTATAATAGTTGTTCCTACTTGCTAATTTTCCAACTAATCAACTATTTCCTGAAACCTGCAATCCTTTTCATTCTATGCACACAGGGGCTTTGGCTAAGAAACAATATACCATTCACCTCCACCAACACTTCGGCTGTATATAAATGAACGCTGCTATTGAAAACGAAATAATGACTGGATCGAAGGCGCTGCATTTCACAATTACCCATCAGGGATCGCCGACAGTTTTTCCTCCCACACTTTTGATATAAGCCATCGCTTTTTCATGTACGCATACTCCAAATTGAGTATTTGCCTGCCAGCAACACTGGCTTATTTTTACGGGTAATCGCTTCACCAATCAAAATAAAACCAGGCATTTATTAAAGATGAAAAAGTATTTTCCTTTATACCTGCTAATCATTTGCTACATTTTTAATGCAGTGATGCCAATACATGCTCAAAACATAACGGTAGTGCCAAACCCTACTCCCCAGCCGGGTATTTTTGCATGGAATGGCAGCGGTGCATATTCCGGTTATTCGGGCTCACCGATTATTTTCAATAACACTTTGGTAGCAGAATACAATGCCTCAGGTTATTCAAGCCCCACTTTTCCTTTGATTCAAAACCTGGCAGTGTACAACGGCAGCAGCATGCAAGTGATTCCCAATCCTGATGCCGGGCAGGGCGTCTATTTTAAAACCGGCAAAATTGTCTTCAGCAACAAACTTTTCTTTATCTACCTTGATATTAATCGTGTGCAAAGGTTGGCCTCATTTGATGGCACGTCCGTTACCCTGTATCCAAATCCGGACGCATCCGCTTCAGGTGTTATCGGTTCCTTTAGAATTTTGAATAATAATTTATACCTGGCTTACCAGAATGCATCGGTGGTAACACAGTTGGCTAGATTTAACGGCAGTGGCATCACACCAATTGCAAATCCTGATGCCAGCGCCAATGGATACTTCAATAATTTTAGTGTTGTTTTTAATAACAAAATTGTTACAAGGTATGTGACGGCAGCAGGCCCCAGAAAACTAGCTACCTATGATGGCACACAATGGACAATATTGCCTAACCCAGACAACACACCTAACCGTGGTGTGCAGCCGATTTTTCCCGTTTTGTACAAAAACAAATTGTATTTTTCTTATCTCAGCGTAGCCAGTCAGTACCAATACCTGGAGTATGACGGTGTGAATAATCCAATACTGATAGCCAATCCACAGAATTCATCCACTAACACGGGCGGCGTTTGGGGATTGCCTGCCGTTTTCAATGACACCCTTTTCTTTCAGTATAAAGACATCAGCAATGTGTATCGCCTTGCAAAATTTGGCGGCTCTTCCATCAGCCTTGTGCCCAACCCCGATGCAAGTCCCAATGGATACTGGAATACCCCCATTTTGAACAACAACAAATTGCACTTCCTTTATCTTCCTGCCGATAATAAGGGCAGGATGGCGGAGTATCAAACGGCCTCCGGCAGTATTGTGCTTTATCCCAATCCCGATGCAGGCACAGGCTTTTGGGACAAGCCAATTGTGTATGACAGTAAAATTTATTTTCAGTACATGAACCCGCAAAGTATTCTACAGTTGGCTTCCTTCGATGGCGCCAGCATTCAATTAATTTCCAGCCCGGCAGGTATTCTTAATGCAGGTGTTCCCAACGATGGTTATGCAGGAGACCCCATTGTGTGGAACAATAAATTGTACATGCTGTTTGCAAGTTTGCCTTACCGCTATGCAGGCAACCTTGCCTATTTTGCCAGCAGCAGCGGAATATGTCCGGGATCGAATACCAGTTTTTTAAGTGATGTTACCGGAGCTGCTTATCAATGGCAGGTAGATAATGGCAGCGGTACTTTCACCAATCTGAGTAATACTGTACCTTATAGCACCGTTACCACCAACACGCTCAACCTTACAGCACCAGCAACAACCTTATATGGCTACAAATACAGGTGTTTGGTAAATGGAAATTTGTTCAGTCAAACATTCACTTTAAAGTTTGCAAGCAACTGGACGGGTGCTGTAAGCAGTGCATGGGAAACAACCGGCAACTGGAGTTGCAATGCGATTCCAGATGGCAATACCGATGTATATATCAATGTTGGCCAGCCGAGGTATCCATTGATAAATTCAACACGTTCGGTAAGACGTGTACGGTTACAAAACGGAACATCTTTGGAAATAGCTGCAAATCAAAACCTGATCATAACAGGGAAATAACCGCAAGACTAATAACGGTTAAAAACCATATCACTATTCCGGCCGGTAATTGAGTAACCGTTTGTTGCTGAAATGGATGAAGCTACTGCGAAATCAAAAGACGATCCTGGCTTTGGAACAGCCTGGTTTATGGGATGGCTTTAAACCATCCACCAGAATGTACCTTCAATTCATTTACATCGTATTTTTCACAAAGAGTTTCACAGAAAATAGCATTGTTTTTACGGGAAATAATAATGGTTGGTTTTAGTTTTGAAAAAAGGCGCCTTAAAAAAAGAAATTGAATTACTAGAAAAAAAATTAAGCATAAAACTGGTGTGGAAGTAATGAAGTATTGTGCCTTAATCAAATTGAAAGAAGATGCATTGACCATTCAAAAGAAGTTGAACAATGAATGGCAATAGTTTATTATTCAATACAAACGCTGTGCTGTATGTTTTAGGCGGCGATGAAACATTGGCTTCGTTCTTAAACGAAAAGAAACTCGTTCTCTCAATAATTTCCGAACTGGAACTGCTATCCTAAAAAAGTTAACCCTGCAAGAAAACAAGGCAATACTATCTTTCCTGAGTGAACTTAAAATTGAACATATTTCAGAAGATATAAAACAGCATACAATCCAAATTCGTAAATCATCGAATCTTAAACTGCCAGATTGTATTATTGCTGCAACTTCCATGGCTATGAATATTCCATTGGTCACTTGAGATAAACAGCCAGGCGCCGTTATAGGACTTCACATTATACTCTACAAGTAATAAATGCTGGCTGATAAAAACAAAAAACTTCGTCCGGTCTGCTAAGTCATACTTGCATTAATCAGAAAAAAAAAGAACCCACTCTAAACGGATTGGTATTTTTTGAGCGCTCACTCCGCTGTTGCTAAAGCCAATCAATAAACTTTGTTACTGCTACAATCATGAAATGGAGTATCTGGCACATAAACAAAAATGCTTCCAGACCATTATTACTTTAACTGGCTTTTTTATACGGAGATTAGTAACGTATGGGCACAGGGCTGAGCCCGGCGCAAATTTAACTTTAACGGCCATTTTGATAGTTGTTACCTCCGTTTTTATTACCATGAGTGTATTTTTGTAGTTCATCATTCATCTCATTTATAGACATTTTCCTATGCTTATGTAGTAAATTATCTATGCTGCTGTAGTACTATTTTTAACCTATAAAACAGGCTGTACAGAATGTGTAAATTCTTTCCGGCAGGTGGAAATATTGCTTTAGTTAAAACTGCTGTAATCCTTTCTGGTAAAGGATTTTACTGTTTGGCACAAAGGATGCAACCTATGTTTCAAACGTAACAATCTAAAACCTCAAATTATGAAATCAAATAGCTACATCATCGCAACAA
>Ga0209181_10013362_pt1 | contig 10289 bp, 13 predicted proteins | sample MAT05_FD_187208 | JGI IMG/M metagenome (GOLD analysis project Ga0209181, IMG submission 187208) | Freshwater microbial communities from Lake Fryxell liftoff mats and glacier meltwater in Antarctica - MAT-05 (SPAdes) (version 2) | ecosystem: Environmental > Aquatic > Freshwater > Ice > Liftoff...
AAAGTTCTGCTCACCCATTTGGTGCCCCTTCGATCTCGCGCTAAACCCGCGTCAAGTCTAGGTTTTCGGCACTTTCCCCTGGGGCAACTGAGGAATCTAGGATTAATGCTGTGTAACTACTCAGGCCAATTTAGGCCACCGCGCCGAATTCAGCCGAAGCAGGGCTGAGGCGTTGACCCTTTAAATGCCGCCACGAGGGACTCAAAAATATTGGCCCCTTGCTTGTGCATCGTTGCGCAATAGGATCGGATGACGCAGTAATTCTGCGCACCTTGCGGTGTGCGAAAGCAGCCCGATACTTTTTGCTTCACCTTTGGCATACGCACCGTCTGTTCGGCCAGATTGTTGGTGAATGGCACATCCGGCTGAGTCATGAAGCGCCAGACATCGTCGCTGTAATCGTGCAGTCGGCCAATCAGATTGGTGGCCTTGCTTTGTTTAGGTCTGCCGCGTTTTCCGCTGGAGGGTGCGATTGGGTTTTCTGCCTGTGCAGTGCCGCACCCCGCAACACCAGTGCGTCGCGTGACCAGTGCCGGCGCAGCCGCTGCATGTTCAGCGCCGCGACGATGGCGCCTGATCCCATGGACGCCAGCAGTAGCGTGAAGGTGCGCGCATCGCCGCCGGGCAGGCCGCGCGCCACCAGCGGCAGCAGCGCGATCAGCGCGGTCGAGTGGAAGAAAAACAGGCTGATACGCACCAGAACGCCTTGCAGGTGCGCCGATTGCGCCACGAACTGCATGCCGACCCGCATCGCGCTGATCAGTTTTTCCCGGCCCAGCGGCTGTGGCGTCGGCGTACGTTTCCAGCGTGAGATGACGACCGCCGCTATCAGTGCTAGCGCCGCATTGAGCATGAACACATAAGCGCTGCCCAGACTGGCGATCAACGCGCCGGCCAGCAGCGGCCCGATGATGCGCGACGCATTCATCGAGACGCCATTGAGTGCCAGTGCCGCCGGCAGCTGGTGGCGCGGCACCAGCTCGGGCACGATGGCCGAGAACACCGGCCAGCGCAGCGCCAAGCCGATGCCGTTGGCAAAGGTCATGGCCAGCAGCATCAGTGGCGACATCCAGCCAGCCAGCACGGTGGCGCACAACACCAGTGCCACCACGGCAACCCACAGCTGGGCGAACAGGAAGAAATTCTTGCGATCCAGGATATCGGCCAGCGCGCCGCTGGGCAGACCGAGCAGGAAGACCGGCAGCGTGGAGGCGGTCTGCACCAGCGCCACCAGCACCGGCGACGTGGTCAACGAGGTCATGAGCCAGGCCGCCGCCACGTCGTTCATCCACATCGAGATGTTGGCGGCCAGCCAGGTGAACCACAACATGCGAAACACCGGCAGGCGCAGGGGAGCCAGCGTGGAGGCGGCTGTTTCGGTTGAGACCGGTTTGGAGGTGGGTGGGGAAGGAGGCATGGGGATACGGGGCCAGGCGCAAGGCAGCGGGGGTCCGATGGCGCGCCGATAGCCCACCCTATTGTCGCGTCCCCGCGCGCTGGCGGCATGGGTCAGTTCGGCTGTGACAAGGCAGACGGCACCTCGCAGACGCAGAAAGCGTGACCATCGTTAACCTACACGCGGAAACACCCCGCCTCGGCTCGCCCCCAGAACGATGATGAGGGGTGGGAGTCAGTTGGAGTACGAGTCACGGACGATTGCCGCGCGCGCCTGCCGCTTGCTTCATACCGTTCCGGCCCAGACACCTCCCGTTGGATGCAGCGTGGTGCCTGTGCAGTACGACGACTGGCGACTGAGGAAGAACAGGCAGGTTGACACGACCTCATCGGGAGTGCCAGCGCGGCCGGCAGGGATGACTTGCGCGCGTTCGGACTCGACCTGCGCTACCGGTATGCCGCGTTCGCTCGCCAATCTGACATTGAGGCCATCAGTGAGTGGCGTGTCGATGAGGCCGGGCGCAACCACGTTGACGCGGATGCCGCGCGGCTGCAATGCCAGGGCCATGGAGGCGCCCAGATTGCGCAGCGCGGCCTTGCTGGCTGCATAGAACGGGGTCTTGGGCGAGGCGCGCATGGCGGCGATGGAGCCCATCAGCACAACCGACGCCTCCGGGCCAAAAGCCGGCAGCAAGCCGCGTATGAGAAAGAAAGGCGCTTGCAGGTTGACACAGAACAATTGCTCGACCTGCGATTCATCGATCAAATTCCAATCGACAGGGTCCAGGACGCCTGCGACGTGAACCAAGCCGCCCAGTGCTGGTACGCCCCCCTGCCCCAGTACGGCTTGCACCACCGCATCGCGCCCTTCACGTGTTGCAAGGTCGGCGGCAATCCATTGGCTCCTGGCAACGGCCGATTGCCCGCGGGCATCTGAACTTGCAAGCCCGTCGAAAAAATCCCGGGGCGCCTCGCTCCTGTCTGTCGCTATCACAGCCACACCGGCCTTGAGCAATCGCCGCGCCAACGCGGACCCAATGCCACCTGCCGCGCCGGTGACCAGCACCCGTGCTGGCAAGTCCAAAGCCTCGCTTGGTGTGAGGTGTTCAACGGACTGTTGCATGCCCGTTCCCTGATCGACGGCTCGTCGGTACGACCGTCGCCTTGTGACGAAACCTGCGCTCAACTATCCGCTGCATCGTCATTCCTCCTTCGATGCCGCTGCGGCGGCGTTCTGAATTTCGCGCACGGTCACGGCCATTTCCTGGCCGGCACGGTGAATATGGGCGCGCGTCGCGGCGCGCGCGCCTTCGGCATCGCCCGCCGCAAGCGCCGCGATGATCTGCGCATGCTCGTCGATGGTGTGCTGGGCACGCCCGGGGATGAGGCGATAGCCCAGGCGGTAGCGCTGCGAAGCGGTCCATACGTCGTGCAGCATGCGGCCCAACTGAACGTTGCCGCTGGCGCGCAAGATGCGCTGGTGAAAGGCCCAGTTGGCCGTGCCCATGGCAGTAAAGTCTGCGCTGGCCAAAGCCGCCGCAAAGTCTTGATTGATCACGGTGAGGTCGCGTGCAAGGCTGGCGTCGCCGCACGCGCAGGCGCTGTAGGCGGCCAGGCCCTCCAGTTCTGTGCGGATCGCGAACAGCTCGCGCACATCCTTGAGAGACAGCTCGACTACCCGCATGCCCTTGTGTGGCTCGCTCTCCAGCAGCCCCTCGCGCTGCAGACGCACCAGCGCCTCGCGCACCGGCATGTGCGACATGCCGCAGGCAGCAGACAGCTCCGCCAGTGTCATGCGTTGTCCCGGCGCGAAGGTGCCGTTGACGACCTGTTCGCGCAGGTAGTCGTAGGCCATATCCGCCTTCTTGCGGTGAACGATGGGCGCAATGGCACTGGCAGCTTCCTGGGCGGTTGTCATGGCGCTGATTTTGCCGTCAGGCTGGCATGCCAGCGTGCGCGGGGAACCGGCGCGGCGCTCATGTCATGGATCGGGATGATGGCATCGCAGCGCTGGCCGAGCAAGCGCACCATGCCATGCCAGCCGGCCGCGCGCTCGGCCGCACCCAGGGCCGTGCCCTGCAACAGGTTTCGCGCGGTGAACACCGGGTCGGCAATCGCCACCACGCCGTCGTCCGTCTCTATGAACAACGCGGCTGATGCGGGGTGATGGACGCCCACTTCCACGAAGGTCAGGCCGGGCAGGATTTCCTTGTTTCCAACTACCCGCTGCGCGCTGCGCAGTCGCTCGCGCACGGCCGGCGCGGGTGCATGGGCAAGGGCAGGCTCCTCTGGCAGGTCCACGTCGGCGCAGCCGCGTTCCGATACCCACAATGGGCATTGGTGCCAGGCACCAAGGTGGCCGGTGGTGTAGGGGCCGAAGCTCGTCAATACCAGCAGATCTGGCTCGACGCCGCGCCGGCGTAGTTCCTGCGGCAGTGGCGTGCTCACGTCGACAAATCCCGATGCCGCACCCTTGCGCTCGCGGATGTTGCTGTTGAGCTCGCTGTAGTCGGAGGGCAAGCCTGTGTCCACCAGGCACACCTGGCCGCCACCGCGCAGCACGAAGGCGTAGATGATGATATCGATCATCTCGCCAAAACCGCGCTGAAAGAGCACTTCCGGCCCGGGCACCTGGACCTGGTGCAGCGCAATGGCCTCTATGGTCCAGGCCATCAGAGCGTCGCGGGCATCCGCGACTTCCAGTCGGCAAGCCCAGCTTCCAGGCTGAAGCGCGGCTGCCATCCGAAATCCTGCTTTGCGCGCGTAATGACACACGCGCCGCGCAGATGCCGCGCCGGGTCGATGCCCGCGCCCTGCGTGATCTGCGCTCCAGGCACCAGGTGCCGCACGGCTTGCGCGAGTTCACCGCGGGTGCGGATCGCGCCGCCGGTGATGTTGTAGACGGTGTGGTCGAGCCTGGGCGCCAGGGCGGCCGCAACCAACGCCTCGGCCAGGTCCACCACATACGTGAAGTCGCAGGGGTGATCACGCCCGGCCGGCTCGGCAACTGCCTCGCCCTTCAATATGCGCGGCAGGAAGTACTCGCCGATCTGCGTCCCGCGCCCGAAAACAAAGCCGGTACGAAACGACGCCGCGTCGCTGCCATAGGTGCTCTGATGCGTCGTGCAGTGAATCTCGGACATGAGCTTGGTGCCGTCATATACCGTAAGCGGGTCCACGCGCGATTGTTCATCGAGCGGCTCCAGCTCAGCACGGTGTCCGTAGAGCGTCGCGGTGCTCATGCTCAGCAGCCGCGCGCCGTTCTCATGGGCCGCTTCGAGCAGGTTGGCCGTGCCGGTGACATTCACGGCCAGGGTCGCAAGCGCGTCCACGCGCGCGCGCGCCGGGCCGACCACCGCTGCACAGTGGATGATGGCCTCCATGCCCCGTGCATGCTCGCGGCAGGCGGCGATGTCGCGTACATCAAAGCTCACCTGTTCGTCGCCTGGCGCCCACGGCGGCGTGACGGGCCAGGCGAAGTCGGCCAACCGCACCCGGCAGCCGCGCGCACGGGCGGCTTCAGCGACGTGCTGGCCCACCATGCCGCTGCCGCCGGTGATCAGCAATGCTTTCATATTCCAAGCTCTGTCGTAGTGATGGTGGTGTTGCCGACCGGCTGCACCAGGTTCAAAAAGTCCAGCACCTCCGAGCCCGTGTTGCGCAGCGCATGCGGTACGAGCGGCGGTGTCACGACGACGTCGCCCTCCACCACCGCAATCCGTTCATCGCCCAGGCTGACTTCACCCTGGCCCCGCACCACCAACCAGTACTCGGCCTTGCCGGTGTGCACATGCCGCGACACGGTGTCACCCACCGCCACGCGGTAACGCGAGATCGTCATTGGCGGCTGCGGCGCGTTGACCCAGCGTATCGGCTGGCGCTGCGCGCCGCCATGCAGTAGCTTGCGGGCAGCCTGTTGCTCGGGGCTTGCGGGTACGGGGGGTGTCATGGCGTTGCCTTTCCATAAACCAGATCGGGCAGCCACAGCACCAGTTCCGGAATGAAGGTGATCAGCGCCAGCACCACCAGAAAACCGATGAGGAACGGCAGGCATTCCTTGGCTACCGCCGCGATGGGCGCGCCCGAGATATTGCTCACAATGAACAGCGCCATACCCACCGGCGGCGTGACCAGGCCGATCATCATGTTGACGATCATCACCATGCCGAAGTGCACGGGGTCCACGCCCACCGCCACGACGGCCGGCACGATGACTGGCGTCACCAGGATCAGTATGCCCGCTGTATCAAGAATCATCCCCAGCAGCAGCAGCACGAAGTTCAGGAAAAGCAGTAGTACCCAGGGCGACAGGTTCATGGACACGACAGCCTGGGTGATCTCCTGCGGAATGCGCTCGCGCGCGAGAATCCAGGCGAATACGTTAGCGCTGGCAACGATCAGCATGATGCCGCCGGTGGACAGCGCCGTGTTGCGAAAGGCCCCGACCAACTCCTTGCGCGACGTGCCGCGGTGATAGAAGCCCGCGAGGATCAACGCGTAGAGCGCGCCCACGGCGGCCACCTCGGTCGCGGTAAAGATGCCCGAACGCATGCCCGCGATCATGAAAAACGGCACCACCAGCGCCGGCAGCGCCACCCAGGTGGCGCGCAGCCGCTGCTTGCCCGTGGCGCGCGGGAACTCCGGCAGCACCATCGATTTGCCGCGCCAATGCACGATGACCATCTGCACCGCCACCATCATCAGGCCTGGCACCACGCCAGCCAGGAACAGCCGGCCCACCGACACATCGGCGATGAAGGCGAACAGCACCGCCACGGTGCTGGGCGGAATCACCGGCCCCACCGTAGCGGATATGGCAGTCATCGCGGCCGAGAACGCGGGCGTATAGCCCTTTTGCGTCATGGCCTTGATCTCCACGGTGCCCAGGCCTGCCGCATCAGCCAGCGCCGAGCCCGACATGCCAGAGAACACCAGTGAACCCAGCACGTTCACCTGCGCCAGCCCCGCGCGCCAGTGGCCGACCATGGCCACTGCAAAGTCGAAGATGCGCTGCGTTACGCCGCTGGCGTTCATCAGGTTGCCCATCAACAGGAACATGGGCACCGCGATCAGCGTGAAGCTGTCGATGCCAAAGGCCATGCGCTGGCCAAGAATGGCCAGCGGCACATCCGCCAACCACACGCCGGTGATACCGACCAGGATCAGAGAAGTGGCTACGGGCACGCCCGCAAACAGCAGAGCCAGCAGCCCCACAACATACAAGACACTCACGGAATGCCCTTCATCCAGCGCCCCGGTCTTGAGATGCCTGCGCGTGGGCCGCCTGGAGCAGCAAGGCGCGCAGCAGTCTCACCATGACATGCAGCGCGATCAGCAGGCAGCCGATCACCACCGGCCAGGCAAGCAATGCGGTTGGCCATTCAGTGGCCACCAGCGGCATACCTTGCACCGAGAGCGACAGCTTCCAGCCCTGCCAGGCCACGAGGCAGAACACCAGGATCATCACCACGTCGCGCGCCATGCGCATGCGCCGCCTCCAATGCGCCGGCAGCATGTCGACGAAGGTGTCCACCGCGATATCGCCACCGCGCCGAATCAGCGCAGCCGCGGCGATGAAGGTCAACCACACCAGGATGAGGCGCGTCACCTCTTCGGGCCAAATGAAAGGTTGGCCAAAGACATAGCGCGCCGCGATCTGCAGATTCACCACCACTGCCATCGCCGCCAGGAGGGCCATGGCCAGCCACTCTTCGAGCCAGCCGACGCCGCGCTGCGCGCGCTCGAGCCACAAAAGCTTCATGCGACGCTATCGCCTTGCCGTAAGCGAAGCCGGGGCGCCCTCCGATTTCATGACTGGTCGCGGATACGCGCGTACAAGGCCACATCGCCGCCCCAACTGGCAGCCAGGTCAGGAATTGCCCGGGCACCGGCTGCGCGCCAGGCCGGCAGGTCGGTCGGCGTCACCAGCACCATGCCTTTGGCAGTCAGGTCTCTCTTGGTGGCCTCTTCGCCATCGGTGAAGGTGGTGGTCACAAAGTTGGAGCCTTCGCGAATGGCGGCCTTGACCGCCGCCTGGCCGGCCGCGCCCATTTGCTGCGCGGCGGCATCGCTCATCAGGATCGGCCCTGGCGCGGCAAACGACCAGGACACCAGGTTGATGTACTTGGCCACCTCAAAGAGCTTTTGCGAGGCAATCACGTCCAGCGGCACGTCGGCACCATCGACCGTGCCCGATTGCAGCGCGGTGTACATCTCGGCAAAGGCAATCGGCGTGGGCACCGCGCCCAGCGCGCGAAACACCTGCGGGTACGGCGGCAGGTCGGCCACGCGCACCTTCTGGTTGGCCATGGCGGCCAGCGAGTCATAGGGCTTGGTGCGCGAGATGACATGGCGAGTGCCGCGGTGAAACCAACCGGCGATATGTACCTTGGAGCCCGCCACCATGCGCCGGCCCCAGTCGTCCCCCACCGTGCCGTACACGACGCCCTGCCAGTGCGCGTTATCGCGAAACAGGTAAGGCGCCTCCAGGATGGCCAGCTCTTTCAGGTGCACACTGGCGCCACCAGGCGAAGCCAGCAGCATGTCCACGCCGCCTGTTCGGATCGCAATGTTCATATCGCGCTCGGTGCCGAGCTGCGAAGAGGGAAAAACCTGCATTTTCAGGCGGCCATTGGTCGCATCAGCCAGCTTCTTGCCCGCCATTTCCAGGGCCTGGTGAAAGGGGTGTGAAGGCGCCAGCACATGGCCCAGGCGCAGGGTCTGTGACTGCGCGCGCGCCATGCCCACAGCGAACAGACCAGAACCAGCAACGGCAGCAGCACCGCCGGCGTGAAGCAACTGGCGGCGAGAAAAATGGTGGGTCATGTTATGTCTCCAAAGGGTGTTTGATGCTCGGCTTGTGAATGGGACGACGATGCTTCCCACCGCCTGGCCCGGACTCTAACGCATAATTTGATATTTGATCAAATAATGTTCACGGATTTTTGTCGGGAGTTAGTCGAAGACCCGTCTGGAGGCAGTCATCGATGTTTGTAGTCTTGCTGACCTACACGAAGCCGTGGGACGAAGTGATGCGCTGGGCGCCCGAGCACCGCGCTTATGCCGCCACGCGGTATGCCGACGGCAGCTATCTGATGTCTGGCCGCAAGCTCGACAAGAGTGGCGGCTTGATTCTGGCACTTGCCGAAAGCCGCGCCAGGCTGGATGAAATCCTGGCCGCAGACCCATTTTGGCGCGAGGCCGTCGCCGAATACGACGTCGTGGAGTTTTTGCCGCAGATGGCGGCCGAGCGATTTGCGGACTTCATCGTCGTTGTTTGATGACCGGCGCCATCAAGCCATTGGACGCCAGCAGGTCAGCCAGTCGCGCCTCTCGCAGCTTGGAGGCGCCGATTCGGCCCTTCCAGACCTGCGCTTTGGCCAAATGCGCGGCGAACGCCTGCCGCGCATTAGGTAACTGTCACGCCTTCGTTTGACGCATTGATGCCGAGCGCCGCTTGGGAACGACCACATTGCAGTGAACCGACAAACGGCAGTGACCGTTTGACTTCCACTGGCATCGCTCATGGCCGTTGCAACGGGCCTGGAAGACCGGCTACCAGCCCCAGAGCAGCCGCTTGGACATCCAGCCCGATATGCCAGCACTGCTTTCGACCTTGACCCAGCCGGATCGGGCGCCGCGGGTGCGCATCAGGTCGTAACGCTCGGCCTTGCCGATGATGCGGTGACCGGTGCCCGGCCCGCTACGAATATTCGCCACCTTCGCCTTGACGATATGGTGCGGTGTTCGGTCCGTCAGCGCACCGGCGACCCAGCCTCGGTCGTTCTCGAAATCCTTCACCTGCAGCCAGCTGCCTTTGCGCTGCAGCACCTGCAGTGGATATCCCCGTTCGAGTTCCCACAAAATGTCGGTGTTCGCACCCGGCCCCGAACGCATGTTCACGACGGATCCCTTGATGCTGACCATCTCGGCCAGCGCGGGTGCTGTGGCAAACGCCAGGCAGAGGCTGGTTACGCAGAAAAAACGGGTCGCGGCGCGGATGACATCCATGGGGTGAGAATCTCCTTTTCCGTGCAACTGTAGTGGCAGTGATCCGTCCAACCCACCGCTGAGGCGGTTATTGATGCGCTGGTGTTACCTGTCGCAATACTTTTTGCAGCATCTCACTCGCATGTATCCAAAAAATGCCATATTGGTGGCATTCACCGCGCGCTTGCAACACCCGGCGAATTGATTGCGCCGCCGGTCAGGCCGTGACGCTGGGCGCGTTATCGCGCACGTAAGCCGCTATATCCTTGTGCGTGGCGAACCAGACGCTGCCGCGCGCTTGCATGTGGCGGATCAATTCTTCCAGTATGAACAGGCGCGAGCGGTAACCGATCACATGCGGGTGCATGGTCAACAGAAACAGACCGCCTTCGTCCCAGGCTCCATCGAACTCGCGCCGGAAAATGTCGAGTACCGTCGTGGGCGCGGTGTAGGGCCGCAGCGCCTGGAATCGGTTCATGTTGAAGTAGACCGCGTCGTCGCGGATCCACTCCACTGGCAACTCGACGATGCCGGTGGCCTTACCATGTTGTTCGAGTTCGTAGGGGTCGTTGTCGGCCATCAGCGAGGAGTCGTACAACAGGCCCATTTCGCGCTGTATCGTCAGCGTCGCCGGAGAAAAGTCCCACGAGGGCGTGCGCATGCCGACCGGTCGGATGCCGGTGATCTGGGTCAGCGCGTCGCTTGAACGCAGGTGCAGATCGCGTTCCACCGCCTCCGGTAGCACCGAGTTGAGCTCATGGATCCAGCCATGCAGCCCGATCTCGTGCCCCTCGGCCACCACGCGGCGTTGCTCGTCCGGATACAGCAGTGCCGCCACGGCCGGCACAAAGAACGTGGCCGCTACGCCGGTCTTCTTCAGCAGTTCCAGGATCCGCGGAACACCG
>Ga0209181_10013365_pt1 | contig 10288 bp, 15 predicted proteins | sample MAT05_FD_187208 | JGI IMG/M metagenome (GOLD analysis project Ga0209181, IMG submission 187208) | Freshwater microbial communities from Lake Fryxell liftoff mats and glacier meltwater in Antarctica - MAT-05 (SPAdes) (version 2) | ecosystem: Environmental > Aquatic > Freshwater > Ice > Liftoff...
AAAAGATGGTGGAAGAGATCAAGGCGAAGCTGCGGACGAAGAGCTAGGTGAATGAAGGTTTGGGCGTGCCGGCTCGAAGACTCGCCGTCGCGCAAGGAGTTTAGCCCGGGCTTGACCCGGGCCTACAAGTCCGCACTCGTCGTTCCTCCTCGCTTGCGGGCTTTTCGCTTCTATCGCTCACGCGCTGGCGCATGGACGGAGATCGCGGCTGCTAGCGTAGAATCCCGAAGCGTAAAACCTGCGCAGGTCGCATAGCGGTATGAGGCGAGCATAAGTTGCCGGCTAGGGGAGTTGCCCCCCTGACAAAGTAGGTCAGCGTAATAACACCAAACGATTGGTTACCCATATTGAGGAACGCACAGGAGTGCTGACATTTATGGCATGATCATCAGCAGGCTGCATCTCAAGAACTGGCGGAATTTCAAACACGTTGACGTCGATCTACGCGAACGCGTTTACGTGATCGGTCCGAACGCAGCGGGTAAGTCGAACCTTTGGGATGTCTTGCGGTTCCTGCGCGATATAGCGAAGCCGGATGGCGGGGGGGGTGCAAAAGGCTGTAAAGGAGCGCGGAGGCATCAAGAAATTAAGGTCGTTGAACGCACGTCGTGATCCGCAAATTCTGATCGAAGTAGAATTGTCTGAGCAGGTAGATGTACGTCCGATCTGGCGATACACGTTAATTCTCAAAAGCGAAGGCAGCGGTCAGCAGCGACCCGTTGTGGCCAAGGAGGTGGTTGTAGACCTTCGGAAGAGCAAGACATACGTTGACCGTCCTGATCCCGAAGATCAGATAGATAAGGAACGCTTGACGGAAACGCATTTGGAGCACGTCAACTCCAACAAAGATTTCCGGACTCTCGCGGAGTTTTTCTGTTCATCAACCTACTTGCACCTTGTGCCTCAATTGTTGAAGCACGGTGAAAAGTTAGGTGGGTCTCTTCTAGATGGCGACCCCTTCGTGCAAGCTTTTCTGCAGCGAATTGCGAAAGCAACACCAAGGGTCCAGTCGTCTCGATTGAAGAAGATCGAGCGCGCGCTGACGGTTTGTGTTCCGAACATGCGCAAACTTGCGTTTGAGCGGGACCCAACTACTGGCTCGCCTCACCTCATTGCGCTCTATGAACATTGGCGCCCTGATGCAGGTTGGCAGCGGGAAAGTGAGTTCAGCGACGGGACATTACGTCTGCTTGGTATCATGTGGAGTCTGCTCGATGGTAACGGTTTGCTCTTGCTCGAAGAGCTTGAACTCTCCCTGAACGAGAGCATTGTGGAGCGCATCCACAAGCTGATCGTGCAGATGCAGCGCGATGCGAAGTACAGCAGACAGGTGTTCATTACAACTCACAGCGATGCACTCCTCCGGGACAGATCAATGGACGTGCGCGAAGTGGTCCGATTGGAACCGACGGAGGACGGAACTGTGGTGCATGAGGCGAGCGAAACGGATATCAAAGCGATCAAGGCCGGGTATACGATCGCGGAAGCGCTGCTGCCCAAAGTGCGCCCCAAGCACCTTGATCAACTAAGCCTTTTTGAACGATGAAAGCCGGGCGACCTGTTTTCCTGGTGTATGAGGACGAGTTGAGCGGGTCGGTCATGCAACGCTTGATCGCGGAAGTGAGGCCGCAGCTCGTGATCGACAGATCTATCATCACTCACGGGAATGCACGGTTGTTGGCCGGAGTGGCTAAGTATGCAGCGGCCAGCAAGGCTGGTATCCCGCACATCGTCCTTACGGATCTGGATCGTGGTGCATGGGCCCCGAAACTGCTCGAAGAATGGAGCGTTCCCAAGCTTGAAGGGCGGATGTTGTTCCGTATTGCAGTGCGTGAAGTGGAATCCAGGGTACTAGCCGACCGAGAAGGTGTCTCTCATTTGCTAGGTGTAACACTCGCAAAGGTCCCTCAGCATCCGGATGAGTGCGATGATGCCAAGGAGGAGTTGTTGGACCTTGTGCGCCGCAGCCGTAGCGGGAAGTTGAAGAAGGACATGCTACCGGCGATCGGATCCTCTGCCGGTGTGGGCCCGTTGTACAACGATGTTCTTGGCACCTTCACGCGCACCACTTGGAGCGTTGATCGCGCAGCCAAGCGTTCACCCAGTTTGCGGAAAGCGATCTTGAGATTGGGTTCATTCTGATCGTCCGCTGCGCCTCCGGCATTCCGCTCGAGCGATCGCAGCGGTTACCCCGCAGGTCGGCGATCCGCCAAGGAGTAGAAATGAAAAGTGCAGCCCCGGCCGCATTTAGTCATGGGCGCGCCTCAGTTATTCACATTTGATCTACGCCTCCGCCTTCACGCTCTTCTTCGCCGCGATCGTCTTCTCCACCTCCGCAATAGCGCGCTTCGTCTTCAACAACGAGTCCGGCGTTACACTGATCGAATCGATGCCCAGTTCAACCAAGAACTGGGCAAAATCCGGGAAGTCGGAAGGGCCTTGGCCGCAGATGCCCACTTTGGTGCCGGTGCGCTTGGCGGTCTCGATCAGCAACTTCAGCATGGCCTTCACGGCCGGGTTGCGCTCGTCGTATAGGTGGCTGACCAGTGCGCTGTCGCGATCCAGTCCGAGGGTGAGCTGCGTGAGGTCGTTGCTGCCGATAGAGAATCCGTCGATGTACTTGGCGAACTCTTCGGCGAGGATGATGTTGCTGGGGATCTCGGCCATGAGGTAGAGTTCCAGGCCTTCCTTGCCGCGCTTCAGGCCATATTCGTCCATCACGCCTTTCACCTTTTGCAGCTCTTCCACGGTGCGGCAGAAAGGCACCATGACGACCACGTTCTTCAGGCCCATCTTTTCCCGCACACGGCGGATGGCCTTGCATTCCAGCCCGAAGGCTTCTTTGTACACGTCGCTGTAGTAGCGGCTTGCACCGCGCCAGCCGATCATCGGGTTCTCTTCGGTAGGCTCGAAGTGTTCGCCGCCCAGCAGGTTCTTGTACTCGTTGCTCTTGAAGTCGCTGAACCGCACGATCACCTTGTTGGGGTAGAAGGCCGCAGCAATTTTCGCGATGCCATAACTGAGCTTCTTCACGAAAAAGGTCTCCTCGTCCTCGTAGCCATTAATGAGGTAGCTGATCTTGCCGCTGAGGGCCACGTCGCCAAGTTCCTTGTGTTGCAGCAGCGCGAGCGGGTGCGCCTGGATGTAGTTGTTGATGATGAATTCCTCGCGCGCCAATCCGACACCAGAGTTGGGCAATCCGCTGAACTTGAACGCGAGGTCCGGACTCGCCACGTTGAGCATGATCGGCGTCTTCGTCTCGGGCATGTCGGCAAGCATCGTTTCCTCTTTGCCGAACGGGATGATGCCGTGGTAGATGATGCCTACGTCGCCCTCGCAGCAGCTGGCGGTCACTTCCATGCCGGTATCGAGCAGGTCTGTGGCGTTGCCGCAACCCACGATGGCGGGCACACCCATTTCCCGTGCGACGATCGCCGCATGGCACGTACGACCGCCCTTGTTGGTGATGATCGCGCTGGCCTTCTTCATGATCGGCTCCCAATCCGGATCGGTCATGTCGGTGACGAGCACATCGCCTTTTTGGAAATCCTTGCCATCGGTATCGCCACCACGACCATCGAGGCTGTAGAGGATGCGCACTTTGCCGCTCCCGATGCGGTCGCCGATGGCGATGCCGGTGGTGATCACTTTGGCATCGGCGGGCTTGTCGATCTTGTATTCCACCACACGGTCCGTGGCCTTGCGGCTGTGGATGGTCTCTGGCCGTGCCTGTACAATGAAGAGCTGCTTGGTGAGTCCGTCGATGGCCCATTCCACGTCCATGGGGCACCAGTGGCCTTTTTTGTCGCTGTAGTATTTCTCGATGGCCGCCACGCTGCGCGCGATCTCCAACGCCTGATCATCGCTGATACAGAAGCGGTGGCGCTGTGCCCGTTCAATAGGGATGATGCTCGTTGGTTTACCGGGCTCACCACCGTAGACCATCTTGCGGTCCTTGTTGCCGAGCTTCTTTTCGATGATGCTACTGAAGCCCGCGCTGAGCGTGGGTTTGAAGACGAGCCATTCATCCGGGCTCACGGCCCCTTGCACCACCATTTCTCCCAGACCATAGCTGCCATTGATCAATACTACGTCCTTGAAACCGCTCTCGGTATCGAGGCTGAAGGCCACGCCGCTGCTGCCCACATCGGAGCGCACCATCTTCTGGATGCCCACGGAAAGTCCGACTTGGAAGTGGTCGTAGCCCAGGCTTTCGCGATACACGATGGCACGGTCGGTAAAGAGCGATGCGAAGCAGTTACGCACCGCGCTGATCAGGTCTTGGTGGCCACGAATGTTCAGGAAGGTCTCCTGTTGTCCGGCGAACGAAGCATCGGGAAGGTCTTCCGCCGTAGCGCTGGAACGCACGGCCACGTCGGTCGCTTCTTGGCCATACTTCTGGCTCATCTCGTCGTAGCGTTGCAGGATGCCTTTCCAGATCTCCTCCGGGAACTTGCCGTTCTTGATCAGCGTGCGAACCGCCAAACCGGTTCGGCGGATGTTCTCCACATCGTCCACATCCAAGCCCGCCAAGATGTCGCGGATCTTCTGGTCCAGCACATTGTGGGCGATGAAGCCCTCGTAGCTGGCCACGGTGACAACGAATCCGCCTGGAACTTGGACTCCGAGCTTGCCCAGGTTCTGGATCATCTCCCCGAGGCTGGCGTTCTTGCCGCCCACGGTAGGGATGTCGGAGAGTTCAACTTCGTGGAGCCATTTGAGGTAGGGAAGCTTGGTGGTCATGTGTGGATCGGGGTGGTGCGCTTTATGGACGAAGCCTTGAACGAAAGGATAGCACAAAGGTTAACCGGCTTTGTGGTCTTCCTTCTCCGCCTACAGGGAAGCGGCCACCGGTTCGAATGGATGGTGTTTGCAAGCAAATGATGAACGAGGGGCAGTGGGTAGAATTGGAGCTACCCACTGGTCGAGGGGTACAGTATCGGAATTAGCTTGCGCCGATATCCAACGAACACATGACGACCAAGAGATCAATGCTGCGCAAAGGAGCAGCAGGCACAGGTAAGACCGTTGCGAAATCGAGCAACACGCGTGCGAAACGCAAAGCAGTGACCGCCAAGAAGATGGCAGTGGCCGCTACTGTGGTTGCGGCTGCGAAGAAAGCGGCAGCGCCCGCACCAGCGAAAGCCAAGGTCGCGAAGAAGGCGCCGGCGAAGGCGGCGAAGAAGTAGATCATCGCGGGTCTCCCCTTGGTCCACCTTTTTGGATCGAAAGGGACCTCGCTTAGTTGATCGCGAACGGCACGGAGCGGGTAGTACCCGCTCCGTGCGTTGTTGCTAGGTAGATGCCGGGAGCCAACACAGGGAGACCGACAAGGCCGTTGATCACGGACTTGGTCAACACCACCCTGCCCGAGGCGTCGATCACCGACACCCTTTCGGAACCGTCCGTTGCACCGGAGAACCTGAGCGATCGGGCCTGCTGATCGAACCACATCGACCTCACGGGGGCTGTGGTTGCTGATACTTCGGTGTGTATCGCGTTGTTCACGAGCGCAATGATCCGATCGTCCGTGGGCCCTGGCGTGCCGGACCAATCGTGGTTGGATGTGCAGATGAAGACACGCCCATCGGGATGCACCAGAACATCGCGCAGTCGGCCATAGTCGTCGGCCAAGAAGATCTGTTCGCTCACGACCTGGTCGCCGTCAGGGTTCAATTGTAGTTGATGCAATTGGCGACCGCGCAATGTGGCAACGAGCAGTGAATTCTGCCAGCCGGGAATAGCGGGATCATCGTAATAATCCATTCCAGCAGGCGCCACCACCTCGGCCGTGAATTCGTGGATGGGCTCTACAACATCGTTGGCATCACAGTAGGTGATCTCCGTTGGCGTATCACAAAGTCCGCGCACCGTGGGCCAACCGTAGTCCCTGTTGGGGAGTATGATATTCACCTCGTCGTCGTTCGCTTCGCCATGGGCCGAATTGTAGATGTAGCCGTTCGGTGCTTTCACCATGCCCTGCGGATTCCGGTGCCCCCAGTTGTAGGCGTAACTGCCAGCGACCGGGTTGTCCGCTGGAATACCACCTTCCGGATCGAAACGCAGCACCTTGCCGTGCGATGATGCTGGATCCTGTGCGGATGCCGATGCGGACATGGTCTCACCTAGGCACAAGAGGAACATGCCCTGATCATCGACGATCATCCTTGAACCGTTGTGCGATGGGCCGGCCGCTAGCGTGAGGTCCAACAAATGCTCCGATGCACTGGTAAAGGTGCCCAGATCAGCATCATAGTAGAACCGCTTCACGACCGACTCCGTGTTGGAGATCAAGTAGTGCAGGTATACGTACGGCTGATCGGCGAAGTCGGGATGGAAGGCCATGCTGTGCAACCCGGCGGTAAATCCATAGAGATACACATCAGGTAAAGTGTAGATGAGTTCTACGGTGCCATCATCGGGGTCCATTCGCGAAACGGAACCGGCCGCTTGTGTGAACCAGATCCAGCCATCCGGGCCGAGGACCATATCCCATGGCACTTCGAGACCTGTGGCCATTTCCATCACGTTCACCGTGGTGGATCCTACAATGAATGAGGTTTGGGCAACGGCATCCGGTCTTAGCACGCATGATAGCAGAGCGGCGCAAGCCAGAGCGGGTAGCAGGGATGTCTTCATGGTCAGGTCGGGTGTGGAGCAGAGCGAATTTACGTCCATACGACCGAACACTGCATCGTTCTGGGGCGCTCGTTTGGACCGTCCCCCCGGCGTTCGTAGTAAAGGACATACGATTCGAAAAGCAGCATCATTCCCATCAGGATCGGTACCCGCGCCGAGGCAGGACCGCCCGCCCTGATCATGGAGTTGCTCGCGGAGAACAGATTTAGCAAGAACCCGAAATAGGCCCTTTCTTTCACGAGGGGCAAGCGGGGAATGACCAACGCGATAACACCTGGCACTTTTGCGATGCCGATGTAGCTCACGAAATACATCGGATAATGCAGGTGTGTCACGACCACCTCGATCGATCCGGGAGCTGCCGTGGCGGTGAAGGTCCGGGATATGAGCATCATGCCCAGTAAACGCCCGTGGTGATCCAATAGAAGATGTTGGTGGTCTTGGTGTTCGTGTTGCGTTCGTTGATGCGACGACATTCCGGGCTGTTCTTCCGGTGAAGGCTGGACCGATAGCCAGCGTTGATCGGGTCTGTGTTGTAGTTATCGTTCAGCACAGGGTATTATCGCTCTGCTTCAACCTTCAATGCCGCGAGTCCGGAGTCGAAGTCCTTGCCGATCATCTTGTCTAGGTTCATGAAGAGGCTGACGACCTTGCCCATGAACGTGTTAGGGACATCCATGGTCCACTTTACGTTGGTGTCGTTGCATTGTGGGCTGAGATTGAAGTGCGTGATGCAGTCGCTCTGGAATGGCTTGATGAAGCGCAGGTCGACCTTCACGCCGATGATACTCGTGCTCAGGATCTCCATGGTGCCTTCGCCGGCCTTGCCATTCCCGCTCCATGCATACTTGGCGCCTGGGCATTCGATCGTACCACTTAATTCGCGATGCATATTCGGTTCGACTGTGTCCCATGGCTAACCTTTCGTCCAGTTGCGGAAGTTGGCAATAAGCGGCAGGATCCTTTCCGGTGAAGCATTGATCACCGTGCTGCGTTCGTATTGAACGGTGTTCGGCTTCATGGCCGCTGCGACGAGGATAATGCCGATGATTGCCGCGAGGCCGATGAGGATGTACAGGAGCATGGTGTATGTGGTTGTTGGGGGGCGAGATATCGCGCCCGTACTCAGTTGTTCGTGATGGCCCGCAGGGAAAGTCGTTTGTGGTGCAGCCAGTAAGCAACGAGCAGCACGGCGATGAAGAGGATCATGGGTGCCCAGATGGACACGGGGTCGTTGATCGCGATGAAGGAGATCAGGGCCGCCATCAAGTCAATGAATAGCCCGAAGTAAGCCCACTCCTTTACGCGCGAAGGCAGCATGGGAAGCAGGATCGCGATCGCGCCAAGGATCTTGGCCACGGAGATCATCTGGATGAAGTAGAGCGGATAGCCCATCTTGATGTGGAGATAGTCCACGGCCTCTTGGGTAAGCAGAAGACCGCCGATGCTGGAGAGGATCATGAATGCGCTGAAGAGCGCGGTGATGATCCAGTAAGCGATGTTGATCCGTTTCATGGTTGGTTCAGTGGTTGGGGCGCGAGCCCGGGAGTTTCATCCGGGGTCGCGCCCGTACAGTTCGTTCTCGAGCCTGTCCAAGTTCTGTTCGTTCGCCGGTTCGATGAAGGAGCGTATGGGAGCCAGCTCTTCCGCGGAGTTGAAGCGCATGGTTTATTTGATACGTGTGCCGCCAGCCACTTCGGTGAACGTGATGATGGCCTTGTAGAAATGCATCTCCTTCAAGTGGTCGAACTCCAAATAACCGGGCGGTTCGATGCGCTTGAAGACGCAGGTGTTCTTGAAGTCCATGTTGTCCGGCCCATGCCTGGTGAAGTCCCAAAGACCCTCCCGCTTCAGGTCGAATGCATGGAAGGTGTTCGTGAAGCCTTTCGGTCCCCACCAATTCGCGAGGCGAGAGGGATCGGTCCAAGCTGTGAAGACCTGCTCGGGGGCAGTGTTGACGACACGCGAGGTGATGACCTCTCGATCGCTCATTGCTTCTTACGCGTTGCCTTCTTCACGACTTTCGGTGGCCAGCGCAGCCGGTTCTCCTCAACTTTCGCTTTCACGATCGCCTTCACCAGCGCGGCGGGTATCGGCTTCTCCGGCGTGAACTGGATGGTCCCTTTGCTGCGCTTGAAGTCATTGAGTTGCTCGCTGAAGCCCGACGGCACCGATCCGTACAACGTGCAGTGGTTCTTGGCCGCGCCCAAGTAGATCAGGGGATGGCCGTCCAGTTTGAAGCCGGGCAGCCCGTAACCGAAATGCTCATCGGCACCCGGTGCGGCGGCCAGGATCTGCTTGCGCACCTTCTCCAACGCGGCCCGTTGATCGTCGGGCAACAATCCCAAATACTCGTCGGTGTTGCTTGCTTTCTTCATGTGTTTCATCGCCGGCGCTTAGGGTGTGCTATTGGGATTGGAGCGCTGAAGGATCACACCAGAGGGCCTCCCAGATATGCCCGTCCAAGTCATTGAAGCTGCGGCTGAACATGAAGCCGTGGTCCTCTGCGGGGCGGCATTCCGTGGCACCGGCAGCGATCGCTTTCGCATAGTGGGCGTCCACCGTCTCTTTGCTATCCATGGAGAAGGCGAGTAGTGTCTCCGTGGTCTTGGTCGCATCGGCGATGGTCTTCCCTTTCGGCACGAAGCGCTCCATGTGCCCCCTGGTGAGCAACATGCAATAGATGGTGCCACTGATGACGCGGCACGCGGCATGCTCGTCCGTGGATCGCGGATCGAACCTGTAGCCGAGGCTTTCGAAGCAGGCCTTCGATCTCGCGAGGTCCTTCACGTGCATGTTGATGAAGATCCGTGTGGGCATTGTGTTCTGGTGTTCGTATAGGGCCGATGATCATCGGCCCGTACCGAGGTATTTAGCAAGTCGTTCGAAGCACTCGCTCCAGCCGCCGTTGTGCTCTTCGCGATGGGCGGAGGTAGCGAAGGTGGTTTGGTTCAGTGTCATGAGTGTCTTTTTACCGCGTTCCTCGAAGGTGAGGGAGACGACCGTGTCGCACCAGATCTCGCCTTCTGCGCCTTCGCGCAGCCACGTGAACACCAGCCGCGCGGGTTCATCGATGTGGGTGTATTCGCCGCGCACCCAGTGGTCGCTTCCATCCGGAGCGCGCATACAGAAGCGGTATTTGCCACCTACGCGGAAGTCCTGCTCGCAATGGGGCAGCGTGAAGTCGGTCGGACCGAACCATTGGACCAAGTGTTGCGGTTTGCTCCAAGCTTCGAAGACCAGACTTGTAGGTGCGTTAAGGACGCGGGATAGGATCAGCGTGCGTTCGGCGGTATCGATCGGAGAGGTCATGCGGTGTTTCTAGTTCTTCACATCGGCATCGATCGTGGCTGAATGCCCCGCCTGTGCCTTGGCCGGCAGCACCTTGTTCATCCGTGCAAAGCCCTCCTCGTACTTCTCTCCGATCATCTTGTCCATATCCATGAACAGGCACATGATCTTGCTGAAGAAGTTGTGGTCGCTGGTCGTGCGTTCGGTGAGCTGGGTGCCTCCGGTCGCGGGTGCCAGCACGAACTCGGTGACCGCCTTGCCTACGAACGGCTTGATGAACTCGAGATCCACCTTCACGTATTCGTTCGGTTTGCTCTCCTTTATCGTCATGTTGCCTTCGCCCATGTCACTATTGCCT
>Ga0209181_10013371_pt1 | contig 10285 bp, 5 predicted proteins | sample MAT05_FD_187208 | JGI IMG/M metagenome (GOLD analysis project Ga0209181, IMG submission 187208) | Freshwater microbial communities from Lake Fryxell liftoff mats and glacier meltwater in Antarctica - MAT-05 (SPAdes) (version 2) | ecosystem: Environmental > Aquatic > Freshwater > Ice > Liftoff...
TCGGCATTCAGTTTCATATCCAGGACTTCTTCGGCGGTGAGTAAGCCGTTAGCTCGGCCCAGTTCGTCCTGGGGTGGTTTTCCGGGGTCGGGAGCCAGGGCGATCGCGCTGCCAATCCCACGTAAATCATCCAGAATCCCGTGGGTGGCTAGATGAATAATTCGGGCATTGGACATTTTCTGAACAATGGCGGCTTTTGTGCCCTGATTGCCGATGATGGCTTGGGTGTTAAGGAGCGGAGCAATGGCGATCGCTTCTTTCGCTGCGCCGGGTAGGGCTGGCAGTTGTTGTGGCGGTTCGCCCGGAGAGAGTGTGACGGTGGGCATGGTGGGGTTGCCCACGATCAGGGTTTCAAGGGAGCGCTGGCGATTTCGCTGTTGTTGGAGTTGATGGGTTTGATCAAGTACCTGAATGGAGGGGGCGATAAGAATGGTGTGCTTCTCGATCAGGTATTTGCCGTTGGCATCCTGGAGGGCGGGGAAGGGAACCAGGAAGAGAGAGCCTTGGGGGATGAAGATGACGCGCTGGTTGGGGTCTTTGGGCAAGAGATCGGCGATCGGTTCAATCAGCAGTTGGTGCAGTTGGCGCAGGGAGCGATCGCGCTGCTCTTGCAGTTCTCGCTGTTTTTCAGGTGAAAGGGTGATCAGAATATCGGCTTCTTCACGGCTTCTAGCTCCGATTGAGTTGCGGCTAGCGTTGACAAACCCATTGAGCGACTGATTCAGCGTTTTAAGATCAGCTTTGCGAAACTGAATACTGCCATTGGGTTGAACTACCCAAACATACAAGATCTGATTTAATGAAAGTGTATATTGAACGAAGGTAGAATTCTGCGTTTTTGCAGTTTGCTGAATTTGTTCTAATGTGAGAGATTGCTGCGGATTCTGATTGACTGACTGACTACTATCAGCCGTCAGTTTACGAGAAATAAGATCAGCGAATGCCCGTGCTCTAGAATTTTCTGAAGCGACTAATGCTTGTTGCTCCTGCCCAATGCCTAATAAAAATTGAATCAGCTTTTGAAAAAAAGGTTGCCCTTGTTCTTGAGCCTGAATACGGGATACATCTGTGCTTAATCTTTTGCGCCAAGACTCTAATGTATTAATATTCTGCGCTGAGCTATCTAAAGACTGTTTAAGAGCGAGTTGAAGTCTTCGTGGCACATCAACCTTTGCGATTAAATCACGGGTGCAATCTAAATCTAAGGAAACCTGGCTTAACTGAGCTAAAGTTTTTGACTGGCGATCTAGTAGATATTTTTCTTGAGGCGTCAAGACTGAGTTCTGTTTAAGAAGATTTTCAAATTTCTCGTCCAGAGTATTATTCCACTTCATATCCCAGTCCTTGATTTCAGCTTTTTTAGCTTCACATCGTGCTGGCTTAGTCATCGCTATGCCTATATTCTGGATACTCAAGAGTTCTTCATTTTCCCTGCCAGTCAGTAGAGCTTGACTCTGAGCTGCGATAGGAGTATGGTCAATCGCGAATTGTTTTTGTAGTCGATCAATTTCAACAATCAAGGTATCTAAGGCTGAGACCGGATCGATTTTACCGAGTCCGATTTGATTTTCTAACGTATTAAGCTTATTAAGAGTAACAGCAAGATCATTTTGAGCACGATCTAAGTAATTGATTAGAAAGTCAACATCTCGCTTAAATTCCTCAGTAGAACGATATTTTGGACGCACCTCAATTCGAGTACGAGTAATTGTAAATTCTTTCTCTTCACTACCGCGCGGCACCGTTAGGATAATCGAAGTTCCCTCAGTTCCACGAATGCGTTGAACCACTTGCTCCTCAGTGAATCCTTGAGTGCTTTGGCCATCAATTTTGGTTAGAGCATCATTTACCAACAAACCGGCCTTTGCAGCAGGGGAATCAGGAGTAACATTGACCACAAGGATTTTCTTGTTCTCGTCTAGTTGTGTTCGGATACCAACGCCAACAAACGAAATAACCTTTTGAAAATCAACCAATGTTGCCCGCAAATTTTTAAAGTTGGTTGTGGTGTACTTAAGCGCATCAGGTACATCTTTAGTCAGACCTTGGAAATTCCTTTTGGACGTTTCTCCAGGGGTCAACAATTGTTGTACATCTGAACCCTGGTCAAGTACATTTAAAAGCCCATCATAATCGCCACTTTGAAATTTACAAATACTCATCTCAGCCAATAAACCAATCTCTTCGCTAAGAGTAGTCAATCCTCTTTCATTTTTCTCTAATTCACCTTTTTCGCGGTTTTTACGATAAATGTCAGCGATTTTCTGAAGAATTCCGCTTGCTTGTTGGCATCTTCCTTGAAGGACTAAGTTTGAGCTTAATCGTTTAATTTCACTAAAATCTAGAGGAGTCAAATATTGGGTTATAAATTTAGATGGAGCTTGCCAGTTAGCAATGACTGTTTCTTGATTCAACTTAGTCAAGGTTCCTAAATTACCAACCACTGTGCCACCGCCTGCGATTGCCCGTAAAACCCCTGACCCTTGACCACGCTGCTTATCTATCCAAGATAAATCTAATCGATTACCTTGCATAATTCCCTGGATAGTACCACCACCATACCCAGTATAAGTTCCACTCACCTGTCGCCCAACTTGTTGCAATTCTATTTGCCCTAAACCACCAATAGTAGTAGTCCATCGCCCCGTAAAACTAGAGGTGCTCAGGGTCTTCCGCAATTGATCAGTTAATTCGCTCTTCTGCCTACTGCCTTTGATTTTTGCATAATAGCTACTTGGCTGATTGTAAATTTGTTTATCCAATTGAGTATATAATCCAGATGCTTTGACTTCACCAGAGACATCGTCTCCTTTAAAGGTGAGCATTAATGTCGCATCTTCTACAAAGACACGTACGACTTCATTTGGTTTTGCACTTTTGGGTACTGTCATCCAGTTTACAGATTGGCTTAATTGATTAGATTTGAGGGTGAAAAAAATCTGCCCATTTTTTATTTCTGTCTTTTCCATTTGAAATGGACGTTCAATTCCTGAATCTAAACTCAGAGAACCATTTCTAGACCTATCTGATGAAGAAATACTAAATTCTGTGATACCACCTTCAGTTAAAAGTTTCATTGACTTCCGATCTTTTTCGACTTCTAAACCCATAGCTCTAATTTCATCAAGTGACAATTTGAAGTTGTTGGCGAGACCAATAACAAAAATCTGAGCCGGGATCCCTTCAAATGGAGCAAATTCTGTTTTACCCTCTAAATAAACATCGTAAACGCCAGGTATAATCCCTGCAATCGGCTGGAGGGTAACGTCGGGAAGACTCTGCGCTTGTTTCTCTGTTTTAAGGTCTAGCTTACTGGTAGTAATTAATCGCTTTGGATCAATTAAGTCACCTGACTGATTGTTGGGCAAGAGAGATTGAGAAACCCTTGCGATTTGTTGTAGGTTTATGGCTGACGATGTATACGTCGCATTGAGTACAAGTTTATTATTTTCTTGGTGGACTGTGCCATCCACAGAAATAGATAAGCCATATCCTTGTAACTGCTCTCCCTGAAATTCTAGGCGATCGCCAATTTTTTTATACGTTCCGACGATAAAAAGTCTTTGCTCGATGGCTGTCTTCGGCTGGGATGGAATAAATACAAATCTTCCATCAGGATAGAACTGCCATTGTGCAGTTTGAAAAGCAGTTTGAACCGCTTGGATGCCTAAGTCTGCTGCTCGCAACATCTCAATTTTTGGTTCCGCAACCCCAATGTACTTTGATCTAAAATCTACTAAATCTTTTGCAGATTTCAGGTTGCCCTTCATTCCCTGGGCAATCGCACTTCTATCTCGATCGCCCATCAGCACCGCGATCGGCATGGAGAGAACCAGGGGCGCGATCGCAAAACCAATCAGCTTGAGAGCAGGGTGCATTCAAAAATCTTCCATTGAGAGTAGAATCATCGTTAATTTATCACTCTCAGCCAGTGGAGGTTATGCAACGGATTCAAACCAGTACACCCGCCACTTCCTGTAGTCGCGTTGCCCAAGCCTGAGTCAACGTTGAGATTTCCAGCCGACCCGCATCCGTTGTCCATACCTCTGCCCAATGCACATGCCAGCGTGATAATTGACGCTGCATTTGAGCCAGTTCAAACGCTGTATCCACTTCTAAGTCGATCGCCGTTAGCTCTAAAAATGCTTTACTTTCTCGCACGATCGCCAGTACCGTCTCTGCATCAGTCACATCAACACTGAGGGATGCCAGCCGGGAAAAGTTCTGTGCTAATCGTTCCATCCGCACGGACAATCGTTCGCAGCGAAACGCTAGTTCTTCCTGACTCCAGTTGTTCATACCCCTCCTAGCAGTTTGTCAATCACCTGTTTCACGAGATCGCGAATCGATGCATCTAAAATCTGCATTGATCGATTTTGGCGTGGACGCAGATTCACCATCGATTCATACACGATTTCTCCAGAAATGGGATTCCAGCTAGCTCCCCACAAATTAACCTGCCGACTGCCACAATCCAGTAACACCGCTTCACAGTCAGAATGCATCTCACCTCCCCCTGCCAAGATTTGACCTTGAATATCTACAACCGTCTTGACATAAAACCGACGCGCTTGCAGCATTTCTTCAAGTTGCTCGGACGTTACAGGTTTACACAAAATATGAATAATCACTGTTAAAAATGGCTCTTCCTGGCAGAGTTTGCCAGAAACCCGTGCTTGGCTTTTAGATATTTTAGTGGATCGACTCCTATGTAGCGATCGCTCCTCCATCCCACTCACCCATCAGTACTGCGATCGGCAATGAGAGAGCCAGGGGCGCGATCGCAAAACCAATTAGCTTGAGAGCAGGCTGCATCCAAAAATCCTCCAAAGCAAGAACCGTCTTTTATTGATCACTTTTAGTTGCGGAAGGTTATGCAGCTTGCCCCTATTTCACCACCTCCAGAATGGTAGAAATGGCGGCGAGTTGGCGGCGGTTGATGGCGTTCATGTCCTGGCTCACAGCGATTTCACTGCGGGTGTTGCGATCGCCATCGCCCATCAGCGATCGCACAAAGCCCAATTCATCATCACCGGATAAATTCAGCGGTGCTCTAGAGGCGGCTCCTCGGCTACCAGCGATCGTCTGCAAGCCTTTCAGGGCATCGCGGATCGGCTTTTCACTCGCTAGTACCAAAATTTCCAGCGTTCCAGCACCATTTAACGTAAAGCTGTAGCCATCCTCTTTCAACGGCGTTGTCAGCAGTGGTTTTTTTGGATCCAAAATCGCTTCACTCTCAGCCGAATCCCAATAGGGGAAGAGGGGCGTAATCTTGCCGCTAGCACTGATGGCAATCACTGCCACATACAAATTACGCTTCTCATTGTTGCGGACTTGCACTTGAATATCCGTTTTATCTTTAAATGTCTTGGGTGTAGTGGTAGCGCGGCTCCCTTTAGGAATCACCGCCACGTCTACTTTATACGCCGAAGATTGCCCCACCAGCGCCGCATCACTGCCCGTCACCAGCTTCAGCAACTTACCCGCCAACAACGATTTGAATCGTCCTTGCAAGCGATCGACGGCGGCGGTGGCTGACTCTCCAGGGTCTTTAAAGGTAGGGGCGATCGGGCGCAAGCCTGCTAAAAATAAGCCCACGGTTTCGGTATTTGGTAAGGTTATGCCGCGTGATGCAGTCTGGCGCAAAGCCGGAGTGATCCGCCCCAAAATGCAATCAGCACCAGCACTGACCAGTTGTACTTGCTCCAGCTTTTGCAGGGCTGCTTTGGCTGCCTCTAATTGGTTACCGAGGGAGGCATCTAAACTCACCTGCAACTTCAAATCCGCGGGAATGCCGCGAATTTTTTCCCGCAGCAAGAGACCCCGTTGCAGGCTGTTCAGTTGTCCAGTTCGCAGTTTGCCAGTGGCGATTAGTCCGGTGCGGCTAGTTTGCTCCAGTTCCGCGATCTCGTTGCCCTTGGCATCTATAACTGCCCATAGCCCACCTTTTTCGCTAGCTGCCAGACTCAAGGACGAGACTCCGCCCAACCAATACTCAATCTGCCCATCGGGTTTGACAGCCCGCACCACGGCTTCTGCCCAAGGATTTGTCGGAGTCAGAAAATAGGCGGGTTGTTGTCCATTGCTGGCGGGATTAGCCGCAAAGATTGGGGCTTGAGTGACGCGAGATTGATTGGCAAGGTCTTGGGTGCTGCGAGCTAGGTTGATGAATGCGGTTCCGATCGCTTCTTTAGAGGCAGATTGCCAGAGATAGCGCGTCAGCATGTAGGTAAAGGCTCCGGCATGGAAGCGTTCATTATCAAAGGCAGCATCGGCGGCGTATTGATCAAACTGGGCAGAGCCGATCGCCACACCTTTGGCAATCCCTTGTTGGCGCAGCTTGGTCAGGTCAGCTTCGGTGATGCCCAGATCTTTCATCATTTTGCGTTGCAGTTCCAGTTCTGCCGGACTGGGAGAGAAGTAGCGATCGCCATCCACCCGCGAATCGAATCGGGCAGGAGCAGCGCGAAAGGTGAGTCCGCCACGGGTGCCGCCACCGGAATGACAGCTATCGAGAACCACCGTGACCTGATCCGTTTTCAGCGATCGCATCAACAAAAATAACGTTCGTCCCATGATGTCGTTTACCTGGTCGGGGCGATCGGTAAAGCGATCGCTGGGCACCATCGTGCCGTTCAATTTGTCGGTATTGGGAACTTTTTCGTTGTTGATGATCAATTCCGAAATTGGGTTTGGGTCTAGAATGCGAGAGCCATGCCCAGAGTAGTGAAAGACCACGACATCGTTGGGTTTGGCTTGCTCCACTAAATGTTTCTGGAAGGCAGTTAGAATATGGTCGCGAGTGGGTGGTAATGGTTCATAATCAGTGACGCTAAGCTTGCGATCGGCGACCACAAGAATGTCTTTTGGATTAAATCCAAATCGATGCACCAGTAATTCCCACTGCAATTCCACATCGGTTAAACAACCCTTGAGATCCGGAATTCGATCAGGATAGTCATTCACTCCCACCAGCAATGCCAACTTGCGTCCCGGTGATCCTTGAGCTAAGACGCGACCGTATTGATTTGCCTGGTGCAGCAAATCCAATTGGCTGATTCCAAGGCTTGCTAAAGTAGCACCAGCCGCTTGCAGAAAATGACGACGCTTGATCGGGGACATAACCAAGGACTCCTTAACAATGGATGATTAAACCTGGCAGCGATGATTGCACGCTACTCTGTATTACATCACGCTCAAGTCCATCAGGTTATGCAAAATTCCTCAGAATTGTCTGAACTGGGGATCCTACAGCACCAGATCAGTCAGCACCATGGGCTCAGCCTGCATTCAATCGGAAATTCCCGTACCAAGCTGAGCCAACCATGCTTCTAAATCCGTCAGCGTTGAGAAATCGAGCAATGCCTCACCCAGGTTCTCCAGGTGGGTTAGAGGTAAACAATCAAGCTGCGATCTCACCGCTGCTGGTAGTTCACCCAGCTTGCGCGTCAGTTGTCGGTAGACGAGTGATCGCGCTTCTCGCTCGGCACCCTGCTCAATGCCTTGCTCAATGCCCCGCTGCTCTGTGCGTTGTTCCCACTCTAAGTATGCCTGGGATAACTGAACCATCGTTTCATCCTCCTGTTCAACCAGTCCGTTGACTTCCAAGCTGACTTTCCACGTTACCAATAATTGTAAAACACTCAATCGCCGAGGATCTTCTAACGGGAAAGAGAGAACTTCGGCGATCGCCCCTTGCTGGGTGCCACCTTTGCCTAATAACCTAACCCACAGAGTTTCCTCGGTGCAGGGGAGTTGGTTAATGGCGATGAGGGCAGTGCGGTCTGCTCGGTCTAAATAGATGCCTGGTAGTGCGTCGTCTGCGGTTAGTTCTAGGCGACTCAGCAATGACTCTGATGCCGATGATGCCAAAATCCAGAGCCAGGGAAATCCGTCTAAGGAGTCGGGAATACTGCGCTTTTCTCGCTCTGCCTGACGCTGCAATTCTGCAAAGATAGCAAACAGTTTGGCTTTACAGTTGCAGACTTCAATGAGGGGCGGTTGCTGACGGAATGGCTCAATTAAGCAGGGTGTAGCGGCGATGCGTCCCAACAAGCCAAGGTCGGGAGGGATGACTGCGGAGGGCACGGAAGGTTCAAACCACAGGTCAACCCATCGTGATTCGCCGGACACCTCCCGATTCAGGTTGACGCTGCCGAGGGGAGCCAGAAAGGTTTCGAGTAACTGTTTGCTGAATTGGTCAAAGGGGGTACGGGTCATGGCAACCGTGGAGGAGCTACCGCTAATTGTAGTACATGGGAACCTGATAGCAACGGTTTCCTAAAGTTACAAACTGTTCCCAATCAAGATGAAGGGTGCCCAGTAGTAGGGATGGGCGAAATTGGCGAGGCGGGGCGCGCGGGTACTGGTGACTTGAATATCCGATCGCGTCGTCGGTACATCTTTGCCCGTGAGTTTGCCGTGGATAAAGTCTTGTTGCACCTTTTGTATCGCTTGGGCTTTAGTCATACCACTGGGCAAATGGGTGTAGAACTGCTGCATCCAAAGGCTGGTGCTGGGATCGTTGACTTGCCAGAGGGAAGCAATTACAGCTTTGGCTCCCCGTTGCAGGAAGGCGTTGCTGATGCCCGCAATTTCGATGCCGTCCTGTTCGCGCCGATCGCCCAGGGCCGTTTCGCAGGCGGACAACACGACCAAATGCACTCCTGCTAGACCATCCAGCCCTTGAATATCGGGGATTTTGAACGGATTGCCATCGCCCAGCACCAGAAAGGATTGCTCGATCGCGCCGGGGACAAATTTGCCGTGGGTGGCGAGGTGCAAGATTTGATGCTTTTGCAGCCGGGTTTGCAAGCTGGATTGGGTGAAGGCTTGATTGAGGAGTTGATCGCCGGGAAAGATGCCGTGGGAATCGTTGGCGGTTTTAACAATGGCAGCTAGTTCGGCGGGGACACCGGGGAGCGGGTTGAAGCCAGGGACGGCATTGGATAACCCCATCGCCAGGACTTGAGCTTGAGCGGGGAGTTTGGCGCTGCTGTCGGTTTTGCTGGCGGCGACGATCGTGGAAACGGTGAAGCGCTCAATCAGGTACTTTTGACCGTCGAACAGGGCACCCATGGGGATGTAGCGGGTGGCGCGATCGGGGGCAAAAACGAGATTGGCGATCGGCTGTTTGGGTTTGGCTTGCAGTTCTTGTTGCAGCTTGGCAGGGAACATCCACCGATAGAGTTTCTGGCTAATTTGTTTGACTCTGGCAGTGTCGGCTGCGGTACAAACTGTGGTTTCACAGCGTTTCATTTCGCTGCGAAACGCCAGGATGGCGGCGGCGAGTTCTGTTTGGCTGACGTTGACTTCGTAGCGGGTGAAGACGGGGCCGGTGCTGCCGACCAACAGCCACATTTTGTCGTCTAACACGAGGGGATAGATCAGCAGGGTGCCGGGTTGACTGTTGATGATTTCTTCGGCGCGGCGGCGGAAGTCGTTGTTGGGGTCGTTGGGGTTGATGAAGGCAACATCGGTATCGGCTCGTTGCTTGAGTTGGGCTTCCAGGGTTTTCACCAGGTTGGCGAAGGCGGTGTTTTGCTGTTTGCGTTGATTGCTCAGTGCTTCCAATCGTTTGCTGCTGGCGCAGGTGGGATTGTCGGAGCATTGCTGGAGGGCTTGAGCGAAGGCGATCAGGGTGGTGTGCTCTTTGATAATGGCGGTTTCGGATTGGTCGAGGGCAATGCTTTGGGGGGTGCCCCCAGCGCGGGTGTCGCGGGTGTAGTCGCGCAGTTCTTGGCTTTTGAGCAGTTCCAGGACTTGCTGGGCTTCGCCGATGCGTCCTTTGGAGAGGAGCAAATCGGCGAGGCGGCGGTAGCTGCCCGCAACAGTTTCGGTATAGGAGGTTTGCAGGGTGCGATCGAGTTTGCGGTTATCTTCACGAATGTTTTCACGAACATTGATGGCTTGTTTGAAAAACACGATCGCCAATTCTGGTTGCTTTTGGCTTGCCATTAGATAGCCAATATTGGCAAGACTACCGCCTTCGCCAGCGCGATCGCCCACTTGTTTGAGAATCGCTAACGCCTGCTGGTAAAACTCCAGCGCTTTGGGGTACTGTCCGAGATTGCGATACACTTCCCCAATGTTGTTGAGCGTGGTGCCTTCCATAGGGCGATTGCCCACTTGCTTGTGAATTGCTAACGCCTGCTGGTAAAACTCCAGCGCTTTGGGGTACTGTCCGAGACTGTCGTACACTGCCCCAAGGTTGTTGAGCGTGGTGCCTTCGCCTGCGCGATCGCCCACTTCTTTGACGATGGCTAACGCCTGCTGGTAAAACTCC
>Ga0209181_10013374_pt1 | contig 10285 bp, 8 predicted proteins | sample MAT05_FD_187208 | JGI IMG/M metagenome (GOLD analysis project Ga0209181, IMG submission 187208) | Freshwater microbial communities from Lake Fryxell liftoff mats and glacier meltwater in Antarctica - MAT-05 (SPAdes) (version 2) | ecosystem: Environmental > Aquatic > Freshwater > Ice > Liftoff...
ATGTGATAATTTTCGATGCCGGGCAGCGGCAAAAAAAGAGCGGCAGGCGAGCTGGGTTGAGCGAAATTCCGATTATTTCCGAGGGTCTGAAAACGTCGAAAGGGTGAGGGAGTGGCGACGAAAAAATCCTGATTGGAGAAAGCGGCAAAAAAAAGAGGCAGGGAAATCAAGCGCAAAAGCTGAATCTTGTAACCGGGAGGAACCTGGGATGGCGCGGTTACAAGATTCAGTTCCCATCGTTCAAGACCCTGTCCTTGTGGGGTTTATGTCATTCGTCACCGGCTCGGTGTTACAAGACGAAGTTCAAAATCTCTACCGACGGTGTTTGGTTCGTGGCGGCGAGCTACTGCGCCCCAGTTCGATGGAGCCCATGTCGTCAACAACCTGAAACACATCAACACCCATGGAAAAATATCCTCTTGATCCCGCCCGAATTCGACAACTGCCCCCACGCTGCAGTTGGCTCGACCAACGTCTTGTAACCGAAGGCCACCTGCGCCAGTGCGGCTCTGGAGCTTGCTGTAAATGGAGAAGAGCCCGTCCCGCAGATCTTGGAGATTAGGCCGCTCGGCAACGTAGGAGCACTCGTCAGCGCATGGAAGCTTCTGTCCGCACCAGCGTTTCCAGATCGGGCGCCTACGGTGGGCTTCCAACTCGTTGAAGCTCGGCAGCCGACACAGGAACATCAAAAAGAAGGCTGCCGGAAAAATCCCGGTTTTCATTTGTCCCTGGGGGCGAGTATCCCGGATCAGCCCCCATTGCTGGCGCAGGCCGAAGATCTTTTCTCCGTAAGCCAGATGTCGCCTTAGGATGGGGATCCTTTATCCTTTCGTGCAGGAATTTTCTTTTTTGTAAGCAACTTCTGCCAGCTCATTTGGCTTAAAGCTTCCAGGCGGACGCGGACCTGCTGGTAGTTTTCCGCCCAACGGCGCACCTGATCGTGCGACTCCCGCGGCAAGCACTTCATACGCGGTGCTCCCTTCTGGTGCTGGGAGAGGTAGAGGGACCTGTGCTTTTCCCCCTTCAAGGCACAACGGCAATTTGGATTGCCGCAGCAGCGTTCCATTTCAATGAGACTGCCGTGGATAAAAGCATCGGCATTTTCCAGCAGACGATGAAGCTCGCTGCGCAAGCGGCGTTCTTGCGGGGAAAAGCCCATACGGTGTCGCATACGCATACTGATACACATAAGAGTATCAGAGTCAAGTGAAATGTTCAAACCGACTGCGACTGCGAAAATGCTCGGAATGAGTTTACGAAACTGAAACGGCCTTGTTTGCTCTCTCTGAGCCGCTCAGAGGCTCACAAGATTTTTATCTTTCGGAACCGCCGCAAAGGCACCTCGCGAATGCGCCAGTTCCCCCGTTGGGTAGGGCGCGGCAGTCTCCACCTCCGCATGAAGCTACGACGGGAAAAGCCTTGCCCGCCGACTTCTCTCTTTTCGCCAAACAACAACGCCAAAAACCGGAATTATTTCTCGACCTTGGCACGCCATCTGCTTCCATCTAGGACGCCCGGGCAGGAAATCAGGGCACAACCTAAACACCTAACCCACAGGCGATCCCGGCTCGCTCTGTGGAAAAATCATCTCATCAACCCATCCTATGGCAAAATACAAACTCGAATATATCTGGCTGGACGGCTATCAGCCGGTCCCGAATCTCCGCAGTAAAACCCAAGTTAAGGAATTTGAAAATTTTCCCACCTTGGAAGAGCTTCCTGACTGGGGATTTGACGGCAGTTCCACGAAGCAAGCCGAAGGCCGCAGCTCAGATTGCGTGCTCAAACCCGTAGCTATTTACCCTGACGCAACACGCACCAACGGGGTGCTGGTGATGTCGGAAGTTATGAACCCGGATGGCACGCCCCATATTACCAATGGCCGCGCCACCATCATTGACGATCCAGGCGCTTGGTTTGGTTTTGAGCAAGAGTATTTCCTCTACAAAGACGGACGTCCACTCGGATTTCCTGCAGACGGCTATCCTGAACCTCAAGGAAAATATTACACCGGGGTTGGTTTCAACAACGTGGGTGATATCGCCCGTGACATCGTGGAAGAACATTTGGACCTGTGTCTCGAGGCTGGCATCAACCATGAGGGCATCAACGCCGAGGTTGCCAAGGGCCAGTGGGAATTCCAAATCTTCGGAAAAGGCAGCAAAAAGGCAGCCGACGAAGTCTGGGTCGCACGTTATCTCCTGCTGCGTCTGTGTGAGGGCTATGGGGTGGATATCGAATGGCACTGCAAACCTCTCAAGGGCGATTGGAACGGTTCCGGCATGCACGCGAACTTCTCCACCGACTACCTGCGGGACGTGGGGGGCAAGGATTACTTTGAATCGCTCATGGCAGCTTTCGAAGCCCACGCCAATGAACACATCGCTGTTTACGGGCCGGATAACCACCTTCGCCTCACCGGACTTCACGAAACGCAGTCCATTGACAAATTCAACTATGGGATCGCCAATCGCGGTGCCTCCGTTCGCGTGCCTCACAGCTTCGTGAACAACGGATACAAAGGATACTTGGAAGATCGCCGCCCAAATTCTCAGGGCGACCCTTACCAAATCGCCAGCCGTATCCTTCAAACGGTCGCGACGGTTCCAACTCCGTAGGTTTTTAAGAGGGACAGGGTAACGAGGGACACCACAACGGCACCGGCCCGGGTAATCAGGGCGCCGGTGCCGTTTGTGCATACTGAATCCGGAGGCTAACTGCTTGATGGCTCAGTGTCGTCGTTTCGCAGTTTTGCTAACAATGTTGGTATCGAGGAGGCAGCCGAGCTATGCCCGCATAGAATCACGAGCTATCAATGATAGCGCATCAAGGTTTCAATTCGAAAAGTGACAGGCTACCCTGTCCCGAGAAGGCTCGCCACGCGGTTCATCTCTGCGGAGGTATTGTAAAAATGGGGGCTAAATCGCAGCCATTGGACGCCATCGCGGGAGGATCTCAATGACGCGACCACGTGGTTTTTTTCAAGAATAGCAAAAAGGTCTTTTGAATCCTTGGTGGGGTGACGCGCGGTCAGGATGCCGGATCGAAGAGGCTCGGCTCGGGAAGGGGAACAAAACTCAAAACCGAGCTGCTCCAAGAGATCTTCGAGTTCATCCCGCAGAGCAAGAATAGCCGCCGAAACCTTGGCCGCTCCCGCGGTCTCCAATAATTCCAAACTGGCCTTCATGCCGTAGATTCCTGAGGCGTTCAGCACACCGGGCTCATAGCGCCGGGCCGTGGGTTCGAATATGATTTCTGTCGAAGCAATAAAATCCGGGGAGCGCACATTCCATGCCCCGAGCAGCGTGGGCCGGCAAATCTCGAAATTCCTGCGCGCGACATAAACAATGCCAATAGCCATGGGCCCGAGCATCCATTTGTGCGCGTCGGCACTCAAGAAGTCCACACAAGCGGCATCGGTGGGGAATGCTCCAACGGTCTGGATCGCGTCCAATGAAAACAGCACGTTTCGGGACTTGAGAAGTTCACCAATGGCAGGAAGATCGATGCGCCAGCCTGTCAGATAATGACAGGATGCCAGAGCCACCAAGCGGGTTTTAGGGCTCAGGGCCTCGCGAACGTCATCCACCGTGATCCGCCCGGGAGCACTCGTTTTGACAGCGATGGGACGCACACCCTGCCTTTTGAGATCGATCCATGGATACACATTCGAGGGATAATCGTCGGCAAAATAAATGACCTCATCGCCCTCATTCCAAGCGATGCCATTTGCGAAGAGGCTCAGGCCAAGCGCTGTGGGGCCAAGGAGAGCGATTTCATCGCTTCCGGCATTGATCGTTCGGGCGCACAAGGCCCGCGTCTGGCCAACCACCCGCAGCACATCAGCAAACTCCTGCTGCTGCAGGCTGCTGGCTCTCGCTTGTTCCGCCATGGCTGTAGCCACACACTCGGGGAAAGCCGTGACGCCGGCATGACCAAGAAAAATCTGCTGCGATGCCACGGGAAATCTCCTAAGCCGCTCCGCCTCGTCAGAAAAAAAACTCACGCCTTACTCTCTGCTTCCTCGATCAGATTCCAAAACCCGCGGGCTTGACCAAGCTGGGCGTCTTCATCCAATGGTAGATTGGATCGGAAAAGAAAATCCCGAATGGTGTTTTTGTGGAGCACCCGGTGAATCAGGATTCCCTCAGGATGAGTCTCAAAATAAATCCGGTATTCTTTGGAGCGAAACCGGAGCAGATGACGGCCTTCCCTCTCCACTTTTCCAAACCGTGCAGCATCCAATTGTTCGAGGTCCCCAGGCAGGAGTTGAAAATCGGTCAGAATTTCCAATTGGAGGTCTTTCGGCAATGCCGCCATTTCTGCGGCGCTGATTGCGTTGAATATAACCTGAAACACGGTGGGGTTTGGGAATGCTCGGGAGGGAGAGGATTCAAGGATTGGATGCTGACGAGTCCGATTTGATCTTCACGGTTTTTGGGCCCGTGGTCAACTCGATCAGATCATTGATAATTCGGATCGCTTCATCCCGCACGGGATCTGGCTCGGGGGCTTCGTCTTTCTTTTCCGCTTCCTCTTCCACCTCTTCCATGAGGGCTTTGTCCTTTTTGCGATTGTAAGCCACCGATCTGAGTTCGGGTGATGCGAGATCGTCGAGTGTGAGTTCGTAAGCGGCCACATTTAGGGCTTCCCCTCGACCCTGACGATCAATTTTGCGTTGATCCTTGCGGGTTTTCTCAGCAGCAATTTCCGCCTTTCGGGTTTTAAAACTCAGGCTGACTTCGTTTTTTTGAATCCGCTCCAAAAGCCGGCTGGCGTCTTCGGTGATATAAGCAAACTCCGCGTCTTGGGCCACCCGGGACTTGGACCGCTCCCTGAGCTCGTCCAAAAAGAGGGGCGTCGCGGACATGGCATCCGCAATTTTTACTGGCGCAACTTCATCGTATTCCAAGCGGTTTTTGAGCGATCCCTCGCCGATTTCCGGGTTGTCAGTGAGGGAAGGAAGCACGATGTCCGACTCCACGCCTTTCAACTGCGTGGAACCGCCTTTGACGCGATAAAACTTTTGAATCGTCAGTTTGAGGGCTCCAGCTTCCGAGGAGGACAAGCCAAATGGCATCATAAGACGCCCGAGTTCGAGCACGGTTTGCACAGTGCCTTTGCCAAAGCTCCGTTCGTCTCCCACAATAACGGCCCGCCCGTAATCCTGCAAAGCCGCTGCAAAGATCTCGCTGGCCGAAGCACTCAAACGGTTCATGAGAACCACCACAGGCCCTTCATAAGAGATCGTTGGATCCATGTCCTGAGACACGGTGATTTTTCCATTGGAGTCTTTCGCTTGGACCACCGGCCCTCGGGGGATGAACAGGCCGGTCAAATTAATAGCTTCCTCGAGCGAACCGCCCCCATCCCGCCGCAGATCAATCACCAACCCCTCCATGCCGTCAGCTTTGAGCCGCGTGAGCAAGGCTTTCACATCCACCGTGGTGCTTTTGCCCCCTTTACCGCGCCCATCCATTTTGGCATAAAACGACGGCAAGGTGATCCAGCCAATGCGGGTGGCATCCCCATCGGGGCCTTTTAAATCCAAAAGCTCAGCCTTGGCTTCTTGGTCCTTCAACTGAACCTCATCCCGCTTGACTTCAATGATTTTTCTCTCAGCAGGGTCCGTGGCAGCGGCAGGAAGCACCATCAGCTTCACAGTCGTGCCTTTTTTGCCGCGAATCTTTTCGACAACTTTGTCGAGCTTCATGTCCACCACATCTTCAAATTCGCTCTCTCCCTGGGCCACGGCGGCAATCCGGTCGTTCACTTTCAATCGCCCATCACGATCCGCCGGCCCACCAGGCACCACCTCCATCACCTTGGCATATCCGTCGTCAGACCTCAGCACCGCGCCGACCCCGACCAAGGAGAGACCCATGGAAATCTGGAAGTTTTCCATATCCGACTTGCTGAGATATTCGGAATGCGGGTCATAACTCTGAGCCAAAGCGCTCAAAAAGAGCTTCACAATATCCTCATCATCCATCTCCTTCAGATTGCGCTGCACTTGGTCGTAACGACGAGTCACCGTCTCCAAAGGCGTGCGAACCGTCTCCAAGGGCTTAGGAAGTTTGATCTCAATCAGATTTTCTCTCAATAATTCGGCCTCAATCAGATCCTTCCACAATTGATCGGCCTCGGCGTCACTTTTGGGCCAATCCGCCTTCTGACGGTTCATCTGGACCATCCGATCGCTCGTAAACTTGAAATCTTTTTTTGCAAGCGCCTTGTTTTTTTCCACACGGGCATCCACACGGCTACGATACTTCTCAAAGATCTCCCGCGCCGGATCAAGATTCCCGGTCAAAATCGCATCGTCCAGCTCAGATCCATATTTGGCGGTGATCTCATCAATATCCGACTGCGTGAGATAGAGGCGATTGTAATCGAGGTTCGTGAGGTAAGTCTGCAGGAGTCGCTCAGACATCGCATCGTCAAGCTTCTCCCGCGAGTAGTGACCTTTCTCCAACCACCGGGCGACAGAAATCGAAATCTGACCGGGATCCACCGAGCTGGCTGTGGCCATTGCCCATGGAAGAAGTGCCAAGCCGGCCGCAACCGGGGCTAGAAGATTTTTGAAAAACAGACTCATGAGTTTTTGGATTCCCAGACTCTGACAGACCCCGCGCCAAAATGCAAATCACACCTCATGGCATTGTCAGGAGTGAATTTTATAATTTTCCCCAACAAACCTTATATCCCCGAATCTGATCACACGCGACATCCCAATAGTTGCAGAGTCCCCGCAAATCGCACGCTGATACCTTCTGTCATAGCTAAATATGAGTCAATTACCATCAGCACACGAGTGGTTTTCAAACAGATCCCGCAGCATGAATTCCCGTTTGAGCGGTACACCTGTAACGTTCAAACGGGAAGAAGTCTTGAGCGTTAAATGGGAATGAAAGCCGCGATGACTCGCGCGGATGGGGCGAAAAATTGGGTGAAAGGTGCATTGCAAGGGCGGGGTGGCTCGTTCACAGTGGGGTTTCGGTTGCGGCGGGGCTGCGTCCGAAAAGAACTCGTTTATTATCACGTTATGTCGTCTGAATTAATTCTGGTCACTGGAGGTCTTGGGGTCGTCGGTGTCACGTTTGTGAAAGAATTGGTGATGCTTGGCTTCGCGGTGCGGGTGTTGGACAGCAATGACCGTTTTAAGTCCCGATTGGAGGGGCTTGATGTGGACATCCGGATTGGCGACATCACCAAGCCGGAGACGATGGCAACCGTGTTTAAGGGGATCACCACGATTTTTCACTTGGCGGCGGTCCTGATCAGCAAGGATCCCTCGCTCTACCAGGTGGTCAATGTGGATGGCACCCGGAATGTCATTGCCGCTTCCGAAGATGCCGGTGTGAAACATTTTGTGTTGGTTTCCTCCGCCTCGGTCGTCTATGCGCAAACCACTCCTTATTCTCTCTCGAAACGGAAAACCGAGCAGCTCATCAAAGAGCAGACTACGATGAAGTGGACTATTGTCCGGCCCACGTTGGTTTACAATGAGAGCGGCGGGGAGGAGTTTAATATGTTCATGGACTATCTGAAAAAATATCCGGTGGTTCCTTTTATTGGGTCAGGAAAAGCTCTCAAGCGTCCTGTTCATTGTGACGACCTGATGAAGGGATTTCTGGCCATCCCCGAAAATCCCAAGTGCTATGGCAAGACGTATTCCTTCAGCGGCGGAGAGGCGATTACTATCCGGAAGATGGCCAAGCTCATGCTCAAGCATGTTGGACAATCGAAACCCTTTGTGACGATTCCCATTCCGATCTGTCGTCTGATGGCATTTTTCTCGGAGGGCTTTCAGACCAAACCGTTCCTGTCATGGGCAGCAATTGCCGGAGTGATTCAGGACGCCAACCTCGACAACTCCGAGGCCCGTGCCGACCTTGGCTATCAACCCATCTCTTTTTCAGAGGGTCTCCAGCGCTCTTATCCTATTTAAAAAACTATGAAAAAATCCATCACCGACCTCGAACTCAAAGGGAAACGTGTCCTCATGCGTGTGGACTTCAATGTGCCCCAAGACCCCTCCACCGGGGAAATCACGAATCCGGCCCGAATTGCTGCGGCGCTGCCGAGCATCAAACACATTTTGGATTCCGGTGGATCGCTCGTGTTGATGAGCCACCTTGGACGGCCGGATGGACAGCGTGTGGAAAAGTATTCCCTCAAACCCATTGCCGCAAAGTTGGAAGAGCTGCTCGGTCAGCCAGTCAAATTTGTGAATGATTGTGTGGGGCCGGATGTCGAAGCCGCAGCGGCGGCTCTCAAGCCAGGTGAGGTCCTCCTCCTCGAAAACCTGCGTTTCCACATTGAGGAAGAGGGCAAGGTCAAAAACGAGGATGGCACCACAACAAAAGCTGACCCTCAGGCGGTTGCGGACTTCCGGGCTTCCCTCACGAAGCTTGGAGATATTTATGCCAACGATGCGTTTGGCACCGCGCACCGCGCCCATTCCTCGGTGGTGGGCGTGGACCTTCCCGAGCGTGTGGCAGGCTTTCTTATGCAAAAAGAATTGGATGCCTTTGCGGCTGTTCTGGAATCTCCGCAGCGGCCGTTTCTTGCAATCCTTGGTGGCGCAAAGGTCGCTGACAAAATCCCTCTCATTCGCAAACTTCTCGACAAGGCGGATGAAATCATCATCGGTGGCGGGATGGCATATACCTTCAAGAAGGTGCTATCCGGCATGTCCATTGGGGACAGCCTCTTTGACCCGGAGGGTGCGAAAATTGTGGGCGAGCTTGCCGAAAAAGCTGCCCAGCGCGGAGTCAAGATCCACCTGCCTGTCGATTTTGTGATCACCGACAAATTTGCCCCTGACTCCCAAACCCGAATCGTGACCGACGCGGAGGGAATCCCCGATGGCTGGATGGGCCTGGATGTTGGACCCCAGTCACGGATCATTTTTGCAGAAGTGATTGGCCGGGCACGCACCATTGTTTGGAATGGGCCGGCCGGAGTTTTTGAATTTGATCAATTCTCAGAGGGCACAAAACAAATGGGCCTCGCCATCGCAGCAGCCACCGCCAAAGGAGCCGTTTCCGTGGTCGGAGGAGGCGATACGGCAACCGCTGCCGAAAAGTTTGGGGTTATTGACAAGGTCACGCATGCCTCGACAGGTGGCGGCGCTTCGCTAGAACTCCTTGAAGGCAAATCCCTCCCCGGCGTCGCATCTTTGAGTGAGAAATAAGATGGTGCCATTTCCTTCCCACACGTCACGCACCGACTGGGCCTCGTGGCAGCCCACGGAACGGGCTGTTCTGCTTTTTGTCATTTGTGACGGCCAGATTCTACTCATTCGCAAAAAGCGGGGCCTTGGGGCCGGGAAAATCAATGGTCCCGGCGGGCGCATTGAGCCGGGTGAGACAGCCCACGAGGCGGCGGTGCGTGAGACACGCGAAGAACTTGGCGTGGAAGCCTATGACCCGGAACTTCGGGGAGAGCTGCATTTTCAATTTCTTGACGGGTATGCGCTTCATTGCGGTGTCTTTGTGTCGTCAGGGTGCACGGGCACGGCGATCGAGACAGAGGAAGCCATTCCGCTATGGACCCCGCTGGATGCGATTCCCTATTCCGAGATGTGGGCCGATGATGCCCATTGGCTGCCGGGAACCATCGCGGGCGGGATTTTTCGTGCCTTCTTCACCTTCGAAGAAGACAAGATGCTCGACCACCACATCGACTGGACGCGTCCCCCGGAGTAGGGAACTGCGCCTGCTATGGCTGAATGGTTTCCAAGTAGGTAAAAGCCCCGTTTTCCACCCGTAGAATCACAGCAGGCTTGTCAGGGTTTCGGTTTCGACCAAAACGAATGAGGCCGGTGACACCTTGAAAATCCGTCGTCGTCCGCAGCGCTTCTTGGATGGCGGCTCGTGATTCCGAGCCTGCCCGCGAGATGGCATCCACGCCGAGCCGGATCGCATCATAAGCCAATGCCGCCAAGGGAGGTGGAGGTTCATCGAATTTGGCACGATAGGCCGAAATAAAAGCCGTATTTTCCGGCAGTTCATTTTGGGCAGAGAAGTGATTGGCCGAGTAGCAGTTTTCGACGGCACTGCCACCCACGCGCAAAAATTCCGAGGAATCCCAGCCGTCGCCGCCCAAAAATGGCATCTCCAATCCCATCCCCCGCGCTTGCTGGATCACCAACGCAGCTTCCAGATAATAGCTCGGCAAAAAAATCACCTCCGGCCTGGCCGCCTTAATGGCCTCCAACTGCTCAATAAAGGCAAGATCGCCAGCTTTGAACGATTGCTCTGCCACGATGGTGCCTCCA
>Ga0209181_10013378_pt1 | contig 10284 bp, 9 predicted proteins | sample MAT05_FD_187208 | JGI IMG/M metagenome (GOLD analysis project Ga0209181, IMG submission 187208) | Freshwater microbial communities from Lake Fryxell liftoff mats and glacier meltwater in Antarctica - MAT-05 (SPAdes) (version 2) | ecosystem: Environmental > Aquatic > Freshwater > Ice > Liftoff...
GACGGTTTATCGTTTGGGCAATCGGCAATCGGCAATCGGCAATCGGCAATGGGAAAGACGGGAAGCGGTAGGCGGCTGTCGGGAATCGGCATCGGTTGACGGCGTTGCGTCGAACACGTCGTGGACACGACGGAAAGACTGATCGCGCATGGGGCGGACGTGGAAAGGTTGGCTGACATGGCAAGCGAAAACAACGGCGCATCCGGCGCAGCAGCAGGCGCGAGCAACAGCGAGCGAGCGCCAAAGAACTTCGCGGGCCGCAAGATCCGCGCCGGCGTCGTCGGCGTCGGGCGCATGGGGCGTCATCACGCGCGCGTCTATGCCCAGCTTGACGAGACCGATCTGGTCGGCGTGGTGGATATCAATCCCGAGCGTGCCGAGGCCCTGGCGGAGCAGTTTGGCTGCCGTCACTTTCACGACGTGGCCCAGCTGGTCGAAGCGGGGGTTGACGTCGTGAGCGTCGCGGTCCCGACGACCTATCACGTTGACTCGACGGTCCCGCTGCTCAACGCGGGCGTCGCCTGCCTCGTCGAGAAGCCGCTGGCCGGAGACGTGAACGAGGCGGAGAAGATCAAGCGTGCCTCGGAGACCAGCGGCAGCATCCTGATGGTCGGGCACATCGAGCGGTTCAACCCGATCATGCGGGCACTTCGCAAAGAGCAGAGCGATGCGAGCCCGATCGTGCCGCGGTTTATTGAGGTGATCCGGGTGAGCCCGATGACCTTCCGCAGCGTTGACACCAGCGTGGTCATGGACATGATGATCCACGATCTGGACGTGGTGATCATGCTCATGGGCGGGCGCGAGCCGGACGAAGTCCAGGCCAGCGGCGTCGCGGTCATCACCGAGCACGAGGACATCTGCAACGCCCGCCTCACCTGGCACCTGCCCACCGGCACCTGCGTCGCCAACATCACGTGCTCACGCCTGGCCCTCAAGACCGAACGCATCACCCGCATCACCGGCGAGAACGCGTACGTCAAGATCGACTACGGCGGGAAGACCGGCACCATGATCCGGCGACTGGCCAACGAGCAGCAGATGATCGAAGTGCGCGAGAGCCTGCGCCACGGCGCCGACCTCTCGAACATGAAGTGGCACGAGCTGGTCAAGATCGAGGAACTCCAAGTCGACGAGGGCGAGCCGATCGTCGAAGAGATCAAGGCGTTCCTCGACGCGGTGCGACACAACCGCCGCCCGGAGATCGACGCGCGGGCTGGTTTGGCCAACGTCCGCACCGCCGAGCGCATCATCGAAGCCGCGCGCAAAGAGCGGGGCGGCAAACACATCGATGTCATGGCGGTCGGGGCCAAGAGCTAGCGCCGCAATTGCGAGCGCTGGAGTGCTCGCATCGCGTCGCCGTCGCTCCGTTTAGAACTTGAAGATCACGCCGGCGTAGATGCCCGCGACCGAGCCATCCCACTGGAAGCGGCTGGAGCCTGAGCCCGATTGGGCGGACACCTCGAGGTGGCGATAGCCAAACTGGGCCGCGAACCAGTCGACGGGCTGGTAGCTGATGCACGCGTTGATGTCAAAGGTGGAGGAATCGTGGAGGCCGCCGGCGCTGAGGTCGACTTCGATGCTGAAGTCGCGAGCGAACATGAGTTGCAGGCGGGTGCTGGCGATGAGGCTGACGGTGGTGAGCGAGGACTCGCTGCGCGTGCCAGCGACGCCGGGGCGCTCGATCGAGGCTTCGACATCGTGCAGGCGCGCGCCGCCCAGGACGAAGAATCTAAGGCGTGTGTCGCCAGCGTCTTCGGTTTTCTGGGCGTCGAGGTTGTATTCCCAGAGACGATATCCGACGAGAGCCTGTACGGTGGTGTAGTCGAACGAGGCGTTGAAGGCCTGGCCAGCCGCGACGCTGGTTGAGCCGAGTTGAAAGGCTGCGCGAGCGACGCGGACGGTCTCGCTGGAGCTAGTCGATCCGCCGAGCGCGATCATCCAGCGCTCGGATTGAAGATCCACCTGGCCCGCGGGCTGAATGCGGGTGCTGTCCAGGTTCAGGGTGTCCAGCGTGACGGTCTGGCCGCCGACACCTGGGAGCTCAAGATCACCCGCGGGGGCAACGAACCAGGCCCGGGGCGTAATCCGAACTGACCAGTCGCGCTCGTCAAGGCGCTCCGGCGCGGTTGCGATCTCGCCCGCAGTGCGAGTAGGGGTCGCGGGCGCGTTCGGCGCTGGCGCGGGCTGAGTCGAGCCCGAAGCCTGCATCGGCGCGGGCGGGCTGACGAGAGCCTGTTGAGCCAGCGCGACGCCGGCGGCCTGCGTCAGGGCCAGCGTGAGCGAAAACGAGGTCGTGATCATCCGCATGCGAAGCCTCCAGGTGCGCGCGACGACGTGCGTCAACGCAGCGGCCAGAGAATAGCGGGTCCAACCAACCAGCCCCGCGAACTTGCAAATGGATTGTCTGGTGAAGCCGACGGCACCGTTCGGTGCCACCCACGTTCGTTCACGACCGCGCCGGTGCGCCGACCCGATCGCTCGATTTCTTGATCCCTTCCCCCGCTCAACCCTGATTCTGCAGCAACGACTCCGCCAGCGCGTCCAGGTCCTGCTCCTGCTTTGAGCGTTCGTCCGGGCCTCGCGGCGCTTCGCCCAGGGCCTCGATCCGGTTCTTCAGATCGCCCACGTACGACATGCGGATCCCGAAGTTCTCGCCGACCTTCACCGCCCGCCCCAGCCCGACACACTTGTTGTTCACCAGAAGTTCAAGCTCCTCCTCCGCGGACTTGGGGATCTCGATGATCGCGCCGGGGGCCAGCGCCACCACGTCGCGCGCGGCCATGTCGCGCCGCCCGAGGACGACGATGAGCGGAACATCGAGCCGGAGAATGTGCTTGATATCGGAAGCCATGCTTCGGATATCGGCGATTCCGAAGCCTTCAGATCAGCGGCGTTCACCCGTTCCTTCACAACCCGCGCGGCCGGACAGGCCGCGGGGTGTGAGGAATTGCCGGGAGCGGATCGAGTCTCTCTCAATCCAGCGGGGACAGGGGGAAAGTCGCGAGACTCCAGTCGCGAGTCTCGAGTCAGGAACCAGAGGCCGATGCAAGCCGAGAGCTGACGGTGGAGGCAGAGGGCCGAGAGTTCACCCCTTGGTCACGCGGCCTCGTTCTGCGCGTCGTCGAGTTCGATGGTTCCCGCCACGCCGTCGCGGGTGACGAGGAAGAACTCGGGCGTGATCGGGTAGGGGAGGCGCCGGTAGTCTTCACGAATGCGGTTGCCCAGGCGCTGGACAAACGGCTCGGGGTTGATGCTCATGGCAACGAACATGTCGCGGGCTGGCGTAGCGACGTAGAAGTTGGTGCCCAGGCGTGGCGCGAGCTTGTCGTACATCGTGCCCAGCAGCAGGCGGGCGGCGTCGTAGCCGTCCTGCTCCGCGACGATGATCGCGCGCCCGCCCTCTTTGCTCGTCACCACCTGCAGTTCGATCTCTCGCGAGAGCTGCTGGAGGTTCTCGCGAGCCAACTCGTCCAGCTCATCGGGGCAGACGCGCCAGCGGATCATCTGCTCCGCAGTGACGCTGACGGTCATCTGCGGCATGTCGATCACGAAGACGATCACTGTCCCGTTGACAAACGGCACGTGCGCCACCTGCTCGCGATTCAGATGCTCGAAGATGGCCGCGGGCTGGATGCGCGGCATCACCCGGTGCCGCAGCATATCGAAGCCCATCGTGTTGATCGAGGACGCCTCGCCGGAGAAGAGCTGATCGAGATAGTGCTCGATGATCTCCTGCCCGCGATTCGGATCGTGCTTTACGAGCCGGAAGAGATTGTCCAGGTCCAAGCGCCGCCCGTTGACGATCATCTCGCGTGGGCCGGTGAGCTCTACTGCGTAGTCAGGCTGAAGCTGGCGAAGCATGATCGCGACACGCTCAGCAAACGCTTCCGGTTCCGGCGGCATCTTGGCCATGTGAAGTAACCCTGGTGCGCAAAGCGATACCGCCGACCGAAAGGATCGGAGGCCCGCTCTGGGCAAAGTCGCTGCGGGAGCGCGTCGGCAGAAGCCCCGACGCGTGGGGCCGAGACGCAGAGCGCGTCCCGCTCCTCACATCGACACCCGATTGTTCGAGAACAACCGTGTGTTGGTTCCCGCGACGCGAAATGCGGGGCGCGAGTCGGAATAAGTGTTCGAGAGGATCGACTCCGCAGCGGCGCGCGTCCGCGTAAGCACGAGAAGGCGTGCAATCGCAAATCGCGCCTTGAAAATTCCCTTGCCGCCGCGTCCGCAAAAAAGAAAGCGAGGGAGAGAGGACCAGCCCACATGGTCCACTCGACCCTCGTTTCTCGGACGCCAACACAGCGTCCAGGTTCGATTGTCCCCGCCCAAGGTCGCGCGGCCCGGGTTCACCGGCAATGCCGCTCGATTCGCACGCCTCTCGGCGAGCGCACTCCGTGTGCCGCGTGTCAGGGTCGATCTCCCAACCGACTTCCCGACACGTTTCAACGCTGACTCCGACCCGAGCCGAACTGATCTCTCAATCTCTACCAGCAGGGCCGCGATCAGAAACACTTCGTCCGTCGTTCATCCCGCGTTGGCTCGGGGCACGTGTGCTGCCCCGGCGAATCCAAACCGAAAGGATACTTGCAAGGCGGGTGCCAACCGGGCAGGGATGGTTTCCGAGATCGATTGCCGCGTCACTGACGAAATCTGCGCACTTACGGTGACATATCACAATAAAAACAATGATCCACCATTGTTTTTGATACGACAATGAGATACCATTATTCGTGATCTTCCGGCGTTCCTCTAATTATAGAAGATTGGGTGAGTCGGCATGGACTCGTTTTTGCACTTCCAAGGCCTTGCGGGCACCGATCATGTCGGTGTTTTGTTTGTTGATCGTACGGGTGCGGTGCTAAGCGCAAATGCCGCCGCCGCGACGCTTTTGGGCGACAGTGAACTGAGCCGGGGGCCTACGCCGCCGCAGTCAGTACTCGCGCCCGGCCTGCCGCGAGGTTTGCCGCTGTCCACCTGGTTGGACGGGGTGAGCGGATTTCTTGAGCGATTGGACAGCCTGGGCGGCGAGGCCACGCTGCGCGGCGTGTCGGTGCGGCGCTCTGTCCGGACTACATACGTCGACATCGTTGCCCGCCCGTACGTGTGGTCTGAGACTGCACAGGGCCCCGAAGCCGCGGCGTGGGTGCTGATGCTGACGGACGCGACAGCGCGGGTGGTGGCCGAGGGGGAGGCGGCAAGGTTGCGGGCGCGGGTGGCGGAGCTTGAGCAGCTTCAGCTTCGGGCCGCGATGAGTGACGCTCAGGTGGCCGGCGAAGACAGGTCCGGCGCGGGCGATGCCGTGGCGCGCGATCCATACCGCATGGTGGGCGCTTCGCCAGCGCTGCGGCGCGTGAAGGACCAGGTAGCGCGCGTGGCGCGAACGAGCGCAACGGTCTTGATCGCGGGCGAAACCGGCGCAGGCAAGGAACTTGTGGCGCGTTCGGTACACCAGCTTTCGAATCGCGTGGTGCAGTCGTTTATTGCGGTGAACTGTGCCGCGATGCCGGAATCGTTGATCGAGTCCGAGTTGTTCGGGCACGAGCGTGGGGCGTTCACCGGCGCAGACAAGCGTCGTGCGGGGAAGTTTGAGCTGGCCGACGGCGGCACGCTTTTTTTGGACGAGATCGCGGAGCTGCCGCTGCAAAGCCAGGCGAAGCTGCTGCGCGTGCTGCAGGATGGCGCGTTCGAGCGCGTCGGCGGCATGGAGACGCTGAAGGTTGATGTCCGCCTCGTCGCAGCGACGCACCGCGACCTGGCCGGGCTGGTGGAGCGCGGGCGGTTTCGCGAGGATCTGTTCTATCGCTTAAACGTCTTCAAAATCCACGTGCCGCCCTTGCGGGAGCGCAAGGAGGATCTGCGGCTGCTGGTCGAGCACATCCACGAGCGCATCGCTGAGCGGATGGGGCGCCCGGTGCTGACAATTTCGGAGCGATCGCTGCGCCGCGTACTGGCGTACGCCTGGCCTGGAAATGTGCGTGAGCTGGCCAACGCAGTGGAGCGGGCGACGCTGCTGGCCGATGGGAGCGAGCTGGAGGTGGAGCTCCCGGAATCGCCATTGAAGGAGCTGCCGGGCGTGAGGGGCGGCTCGCTCAACGCCCTGACAGCGCGCGGCGGCGGCGGGGAGCGCTCGAGCACCACGCGCGACATTTTGCTAGACCTGACGCTGGAGCAGCTCCAGCGCCTGCACATCACCCACGCGCTGGAATCCAGCGGCTATCAGGTCTTCGGCGAAGGCGGCGCGGCGTCAAAGCTGGACATCAACCCATACACGCTTTTGAGCCGGATGGATCGCTACGGCATCCCCCGCCCACGCCAGATGAAGCGAGAGCGAAAGGCAAGTTCGTAACCGGGAAGGGCGTGTGTTGAGGCAGCGGGCGCGGCGGGGGTGTGTGGAGAGAGGGTGCGGAAGCGAGCGTCGGGCTTGCCAATGACGGCTGAGCCCGCTAGATTTGAGCTGGCGAGGTTCGGGGAAACTCCTGAACGGATGCCGAGCGCCGGGTTGCGAAACTGTGACGAGTTGGTCGAGAAGCAGCGCGGCTTACATCTGGAGAACTATCCGTGACCGAGCAGGAAATCGAAGTGAAAGTGATCGACATCGTGGCGAAGCAGCTTGGCGCTGACAAGGGCGCGATCAATCGCACCACAAACTTTGTGACCGATCTGAACGCTGACAGCCTCGACACGGTCGAGCTGGTCATGGAGTTCGAGGACGAGTTCAAGACCTCGATCCCCGACGACCAGGCGGAGAAGATCAAGACCGTCGGCGAAGCGATCGAGTTCATCAAGGCGAACATGGGCAAGGCGGCCTGAACGTCGCCTTTGGCGCGCCCGCATCGTTGCGGGTGATTTGAGCATCGAACCGGTCGGCCGCGGGCCGGCCGGTTTGTTTATTGGTGGATCGTCCGCCCGGCGGATTGACGCCGGCCGGATCGTGCAAGATGGACGGCCGGGCCGGGAGTTGAGGCGTTCGCTGGGCGGTTGTCTGGGTCCATGTCTGGGGCAACGATGCAATCTATGAGCATGAGCAAGCATGGCGTGCGGGTAGTGATCACCGGCATCGGCGCAGTGACAAACCTGGGCCTCGACGCCAAGGAGACCTGGGAAGCCATGCGGGCCGGGCGTTCAGGAATTTCCGTGCTCGAAGGCGAGGAGTTCGCACGCTTTGGCCCGGACGCCTGGGACACGCTCATCGCCGGTCAGGTGAAGAACTTTGACGCGACCAAGTGGATGGACGCGCGCGAGGCCCGCCGCGTTGACCGGTTCACGCAGCTTGGCGTCTCGGCGGCGGCCCAGGCGGTCGCCCACTCGGGCGTGGATTTCAGCAAGGAAGACCCGGAGCGCTGCGGCGTCATCATCGGCTCGGGCATCGGCGGCATCACGACGATGGAAGAGTGCGCCAACGTGCTCCGAGATCGCGGGCCCAGCCGAGTCAGCCCGTTCACGGTGCCCAAGCTGATGGCCAACGCCGCGGCGGGGCACATCTCCATCCGCTTCGGGCTGCAAGGGCCGGCCAGCACGCACGCGACGGCGTGCGCCAGCAGCGGGCACGCCATCGGCGACGCGGTGTACTCCATGCGTCGCGGCGAGACCGACGTCATGCTCGTGGGCGGCGCTGAGTCAACCGTCGGGCCGGTGTGCGTCGCGGCGTTCAGCGCGATGAAGGCGCTGAGCACACGCAACAGCGAGCCGACCAAGGCCTCGCGCCCGTTTGACAAGGATCGCGACGGGTTTGTGCTCGCCGAGGGGGCTGCGGTCATGGTGCTGGAGACCGAGGAGCACGCCAAGAAGCGCGGCGCCAACATCATCGGCGAGATCGTCGGCGTCGCCAACAGTTGCGACGCGCATCACATCACCGCCCCGGCGGAGGACGGCGCCGGCGCCAAGCGCAGCATGAAGTGGGCCTTGCGCGATGCGGGCCTGAACATCACGCAGATCGAGTACATCAACGCCCACGGCACCAGCACGCCCCTGGGCGATCGCGCCGAAGTCACCGCGGTCCTTTCGCTGTTCGGCGATCATGCCCGCAAGAGCGCCGGCGGCAAGTGCCTGATGAGCTCGACCAAGAGCATGCACGGGCACGCGCTGGGGGCCAGCGGCGCGGTTGAGATGATCGCCTGCCTGCACGCAGTCAACGACGGCGTGATCGCGCCGACGATCAACCTTGACAGCGTGGACGATGGGATGGACGTAGACCTGGTGCCGCACCACGCGCGCGAGCGGCGCATCAAGTACGCGATGAACAACACCTTCGGCTTCGGCGGGCACAACTGCTCGGTGATCGTCGCGCGCTACGAGTGAGTCGCGAGTCGCGAGTCGCGAGTGTCAGTCGCAGCGGCTATGGGTTCGGGGTGGCGCGGATCTTGTCGACGGTGTTGGTGGTGCTGCGTCCGGGGACGACATCGACCAGGACGACGCGCCCGCCTTTAGATTTAACGTGGGCGGCGCCGGGGATGGAGTCTTCGTCGTATTGAGCGCCCTTGACGAGCACGTCGGGCGTGATCGCCTCGATCAATCGCTGCGGCGTGTCCTCGCTGAAGATGATCACGGCCCCGACGCACTCCAGCGCCGCGATGACGCCGGCGCGCTCGGATTGATCGCGCACCGGTCGCCCGGGCCCTTTGAGCTTTCTCACGCTGGCGTCGTCGTTGATGGCGACGACCAGGAAATCGCCAAGCTCCGCGGCGCGCTGCAGCGTTGAGACGTGCCCCAGGTGCAGCAGGTCAAAGCAGCCGTTGGTGAAGACGACGGTGGGGGGCTTTGGCGCGCTGCCCGCGGGAGTTTGCAGGCTGGTGCTTGCCTGGCTGTGGCGCAGGGCGTCGATCTCGACTTTGAGTTGTTCGAGCGTTCGCAGTTTGCCGTGCTCGGATCTGTCGCGACGCAGGAGGTCGCGGTGGATGCGTTCGAGGGGGATGGGCACGCAGCCGAACTCTTCGACTTCGAGGCCCGCCGCGGCGTTGGCGAAGCGCACGGCGTCAAACCACTCGATGGCGTTGGCGCGTGCGCCGGCCAGAGCGGCAAGGACCATGTCGCCCGCGCCGGTAACGTCGTAGATCTTCCGCGCGGTGGTCGGCACCGCGCGCGCTTCGGCATTGCGTTCCACCAGCAGCGCGCCAGATTTATCCAGCGTGATCACCGCGGCCCGAAGGTCCAGCGTCGTGAGCAGGTGCTGGGCGATGTCGGCATAGTCCTCGGTGCGGGCGCGAGGCTTGGCGCTGGGGCGGGCGGATTCGGGGCCGGTGTTGCGCGAAGCGGTCTCGGATTCGGCGCGGTTGGGCGTGATGGATGCGGCGCCGCGATACTTCGCGTAATCGCCGATCGGCGCGGGATCGACGAGGACTTCGACGCCGTGGTGGTTGCTCAGCGCGATCACCTCGCGGCAAAGCTCCGGCGTACACACGCCCTTGTTGTAATCCTCAATGCAGACGACGACCGGGAGCTTGAGCGCCAGTGCGATTTGCAGCTCGCGCTCGAAGGCCGCGACGAGCTGGCGAGTGATGTCAGGCGATGCGGGCTCGCGCGACTCGTAATCGAGCCGGAACATCTTCTGCGCGTGGCGGTGTTGCGCCAGGCCGATGATCGAGCGCTTGACGGTCGTGGGGCGGGCGGTATCTTCAAGCACCGAGCGCGACTCGACGCGATGGGTGGTGAGCAGTTCGCGCAAGCGCTGGCCCGCGTGATCCGCGCCGACGAGCCCGACCGCGGCGACCGAGCCCTTGAGCGCGATGAGATCGAGGCAGACGTTCGCCGCGCCGCCGGGGCGCTGCTCGGTGTGTTTCACGAGGAGGACGGGGACGGGGGCGTCGTTGGCAAGGCGATCGGCATCGCCGGAGCAGGTCTCGTCGAGCATGAAATCGCCGAGGACGATGGCGTGGAAGGGCTTCCAGCGGGCGAGCGCGTCGAGCAGGTGGGACATGAAGGGAGGGTAGGGTGAGTTGCCGGATGGACGGAACTTGAAGTGGCGACGCGGGGAAGTGGCAGAGTGGCAGAGTGGCGAAGTGGCGAAGTGGCGCAGACCGCAGTTGGAGTGGAACTCTGCCGGTCATCGTTGCGAACGGTTCGGAGATGACTGCCAGCGGTATAAATGCGATCGTCAAGCAGAAGCGCCGGTGGACGCGTCACTTGGTGACGCGGCGGGCGTTGATCCGCATCGCGATACTGCTCGGCGCGATCGTGGTGCTGGTGCTCGGGCTGACGTGGTACGGAGCGTCGATGCCCGGTCAATCATTTCGTGGTCCGCTCCCGGCGATGACGCCGGAGCAGCGAGTGCTGGCGGTTGCGTTG
>Ga0209181_10013384_pt1 | contig 10281 bp, 6 predicted proteins | sample MAT05_FD_187208 | JGI IMG/M metagenome (GOLD analysis project Ga0209181, IMG submission 187208) | Freshwater microbial communities from Lake Fryxell liftoff mats and glacier meltwater in Antarctica - MAT-05 (SPAdes) (version 2) | ecosystem: Environmental > Aquatic > Freshwater > Ice > Liftoff...
GAAATGAGCGGATTCTCCCGTTGGCCTCGTTCCTAAATCCCAAGCGTGCGAACGGATTGATTTTAGGGAAATCGCGGGGGAGATTTTCCCTCGGCCGAAGGCGAGCTCGACGATCCTGCACGTTTGCGTTTCGGCCTCGACCGCCAGAAGTCCCAAACTTCCGATTCCTCCGCACGCTCGGAGTTCGGCGAGGGGGTTCAAAGGAAGTTGACATCTTCCCCGTTCCGCCTACCACTTTCGGAACGTCCGTTCTTTTGCCATCCGAGGCTGTGGGCTATGAAACTCGACGATCTAAAGGGCCAAACCGTGGCCTTCGCCGCGTCCGGCGGGCTGGATTCCTGCACGGTCACACACTGGCTCAAAGAGAACGGCGTCCGCGTCGTCGCCGTCACGGCGGACATGGCCCAGCCGGACGAGACCAACTTCGCCGAGGTCGAAGAACGGATGCGGGCCTGCGGGGCCGCGGACTTCGTGGCGATCCCGCTGCACGAGATGATCGCCGAGTCCGGCATTGAGGTGATCCAGTTCCAGGCCCGCTACGAAGGGGCGTACTGGAACACGACCGGCATCGGCCGGCACGTCATCGTCGCCGGGATCCTCCCCGAAATGAAGAAGCGGGGCATCCGCGTGCTCGGCCACGGAGCGACCGGGCGGGGGAACGACCAGGTCCGCTTCCAACTCTGTACGAACATGCTCGACCCCGAGGTGAGCGTTTACGCCCCCTGGCGAGACGAGGCATTCCTCAAGCGGTTCGGCGGCCGCAAGGAGATGATCGAATACTGCCAGAAGCACAAACTGCCGATCAAGGCGACCTTGAACGCCCCCTACAGCACCGACGCGAACCTGCTCGGCCTCACCCACGAGGCGGGAAAACTGGAACACCTCACGGTCGGCCCTTGGTTCGTCACCCCCGGCATGGGCGTGCTGCCCAAGGACGCCCCGAGCGAAGAGGAGTCCGTCACCGTGCGTTTTGAGAAGGGACGGCCCGTGGCGTTGAACGGCAAAGCGGTCTCCGCCTTTGAAGCGATCACGCAAGCAAATGCGATTGGCGGCCGCAACGCCGTCGGCATCGCCACGCACCTCGTGGAGAACCGCTTCGTCGGCATCAAGAGCCGTGGCGTGTACGAAGCCCCCGGCATGGAACTGCTCGGCACAGCATACGCCTACTTGCTCCAACTCGTCCTCGACCGCCGCAGCCGGGAACTCTTCGATCAACTCTCGCTCTTCGTCGCGAAGCAGATCTACCAGGGCTACGGCTTCGACCTGGCCACGCACATGGCCCGCAAGGCCCTGGAGCCCATCAACGCCCTTGCGACAGGCACAATCGCGCTCAATCTCTATAAAGGCAGCGTCCACTTCGACAGCGCCGCGGAGGTGCCGCACCAGATGTACTCGGAATCGAATGCAAGCATGGAAGCGATCGGCGCGTTCAACCACGCGGACAGCGAAGGGTTCCTGAGCGTCTTGCAGGTGAGTGCCCGGGCGCTGGCGGTGAACGGCCAGGTCGTGCCGCCGAGTTGGGCGAAGTGAGTTTAACCGCATCGAAAACCTACGTTGGAGTCGATCATGCCCACAACCGGTAAGCGCGTCGCCGTCCTCGTCGAGCAGCAGTACCAGGAGATGGAAGTCTGGTATCCCGTTTACCGACTGCGGGAGGCGAAGTGCGTCGTCACGCTCGTCGGCCCGGAGGCGGGGAAGGTTTACGCCAGCAAGCTCGGCTACCCCGCCAAGGCGGATGCCGCGGCCAAAGATGTCTCGGCCAAGGACTTCGACGCCGTGGTGATCCCCGGCGGGTTCGCTCCGGACTACATTCGCCGCTGTCCGGCGATGATGGCGCTGGTCCGCGATGCTTTCGAGGCGGGCAAGCCGGTCGCCGCGGTGTGTCACGGGCCGTGGGTGCTCTGTTCGACCAACGCGCTGAAGAACCGCAAGGCGACGGGGTTCCACTCGATCAAAGACGACATGGTGAATGCGGGGGCGAAGTTCGTGGACCAGGAAGTGGTCGTGGACGGGAACGTGATTACGAGCCGAACGCCGGACGATCTGCCGGCGTTCGTGGTTGCGATTCTGAAGGCGTTGGAGTGAATGCAAAAAGCCCAGTGACGGCTGTCCCTGGGCTTTCGGGTTTTACCATTTCTTAGCCGACGTACACACCGTCCAGCGAAGCCGAGCTACCGAAGGGGTTGAGGGTCGTCTTGGTCGTGTTGCCGGACGGGGCGAGGACGCGGACTTCGCCGCCGGTCCCGCTGCCGGTGATGACCGTGTCCTTACCGGAGTTGTCGAGGTCCTTCGTCGTAACCCGGACGCCGCCGCGTTGGTTGGCGTCGCCGGCGAAGGTGTTGCCGAGCGGGTTGGCCACCGCGGCCCCGGAGCCGTTCTTGGCGAACGTTTGCCCGCTGATGGTCATGACGCGGGGGCCGCCGCCGGGGCCGGCTCCGAACACCAGGTCGCCGTAGCCGTCGCCGTTGACGTCGCCGACGGTGATGTAGACCCCGTTGCGGAGGCCTTGTTCGAAGGCGAAGAAGTCGCCGCCGATGTTGGTGCGGTTGCCGGTGAGGACCGACTTGCCGTCGATGATCGAGACCCGCGGGCCGCCGCCGAAGCCGGCCGCGACGACCAGGTCTGGGGTGCCGTCGCCGTTGATGTCGCCGACGGCGGCTCGGGCTCCGCCGCGGAAGGCGGGGTCGTTGATCCCGTAGAAGTCCGCGACGGTGGTCATCGCGTTGCCGTTGAGCGAAAGGACTTTGACGCGAGCACCGCCGCCTTGGTCGGGGGTGACGATCACTTCGTCGCGGCCATCGCCGTTGAAGTCGCCGGCGGCGAGGAAGACCCCGCCGGTGTAAGAACCTTCGAAGGCCGAGAAGCTGGCGGTCAAATCTTGGAAGGTCTTGCCGTCGATGACGCGGATGCGGGAGCCGCCGTTGGGGCCGGTGCCGACCACGATGTCGGCGATCTTGTCGCCGTTGACGTCGGCGGCGACGGCGCGGACCGGGCCGTTGAAGTCGGCGAAGGGTTTGAAGGAGTTGCCTGCGGGGGCGAGTTGGCCGTCAGCCCCCGGGGCGTAGATTTGGACCGTGCCGTCCGGCCCCGTGACCACGGTGATTTGGGAGGCGGTGGCGGTCAAGCCGCCGTCGATGCTGGGGGCGCCGTTCGGGGCTTTCGGCGGGGCCGCAGTCCCGACATTCCCGGCGGAGTTCGCACTGGAGGGCAACCCGGCGATCTGCCAGCCGAGGTCCGCGAGGGCGGCGTAGTCGAGTTCCGAAAGGCTGACCCGCTGGCTGCCGTCCACGGTCGGTTGGAGCGAAACGGGCTGGCCGTTGGACTTCGTGCCTTGAGCGAAGTGGGCCAAGTCGCTCGACAGCTTCGGGGCCGAACCGTAAATCTGAGTTGCCACCGAGCCAGTGAACGTGCCGTTCTTGACCAGGGCGTCCCATTCGTTGGTCGTGCCGAGGCCGATGGCGTGGGAGAGTTCGTGCACGGCCACGGTGTGGAAATCGACTTGGCCATTGGCTTTGCCGTTCGCGTCGGCACCGAAGTACCAGTTGCGGTCGGTGTCCATCGTCAGGCTTCCGCCCCACGAGGCGAAGCCGGACTGGCCGCGGGTGGCAACCGTGGTTTGGAAGGCCTTGGTGCCGGAGGAGAAGTAGCCGCCGGGCCCGCCTTCGCCGGCTTGCGAGCCGGGGAGGTTCGCTCCGCCGACGTAGATCACCATCGTGCCGGCGGGGATGTTCAGGTTGGCGATCTTGGTTTCGTTCCCGGTGACCGGGTGACTGAAGATCGCCTGCCAGCTGCCGGTCCCGCTCGGGGTGATGGCACCGGGGGTCGAGGTGATTCGGGAGGTGAGGTCCGAACCGGCCCGTTCGAGGGCATCCCGCTTGATCGGGTCGTTGAAGTACCCGGTCGTATCGAGGGAGTAGTCGAACTGGAAGGCGAGGGCCGGGGTGAGGCGGTCTTCCAGGATCGTCAGTTGGGGCGCGGAGCGTCGAGCGGACGCGGTCCGGAGGGACTGTGAAGTCTTCATGGGTGTATTTAGGTGTCGAGCTGGTTGTGCGGAGGTGGCAATCCTGCCGGTACCGAGGAATCATTCCTATCCGCGGGCCACGTCGAATTCGCCCTGTGGTGGCGAGGACGGGCGTCATACGCGGGTCCGGGTTCTCGGCATCCGGCCGAAGTGGGGCCGGAAGGGAAACCTGCAATCGGCGGGTTCGGCTCTCTCGTCTTATCAACGAGCCGCGTCTCCCCGGACAACGAATATCTAGAGCAGGATTTTCCTCATGCAAGGGAACCGACCAGCAAGTTTCGCGGATATTATCCGGCTATGACGATTATGACGACCCGCGAATTTCTAACTCTTGCAGGGGTTGCAACTTGCACCCACAGCCTGAAATGCATGCGGCACCCTAACGCCTGTTCCGCGAATCGCGAATGGGCGAACCGATTGGCGAACAACAAACCGGGAAATTCGCGACCGAATTTCCCTTCTCCGCGACGAGGGGTCACAATCCCCGCAACGGATTCGGCGGAGCCCGAGACACTTTTTACAGGATGAGACACCGATGTCGTTCGTAACCTTCCCTCGGGCTCCCCGCGACGGCCGGCCCCAACGATCGACCCCGTTCCGCCCGGCGGTCGAGCTCCTCGAAGACCGCTCGGTTCCCGCCACGCTCATCAGCAACGGGGACAACACCCAAGAAGGGGCCGACGCCCCCGTCGTCGTCCTCGGCGCGAGCGAAGACGGCAACTACCTGCTCCTCCAGAGCACGGCCACCAACCTCGTCCCCAATCAAATCGACTCGCCCGGCTCGGTGGACCTCTTCTGGTTCGACCAGACGACCGGGACGCGCCGGCTCATCACCGCCTTCGATCCGCCTGCTACCTCAAGTGTGCTGGCGGGCAGCAAATCCCTCGGCGCTTCGATCTCGACTCCGGGTGTGAGCCTCAAGGCGATGATCAGCGGCGACGGCCAATCCGTCGGCTTCATCTCCGGCGTCGATGCCGCCCTGTTCGACAACACGCTCCCCGTCACCACCGACGGCGGCGGCGAAGATATGTTCGTCTGGAGTGCCGCCACGGGCCGAAATACCCTCATCAGCTTCAATGCCGCCCGTACCTCGCTCGGCACGTTCGCCTCGGTCTCGAACCCCGCCATCTCATTCAGCGGTGGCTCGGCATCGTTTCTTTCCACGGCCAACATGTTCTCGTCGTTCGACGCCAAGTTCATCGACGATTCACTCTCGCCGGACATCTTCCGCGCCGATGTCGGCAGCACTCCGGTTCCGGTCACCTACTTCCGGACCAAGCTGGCGGACGGCAGCATCCGCTTCCCCTCGTACGGTCCGGTCACGGTCGATCCGCTCAATCGCTACACCGGGGGTGCGTTGACCTCGTTCAGCGCGCTGTCGAGTTCCTTCGGATCGTTCTTCTTCGGTCCCGGCTTCGGATTCGGGGCTTCTTCGGTGGACGCCAACCGCTGGACTTTCGCCTCGGGACTGAATATCGAACCGCTCTTCGTCACGCTCTCCACCTCCGTCAGCGGCAATACGCTCAGCGGCGAAGGCGGCGAAGTCTTCAACGTGATCGTCGCCCGCGACCGGCCGGACATCGCCATGTTCGTGGCCCGTGGCCCGAATACCCCTTCGGCCAACCTCGTGCCCGGCTACGTCAACCAGAATTCGTCCAGCTACGACCTCTACCGCTCTTCGTTCGAAACGGGCTCGCTCGCGGTCAGCCTCGTTTCGGCCGAAAGCGGATCGGCGACGCGGGGCGCGAACGGAATCCTCGACACCACCCCAGGCGGTTACGGGCTGACGCCGTCCGGCACCCGCGCGATCTTCACCAGCACGGCCACCAACCTCGCCGCCAACGTGACCGATAAGAATCGGGCCTTCGACATCTTCCAGCGCAACCTCGATACGGCCACGACCACGACCATCAGCGTGCTCTCGTCCAACTCCAACCGCACCGGCAACGCCGCGAGCACCCTGCCCTCGTTCACCAGCGACGGCATCCTCGTCGCCTTCCAGTCCCTCGCGAATAACCTCTCGCCCGTCACGGACGCGAACGGCGTCTCGGACGTTTACGTCCGCGACATCGCCAAGAACACCACGGCCCTCGCAAGCGCCGTGCCCGGGAACTTCAACTCCGGGAACGCCCGCTCGTTCGGACCCGTCATCGGCGGCAGCTTCCGCAGCGGCAAGCTCTACTTCACCAGCGATGCCAACAACCTGGTCCGCAACTTCACCGTGGTGCTCGGATCATCGCAGGTCTACCAGGCTCTGACGCCGATTCAGATCTCGAACCTGAGCCGCCAGGTCGCCATCTCGGGCGGCACGAACGGCCTCGTCACCCTCGGCCGCCTCGACCTCGACGGCAACATCGTCACCGGCACCAACTACGAACCCTTCCCCGGCTGGCGCGGCGACGTGCGGGTCGCCACCGGCGACGTCAACGGCGACGGCGTCCTCGACATCATCGCCGGCGTGGGGCCAGGCGGCGGCCCGCGGGTCGTCGTCATCGACGGGGCCAACGGCGAAATCCTCACCGACTTCTTCGCCTTCGAAGAGACCTTCACCGGCGGCGTTTACGTGGCCGCCTCGGACCTCAACGCCGACGGACGCGCCGAGATCATCATCGGCGCTGGCGAAGGCGGCGGACCCCGCGTGCAAATCTACGACGGGGCGACCGAAACCCTCCTCGTGGACCAGTTCGCCTACGAAGGCCAAGCCCGCACCGGCGTCCGCGTCAGCACCGGCGACTTCAACTTCGACGGCCTCGACGAAATCGTCGTCTCCGCCGGGATCGGCGGCGGGCCCCGCATCCGCGTGTTCGACGGGCGTCAGTTGCCCAACTTCGTCACACTCGCGGACTTCTTCGCCTTCGAACCGACTCAGCGGGGCGGAACTTACATCTCCGCGGGCGACTTCGACGGCGACGGCAAGGCCGACATCGTCGCCGGTGCCGGGCCCGATGGCGGACCCCGCGTCAGCGTCTTCAACGCCGCGAACATCGTCCTCCAGGATCCGAACAAGCGGGTCAAGCTCCTGGACTTCTTCGCCTTCGACGCGGGCTCCCGCGACGGGGCCCGAGCCGTCCTCCGCGACATCGACGGCGACAACATCGGCGACCTCGTCATCGGTTCCGGCAACGGCTTCCCCCGCGTCCGCACCTACCGCGGCGGCATCTCCGGCGGACCGAGCGCTCCGCTCCAACTCACCGACACCGTTCCGTTCAACGAACTCTTCGGTTCCAACGGAGCCTGGGTCGGCTAAGCGGTTCCACGCTTTATCGCCGAGCCCCGTTCCGGAACGATCCGGGACGGGGCTCGGTTCATTTTCGACCACTCATCGTTCCTTCATCGCGCAATCGCAAAGCGAGTTTGGTAGACTGCCTTCGGTTTCCTCCCTTCGGGAGTTCGTGAGATGCTGCGCCCCCTGATCGCTGTCGGAACTCTCCTCGTCGTGTCCGTCGGGTCGTGGGCTCAAGAGCCCGCGCCCAAGCCTCATGAAGCCGGGGCCAAAGCCCCGGCCTCGCCCGCGGTCGAACTCGATCGCCAAGTCATCGACGGCGTGACCAAGGGGTCGCACCTCATGACCAATCTCCGCTACCTCTCGGACGACATCGGCCCGCGGTTGACCGGTTCGTCGAACCTCGAGCGCGCCAACAAGTGGACCGCCGAGAAGATGAAGGAGTACGGCCTGGAGAACGTCCGGCTCGAACCGTGGGAAATCCCGGTTGCCTGGGAACGCGGTCCGGCGACTTTGAAAGTGCTCGATGGCGGAACGGTCCGTCCGCTGCTCGTCGCTTCGGCGGGTTGGTCGCCCGGCACCAACGGCAAGGTCGTGGGACCGGTGGTGATGATCGAGGCCAAGACCAAAGCCGATTTGGAGAAGTACAAGGGCAAGCTCAAGAACGCGGTGATCCTGCGGAGCCCGCCGACGCCGATCGCCCCGATCACGGACTTCGGGGCGAGTTCCTCGCTCACGTTCAAGCCCGAAGGCACCAAGAAAGAGGAGCCGAAGAAAGAGGAGCCGAAGAAGGAAGAAGCCAAGAAGGACGTGCCGCCGCTGCAGCAACCGCGGCCGAACTTCGAGGAAATGCGGGCCTTCCGCCGCGAACTCGGGGACTTCCTCAAGGCCGAAGGTGCGGTGGCGATCCTCGTCGATTCCGCGAAGCCGCACGGCCTGCTCGTGACTACTGGCGGCTGGCGCGAAGGCGACCGCGGCACGCCGCAGGAACCGCTGCCCAGCCTGTTCGTCGCGCACGAGCACTACGCCCTGCTCCATCGCTTGGCCACGAAGGTGGGAGCCGAGCCGCCGAAGGTCGAACTCGAAGTCAGCAACAAGTTTATCCCCGGCCCCATCACCGTTTACAACACCGTCGGCGAAATCCGCGGCTCCGAGAAGCCCGACGAGTTCGTCGTCATCGGCGCTCACCTCGATTCGTGGGATCTCGCTTCGGGCACGACCGACAACGGCACGGGCAGTTGCATCGTCCTCGAAACCGCCCGCGTGCTCGGCGACCTCGCCAAGAAGGGGTTCAAGCCGAAGCGGACGATCCGGTTCGTGCTCTTCACCGGCGAAGAGCAAGGCCTCTACGGATCGAAGGAGTACGTGAAGAAGCACAAGGACGAGATGCCGAAAACCTCCGCCGCACTGGTCCACGACACGGGCACGGGCAAAGTGCTCGGCTTCGGCTTGCTCGGGCGGGAGTCCGTCAAGAAGATCCTCGAACCCGAACTGGTCTCGCTCAAAGGCGTGGACGGGTGGAAGGGCCTTTCGATGGACGGCATCCGCGGGGGCACGGATCACTGGTCGTTCGACCAGGCCGGAATCCCCGGTTTCGCCTGTCAGCAAGACATGTACGAATACCGCCTGACGCACCACACGCAGTCGGACACGTTCGATAAAGCCAACGAGCCGAACTTGCTCCAGGGGGCGACCGTGATGGCGATCACGACGCTGCGGATCGCGAACCTTCCGGACTTGCTGCCGCGGGACCGGCCCGAGGCGAAGAAGGACGGTTCGCGAAAGAAACCCGATTGACCGCGAATAGTTAAGCGGCGTTTCTTCGAAACGCCGCTTAACTATATTGAGATTGTGAACGAAATACTCCGCACGCTCCGATGGTCGGCCTGGCTCGGCTGGCAGATCGAATCCAACTGGGCTGACCTCCGGCTCTTCTTCCTGTACCTCGTGCTCAAGCCCATCTGCGGGTCGCTGGTGCTCGTCTGCATGTTCTACGCTGCGAAGTACGCGGCTGCGGATCTGGGCGCGACGCCGATCCGGCCCGAATTCCTCCCCTTCATGTACGTCTCGAACGCTTGCTACGGGCTCGTCGGCACCGTCATGTTCGGCATGAGCTACGTGGTCATCTCGGACCGCGAGAGCTACCGGATGCTCAAGTACATCTTCATCAGCCCGGCGCAGTTTCAAGCGTACTTCGTCGGCCGGGGGATCGCCCGCGGCCTCGAAGGGCTCTTCGGCGGCATCATCACCCTCGCCGCGGGGCTCGCGCTGCCCGAAGTCCGCGACTCCGTCCACCTCGCAAGCATCGATCCGCTCTGGTTGCTGACGTTCCTGGCCATCGGCGCCGTCATGCTCTGGTCCTGCGGGATGCTCCTCGCCTCGGCAATGCTCAACATGAGCCGCTCGGGCATGTTCCTGAGCGAAGGCATCGCCGGGGTCGTCTACTTCCTCAGCGGCGTCGTCTTCCCCATTTCGCGACTGCCGGAGTGGCTCCAACCGGTGAGTCTTGCCTTGCCCACGACGTATTGGCTCGAGGGCATGCGCCGCTCGCTCATCGGCCCTCCGCCGCCGGACTCGCCCCTCGCGGGCTCCGCGTTGGACAGCCTCTCGACGGGTGAGCTCGCCTGGGCATTGACCGCTTCGACGATCGTCCTCGCGGCACTTTCGCAGTGGTTCTACCGCTACAGCGTCAAGCGAGCTTGGAAGAGCGGGCGGATCGAAGAGACGACGGGGATGTAGATGGGTTTCGGATACACAATCAAAGTGTTACACTGAATCAAAATGAGAACGGAGGCATTCGCCATGAACTCGCGAGCCGCGATCCTGCTTCACGAACTGCAAAAATGCACTCGCTCCGAACAACTTGCCGTCGTTCACGCTTTGTTTGAAACCATCGACACCGCGGAAGCTTCGAACGAATTGATGGAACGACCTGCCCTGTCCGAGGAGAGCCTCACCGACTTGAAGCGGCGATTCGCGGACCGCGATCGCTCCTACGATGTGAAGGAACTCATGGCGAAGTTCGCTCGGAGGTTGA
>Ga0209181_10013386_pt1 | contig 10279 bp, 8 predicted proteins | sample MAT05_FD_187208 | JGI IMG/M metagenome (GOLD analysis project Ga0209181, IMG submission 187208) | Freshwater microbial communities from Lake Fryxell liftoff mats and glacier meltwater in Antarctica - MAT-05 (SPAdes) (version 2) | ecosystem: Environmental > Aquatic > Freshwater > Ice > Liftoff...
ACCGTCCACGCGTGCGCGCGCGCGTCTTCGGCGACTGGTGCGTCGGGGAAGTACTGCGCCGGCTGCGTGATCTCGGCGGGCACCCACGTGTTGCCGCCGTCGACTGTGACCTCGACGGTCTCGATCGGCACGCCGCCGCCCCACGCCCAGCCGGTGAGCGTCCATCCGCCGGGCGCTCGCTGGCAGCGGGTGACCATCGACTTGAGGCCGATCCACCGGGCTTGCACGCGCACCCACGCGTCGCCTTGCTTGCGCTTGTTCGTGAACACCCAGCGGTTGTGGATGCCCATGTGCGGGTTCGTCTTGCCCTCGATGTGGCCGAGCCACTTCACGTGGGACATCGAGTAGATGCCGGGCACGACGAGACGCGCCGGGAATCCTCGGGCGCGCGGCAGGTTCTCGCCGTTCATCGTGAGCGCGACGATCGCTCCGGCGCGATCGAGCTCCTCGAGCGACAGACCATAGTGATAGCCGCGGCGCACGAGCGGCACCGGGTCGAGGCCGTGGAACGCGAAGTGCGTCGCGGGCCCGACACCACCGCACGTCTCGAGCACCGTGCGCAGCGTTGGTCCCGACCAGCGCGCCTGACCGACGAGACCGGCAGAGCCCATCATGTGATTGCCGTTGCCGGCGCACTCCATGACGCACAGCCGCTCGACCCGCGGTAGCGCGCGGACCTTCTCGAGGTCGAGCTCGGTGTCGGTGTCGCTCGCGGTGCCGGTGATGCGCAGTCGCCAGGTTTGCGGATCGACGATCGGATGGCGATGGCGATCGCGGCGGAAGTAGCCGTCGACCGGCGTCAGCGGCCCGGACATCGTCGCGGTGCGCTGCTCGATCATGCTGACCATCCGAAACGCGATAGGCTGCAGGATCCGGCCGAGCCAGCGGCCCATGCCTTCGATCGGCCGCAGCAGCAACTCGTCGGGCACGTGCTCCAGCGCGGCAGCCTCTGCCGGTACGAGCGCCCCGTGATCGATGCCGCCCTGAGCCATCGCCTGCGCCAGTCCTAGCACCGATGCGCGGCGCATTCGAGCCCGGCGGCGCGGCGGGGCCAGAGCACCAGATCCGAAGCGCTTGGGCCGCGTTCACAAATCCGGTAGCGTCGCCGCTCTCAAGGAGACCTCACGTGCTTTCTCGAACGATTTCGATGGTCGGTTTGCTGTTCTGCCTCGGTTCGCTTGCCCCCGCGTGCGACGACAAAAAGCCCGAAACCAAGGCGGATCCGAAGGCGAAGGCCGACCCGAAGACCGATGAGAAGAAGACCGACGCCAAGGTCGAGGAGAAAAAGGCCGACGAGGCGAAGGTCGACGAGACGAAGGTCGACGAGACGAAGGTCGACGAGAAGAAAGCCGACGAAGCGAAGGTCGACGAAGCGAAGGTCGACGAAGCGAAGGTCGACGAAGCGAAGGCCGACGAGAAGAAGGCCGACGAGGCGAAGGTCGAGGAAAAGAAGGCCGAGGAAAAGAAGACCGAGGAAAAGAAGGCCGATCCGCCGAAGAAGCCCGACGAACCGAAGCCGGATCCGGGACCGTCCGCCGACGGCAAGGATCTGTTCGGCAAAAAGTGCAAGAGCTGTCACAACAGCAACGGCGACGGCAAGACGAAGATCGGCGAAGAGAACGACATCGAGGCCTGGACGGTCGCGGGCTGGAAGGCCAAGTGGACCGAGGCGAAGATCGTCGACATCGTGACCACCGGTAAGTCGGGCACGAAGATGAAGGCGTTCAAGGACAAGCTCACCGCAGACGAGATCGCCGCGGTGTCGAAGTACGCGCGCTCGCTCGGCAAGTGAGGCGCCGCTTCCCCTGACTAACCAATCAGCGCGCGGATGTCCTCGTCGGGGACGTTCTGGCGGTGGTCGGCGAGCTGCAGGCGCAGGCGATCGCCCTGCGCCTCGGCGATCAGGATCTCGATCACCGCGCCGGTGACGACATCGAAGTGGAGCGACACGCTGCGCACGAGCTTGCGTGCCGCGGAGTCGCGCAACGGTAAGAGCTCGAGGCGCTGACCGCCGCGCGGTACCTCCGTGCGGCTGTCGGCCACCAACTCCGCGCCTTCGCCGGGCGCGAACGTGGCCCGCAGGCGATCGCCGAGCCAGCCCGCGGCGGGCACGACGTTGCGATCGACGATCGTCGGCGTGGCATCGGGACGATTCGAGCGGATCCGCAGGCCGCGGGCATCGATGAACGTCGTCGAGCCCGCGAGGCCGTCGTCGCGCAGCATCAACGTGCCGGGCAGCTCGAACGCGAGCGTGCCGGTGACGATGAGCGGCTCGCGGAGCAGCGAGGTCTCGCGCGTCGTCGTGAGGCGCACGACGAGGTTGCGCGTTCGCTTCGCGAAGTTCGCCCACAGCTCGAGGCGGTTCGCGAGGCGCTTGTCCTCGATCTCGTCGGCATGACCGCGACCGATGACGCCGACGCCCGCGGCGATCCCGAGCAGGCCGAACAACGCGCGTCGTCGATCGATCATGCGTCCGCTCCTGGTGCTGGTGCATCGCCGCTGTGCAGGCGCCGGAGCACGCGACACACGCCCGGCGCGACGAACAATCCGACACCCGACGCGGTAATCGCCCCGAGCACGACGACGAGCCCGAGCGCGCGCCACATCGAGACGCCCGTCGCGAGCAGCGCGACACCCGACGCGACCTGGCACAGGCTCGTGACGATGATGCCGGTCGCGAACAGCGGACGGCCGAGATCGATCGCGCGGCATGCTCGACCAGCGGAGATCGTCGACGACGCACCGACGAGCAGCAACGCGGGCAGCATCGCGGGCCCCACCGGCACCTGCAGCAGACCCATCGCCGCGAGCACGGCACACTGCGTCGCGAGCGTCGCGAATGCGGCGCTGACCGAGATGCTGAGCGAGCGCGTGCCGAGCCAGACGACGAACGCACCGATCCACATCTGGCACAACACGTAGATGCCGAGCCAGTCGGCGAACGCGGCGCGATCGATGCGTGCTGCGATCGCAGGACCGGCGAGTGGGATCACGCGACCCGCGTCGTCGGTGACGCGCGGCGGATCGCTGTCCGGATCGGGGGTGAGCTGCACGAACGCGCGCACGCGCGACGGCTTGTCCACCAGGTATCGCCGCAACCATGGCCCGAGCGGGCCCTCGAGCATCGCCGCGGCCGTCGGCGACCCGTCGTTCGTCGCGGCACCGCGCAGGAACTCGCCGAACGCGTCGGGGCGAAAGCCCTTCGCCTCGAGCACCGCGCGCATCTTGTCGAGCCGCGTTGGCAGCGCGAGCGCGTTCAAGGCGATGCGGCGCTGCTCGAGATCGGCCTCGCGCGCGACCCACAGGCCCGGGCTGTCGATGCGCACGGCCTCGGCGGGGATCAGCCGCGCGAGCACGCGTGCATCGTCGGCGGCCTGCTCGAGCGCCTGCGCTCGATCGTCGCCGCGGCTCTCCGCGCGGACGACCGTCGTCGGATCGAAGAAGTCCGCGACCAGGCGCTTGTGGGCATCGCTGTTGGTGTGGGCGCCGAGCCCGACCCGATCCGCGCCACGATACGCGAGCGTCGGCAACGACAGCACGCCGGCCACGAGCGCGGCGAGCCCGAGCACGGAGCCGAGCATCGGCAGCGGCCGCCACGAGAAGCCGCGACCCTCCCAGCTCACCGCGCCGCCGAGTCGCGCGTGCACGGCTGGCAACAGGACGCGCAGCGTGAGCATCGCGAGCGCAACGAGCACGGCCCACGCCCACGACCAGTACTGCCACGCGGGATAGGGCGACAGTGCGAGCGGTGCCATCGCCGACGCGAGCACGGCCGCCGCCGGCCAACCGCGCGCGCTGATCCGCTGCAGGTGCAGCGCGCCCTCGCAGGCGAAGCCGAGCCACAGCACGACGATTGCGAGGCCCCACGTGTCGATGTCGCGGAGGATCACCGCGGCGAGCACGGCGGAGCCGACGAGGCACGCGAGGATCGCTATCGTCGCGCGTGCGCGGCGTAGTGCCGCAGCGAGCACCGCAGCGATCGCAGCGATCGTCGTGAGCAAGAGGCGCGGGCCGCTGTCGTCCACGACGGCGCGCGCACGCTCCTGCAGGTGCGCGGGCCCGACCCAGCTCCCGTCGACGGGCCCGTCGCCGATCACCGCACGCACGTCGGCGAGCACGGCCGCGTGGGCTCGCGGCGTCCGCATCTGCACGAGCAACGCATCGCCGTTCGCGGCGAGCAGATCGCCCGCGGCCGTGACGGTCGAGCCGCCGGGCCCACGCGTGCTCGCGAAGCGCGACGACGCATCGACGGTCTGCCCGTGCAGCCCGAGCGGATCGCGGCGCGGCTCCTCGCCCGAGACACCGAACAGCGGCGACGACATGCGCGCGCGCAGGCCTTCGATCGCATCGGACACCGCGTCGTCGTCGAAGCGTGCCGCGATCGCGTCGAGCGATGCCTCGTCGACGAGAAAGAGTGCGTGCGCATCGAACCACGCCGCGGCCTCGCCGGCCGGTGCAGCGATCGGTACGCGTTCGTCGACGAGTCTTTCGGAGAGCCGACCCGCGAGCTCGAGCAGGATCTGCGTGGGATCGGCGTCGGTGGGCACGTCAGCGCGCACCTGCAACAACAACAACGGCTCGTCGGCGAGGTGGCGGTGCTCGATCGGCACCAGCGCGTCGATCTCGCCACCGATGCGCACGCGCTCGCGGAGCAGCGCAGCGCACACCGCGACGATCGCCAGCCACACGGCGATCACCGCGGTCGGCCACCGCGTCGCCCACCGCGACAGCGAGATCGCGTCCCTGCGATCGGAGCCGATCGGCTCGAAGGTCGGGGCGTCGTCGACCACCTGTGCCGCAGAGCCTATCAGCAGTTGCCCGTGTTATGGCTTGGCGGTGGGCCTCAATCCCGAGCAGCAGTCGGCGGTGGTCCATCGCGGCTCCCCGCTGCTCGTGCTCGCCGGAGCGGGCACGGGCAAGACGCGAGTGATCACGCATCGCGTCGCGCAGCTACTGGACGAAGAGGTGCCGCCGTGGCGGATCCTCGCGGTCACCTTCACCAACAAAGCCGCGGAGGAGATGCGTACGCGCATCGATCGCCTCTGCGAGGGCCGTCACGACACCAAGCAGATCTGGGTCGGCACGTTCCACTCGATCTGTGCGCGGATCCTCCGGCGGTGGGGCCAGCCGGTCGGCTTGTCGCCACACTTCACGATCTACGACAGCTCCGACTCGCAGCAGGTGATGTCGCGCGTGCTGCAGGCGCAGAACGTGTCCGAGAAGCTGTACTCGCCGCGCGGTGTGCTCGGGTGGATCGATCGCGCGAAGAACCGCGGGCTCGGCCCGACCGAGCTCGGCGAGATCGGCATCATCGAGCCGGTGCGCAGCGTCGTCGCGAAGGCGTTCGCGACCTACCAAAAGAAGCTCGTCGCGGCGGACGGCGCCGACTTCGGCGATCTGCTCGTGCACACCGTTGCGCTCCTGCGGCAGGCGAGCAAGCCCGCGGCCGGCCAGCTCGCCGGCGACGATCCGGTGCGCAAGCTCTTGTATCGCTTCACGCACGTCGTCGTCGACGAGTTCCAGGACACGAACCCGGTGCAGGCCGAGCTCGTCGACAGGCTCGCGGCGCATGCGGAGCTGTGTGTCGTCGGTGACGACGATCAGGCGATCTACGGCTGGCGTGGTGCGGACGTCGATCAGATCCTGCGCTTTGCCGATCGTCACGGCAGCACGCAGGTCGTGCGGCTCGAGCACAACTACCGCAGCACCGGCCACATCCTGCGCTGTGCCGACGCGGTGATCCGCAAGAACCAAGGTCGGCTCGGCAAGACGCTGTGGACCGATGCGGGGGACGGTGCGCTCGTGCGCGTGCTCGAGCTGCCCGGCGAGCGCGAGGAGGCGCGGCTCGTCGCGAGCGAGATCCGCCAGGCGATCGACGACGGCGCGTCGCCCGACGAGTTCGCGATCTTCTATCGCACCCACGCGCAGTCACGCGTGCTCGAAGATGCACTGCGTGCGGTCGGGCAGCCGTGTCGCATCGTCGGTGGACTCGCGTTCTACGATCGCGCCGAGGTCAAGGATGTGCTCGCGTACCTCGTGGTGCTCTACAACCTCGCGTCGGACACGCATCTGGCGCGCATCCTCAACCGTCCGGCGCGCGGGATCGGGGCGACGACGCTCGAGCGCCTCGCCCAGCACGCGACGGAGAAAGATTGCTCGCTGTGGAACGTGCTCGGCGACCCGCGCGAGGCCGGCGTGTCGGCTGCGGCGGCGCGGAAGATCGCGGGCTTCGTCGAGCTCATCGACGGGCTGCGTGGTCTGGTGTCGACGCTCGGTCTCGATGCGCTGGTCGTCGAGATCGTCGAGCGCACCGGGTATCGCGAGGCACTCGCGGTCGACGGCGACGAGGACTCGCTCAACCGGCTCGAGAACCTGCAGGAGCTCCTCGGCAACGTCACCGAGTTCGTCGCGGAAAATCCCGGTGCGACGCTCGTCGAGTACCTCGAGCAGACGAGCCTCGTCGCGGGCGAGCGTGGCGACGGCGACAAGTCGCGCTCGGTGACGCTGATGACGGTGCACTCGGCGAAGGGCCTCGAGTACGACGAGGTGTATCTGACCGGCATGGAGGAGCGCGTGTTCCCCCACGCGCGGGTGCTCGAGGATCCCGTGCAGCTCGAGGAAGAACGGCGACTCGCGTATGTCGCGATCACGCGCGCGCGCAAGCGATTGACGCTGACGATGGTCGAGCGGCGACGGCTGTATGGACAGATGCAGGCCGGCTCGCCGTCGCGGTTCGTGCTCGACATGCCGCGCGGATCGATCGCGACCGCGGGTCGACACGCGATCGCCGGTGGTGGTGGGCGAGCTCGCTCTGCGGCGGCGTTCTCGGGCGCGCCCGTGCGCGCGCCGACCTGGAACGACGATGTCGTCTACGACGTGGATCCGGGGCTCGATCTCCAGGCGGACGAGCTCGGCGAGGATCGCGAAGGGGTGATGCTCTATGTCGGCATGCACGTGCGGCACAAGGACTTCGGCGTCGGCGAGCTCATCGGGTGGCAGGGCGTCGGCCACAACCTGAAGTTCAACCTTCGGTTCGCGACCGCGGGCACCAAGACGATCCTCGCGCGCTTCTGCGAGCCTTTGTGACGGATTGCCCAGCCCCGCCGAGGGGCGTCGGCTATGCTGCTCGCGTGCGCGCGCGGGTTATTATGACGATCGGTGTGCTCGCGGTCGGATCGATCGCGCGCGTCGCTTCGGCTGCCGAGCCGCCGGCGGCGGTCGTCGTGGACGCGACCGCGGCGCCTGCCGTGCCCGATGCGGCGTGGGATGCGGTGCGCGGCAAGCAGGTGACGATCGCGACGGCGGATGGCGACGTCCTCGGCGAGCTCGCGACGACCGATGGCGACACGCTCGTGGTGATCGCCGATGACGGCACGGTGCAGACGTTGCCGAAGGCGAGCGCGACCGCAGTGCGCGTGCGCAAGACCGCAGCGCCGGCTACTGCGAAGCCCGCACCGCCGATCGTCGAGGACGAGAAGAAGGACGACGAGAAGAAGGACGACGAGAAGAAGGACAAGAAGAAGAAGCGCGAGCACGCGCTGCTCGGCACGTTCACGGCCCACGGCGCCGCGTACTCGCACTGGCGCGGCGAGGGTGTGAACGCCGGCCATGCCGCGTACGCGATGGACTTCGGCGTCGGCGTGAATCCGACGCCGGGCTTCGGCATGTACGCGATGGGCGGCGGGCTGCTCGCGGCGAAGATCGACAACAAGACGATCCGTGCAAACTACGGCCACCTCGCGTTCATGTTCGCGTTCGGCGGCAAGTATTACTTCTCGATGATCGGTGCCGGCGTCGCGTTCAACCGCCTCGAATTCGAGACCGAGACGCAAAAGGACATCGGCCTCGCGCTGCCGATGAAGCTGTTCGGGCGTCTGCCGCTGCCGAAGAACCTCTATCTCGGCATCGGTCTGTCGTACGAGCTCGGTATGGTCCGCGGCTTCAACCGCTTCGTGAACGGCATCGGCGGACAGATCGTGTTCGGTCGCTGGTAACCGCCGAGCGATCTGAGCCGCTAGTTCGGGCCTTCCACCGCGCGCCTGCACGACTTCTCGGCCTCGACCTCGGCGCCGCACGGCCCGCGCTCGCGCTCGCGCTCGCGGAACTCGTCGCACGTCAGTCGCGATGTGCACTCGCGCATCGCCTTAGCTTCGTCGAGGCATGGCACCACCGGCGGGGGCCTGTCGCACCGCTCGATGCACCTCGCTGCGTCGTCCGACCGACCGCCGCAGCTCGAATCCGAGTCGAGCGCGCAGTACGTCTCGCAGGTGCTCTTCGGCGAGGAGAGCCACTCCCGCAGCGCGCCCGCGATCGCACCGGACACGCAGCCGAGCGTGAGCACGAACGGCACGAGCAGCAGCGGGCGAGCGCTCACACGGCGAGTCTAGCCCAGCGGCACGAACTTGTAGCCCGCGCCGCGCACCGACAAGAACACCACGGGGTTGCGCGGGTCGGGCTCGAAGTGCCGGCGCAGTCGCATGATGAAGTTGTCGACCATGCGATGGCTCGGGTAGTCGTGCAGCCTCCACACCTGCTGCTGCAGCTCCTCGCGACTGAGTACGCGGCCCGGGTTGTCGGCGAAGTAGCGCAGCAAATCGAGCTCGAGCTTCGTCAAATGCAGCGCTTCGCCGCGCACCCTCACCTCGTGCGTGTTGAAGTCCACGACCGCGTCGCCGAGTCGCAGCACGTTCGCATCGCGCGGCACCTCGACCTTGCGTCCCCAGTCGCGACGCCGCAACAGCGACCGCACGCGTGCGAGCAGCTCCTCGAGATCGAACGGCTTCGCGAGGTAGTCGTCGGCGCCGGCGTTGAGCCCGAGAATGCGATCCTCGAGATCGCCGCGCGCGGTCAGCATCAGCACCGGCGTCGTGTTGCCCGAGTCGCGCAGCTTCTGACACAGCGAGAAGCCATCGACGTCGGGCAGCATGACGTCGAGCAGGATCGCGTCGTACGCCCGATCGCCGAGCAGCAATCGCCCGGCCTCCCGACCGGTCGACGCGACGTCGACGGCATAGCCCTCGAGCTCGAAGTTGAGCTTGAGTCCGGCCGCGAGGTGTTCCTCGTCCTCGACCAACAACACTCGGACCGGAGGCTCGTTCATGCGCGGCCAATCGAAGAACGGGTCGAATCCGCGGCCCCTTCGAGGGGCGCGCTCGGCACGGCGACGTCCGCGACGTCGGCGACGGCCACGTGATTGGGTAGCACGATCGTCATCGTCATCGTCGTCCCAGTTCCAGGGCCGGCACTGTGTGCAGTGAGCGAGCCGCCGAGTCCACGCACGAGCGCGCGCACGACGAACAGACCGAGCCCGGTGCCGCGGCGCGCGCGGACCTCCTCGGCGTCGACGCGATAGAACCGATCGAACACGCGGGCGAGCTCGCGCTTCGGGATGCCGATGCCGCGATCGACGACCTCGATCCGCAGCGTCGTGCCGACGACAGTTGCGGTGAGCAGGATGTCGACCGGGCGATCGGAGTACTTCACCGCGTTGTCGAGCAGGTTCTTGATCACGATCTCCAGCGCGGTCGGATCGCTGACGACGCGCAGCGAGTCCGCGACGTCGACCCGAATCGTCTCGGTCGCGACGTCGTGGCGGCGACCGACCGACGCGACGCACCGCTGCACGAGCACCGCGAGCTCGATCGACACCGCCGCGTGTCGGCGCCCGCCGTGACCGACGCGCGTCGCCTCGAGGATGTCGTCGATGAAGCCCGACAGGCGCTCGACGTCGTGGCGCATCATGTCGTGCAGTCGCTCGCCTTGGGTCGCCGGCAGCTCGGGGCGGCGGAGCGTCTCGAGGCACAGGCGCAGCGATGCGAGTGGGCTGCGCAGCTCGTGCGTGACGGAGTCGACGAACGTCGTCTGTCGCCGCACCTCGAGGGTCTCGCGCGCCAGGAACACGGCGAACAGCACGAGCACGGTGATGATCGTCGCGAACGACACGATGCCGGCGACGAGCAGCCACGTGTTGCTCTCGGCCCACGATTGCGTGCGGACGATGACGTAGATCCAGCCGACGAGCAGCGCGGTCGCGAGCGCGACGGCCACCGACCCGTAGATGATGGGGCCGGAGATCGAGCGGGTGGGGCGGCGCGCCATCGTCGAACGTCCGCGGGCATGATGGCGCGGGCGTCCAAGCGCGGCCACCCGTGCCACCCACCTCGCGCGCGAAGTGCGATCCTCCTCAGGGATCAAGGCTGTCGACAGGCCGCTCCACAGCTTGTCCACGGCTGTGGATTTCGCGTGATTTCGGCCGATTCGGGGCGTTGGCGGCACGTAG
>Ga0209181_10013394_pt1 | contig 10274 bp, 6 predicted proteins | sample MAT05_FD_187208 | JGI IMG/M metagenome (GOLD analysis project Ga0209181, IMG submission 187208) | Freshwater microbial communities from Lake Fryxell liftoff mats and glacier meltwater in Antarctica - MAT-05 (SPAdes) (version 2) | ecosystem: Environmental > Aquatic > Freshwater > Ice > Liftoff...
GAGACATGTTTTTCCTTCCTCAAGGCGCGAGGAGGGCGAAATACGGGATATTTTAACCGACGAGCAACGCAGAAGAAGGGGAAATAGGGCGCTGGATTCATACGCCAACTACCGGACGGGGCACTAGTCCTATTTCCGCCAATAAAAATACAGCGGTACCCCCGTCAGCATCAGCAAAGTACCGAGGCCCGCTTCGCGCGGGTGGGTGTTGCAGGTGATGATGATCAGTGCGATGCAGAACAGCACGAACAGCGCAGGCACCACTGGGTATCCCCACACTTTGTAAGGACGTTCTGTATTCGGTTCGCGGCGGCGCATGATGAACACACCGAAGGCCGTTGCGCCATAGAAAAAGAAGGCGGCGAAGATCAGCATGTCCGTCAACTGGTCAAAACTGCCGGACAGCACCAGCAGGCAAGCCCAGGCGCCTTGCATCCATAGGGCAGGGTTGGGGGTGTTGGAGACCGGATTTATTTCCGCTGCGCGGGGAAAGAACAGGCCGTCTTTGGCCATCGCGTAATAGACGCGGGGCGGCATCAGGATGGTGCTGTTGGTGCAGCCTAAGGTAGTGAGCAGAATAATGATCGAAATGAGGGTAGCACCGGTGCCTCCTGCAAAATGCCGCACCACCGCAACCGCAGCAATGTCATTTTTTGCCTGGTGTACACCTACCAGTTCGTCAATCGGGAGCACGTAGAGATAAGTGAAATTGACGATGACATAAGCCCCGATAATGACCATCATGCCGGTGAACAAAGCCAGGGGCAAATTGCGGTTCGGGTTCTTGATCTCGCCGCCGATAAAGCCCAGCGTATTCCAGCCTTCGTAGGCCCAAAACGCAGCCAGCAAGGCACCAAATATGGCTTTGATGAATGCGGTGTCTGTCCAGGAATGCGGCACATAGCCAGTGGCGGGTGTCTGGAAATTGGCAAAACTGCCGCCGCCGAACAACAGGCCCGACAGGACAATCGCCAGCAAGCCCACGATCACCAGCCGGGTGATCCAGGTACTGAGGGCGGCAGCCCCTTTCAGGCCCTGTGTGTTCAGAAAAGTCAGGGTCAGGATCAGCAGGATGGTAAGTCCTTTCACCCCGGCATTTTCAAAGGGTTTGAATACCAGAAACTGGATGCTTTCAATCGACTCCGGCAAGTGAGGGAGCGGGAAAATGGCGTTGAACGACTGCGAAAAAACGTATGCAATGGAAGCGACCGCAGCCGTCTTGATGACCGCAAACGTGCTCCAGCCCCACATAAAAGCCATGAAACGGCCATAAATCCGCCGGAAATAAACGTACTCGCCGCCTGAGTCGGCCATCATACCCGCGATCTCAGCATTGCTCAAAGCGCCGCACAGGCTGATCACACCCGCCAGCACCCAGGCGCACAACACCAGGTCGGGCGAGAGCAGATCCGCCGACATGGGCGCGACTTTTTTGTAAACGCCCGATCCGATAACAGAACTGACGACGAGGATGGTGGCAGCGGTGAGGGTGAGGCTGCGGACGAGTTGGCCTTGTTGTTTTTCCATGACAGGGCAAACGTACTAAGGACTTTGGAATTTGGACGGAGGACTTTGGATGTTGGACTGAGGACAAAGGACTGAGGACGGAGGACGGAGGACGTTGGATAAAGGACGTTGGATAAAGGACGTTGGACAAAGGACGTTGGATAAAGGATATTTAGATGATGTCGCATAGTCCAACGTCCTCCGTCCAACGTCCTCCGTCCTCAGTCCAACCTCAGCCGATACCCCACGCCATGTACCGCTACGATCTGCACGGCCGGGTCGTCGCGCAATAGTTTGCGGAGGCGCGACACGAATACGTCTATGCTGCGCCCGACAATAATGCCTTCGTCTTCCCACACGGATTTTAGAATCAGGTCTCTTTCAAGCAATTGGTTGGAATGGGTGGCGAAAAGGTGCAGGAGTTTGGCCTCGCGATATGTCAGATCGTGGCGAACGCCGTTAGAAATCAGGGTTTGGTTGGCCACATCGAGGCGGGAGTTGCCGAATGGAAATCCGCTCTCTGCATATTCGATGGCCGGTGCATCCGGTTGGATCGGTTTGGAGTTGCGGCCAAGCAGGAAAAAAATGCCTGCAACACATCCACAACCGAGCACAAATCCCCACCAGATGGCATTGGTGGCGAGGCTTGGGTTCGTTTCCGCGAACGTAACTTTCAAATTATAACAACCGCTGTCTAAAGCCCGCCCGCCGCAAGGGACAACTTTGCTTTTGGAATAATCAAGAAAATTATAGCCCAACTGCAGGTTGCCATCGGAACAGTCAATAACGGCAACGTCATAATTCTGCCTGATTTCGTGCAGGTCGAAGGATTCCTGCAACAGCGAGGGAAGCCGGTCGTAATCAAATGTGCGTTCCAGGCGAACGAGCCACACATTGGCCTGGGTCTGTAGAACGGTCGGAATACGCGAGGTCGTATCGCCATCCTGAACCAACAGAAAATGTGCAGTCCGGCGCAAAGCCAGGTTGACTTTATCTGAAAAACGGTTGCTGTTGGTGCTGGCATTTTTTTGTGAAACAAACTGTACAAACAGCAACGCAGCCAGCAAAAGCGCAATCAGGGCAGCGATTCTTCCAATCATGATGTAAACGGACTTAGGACGAAGGAGATTGGACATTGGGCTTTGGACTTTGGGTGTTGGATGTTGGACTAGGGACGTTGGACTAGGGACTTTGGACTAGGGACGTTGGACTGAGGACGTTGGACTCAGGACGTTGGACTCAGGACGTGTTTAAAGGTCAAATATCTTGGTTTTTCATCTCCTGTCCAATATCCCTGATCCAATGTGCCAAGTCCAACATCCTCGGTCCAACATCCTCGGTCCAACGTCCCTAGTCCCTAGTCCAACATCCAACATCCAAAGTCCAACATCCAACATCCAAAGTCCAACATCCAACGTCCAAAGTCCAACATCCAACGTCCAACATCCAACATCCAATGTCCAACATCCAACGTCCAACGTCCAACGTCCTCGGTCAATTAGAGATCGCCGACTGGCGTTCAGGCTGTGGATTGGCGGACACGGCCCGTTCCGGTTCTACCAGAACCTCGTTGTGTGGCAAGGCGTATTTATTATTTGTGGTCAGCAGTACGATAGAGTCGCCCCCGCTGCATTTCGACAGCACTTTCCGGATGTCCAGTTGCTTGTAGGTTTTGTTGGAATACATGACCATCGTTTTGGTGTTTTTGTCGCGAATGGCTACCATGAATTTGAGCCGGTCTACCGCTTTGCTTTCGTTCGGTGAAAGGTCGGCGGTGCAGACGGTTAATTTTCCGGTGCTTTCGATCGGGAGGGTACATTTACCGGTGGGGCTGTACTCGTTGACCACCATTTTGTTGTCCAAAAAAGCGGCAGAGCAACTGTTGAAATTATTTTGGCCGAGTGCTGAACAGGTAACAGCACAGCAAAACAGCGCCAGTGTGAGGCGATTCAGATATTGCATATTCGTATTTTTTTTAAAAATGAACGATGCGACAAATGTATCGCCTCCACCAGGGAGCGGACCGGAATGCCTGTAAAACCATGTAAAGGACTTGTAAAACCCGAATCAGCGTTTCTCTATCACCATGGCATCCAGCGAAAAGCGTCCGGGTCCCAGCAGCCAGATCGCCACATATACAGACAGGTAAAGCAACGGCAACTCCTTGTCAGTCATGGGGTTGTCCCATTGTACCTGAAATACGGCTACTGCCATGGCCACCAGCAGAGGAAGCAGCGCCAGCCTCGTGAACAAACCCAACAGTACCAACCCCGAGCAGATGGCCTCGGCAAAGACAACGAGGTAATAAGTGGTGGTGGACCCGATCCCGACGGGATCCGAGAAACTTTCGGGGTTTTCAGAAAACAGCGAGATTTTCATCAGTCCGTGGTTGATTGCCATCAGGCCGCAAAAAACGAAGCGCATAAGCAGTGCTGCCCAATCCAGCGAATAAGGAGCGGATGAAAGGATTTTTTTGAACACCATGAGCAAGAGGTTGAAGGTGTGCGCCGGCAGGATTGCCTGATGAAATATGTGTGCACGAAAGTACGACAGGAAAATTTTTCACTGCAAAACTAAACGTTACCTTTACGGCATCATAGGTTTGCACCTTTGTAATACGCGCCTGTCCGCGTTCCTTAGTAATCAACGTTTCGTGTTTGTCAGGCATATCGTTTCCCGCTTCCGTATTTTATTCCCTTTTCCCGCACTCATTCATTTTCTGAAAAGTCAGCTGTACGCAAGTGCTGTTGGTATGCTTTTTGCCTAGGTATTACATTTGGGTCTGTGTCATCCTGAAAATGCCAAACATTTGAACCTAAACACTTTAGAAGTAGAAATTTTCAACTAAAAATACCCAAAAAACATTAGAAAGAAAATCCCCGCACAATATGTAATTACCCCTGAACGTCCAAATACATACTCGTTCAAAAATCCGAATATCTAATTCAGCCCAACTCCGAACTTCGAACTTCAACTCAATAATCACGTCGTGAAGCAAAAATTTACACGTCTCAGCTACTTTTTCCTGCTTTTGCTCGCGCTCCCAACGGCGTTGCTCACTGCACAGGACATCCACTTCTCGCAATTTCTCAATTCGCCTATCAACCTCAACCCCGGTCAGGCCGGGGTATTTGGAGGCGACTTGCGCTTCGTTGGTAACTATCGAAACCAATGGAGCAGCGTGCGCGTCCCATACAACACCTTTTCCGGTAGCGTAGAAAGCAAAATTTATTTTTCGAAAGGGCAGTACAATCGCTACCTCACCGGAGGCTTGCTGATCAACTATGACCGCCAGGGTTCGCTGCGCCTTACCTCTACGCAGGTCGGCATTCCGATCAGCCTGACCCTGCCGCTCGGCAACAATTCAGGCCGCTTCCTGACGCTGGGCGCTACGCCGACTTTCGGGCAGCGGGCGTTCAGCACCAACCACATCACCGCTGATGCACAATGGATTGATTGTATGTTCAATCCGGGCGCCGCGATTCAGGAAGATCAACTTTTTCAGAACGCCAGCCTCAAATATTTTGACCTCAACGCAGGCGCCAACCTGCGCATCCAGTCGCAGAAGAAGCGCAGCCGGCTCGATCTCGGTGCAGCCATGCACCATATCAACCGCCCCAACCACGATTTCTGGTCGGCTTCGCTGGGGGACGATGCCGGCAACATTAAACTGTACAACAAACTGACCCTGAGCGCCGCAGCCCTCTTGCAGGTCTCTGGGAGCATGGACTTGCTGGGCCAGGGGCTGTACCAAAAACAAGGTGGCTATCGCGAACTGGTGTACGGCTTTGCTGGGCGATTCCACCTCAACCGCAATCCCTACAATGAACTGGCCCTCCAAATCGGCGTGGATTACCGCCATCGCTATTCCGATGCTTTCATCCCCAGCGCTCAAGTCCTTTGGCGCACCTGGACGCTTGGCTTTAGTTACGACATGAATGCCTGGACGGATGCCAAACTTGTCACCGACGGCCGGGCCGGGCCCGAAGTTTCGCTCATCTACCGCCTCTACAAAGTACGCCCTGTCGGGTTCAAGACCTGCCCTATGATGTAAGGTGGTTCTTAGTTGTTGGTTGTTGGTTGTTGGTTATAGGGTACCAACAATCAGTTATCGGTAAAAGTCCTGAACCAATTTAACTAATAACACCAAGAACTAAGAACCAAGAACTAACAACTAACAACCAAGAACCAACAACCGAATCCTTTTCAAAAATGAAGCACGCCAGCATATTATTTCTCCGCATCATTTTCCTGTTTGGTCTGATACAAAGTGTCTCGGGTCAGAGCAATACCGTTGTCACTGACCGGATCAACGAAGAAGCCGACCGGGCGCCGCTGCAGCGCATCGAAAGAGCCGCTGACAAGGCCCTCCGGGAAGGGGACCACTATTCAGCTATGCGTTATTATCGCCGCTTATTGCGCTACGACAGCACCAATGTGCCTGTGCTGCGCAACTATGCCGAAGCGGCTATGAGCTACTCTGCATTCGACAGTGCGGAATGGGCCTACAATCGCCTCATCACCATGAAGCAACTCGGCACCGACGGGCTTCCGATACTAAATCTGGCTCGGATTAAATACCGCCAGAACAACTTTGGCGAAGCAAAACTGCTGTACCAGCGTTTTTTAATGGAAAAACCTGCCGGTGTGAATGCGGCCGCTTTTGCAGCCGCTGAACAAGGCATTAAAGATTGTGAGTGGGCGGAGACCATCGCCGACAACACAGACCTGGAAACGCCGGTCACGCCGGTTACGGAGCTCAATACCGGTTACTCCGAATATTCGCCTTATCCGCTGGGCGACACCCTGTATTATTCATCGTATCGCTATCCTTACACCAACGACCGGAACAATCCGGAGCGAATGGTGATCCAGGTGCTCCAGGCCACTCCCGGGCCGGACACCATGATCTGGCGCAAAGCAGACGATTTCAACGCGCCCGTCAACAACCAGCAACAGCATACAGCACACGTCACATTCAATGCTGACCGGACGGCTATGTACTGTTCGATCTGTAAGTTTGTCAACACCGCAGATATACAGTGTAACCTGTTCGTGCGCAAACGGACGGCCTCCGGCTGGAGCAAGCCGGTGCGCCTTCCCGATGCCGTGAACGAGCCCGGTTATACCACCACCGAACCCAGTGTGGGTCGCGCACCCGATACGCCTATGGAAGTCCTGTACTTTGTCAGCGACCGGCCGGGCGGCAAAGGTGGACGGGACATCTGGTATGTCAATATCCTGCCCGACAGTTTTTCGCATGCCATCAATGCGGGAAGTGTAAACACGACGGGTGACGATGTAACGCCGTTTTACCACTCCAATTCAGGTATCCTTTATTTCAGCACCAATGGTCTTCGTACCCTTGGAGGCTTTGATATTTACAAAGCCACCGGACAGCGCAGCAGTTGGGCGGCCCCCGAACACATGGGCGTTCCGCTCAATTCGGGTGCCAACGACGCCTTTTTTGCACTCACCGACGACAGCCATACCGCCTACCTCGCCAGCAATCGGGCCGGTTCGATGAATATTTCGGAAGAAGCCTGCTGCTACGACATTTACCGTGCGACACTCGTGAAGCCGAAATTGCTGGCACAGATTTTCGATAAATCTACCGGCCTGCCGATTCAATACACCACGATGCGCCTCATCGCCATCAACCCGGACGGCAGCACCGAGGAGATCAAAATTAACCTGGCCAATACCAACGAGCATACCTTCGACGTAGCGCCGGGCAAAAAATACATGCTCATCGGCTCGAAAGACCGCTACAGCAGCGACACCCTGACCTTTACCACACCGCGTTCGGCATGGAAGGAGCCGATGGTCAAAAAACTTTACATCGCTCCGACCAGGATCAACCTCATCGTGCGGGTACTGGACAAGGATACCAAGGAGCCCATCAACGGCGCCACCATGCGCTTTCGCGACTTTGGCGCGGTTAAGCCGGACGGTACTCAGCCTTTCCAGCGCGACACCGTGCATCCGTTGGACAATACCTACACATACGGCCTGGACTTCGATCATACCTACCGCGCTACAGCGACAAAAGGTGGCTACACCAGCGATTCAACCGACGTTACTACCATTGGTCTGAGTAAGCCGGGAACGATCGAAAGGATCGTCTACCTGCAACGAGGCGTGGCATTCACAGGCTGGGCCGTCAATAAACTGAGCCGTGACACCCTGTACGGAGTGAAATTCCGTCTGATCGAACTGCCTCCAATACCCGAACAGGAACGGCAATTCATCAATCCGTTGGGCATCAAAACCTACGATGCAGTAGTGGCCTTCGACAAGCGCTATATGTTCATCGGAAGCAAACCCGGTTTTACTTCCGATACCGCCCGATTCACGACCATCGGTCTGCCGAAAATTAATTTTCAAAAAGTCACGCGGGAGTTGCAACTCTTGCCCCTTCAACTCGAAGCCTACCTGCCCATCCGATTGTATTTCGACAACGACGAACCGGATAAACGAACCCTGGCAAAAACCACCGACCGGCAATACCAGCCGACTTATGTGGATTACATTCGTCGCAAGAAGGAATTCATCGAACTCTTTACGGCTGCGATAGATGGTCTTGAAAAACAGCAGGCTGCTGATTCGCTGGAGGTCTTTTTTGAACGCGATGTGCGCGGCGGCTGGGATCGGCTCTTCGCATTCTCCGAGGCATTGTACGCCATGATGGAGCGCGGCGATTCTATCGTCCTGACCCTCAAAGGGTTTGCTTCGCCGCGTGCCGCCAGTGCTTATAACCTGAACCTGACTTCGCGCCGCGTATCGAGTGTGCACAACCACTTTAACAAGTTTGACGGCGGCATCTATAAAAAGTTTGTAGACAATGGCCAATTGTTCATTGAACTCGCTCCAATGGGGGAAACGAATCCGAAAGGTGTGAGCGATGCGATTGATGACCCGCGGCGTTCCGTGTTTAGTGTAGGCGCTTCCCATGAACGAAGGCTGGAGATCATCGGCGTCGAGGTGAATAAAATCAACAGCAATATTCGGGTACTGAAGAAGTAATTTCTCAGTGCCCCACGCTGTGCTGCATAAGTCAGTCATCACTGGCCCTCAAATCATCAAATCCTCGCATTAACCAGTATAATAATTCAAACAGACATGAAACACGGCTTCCATTCCGCGTTGCGCGCCATACTCATTTCGGTATTTGCCTTCCTGACAGCAGGGCGGGTCTATGCCCAAATATCTCAGCCGCCCCCTTGCGACGGTCCGTTGACCATTTATTTTTCGGTCAATTACCGCACCTGTGAGGGCAACCTGGCCAACGCCAAAGTCATACCCAACTGCGGTACGCAGCCTTTCTCTTATCAATGGAGCAACGGCACGATCTCGGATGAGATCATCAACGTCACGCCCGGCACATATACGGCCACAGTGACCGACGCAAAAGGGTTGAAGGCGGTGGGCAGCGTCACGGTTTTGCCAGCTGCGGCCACACCGCTGAACCTCACAGCATCGGCGACCGGACTCGGTTGCAGCGGCACTGGCAGCGGTTCTGCTACCCTTGCTGTGACGGGCGGCACCAAGCCCTACGATGCCCGTTGGCGGAAAGTCGGCACCTTCGCCTATTCTTCGAAGGCCAATATCCCTTCTCCGTTCACCATCACAGGTCTTACGGCAGGTACCTATATGATCATTGTGCAAGATGCCCGCGGCTGTAAGGACACTGCTTTTATAGACATCAAACAAGGGCTGATTGTCACCAGCGCCATCTCGGGATCGAACTGTTCCGGCTCGAATGTGCGCATCAGTGCTTCCGGCGGCACGGTGCCATACAGCCTGCAATGGACCGGCGGCGCACCCCTGACGAACGTCACATTTCCCAAAGATTTCCCGAATGTAGCACCGGGAACGTACACCTTCACCGTGACCGATGCGACCGGTTGCAGCGGCACCACTTCGGCGGTAGTCACTCAGGCCCCGGCATTTACCATCAGCGCAACGTCCACTGCGGTGACCTGCGCCAACAGCCAGGCAGGTACGGTTTCCGTCAGTCTGACCACACCCGGTACGGCGCCTTACAAGATTCAGATCAATGGCGGACCGCAGCAGAATGTGATTGCTTTCCCCTTCGTTTTCAGCAACTTAACCGCTGGCAATTACAACATCCGCGTCACGGATGCCAGCGGCTGTACGTCTAATACAAGTGTTGAAGTAGAAACCGCCCTCGACGTGGTGCTGACGGTTAATCCGCCTGCGCAACCACTTTGCGGCGGTTCTGATGTAGTCGTGACGCTGGCAAATTCCGGTATCGCGCCCTATACCGTTTCCTGGACTGGCGTAAACGGATTCGTCGGAACAGCCACCGTTCAAAACTTTCCGTTCACCATCCCGAACGTGCCGCCCGGACTGATCACGGTCAACGTCATAGATGCGACCGGTTGCACGGGTTCTGAAACCGGTATCTCCATCGGCAATCCGGTGATGCAAATCCAGGCGACCACGACGGCGCCGACCTGCCAGAATTTATCGGCCGGCACGATCACCGTATCGTTCATCACGGCCGGCACTGCGCCGTTTACGATTTCGCTGAATGGTGGTGCGGCACAAGCATTCACCGGCAATTTTACCTACAACAACCTGACTGCCGGAACCTACCTCGTCACAGTGACGGATATAAACGGCTGCACCGCCACGACGACGGCGAAAGTAGAGACCGCGCTGGATGTGGTGTTGACGATCAACCCGCCTGCCCAGCCGCTTTGCGGCGGCTCCGACGTGGTGGTGACGCTGGCCAACACTGG
>Ga0209181_10013395_pt1 | contig 10273 bp, 5 predicted proteins | sample MAT05_FD_187208 | JGI IMG/M metagenome (GOLD analysis project Ga0209181, IMG submission 187208) | Freshwater microbial communities from Lake Fryxell liftoff mats and glacier meltwater in Antarctica - MAT-05 (SPAdes) (version 2) | ecosystem: Environmental > Aquatic > Freshwater > Ice > Liftoff...
CTACGATGCCTGCGCCGATGATGGCTACGTCGAATTTGTTGTCAGTCATGTTTTTTGTTGATGAGGTTGATGGGGTTGATGAGGTTGATAGGGTTGATGGGGTTGATGGGGTTGATGAGGTTGATGAGGTTGATGGGGTTGATGGGGTTGATGGGGTTGATGGGGTTGATGGGGTTGATGGGGTTGATGGGGTTGATGAGGTTGATGGGGTTGATGGGGTTGATGAGGTTGATAGGGTTGATAGAGTTGATAGGGTTGATAGGGTTGATGGGGTTGATGGGGTTGATCCGATTCATCAGCAGGAGGAAGTACATCCATCTGATCCACTTTTACAGCCGTTTTTTCCAAAAATACATCCATGAAGCGCCTGCGGTCGCGACGATCAGCCCTGCTCCGATATAGCACAGTCCAATAAAAAACGTCAGCCACGACATTTGGCCCGCGCCGAAATTGCGCCACAGCAATACCGCTACGCTGCCGAGGTAGCCGATTGAATCGGCAATGTACATCAAGAAACCCACATTGCCGCGTTCGCGGAAAGCGGCCATCAGCCGGTCAAATACTACACCGTTGAACAGAATATAAGGCAAAAACAGCCCGAACCCAGATGTGACCATCCATAAAACAGGCGAAATCTGGTCCTGTTGGAACAGCCACGTGCTGCCCGCCAACAACACCGCTCCTGCCAGTGTGAGCGCGTGGTTGAGCCACAGCGCACGGAAGTTGTGGCGTACAAAAATCATGGCCCCGACAATGACGAGGCAAAGTGCTGCGATCGGCAGCTCGGCGGTCGTCAGGATGGCAGGTTGACCGCCGAAGCCGAGTTCTGTCCAGATTTCGACCGCAAAATTGTCGCGCACGTCGCGCACGATGGTCAACACCAGATAGGTTGCCACCAGCGCGAGCAGGCCGGGCCAATAGCGCCGGAGCAAGGAGGAGCGTTCTGCGGGCGTCATGCTCGTGCGCTCGGTGCGTTGGGCCCGATCACTTTCACTGGGCGGCGGCAAGTGTTCCAACAGCCAGATACAGCCCAGCAGCCCGGGCAAGAACAAAAGCCCGGCCACGAAGGGCATCCACATCTCCGACACGCCTTGTACGTCGAGCAGCCACTTGCCAATCGTTTTTACAAACCCGGACGACAGGATGAAATTGGTGCAGAGCGCGGCAGCCAGCACCTCCGTCACGCGGCGGCCTTCCAGGTAACTGAATACCAGGCCCCAAGCCATGCCGAGGGGCAAGCCGTTGAGGAACATCCAGGGGATATTGTATGGAGCAGGTGTGAGCGCAAATCCGAGCAGGGCGATTTCGGCCACGGCTACCACACCGAACAGCATCGTGGCGCGTTGAGCGGCGCCCATTGTCGCGATCATCCGGATGCCGATGAACTTCGAGAGCGCGTAGCCTGCTACCTGCGCCATGACCAGGGCGATTTTAAACTGCACACCCCAGATTTCTATTCCTCCGTACGTCCCGGCGGTGAAGGGCTTGCGAAAGGCATATACACAACAATAGGCGGTAAAAGCGGTCAGCCCGGCCACTGTTGCAAATACAAATGGCGACGCCGACGTCAGTCGGCGGGCAAGGGATTCTGAACGGAACAGGACGGCCATAATGACCGCAATGGTAGGGTGGTTTTGTTGCCTCCGCCATAGAGCGATAAAGACATAAATATTTCTTAATCAAAACTAAGGGACGTGTGAAAGATAACTTGTGAGTTTGAGGGGATTCCTTTTCACCAAAACTACCCATCTTTTTGATTCAATAGCCCCACTATTCGCACAAAAAGATAGCTGTTTTGGCAAAAACGAATCTACCTCAAACTCACAAGTTATCTTTGACACGTCCCTTCACACGAGCATACATTCGGATTCAGAATTAATGTGTGCTTAATATCCGGCCACCTATTTTCGCCCCAAAATCAGCAAAAATGACTCAACCACCTATCCGCCTGGTCATGTTTGACATGGCCGGCACCACCGTCTGCGATCGCGACGAAGTGCTGCTCTGTTTTGCCGAAGCCTGTGCGCAATCGGGCATAATGGCCGACGCCAGCCGCCTCAATGCACTCATGGGCGTGTCCAAACTCGAAGTGTTCCAACTGCTCTGGCGCGAGCAACTGGGCCTGGAGGCCGACGCTTCTGCCATCGAATCGAGGGCCGGACAGACGTTCCAGATTTTTCGAAATATCCTGGAAGGCTACTACCGGACACATCCCGTGGAGCCGACCGACGGGGCTTTGGAACTGTTCGGCTGGCTCCGTGAGCGCAACATTTTGATTGCACTGAATACAGGCTTTTACCGCGCCGTGACAGACATTATTCTCAACAAGTTGGGCTGGTTGGTCGGCCTTGACCGCAACTATGTGGGCGGAGTAGGCAGCGTCATTGATTATTCCATCGCCAGCGACGAAGTGCCCTTGGGTCGCCCGGAGCCGTTCATGATCCGGAAAGCCATGGCGACATTCGGCATCGAAGACGCGAAGCAGGTGCTCAAAATCGGCGATACACCGGTGGATTTGGCCGAAGGCCGTCGGGCAGGATGTGCCGCTTCGCTCGCAGTGACCAACGGAACACACACCCGGGCAGCGCTGGAGGTGCTGGACAATGACGGCCTGCTGGATTCGCTGCGCATGTTGCCCGACTGGATGCGGGCGCATGGCTTTTAAATATCTTTAACCTGCGCACTTTGCAACTCCGAACTTGATTGCACGTTTATCCGATCAGAAAAACGTATGCTCAACATGAAAAAACTACTGTTTCCCCTGATTGCCCTGTTTGTATGGAACACAACGGCCTTTGCCCAGGCACCCGCCGCCCCGGCTGAAAAAAGCGACCCGCAGGCCAAGAAGGTGCTGGATAAGATCCGCAAAAAATACGAAAGTTATAAAACGATGGAAGCGACTTTCGCCCTGACTATCGAACTGCCGCAGCAGCCGAAAGAAGTGCAAAAAGGCACGGTCGGGCAGGATGGTGATAAGTTCCGGCTCGATATGGATGATCAGGTGATCGTGAATGACACCAAAACGACCTGGGTGTACCTGAAAAGAAATAACGAGGTGCAGATCAATAACTCAGAGCCGATGGGCAGCGACAATGGCTTTCTGACCCCGAAGGAATTGCTCAACCGCTACCAGAAAGGAGATTTCGTGTACGCCATCACGGACAAAACAACCGAGAGCGGCAAAGTGCTGACCCAGATTGAATTCAAACCGAAGGACAAAAAATCGGAGTATTCCAAACTGCGGGTGGCAATTGACGAAAAGACCGGGACCATACAGAGTGTGAAGGCTTTTGGCAAAGACGGCGCGCGCTACACCTTCCTGGTGAGTCGGCTGTCGCCAAACAAAAAATTCACGCCAGACCACTTTACATTCGATGCCAAAAAATATCCGGGCGTGAAGGTGGAAGATTTGAGGATGTAACTGCTGCCGCTTGTTTTTTACTTTCTACCCAAAAGCGGGTATTTTGCCACCAGTCCCTGGCAAAATGCCCGCTTTTTGTTTTGACTGCCAAACAGTCGCTTGTCTGACATTTGCTTCGGTTCTTGAAATTTTAATTTTTCGGTAAGGAAACTGTGTTTACATTTCGGTCGGAAATTCACTGTTCGCCCTCCTTCAACGTGCCTTTCCCCATAATCCAACCGCATACTCCCATGCATATTCAGGCCTGACAGACCTTTGTCTGTCCTATGAACAGTTCTTTTTTATTCCGAAATTCACCAATTACGCGCATCTCTCCGCTCAAACGTTGACGGTGATTCCGATGCGCCATTTCTCGTTTTAGGCCGATTACACAAGTTATCTGATCCAGATTGACTCGCTCTGGCTTTAGCCTCGACTTCTTTCCGATTTTACCGGACAAGTCGGGCTGGCAGCGTCTGTCATAATTTATTGTGTTTTTTCATTCGTCACCTATACTCGTGCTTCGGCACTCATTGAAATCATTTTTATAAAATCTTCACTTTTAAATTTTTTAACACGCATGAGGACTTTCACAAAATTTTTCTCCACCGCCAGGTGTAAACCTTTGGTGCTGATTTTGGGGATGGTAACTGTGCTCAACGGGATGTTTGCCCAAGTGAGCCAGTATTCGTTTTCCCAGGCAGTAGGGACTTACACAGCGATCAGTGGCGGTACGCTACTTGGCACTGAGAGCAGCGATGACCAGCGATTCGTAGACCCGGCGGTGCCGCTCGGTGGCACGACCAGCACTGGGGTAGGATTCCCGATCGGTTTTACATTCAACTACAACGGGATTGCATTCGACCGGCTGGCAGTGAATACCAACGGCTGGATTTGCCTGGGTCAATCGGCGCTGACTCCATCGGTGGACATGAACACCACCAGTGCTTACACGCCGCTCTCCTCCACAGCGATCAACACACCAACGTCCCTGCGCAACCGCGTTGCAGGTATGGCGGCTGACCTGCAGGCCCAAGTGGGTGCTACTTTGCGGCTGGAGACCATCGGCAGCGCGCCGAACCGGGTCTGTGTGATACAATGGACGAACTACAAGCGGTTCAGCACCGCTGGTACCGGGCAAAACCTGACTTATCAGATTCGCCTCAACGAAGCAGGCGGCAGTGCATCGAGCCAGACTGTTGCAGTGGTCTTTGGCACAATGGTATACAACGCAACGTCCAGCACGGCCCAAGTGGGCCTGGGTGGCACGGTAGCCACCGACTTCAACAACCGCCAGACCGTGGCTCCACACGATTGGAACGCTACCATTGCTGGTACTGCGAACACCAGCAGTTGCACTTTTGTGACCACCGCTACTGCTCCAGTTTCAGGATTGACGTTCACCTGGCTGCCGCCACTGCCTTGTGTTGGAACACCGAGCGCTGGCGCCACCACATCCACGATCAACCCAGCTTGCTCCAATGCAGCCATTACATTGGGCATCACGGGGACGAATGCAGGCACCGGTATCGGCTATCAATGGCAGTCTTCGTCAGACGGTGTATCCTATACCAATATCACAGGCGCCATCGGTTCCACGTATTCGACGACTCAAGCAGTCGCCACTTGGTATCGAAACATAGTGACCTGTATCCCAAGTGGGCTGTCAGCTACTTCGACACCTCTTTTTGTAGCGCAAGCAGCACCCACACAATGTTATTGTGCGCCCGTGTACACGTCCGGTTGCGGTTTGGACGACCGGATTGATGTGGTCTCTTTTGGTGTATTGGTCAACCCGGCAACAGGCACTACGGGTTGCACAAATACAAATGGTTTGGGCTATACCCAATACCTGACAGGGTTGCCAATTCCCAGCCTCGTGCGTGGTTCCTCCAACCCGATCAGTGTAACGGTTGGACCCGGTGGTATAGAAAATGTACGCATTTTTGTAGACTGGAACCAGGACGGCGACTTTGTGGACGCATCGGAAGATCAGTTCATTGGCTCTGGCAATGGTGTGACCATATCGGGCAGCATTGCTGTTCCCGTCACTGCGACGTTCGGCCAGACCCGGATGCGGGTACGGCTAGTGTTCAACACCTCTGTATTTGATGCTTGCAGCAGCCAGAGCTTCGGTGAAGCAGAAGACTACCTGGTAAGTGTGGTTGCACCACCGAGCTGCGCCACCCTGATCGCTCCGGCGAACAACAGCTCCGGCTGCCCTGGCGCTACCACGCTCTCGTGGAATGCGGCAGCGAGCGCCACGGGGTACGATGTTTATTTTGGCACCACCAACACCCCGCCACTCGTATCCTCTAACCAGGCAGGTACCACGTACAATGCCGGCAACCTCGCCGTTGGTACTTATTTCTGGCGCATTGAGCCACGCAACGGAGCAGGTACTGCGACTGGCTGTACTACCTGGACATTCAGCAGAGCAGACGGCGTGTTCCCGACGATTGGCGGTTGCCCGGCAGCACCGCTGACCGCTGGCACCGCTGCACCGGCCTGTACGGCAGTTGTCAATTTCCCGACGCTGACACCCAACGATAACTGCACGGTGGCTTCTTTCACCCAGACGGTCGGCCTGCCCAGCGGCTCGGCTTTCCCGTTGGGCAACAACCAGGTGCGCTTCCGCGTCACTGATGGGGTTGGTTTGACGGCAGAATGTATTTTCACTGTGGTGGTATCGGATGACGATGCTCCGAGCATTACTTGCCCGGCAAATATCACGGTCGGCACCGCCGCGCCTGCCTGCTCCGCAGTAGCCACCTATTCTGTAACTGCGACCGATAACTGCTCTGCTGCTACGGTTACCATGGTTTCAGGCCTGGCCAGCGGCTCTACGTACCCGCTCGGCACGACGAGCCATGTATATCGTGCTGCGGATGCTACGGGCAACTCATCTACCTGTGGCTTCAATGTGATCGTATCGGACGACGATGCTCCGATCATCACGACTTGCCCGCCCAACATTCAACTGTCCACCAACGCCAACTGTGAAGCCCAACTGGGCGATTACAGAAGCGGTGTGGTAGCGAACGATAACTGCAGCACCGTGACGGTTTCGCAGTCCCCGGCTCCCGGCTCTATCGTCCCTGGCTTTTCTTCCGTTACCATGATTGCCACGGATGCCGCCGGCAACTCCCGTACCTGCACCTTCCAGATCTCCGCAGTGGACGGAACCCCGCCGACGATCACTTGTCCGGCAGAACAATTCGTACCTGCCAATGCGGCTACCTGCACGATCCAAGCAGCCAACTACGGCCTGCTCGCCGTCGCGTTGGACAACTGCGGCAGCCCGACTGTGACCCAAAGCCCGGCTATTGGTGCAACATTGCCTTACGGCCAAAGCACCATCGTGCTGACCGCTACTGACGGTCCCGGTTTCACAGCCACTTGCTCGCTACAAGTGACAGTAGTAGACGTGACCGCACCAGTCATCACTTGCCCGGCCAACCAGACGCTGAGCACAGGCACCAACCCGAACACTTGTACGGGTATCGCTACGTTCATTTGTTCAGTAGCACCGGACGCTTGTTCCGGTTCTGCTAACCCGCAGCAAATTGATGGCCTTCCTTCCGGCTCGGCTTTCCCGCGTGGCGTGAACGTAGTGGTATTCAGCGCTACCGACCAGGCTGGCAACTCGTCTACCTGTAGCTTCACGATTACAGTCATTGACGATCAGGCTCCTTACCTCGGATGCCCTCAGAACATCATGGCCAACACCAACCCGGGTCTTTGCACCGCAGTGGTGACCTGGACGCCGGTGGTGACCAGCGACAACTGCGATGTACCGACCCTGGTGCAAACCGCAGGCCCGGTCAATGGCTCGGCTTTCCCGAGAGGCATCACGACCGTTTCGTTCAGCAGCACAGATGGTTCCGGTAACAACACCACTTGTTCCTTCACGGTCATGGTGATTGACAACGAACTGCCGGTGATTACTTGCCCGGCGAACATCGTTCGCTCGACTGACCTGAACCTGTGCAGCGCAGTGGTGACCTACACGGTGACTGCAACTGATAACTGCCCAGGCGTGACGACCAGCCTCCAGAGCGGCCTCGCCAGCGGCGCAGCCTTCCCGAGAGGAGTCACTACCAACGTATGGCGCGCCACAGACGCATCAGGCAACACGGCTACTTGTAGCTTCACCGTCACGGTGAACGACACGCAGGCACCTACAATCACTTGCCCGGCGAACATAGTGCGCTCGAATGACCCTGGTCAGTGCGGCGCTACGGTGACCTATACATTGCCAACCTTTAGCGACAACTGCCCTGGTGCTGTGCGGACGCAAATCGGCGGTCTTGCCAGCGGTGCGTTTTATCCGATCGGTACGACAACCAATACCTTCCGTGTGACGGACGCTGCGGGCAACAGCTCGACCTGCTCGTTCACCGTAACGGTAAACGACACGCAATTCCCTGTGATCGGCTGTCCTGCCAACATCACGGTGAACAACATCAACAACCAGTGCGGCGCACCCGTCACTTTCCCGAACATCACCGCTACGGACAACTGCCCTGGCGTGGTGATCACATTTGTGAGCGGCATGGCGAGCGGATCTTTCTTCCCCGTTGGCGTGACTACAATCGTCTACCGCGCTACGGATGCTGCGGGTAACTCCGTTACTTGCAGCTTTACGATCACCGTGCGCGACACACAAAAACCGAACATCACTTGCCCTCCGAGCATTGTGAAAAACAACGATTGGAACCGCTGCTCTGCAGCCATTCCGTTTATCGGCACCTCGCTGGTTACCGATAACTGTGGCATCGCAGCGCAAAGCAACAATGCAATCGGTGTGTATCCGGTCGGCACGACGGTCGTGACCTTCAATGTGACGGATGTAAACGGCAATACGAACTCCTGCACGATGACGGTGAAAGTGAACGACTACCAGCCACCGACCATCAACTGCCCGGCTAATATCTCGGCTTACAGTGACCCGGCTGCTTTCTGCGGCGCACAGGTGCCTTTCACCGTGACTGCTACGGACAACTGCCCGGGTGTAACGGTCGTTTCGACCGCATGGCCGCAGCCAGACAACGGTTACTATCCGATTGGTGTGACCATGATCATGGCAACCGCTACGGATGCAGCAGGCAATACGTCGGGCTGTATGTTCCGCATCACGGTGATCGCTGCTCCTGAAATTTGCAACGGTCTGGACGACGACTGCGACGGCTTGATTGACGAAGACCAGGACTTCGGTCAGGTCGTAAAAAGTTTTGAAGCCAACGGCAAAACGGGCGATGTGTATGGTACAAGCGTCGCTATCTGGGGTGACTACGCCATCGTAGGCGCGAAAGGGGAAGCGCAGGGTGCAGGCGCAGCCTATATCCTCCAACGCAATCAGGGTGGTAACAACAAATGGGGTAGAATCTCCAGACTTGCTCCTGCTGCGATTGGCGCAGATGATGCGTTTGGTACCAGCGTTGCCATCCATGGCGACTGGGCCGTGGTGGGTGCTACCGGTGAAGGCAAAGCATTCCTGTTCAAAAAAGATCAGGGCGGTGCCAACAAATGGGGACTTGTGACCACTTTGGAAGGTACTGGCGGTGCTGCCGACGACAACTTCGGTGCGAGCGTCGCCATCAGCGGCCAGTTCGCACTGGTAGGTGCGAGCATGAACGACGAAAAAGGCCTGAATGCAGGTGCTGCTTATGTCTTCAATAAAGACCAGGGTGGTATTGACGCATGGGGTCAGGTGATCAAGCTCACGGGTTCGGATACCCAGGAGGGCGACATGTTTGGCACGACGGTAGACCTTGACGGCAATGTCGCCGCAGTAGGTGCACCGCTCAACGACGAAAAAGGCCTGAACGCCGGTGCTGTATACCTCTTCAATGGTGGCAACAGCTGGAATCAAAGTAAAAAACTGACGGCTGGTGATGCCAATACACTCGACAATTACGGTGTAAGCGTCAGCGTGAGTGGCACGACTCTGGCAGTTGGTGCCAATATGGACGACGACAAAGGCACCAACTCCGGCTCGGTCTATGTGTACGACCAAAACCAGGGCGGTGCTGCCAACTGGGGTCAGACAGCCAAACTACGGGCACTGGATGGTACGGCCAACGACCAGTTGGGCTACGCAATGGCAGTCAACGGCCGCTACCTGGCAGCAGGTGCACGGTATGACGATCCGCGCGGCTTCCGCTCCGGTGCCATGTACCTCTTCTATCGCCAGGACAACGGCCTGTGGATAGAACTCAGCAAGTTCTTTGAGGCCAACGGCGGCGACCGCGATTACTTCGGATCGGCAGTTGATATTTACAAAGGCACCATCATCGCCGGTTCGCCGAGCGACGACTTCGGAACGACGGCTGACAGAGGCTCTGCGGCCATCTACGCTGCTGGTTGCGATGGCAACTTCAACGGTGAGAACATCGAAGACCGCGACGAGCCAGTCAAAGTTGCCAGTGAACTCGCAGTGCGTGCGTTCCCACAACCGTTCAGCAACCTGCTGAATATCACTGTGGAAACACCAGCCGCTACCGATGCCCGCATCGTGATCTGGAATGCTTATGGCCAGGAAGTGGAAACCGTGTTCAACGGCAAAATTGACGGCGCCATGACCTTCGAATGGAACTCCGGCGCGTTTGCTTCCGGCGCCTACTACCTGCGCGTGGAAACAGGCGACAAAACAGAGGTGAAACCGCTGTTGCTGGTGCGTTAAACTGGTGGGTATTAGATAACTATCCGGCCGCTCCTAAATACTTAGGATTTCCGACCTCGGACAGGTCAAAGGTTTGTAGAAATGCATCGGGTTGACATTAATTCCCGACCTCGGAGAGGTCGAACGTTTGTTTCAACGCTATTTTCTGCAAACCTTCGACCTCTCCGAGGTCAGGAAAACATTGAAAT
>Ga0209181_10013398_pt1 | contig 10271 bp, 10 predicted proteins | sample MAT05_FD_187208 | JGI IMG/M metagenome (GOLD analysis project Ga0209181, IMG submission 187208) | Freshwater microbial communities from Lake Fryxell liftoff mats and glacier meltwater in Antarctica - MAT-05 (SPAdes) (version 2) | ecosystem: Environmental > Aquatic > Freshwater > Ice > Liftoff...
TTGATTCAGAAAGCCCGACTGAATGTCGTAGAACTTATAATCGGTATCAATCGACAACACTTCCGGGTCTGGAAACGCATCGATAACCAGGGTTTTCTGATCTGGGTCGGGCTGGCGGAAACGCACCTTCTGGAAATCAAACCCGACCAAAACCTTCGATTTAACGATGATCATGGCTTTCTTAGGATCGGGCAGTACATACAGATAGGTCTTTTGATCCTGGTAGTTATAGATTTCCGAAAAATACCCTTCGGCCATGACCACCTTGAATACCTTCTCGATTTTCTCCAAAAGCACAATCGACTCGCGCCGAACGTCGGGTGAGTCGTTTTTGGCGCGCATCGAGTTAGCAATGGCGTACCCGGCACCGCTGCCGACGAGTAGAAGAAGTAATGTATTAAAGAAATCCATGACACTAATGTAAATGTAAAATGGATAACGTATAATGATAGTGCAATGGATGGGTTTAAGCCATTTTACATTCCTCATTATACATTATCCATTACTCCTACTTCGCGTAGGCAACTGCCCGCATTTCCCGGATAACTGTTACTTTGATTTGACCCGGATACTGCATTTCTTTTTCAATCTTTTGCGAAATATCGTAGGAGAGTGTTCCTGCCTTTTCATCGCTGATACGGTCGGCATCGACCATTACGCGCAACTCGCGACCTGCCTGAATGGCATAACATTTTTGCACGCCGGGGAAGTTTGTGGCTAATTCTTCCAGCTCTTTCAGGCGTTTGATGTACGACTCCATCATTTCGCGCCGGGCACCGGGCCGCGAGCCCGAAATGGCATCGCACACCTGAATAATTGGCGACAACATGCTGGTCATCTCGATCTCGTCGTGGTGAGCACCAATAGCGTTGCAGATTTCAGCATTCTCTTTGTATTTCTTGGCCAGTTCCATGCCCAGAATGGCGTGAGGAAGTTCAGCCTCTTCGGGCCACACTTTGCCAATGTCGTGGAGCAAACCTGCCCGTTTGGCCAACTTGGCATTCAGACCCAGTTCGGCGGCCATTGTAGCGCACAACTTGGCAACTTCACGGGAGTGTTGTAATAAATTCTGGCCGTATGACGAGCGGAAACGCATCCGTCCAACCATTTTGATCAGCTCGGGGTGCAGGCCGTGAATGCCAAGGTCGATCACCGTACGTTCGCCGATTTCAATGATCTCGTCCTCAATATTTTTGCGGGTCTTGACTACAATTTCCTCGATCCGGGCCGGGTGAATACGACCATCCTGCACGAGCCGGTGCAACGACAGACGGGCAATTTCGCGCCGTACCGGATCGAAGCCCGAAATGATGATAGCTTCCGGCGTGTCGTCCACAATGATCTCGACACCTGTAGCGGCTTCCAAAGCGCGGATATTGCGTCCTTCACGTCCAATAACTTTCCCCTTAATATCGTCAGATTCAATGTTGAATACCGACACACAGTTCTCAATGGCGTGTTCAGTAGCGGTGCGTTGAATGGTTTCGATCACCACTTTTTTCGCTTCTTTGGTAGCGGTTAATTTGGCTTCCTCAACAATGTTTTTGATGTAGCTCGAAGCGCGTGATTCAGCCTCGGCCTTAAGGGTGCTGATAAGTTGTTCGCGGGCTTGTTCGGCGGTAAGATTAGCAATTTTCTCTAATTGTTCCACCTGCTCGTTCAGCATTTTCTCGGCTTCGTCCTGCTTCTTTTTGGCCGTTTCGAGTTGCTGATTCAGATTGACACGCTGTTGTTCAACGCTATTTTTTTGTTGGTCGAGGGTGATTTTGAGTTGATCCAGTTCACCTTCCCGGCGCTTAGCCGTCTGCTGCATCTGGTTAATTTCACCTTCACGCTGCCGGAGTTTCGTTTCGTTCTGACCTAGAATCTGCCGTTTCTTGTTGGCATCATCTTCAAACTCTGTCTTTAATTTCAGAAACTTCTCTTTGGCTTCCAGCATTCGATCTTTCTTGATCGACTCCGCTTGTATCTCCGCTGTCTTCAGAATTTCCTCAGCCCTCGTTTGGGCTTCTACAGCGCGTTTACCGTTTTCTTGGTTCAATAATTTACGGCCCACAAAAATGCCAATGCCCACCGCAATTATGTCGGTCAAGAGCATTAGCCAAAATGAATTGTCCATACGATCTATATCGTTAAGGTTGAAAATAAACCATCAACCGGGACGATACAGCCACTACCAAACAGATTTTAATAAATGATGTACAACGAAAAATGGTTAATGAATGCTCGTACTGTTAATCAAAGTAATTGTTATTATGCATTGTTCAGTAACCATTGTACATTTTCTATCCATACTCTACTCATCAGGGAGTTAGATTCAGTGAAATAGACTGATCCAACTGAGTAATCTTGTCAAATACCATGCGCTGCATTCGCTGCACCTGCTCGTCGCCCTTCAATCGGGCTACAAGGCTGTCGAGCGCAATCATGCTCAGAATATCCTGGGTGTCATGCACACCAATACTGCGGTAAAAATCTATTCGTTCCGCAATAATGGCACCTGCTTGACGGATGAAATACTCCTCTTCAGGTCGCGATTTCAACTTAAGCTCTCTGTCGGCAACTTTAATGCTGATAGATAAACGGTCTTCCATCGCTTCGAGGGACACCTGCCAGTGAAAGCCCACATCGTGGCGCGGGCAAAAGTCGCTGGTCAGTGTCTTTTCTGGTTTATGACAAAGTACTCAAGTGAGCAATTAAGTGCTCAATTTCCCCTATGTACTCGTCGAGTTTTTGCTTTAGTTCGGTGTTGTCGGCTGTATCAGCCAGATTATCCTTGACAATGATACTATTTTTTGTCGGCAATATAAAGGCTTCTTTCTGACTGCCTGGTTTTTTTTGTAACTCTTTTATTCTATGGCGCTGTTCCTGAATAAGATTCTGCAACGCAACTTTCTCCGTTTCAAACTGCTTCACCGCTCCACTGAGTTCGTCAGCGTGTGCCTGTAGCTGGGCAATTTTATGCTCCAGCTTAGCAAGAAGCGCAACCAGTTGTGTCTCGGTTATCATTTTCTGATTACTGCTCCCAACTCCCGTTCAAAGGCACTCATGAGTCGTTGCATGGTTTTGTCGATCACGGTGTCGTTGAGGGTTTGGGTGGAGTCTTGCAGGGTAAAACTGACCGAATACGATTTTTTGCCTGCGCCGAGGTTTTCTCCCTCATATACATCGAATACCTGCACCGTACGGAGTAGCTTGCGTTCCGTTTGATGCGCCAGCTTACTGATCTGATCAAAAGAAGTGGCTTTGTCCAGAACCAGTGATAGGTCGCGCCGGACGTCGGGGAAACGTGGAACCTCCTCGTATTTAGCCTTACCACTGTACTGCTTCATAAGTGCCTGCCAGTCGAAGTCGGCGTAGAATACCGGCTGTTTTAAGTCGGCAAGTTTGGCTAGTTTGGGGTTCACAAGGCCCAGACTCACAACCGGCTTTTTATTGACTACGTACGTTAACCCATACTGAAACAGGGGTGAGTCGGTTGACTGAGTCTCAAACGAACGTAGGCGAAGACTGCTTAGTACACGCTGTACCGAGGCTGCCAAATCATGAAACGCTACGGGCTGGGCTTTTTGCTGCCACGTTTCGGCTTGCTGATTGCCTACCATCGCCAGGCTCATGCGCATTGTTTCCACGTAGTTGCGACCTGGTGTACCCTCAACCGTTTCTTTCTGGTGATACACCTTGCCAAACTCGAAAAACTTAAGGTCTTTCTGCCGCCGATTTAGGTTATACACTAGTGCTTCGAGTGCCGAAAACAGCAGTGTTTGACGCATTACCGACAACTCATCACTCAGTGGGTTGAGCAATGTTACATCGGCACCGGGCAAGGCCGCCCGGATGGCTTCGTGGTAAGCGGGGCGCGTTAGGGAGAGCGACATAATTTCGAAGAACCCGTTACCGGCCAGCAGTTGACCAATGCGCCCCTGCAACTGGTTGACATCGACCGTTGGGAACTCCGACAGCGAATCGGCCCGGAGCGTGGCTGATAATGGCACATTGTCGACACCGTAAATCCGCAAAATTTCTTCGATCACATCGGCTTCGCGAGTCACATCGACGCGGTAAGGCGGAACCACCGCTATCAACCCGGCATTGTCGCCCGTTTGGTCGACCTCCTCTAGCTGAATATCCAGTGCGTTCAGTATCCGGGTAATCTCGTTGCGGTCGATTCGGATACCAATCAGGCGGTCGATGTTGCGGTAACGAACCGGCACCCGGAAATTAGAAACGGGCGTTGGGTAAATGTCTACAATCTCGGAAGTTACCATCCCCCCGGCTACTTCCTGAATCAGCAATGCCGCCCGTTTGAGTGCATACACGGGCAGGTTTGGATCGGTGCCGCGCTCGAACCGAAACGAGGCATCGGTACGAAGTTCGTGGTGTTGCACTGTTTGCCGAACCGAAGCGGCACCAAAGTGGGCCGATTCTAGAAAAATTCGCGTCGTTTGCTTGCTCACGCCCGACTTTTTACCGCCAAACACGCCGGCAATACACATACCCGCCGTAGCTGGGTCGGCGTTGCCATTGCAGATCATCAGGTCCGTTGCTTTCAGCTTACGCTCAACTCCGTCGAGGGTTACAAAAGGGGTGCCTTCTGGCAGGGTTTTTACAATGACTTTATTGCCCTCGATCTGATCGGCATCGAACGCGTGGAGTGGTTGGCCAAGATCGTAGCAAACAAAATTGGTAACGTCTACTATGTTGTTGATAGGGGTGAGGCCAATGCTCAACAGTCGTTGTTTTAACCACTCGGGCGATTCCTTAACCGTCAGCCCGCTGATTGTCACGCCTGCATAACGAGGGCAAGCCTCGGTAGCCTCCACGCTTACATCGAGCGTTAAATCAGTATTGTCGACCGTAAATGCATCAACAGAAGGTAGTGTAATGGGTCTACCCGTGAGGGCATACAGATCGCGGGCGACGCCCCAATGTGACGCTGCGTCGATGCGGTTGGGTGTCAGTCCAATCTCGATCTGATAATCGGGTTCGAGCTTGAAGAACTGGGCAGCCGGGGTTCCATTAGGTACGTCGGTCGTGAGCACCATAATGCCCGCATGAGAATGGCCAAGGCCAATTTCGTCTTCGGCACAAATCATGCCCTCAGACGCTGCTCCCCGTATTTTGGCTTTTTTGATGGTGAAGGGTTCGGCAGGCGATCCTGCGTCAGCAGTTGGGTAAAGCGTTGCTCCAACAAGGGCTACCACAACCCGCTGCCCAGCGGCCACGTTGGGGGCTCCACACACGATATGCAGGAGCTGTTGGGCGCCAACATCAACGGTAGTCAGGCTTAGTTTATCGGCATCGGGGTGGCGTTCGCAGGTCAGAACAGTGCCAATTACTACGCCCTCTAACCCGCCTTTTACGGCTTCAATACGTTCGATTCCTTCCACCTCCAGACCCGTGCTGGTGAGCATTTGGCCCACTTGTTCGGGGTCTTCAGTCAGTTCAATAAACTGCTGCAACCATTTATACGAAACTGTCATGTGCTATTTCAGGCAAAATGCAAAGGTAGGAAGAAGGCAGGAAAGGAGGAAAGGGACAAAACTCAAACGGCTTACAGCGTAATTCTCTTTCCTGCTCATTGTGATTTTTCTCCCGCTTCTACAGCAACAGGCAAGGTGTTTTCGGCGGGAGGGAGCGGACAGGCGTAGTTGTGGTTGTACACACAATAGGGGTTGTAAGCGGTGTTGAAGTCAAGCTCCACTTCATTACCACCGAACGCACTTTCTTCCAGATCGATGTAGCGCCCTCCTCCGTAGGTGGTTTTTCCTGACGTTTTGTCTTTAAAAAGTACTGAATAGATGTTGTCGTGTTTTAGGATTAATAACCGGCAAATTTCACCCTGTAATTTGAAGACCGCATGGCCATATTTCTCGTAGACTTCTTCGGAGCCATCGGATAGGGCAATCATCAGTTTCTGGGTTTTGTCAGCAAAGGGCTCTAATCGAGCGGTCAACTTATAATCAGGAGAGACCGGGAAATAAGATAATCCAGAAAATGAGGTTTTATTCTCAAGAGGAGACTCGGAGCTGGTTCGGAAAAATACATCCTTTTTCTTGCGTTGAGTAATAACGTTAGCCTTGTATAAATCATCAGACTTTTTGCTTTTGATACTTTTAAAGTCGCTATTAGTTGAGTCTGATGATAATACGAAGTATAAAATGATCAGTAAAAGGCTTAAAAGACTAATCCAGAGTATTTTGATAGGTTTCATTACTGAAATATTAATAGTAGGTTGGTGCACATAATTTAAGCAAATATCTGATAAATTTGACCAGAGAGTATGATATAAGTCCTTTATAACCCAGAACAATGGCAGAAATTCATCAACTGAAAACGTTTTCTTCAGAGAAAGGAAACTTAACCATCTTTGAGAAAGTGATTCCGGGGACTATCCAGCGCGTGTTCTATATATACGGAGCCAATGGATCAGCCCGGGCTGGGCATCGGCACGTAAAAACATGGGGGGCACTGATTTGCCTGGCCGGCAGCTGCCGAATCTATGTGAACAACGGGTACGAAGAAAAAGTCTATCATCTGGATACACCCGATCAATGTTTGGTGCTGGAACCCCAGGATTGGCACGTGATGGACAACTTCACGGAAGATGCCATCCTGCTGGTAGTGGCCAACGAACCCTACGACAAGGCTGATTATATCTCAGAACCGTATCCTAACTCGCGCTTTGCGTTGGCATGATTCCGTTCCTTGATCTAAAACATCTTAACGACCGCTATCGCGAAACATTACTTTCTGTTACGTCCCGCGTTACTCTTTCGGGCTGGTATATACTTGGCCAGGAAGGGACTGCATTTGAAAGGGCTTTTGCGGGGTATACAGGCACACGGCACTGTATTGGGGTTGCCAACGGGCTTGAAGCACTTACATTAACGCTCAAAGCCTGGAATTTTCCCGCCAATAGCGAAGTGATCGTGGCCTCCAACGCCTACATTGCGTCGGTGTTGGCGATCACACAAGCCGGGCTTACACCTGTTCTGGTTGAACCGGACCCCGTGGCCTATAATCTCGATCCGGCCCGGCTCGAAGCAGCAATTACCTCCCGAACAAAGGCTATTTTGCCCGTGCATTTATACGGCCGATGCTGCGATATGGAGCCGATCAATGCGGTCGCCGTGAACTATGGCCTGAAGGTATTAGAAGATGCAGCCCAGGCACACGGCGCCGATTATTGCGGAAAACGAGCGGGAAACCTCGGCCATGCGGCCGGCTTTAGTTTTTATCCGACAAAAAATTTGGGTGCTCTCGGCGATGCTGGAGCCATTACGACAAACGACGATACGTTGGCAGACCAACTTCGTTTTTGGCGTAACTACGGTTCTGGCAAAAAATATGTCAATGACCTGCCTGGTCATAATAGCCGTTTAGACGAAATGCAGGCGGCTATTTTATCGGCAAAGTTGCTTTATTTAGACGCTGATAATGCCCGCCGACGGGCCATTGCCCGGCGTTATGTCAGTGAAATTAATCATCCTGATATGACGCTTCCACCCGCTGATCAAATCGATTCTGACTGTTGGCATTTGTTTGTGGTGCGGCACCCCCAACGCGATGCGTTTAGGGAGCATATGCTGCGGAAGGGTATTCAAACGGATGTGCATTACCCGATTCCGCCCCATCAGCAAAAAGCCTACAGCCAATTTGCTCACCTCGTGCTACCTATTGCCGAAGAGCTGCACCGTGAGGTGGTCAGTTTGCCACTCAATCCCGTTCTGACCGATACCGAAGTGGAGTATATTATTCAGACAATAAATTTAATGAGTGAAAGAGCGGAAGAATGAAAGAGCGTGATCCGGCACTCTTTCACTCTTCCGCTCTTTCACTCTTTCGCCATGACCTTATCCGTAGTCATACCCGTTTATAACAGCCAGGAAACGCTGGAACCGCTCCTGTTGACATTACAGGACTGTTTACGACTCATTGACTTTGAGGTGGTTTTAGTGAACGATGGTAGCCGCGACCGTTCGGAGGAGGTAGTGTATAGGTTGGCAGATCGGTATGCCAATGTGCAGGGCTTGTCGCTCCGCCGAAATTTTGGCGAGTTCAACGCGGTGTTGTGTGGACTTACCCACACATCAGGAGATTATGTAGTGATCATCGACGACGATTCTCAGAACCCGCCCGAAGCCATTCTGACACTGCTGGAAACAGCACAGTCGGGTAAGTTCGATGTGGTGTATAGCCGGTATGCCGAAAAGAAACACGCCTGGTTTAGAAATGTGGGAAGCAGCCTGCTCAATTACCTCACCACCTATTTGCTGGATAAACCAAAGTCGCTTTATCTCTCCAGTTTTAAGCTCATAAACCGGCCTGTTGTCAACGAAATTGTGGGCTACCAGGGGCCATTTCCCTACATCGACGCCCTTATCTTTCGGGTTACCCGTAACGTGACGAGTGTGGAGGTGCCGCATCACGCCCGGCACTCGGGTGGCTCGAATTACACCCTGAGCAAGCTGGTTTCACTCTTTCTGAACGTGTTGTTTGGCTACTCGACATTGCCACTGCGGTTGTTTGCCGGGTTAGGTTTAGGGCTGTTTAGCGGCAGTATTCTGATGGGGTTAGTGTTGCTTACTGGTTCATTGCTGAGTTGGTTTGCAGTAGCTGGCTGGGCAATTGTGGTGTGGGTCGTCTTGGTGCTGGCTGGCTTACAAATGCTGTTTCTGGCTGTGCTGAGTGAATATATTGGTAAGATGTTTCTGACCCAAAGTGGGCAAAAAGCATATGTTTTGAAAAAAGAAGCGCGAAAGCAATCAAGTCAATGAAACAACACGGGGGTCTATTCTTGGTATTAATGGTCATACTAGTTGCTCAACCCATAATGGCGCAGACGCTGTTTGGTGATGCCTGTTTGGGTAAGTGGGAGGGAACTATGTACATCTATAGCCGGGGAGTACTGAAAGACAGTGTGGCCGTTCGGCTAACGGTAGCGAAAACCAAGGTGCCATCAACCTGGATGTGGAAAACTGAATATTTAAGTCCCAAACTGCCTATGGTGAAGGACTACACGCTCCGGCTGAAAGATGCTGCCACCAATGCGTACGTGACAGATGAAGGTGGAGGGCTGGAACTAACCGATTATCTGTTTGGCAACAAACTGTACAGCGTGTTTGAAACCAGCGGAGTCTTGCTCACATCGAGCTACGAGCTATTGAGTGATCGGCTGGTTTTTGAGGTTACTTCCGGGAAAAAAGAACCTGTTTTGCACCCCGATGTTGGGACATTTTCTGTAGCAAATCTTCAGCGTGTTGTATTTAGGCGTGTCAACTAAGCTGATTTTCTTCCATTTGGCATGTTCGATAAAAAAGCGGAGTACGAAAAAATGTTCCGGGTGGAACAGCAACTATGGTGGTATCGAATTCTGCACGAGCGCGTGCTGGCGGCCATGCAGAAGCAGTTTGGCAACCGTACTGACATTCGGCTCCTGGATGCCGGGTGCGGAACAGGCGGCTTGTTGAGCTACCTCCGCGAACGTGGCTATACCAACACCGAGGGACTTGACGGCTCAGAAGATGCCGTGGCTTTTTGCCATGAGCGTGGCCTGAACGTATCCCAACTAAACTTGCTGAACTTGAAGGACTGGCTACCAGATACAACCCACGAGGCTTTCGATGTGGTAGTGTGCGACGACGTGTTTTGCTATTTTAACGATGAGCAACTAACTCAACTAATGCGCGAACTTGGTCAGCGGGCGAAGCCCGGTGGACTGCTTATCACCAACAATAACGCGTTTGCTGTTTTTAAAGGATCGCATGATTTAGCAGTGGGCAGTACCCGCCGATTTGTGCTGGCCGATATTGAGAAACTCCTACCGGGAACGGGTCTTCGGATTCAGCATTCTACCTATTGGAGCCTGGTATTGTCACCCTTGATTCTGGCTATTCGCCAATGGCAAACTATGCAGCTTCGCTTTGGTTGGCAATCCATTGATCAACCCCACTCCGACGTATATTTACCGCCCAACTGGCTAAACAATCTGTTTTATACCATTGTCAGGGCAGAGGGAAACGTGCTGCCCCGAACCCCTTTTGGAAGTTCACTGTTCGTTGTCTTAAGAAAATGATATCGCCCGATATCCAACCTCCTGAAAATGTTTACTGGAATTGTTGAAAAAACCGGCCGGGTAGCCGCCATTCAGGCTGAAGGTACCAACCTGACATTTACCATAGAATCGTTGTTGGCAACTGAGCTAAAAGTTGATCAGAGTGTGAGTCACAACGGTATTTGCTTGACCGTGACGAGCGTTTCGGGCGAAG
>Ga0209181_10013399_pt1 | contig 10271 bp, 2 predicted proteins | sample MAT05_FD_187208 | JGI IMG/M metagenome (GOLD analysis project Ga0209181, IMG submission 187208) | Freshwater microbial communities from Lake Fryxell liftoff mats and glacier meltwater in Antarctica - MAT-05 (SPAdes) (version 2) | ecosystem: Environmental > Aquatic > Freshwater > Ice > Liftoff...
GGCCCGGCCATCGTCGTCTTCGGCGTCGGCGACCAGGGCTCCGTGGCCCCGCGTGAATCCGCGCCCGGTTCGCCCAATGCGCTGATGCTCGTGCTGGGTAAACCGGCCGATGAAATCGAGGTCGCGCGCGAGATGATCATCGGCCGCGAGCCGGGGCTCGACGTGTGGCTGAATGATCCCGGCGTCTCCCGCAAACACGCCTCGGCCGTGCCGGCGGAACGGGGCGGAATCATCATCCGCGACCTGAACAGCACCGCGGGTTCCTTCGTCAACGGCCACCGTTTCGACACGCACGAACTGACCATCGGCGACCGCCTGCAAATCGGGCCGTTCTGTTTTCAGTTCGACGGCCACTCGCTCAATCGCGTCGCCAACGCCGCCGGCGGCACCATCCGCTCCGAGCATGTATTTTTCCGTTCGGGAACGCTGACCATTCTCGACGACGTGGCGCTCACGATCCCGGCCTCGCGCTTCGTCGGCATCATCGGTCCCAGCGGCGCCGGCAAGTCTTCGCTGCTCACCACGCTCAGCGGATTGCGCGCGCCGGAGATGGGCGCGGTGCTGGTCGACGGGCAGAATATTTACACCGGGCGCGGCGCGGAATCCTTCGGCTTCGTGCCGCAGGAGGACATCGTGCACGCCGACCTCACGGTGGATGAAGCGCTGCGCTTCAGCGCGCGGCTGCGTCTCCCGGCGGGCACACCGGCGCGGGAAATCGACAAGCTGCTGCTCCAGACGATGGATCAGCTCGGCCTGCGTCCGCATGCGCGGAAGCCGATCAGCCGGCTCTCCGGCGGCCAGCGCAAGCGGGTGAGCGTGGGCGTCGAGCTGCTCGCGAAACCCGCGATCCTTTTCCTCGACGAACCCAGCTCGGGCCTCGATCCCGCGACGGAATTCCAGCTCATGGAACTCCTCCGCGACCTCGCCGATACCGGCTGCACCATCGTCTGCACCACGCACGTGATGGAAAACGCCTACCTCATGGATCAGCTCATCGTGCTGGTCGGCGGATGCCTCGCCTTTCAAGGTTCCGCGCAATCTGCGCGCGAGTATTTCGGAGTGCCGAAACTCACCGGGCTCTACGACCGCCTCGCCGATCGCCCACCCAAGGAATGGCAGACCGCATATCTCGAACGCCCCACGCCCGCCGAGGATGCGTCGCCCGCGGCGACCGTGCCGCACAAACCGAAGGCCGTGCGCAAGGCGATGGCGCTCCCCATCCTGCTCCAGCGTCAGTGGACGATCCTCAGCTCCGATTGGCGCAACTACGCGCTGCTCGTCGGCCAACCCGTGGTCATCGCCGCGCTGGTCGCGTGGGTCAGCGACGACCGCGCGCTGATCATGTTCTTCGCGTATCTGGCCACGATGTGGTTTGGCTGCAGCAATGCCGCGCAGGAGATCGTGAAGGAGATCGCGATCTACCGGCGCGAGCGGCTCGTCGGCGTCGGCGCGCATTCGTATCTCGCGAGCAAGTTTATCTTCCTCATCGCCATCACGTGGGCGCAGTCGCTGATCATGTATGCCGCGATGCTCCTCGGCGAAGGCACGCGCGATGGCTCGGTGTGGCTGCAGATCGTCTCGCTCTTCACGATCGGCGTGGCGGCCGTGGGCATCGGCGCGGCGATCTCATCGCTCTCGCGTTCCGTCATGCAGGCCGTGATGTTCGTCCCGCTCATCCTCATCCCGCAGATCCTTTTCTCCGGCTACACCGTGTCGCCTGCCGACATGACCCGCAGCGTGCTCACCGTAAGCCGGCTCACGCCGACCTTCTGCGCGCAGACCGTCATCGACACGAGCTTCCTCTGGCAGAAGGAACTGAGCGGCGACCTCATGCGCGACCACCGCGAATCCTACCGCAACCTCGATCCCGACCGCGAATTCTCGAACGGCGACGTCTTCACGAAAAAGCGCCCCGCGATCCGCGGCATCCTCGGAAATCTGATGTGGGGCCTCGCGACCTATCTCGTCGCGTGGGTCGCGCTGAAAAAACGCGAGCGGGTCTAGAAAGTGCAGCTCTCTCAGCAATCATGTTTGTGAACCAAACCGTGAGCTAAGAATGACAAAATTTACACTCACCGCTTTCGGAGACGTTGAACGCGTTGTGTTCGCCTTCGGAAATGAAACTCAGCGACTGCGACCGGGCGTCCATCGACTGCGAGCAAGCTGTTTCGAGTACCGGCCACGTTCAAGGCGAGCAATCGCTCGAACAAGGCCAAGCCGCGCTCACGTCCGACACCTTCATCGCGATGGAGCGTCAGGGCAAGATTGATGAGTCCACTCGCGGATGCGGAAAAACTCGTACGCATGTCGAGCAGGGCTTCTGCGTGACGATCGAGAATGGCGTTGGCGAGATTCGCGGCGAGCGCCGAATGCGCGGGAATCAGATCGGGAAGGCGTTCCACGAGCGACCCGAGGTCGTGTGCTACCAGGGCATTCGGATTCGCTAGTAGTGTCTTCAGTAATCCGAGGAGTTCGGGATCGGAGTCGAGTTGCGGCAGTAAACTGAACAAGTCGAGCACGGCGAGGGCTGTGGCCTCATCAGCACGAGGCAAAACCGTTTTCAAGACTATGGCTGCTTTGGATCGAGAACCGAGTTCGGCAAACGCATGCGCTGCTGTCGTCGCGAGTCCGGTCAGCACTTCTTGGGCGGTTGTGGGATCGGCTAGCAGTTTTGCGATTGTCGCCGCGGCCCATTCGTCTTCCCAAAAGACATGCCGATACATCACCAATTCGCCGAAGGCGCGTCCACTCGACGGCCAGTCTGACGCACGCACACCCTCGATGATTTCACGCACCGTTTCCGGCGCCAACCAGCGAAGCGCCTCTGCCGTGGCGCGTAGACCCGCGACGCTGTCTCGGACTTTTGGGAAGCGTCGAAACAGCGCGGAGAGAAAAGCTGCTGATGCGGGGCGATCCGCGAATCCGAGCAAGTCGAGGTGCCAGCAAAGCGCTCGCCATGTCGTCACACGCTCCGGTCTTTCGAGATGACCTTGAACGATTGCGAGGAATCGGTCTGGCTGGCGCGCGACGCGACAAGCAGCCTCGAGCGCGGTGAGCACAGCGCAGCTACCGTGTGGGACTGTCCACGAATATTGAGACTGCCAGAGGAGCGTCGTCTTGTGATCATCTTCCCGGATATTCTCTTCCGACTCGTCACGCGCGGTTTCCTCAGCCAGCTCCGGCAGCCATTGTTCAAACATCGCGAACAGATCGTCGGGAAGCGGTTCGTCCTTCTTGAGGCGTTTCCTGACAGAATCGGCCGCGCACACCCGGAACTCGACGCTTCGGAAGCCGCGCGCGTTCAGCTTACGCACGAATGCGAAAAGTTTTTCGCTTGGGACTTCTGATTCGGCGAGCTTTTCAAGCGCATAGGCTGCGGGGCGCGTGTGTTCTGCCGGATCGAGTTGACCGATCAGAGCAATCGCACGCTCCGGTTGCTTCTTGGCCAATTCGGAAAATGCTCGGGATACTTGGATGCTGCCGCCTTTCCAACCGTCCTTCGGGTGCTCCCATTCAGTGCGGTCGGGAAGTTCAGCAAGCGTGGCGAGCACTTCCGCATCGGACGCCTTCTCCATTGCGTCGGTGGACATCGGGCTGCCAATGACACCGACGCGAATATGTGGCGAGTCATCGTCCTCACTCTCAATCAAACCCGGAAACTCACTATCCCCTGCCACGATCGCGGCGGCGACCTCAGGTGCGCGGAATTGCTCTGGGATGTATCGCCAAAGGCGCAGTCTGTCTTCGCGGGTCCACCTTTGAATTTTCTCAGGCTCGATATCTGGACGAGGTGTCCGCAGGCACTCCCAAGCGCCAATGGCCTGTTCCAAAGAACGCATTTGCTCGTGACTGATGTGTGGGCAGACCGAAGAGATCAGTGTTCCCGTATCGCGGTGTTCATCATTGTAACCGCCGAGTCGTAGTCGGCGCGGATCGCCGAGCAAAAAGACCAAGGCGAGCAGTGGCTCCTGCGCGGCGACCCCAGCGAGACTGCGAGCGAGAACCCGCTGCACAGTCATCGAGTTTATTTCAGCCGCCTTGCGCAAAAAATCGGAAAAACCCGCGCCATTCGATTGAGCGAGGGATTCAGCGGCAATCTCGATGGCTTCGAGTAGCGGCGCACTACCGTCGCGCGCACTTAAGCCCAGTCCATATTCACTATGGAAAGCGTCGCCCGCCGCGCCGTCTTTGTCATCCATGACCGCGAGAAGCCGAATAAAAAGAGGCCAAATACTGTCGATAAAAACGGCTGGTGCGGCTTCGGCGATTGGCTTGAGATCCGGCCAGTCCGTATTGCCTTGAAGGACATTGTTTGCCGCGTGATGTCGCGGACTATCCCGAAACATCTGTGCGAATGGGTTCTCGTCTCCATCCGTTTCGATTGCCGCCGAGAGCGATTCCACCTCAGCTACTTCCTGCTTCAAGAACGCGGCGAGTATTGGCACCGCTAAAATCGCGTCCGTCTCCGCGGCAAAACTGATCACATCGAAAAGCCGCGAAGCGTTCGCCTTGCTACGGTTGGCAAGTATCTCGGCAAGGGCTGTGGCCTCAGAGTTCCACGGTTGAATATGGGTAAGCACGCTACCCGTCCACCAGTCCACGTCTGGACGTTTGATCCATTGTTCACGAAGTAGGGTGAGCACGGTGTGCGAGTTATGCTTCGCGGCTATGCTGAGCACTTCGAATACCGTGCGACCGAGAGCGTTTCCTTCCGCCATCAACCGAGGCAAGACATCCGGCGATAGCAACTCGAACCAAGTTCGCCGGCCCACGATTGCGACCAACGCTGTCACCCGGAGCGCAGGATCGGCGAGCGCTGCCCGCAGAAAGCCTTCTTCGCTTTGATCAGGATCTTCGAGTTGCCCAAGAAATTCCACGAGTTGAAGGCGGACGTGGTAGCGGAGATCCTGCCGCTGCCACAACGCGGCAAATTCCCTGCGATAAGTGTGTGGTTCGGCGCCTCTCAAATACACCAGGCCGCTCCAAAGCCTAGGGCGGACGAATAAAGACTGTTGCCGTGCCACCACAAAATCGGTGAGCCCTCCACCGGCAAATGAGCGCGCGAGCGAGAAATCAAAAACTGTCTGGTGTTGGTATCCGAGGCGACGTTCGTCCTCGGCAGTCGTAAGGATGCCAGCCGCGAGAAGTTGCTCCACCTGTGGAGCACGGTCATCGAAACGAGCGCGCGCAAGCCAGAGGGATTCCTCCGCCGCCATCTGGCGAGCAAGATTACGCAGGAGTTCCGCGCGACCAGCAAGCCCGTCCGCATTTGTGACGCACTGCGCCCAAAGTCGTTCCAGCATCAACTGATATGAAGTGAAGATCGGCATCTCTTCCCCCGAACTCAGAAGTTTAATGAAAACGGCGAGCTGCTGTGGACGACGTAGGATCTCTCGAAACGTCTCTGGCCAATCCTTGGCAGCAATCCCGTGTTTTCTTTGCAAAAACTCTTGGACCTGATCCCAAGTCAGCAGCGGGAGTTGGACTGGCTCCGCCGCAATCGCCGCCAGCCGCGCATCATGCCTGTGCTCCACGTCACGACTCGACGCGATGACACGCAAATTTTCTGCACCCCAAAGTTCACGGACGAGTTGAAGCACGGCGTTCAATCGCCCGCCATGCAGGTCGACGAGATCAGCAAGAGCGTCGAGTTGATCGACGAGCACAATCACTGGGGCTGTCCGCGCCAGGCTTCTTAGCGCGAGGCCGGGCAGTTCGCCCAAACCAAGGTGCAGCCCGAGCTTGGCAACGGAATCCACTGACTGGGGTAGAAGGTCCGCTTTGATCGCGAGCACCAGACAACCTCGTTCGAGAAACCAGCGACCGAGCTGCGCGAGCAGCGCGGACTTTCCGCTTCCCGGTTCGCCGAGGAGAAGCTGGACGTTCGATTGCTCCGACGGGCGCGGCTCCACCAATTGTGCGAAAGCTGGCGATTCCATCCTCTCGCCATCGATGCTCGTTGGCCAGGAGAGGAGGGCCTGTGAAGCGATTGCGCACGCCCGGTGGAGTTCCTCCAATGGCGGAATGGCAGGAGGCTGCGTCACGGGTGCCGTCGGCGGCAGAAGGGCCGCCTCCACACGTTCTGTCCAGCTATTGAGCCTGCCGAGCATTTGCATTTGGATGCGCCCACGGATTTCGGTGTCGCTCGCGATAGCGGACGCAACCGCATCGAAAAACGGGCGGACGAATCGCAAAAGTGTCTCTCGATGAGCCTGAATATCCGGCCGCTCCACAAGCCAACCTTCCAGAAATGGCTCGGGTTCAAATCGGCCTAGGGACACCTGAGTCGCGAGTAATCGCAGGAAAATTGGATCGCCAACCTCGCGCACCAGCAAACGCGCTGTCTCCTGATCGCCCGGTAAAGCGGCGAGCGCCTCAAGCAACTTTTGTTCGATTCGCTGAATGAGACTCTTGAGACGCTCGCGTTCGATCTCCGAGAGTCGGTGCGAATTCGTGCGCTCAGCGTCCCGTCGTTCTCCCCACGCCGTCACCGCACCTACCGCAGCATTCTGAGAAATGCCTCCCAGATACTGCGCCAGCCCATCCGGGAACTGCGCTAGAGAGTCTTGAAAGGGGGTAATGTCCATGGATTAAGAGACGGACCGTTGGCGAATTTGACAGACTAGGGCACCGGGCGTTGATGGTGAAACGCCGAGGGGTTTTCGGCTATTGTCGATGAGCGACTATTCGCCGAGGCCGTAAACGCGCACCGCCTGGCTCTTGCCCTTGAGCGCGCGGTCGCCGAAGTCGGTGAACTTCCGCATCAGCTCCGGCATGTGCTCGGCAAAATCGCCGGACATGACCACGCGCTGATTCAGCTCCTTCGACACACCTTCGAGACGGAAAACCGTGTTCACCGCGTCGCCGATGATCGTCGCGTCGCGCTCCGCAGCCACACCCACGTTGCTGCACGTCACCTTGCCGTAGTGCAGCGCGATCGCGATGCGGAACTGCGCACCGTTTGGCCATTTGCGGGAATCGGCCAGCGTCATCATCATTTTCGCCGCGGCGAAAGCAGTGCCGCAATCCGCGACCGAGCGCCCCGCAGCGCCCCAGTAGGCCAGCATCGCGTCGCCGATGAACTTATCGATCGTGCCCCCGCTCTGCGCGACCATATTGCCCGTCTCGCGAAACCACGCGCCCAGCATCTGCGCCATCTCCCCGCTCGGCAGCGTCTCGGACATCGTGCTGAAGCCGCGGATATCGCAGACGAGCAGCCCGACCGGCCGCGAATCGACCACGGTGTGATCGACCGAACCCACGAGCGTCATCGCGTTGTGTTCGCCGCTGGTGTCGTCGTCGTGTTCGGAAAAAGTGATGATGTTATCCGCGATGCGAATCTGCGCCCCATCGGTCAGAGCCACGGGCATGACCACCCGCTGATCATTCACGTAAGTGCCATTGCGGCTGCCGAGATCGATGAGCTGAAACTGCCAGCCGTTATGGCAGCGGATGATGGCGTGCTGCCGCGAAACGAGCGGGCTGAAACTGAGACAGACGGTGTTCTCCCGGGTCCGCCCAATGGTCGCGGTATTGCCGATCGCCACTTCAATGGCTTCGGCATGCGCGGGCTGGATGGTGAGTTTCGCTCCCATGGGGTATTGAAGATTGCGGGTTGCACCTTGCGGGAGTGCGGGAAAAACTGCAACCTCTCACGCTTTGCCAACCGCAAGTAACGGCAAAAATCTTTCATGCCCGAAACCGCTATCTTCGATCATTACGAAGTTCTGACCCGCGACGATGGTTCGCTTTTTGAGTTGGGACGCGGCGCCATGGGCATCACCTACAAGGCGTTCGACACGAGCCTGCGCATCCCGGTGGCGCTCAAAGTCATCAACTCGACCTACCTGAACAGCGAAGTCGCCCGGCACCGATTTGTCCGCGAAGCCCGCTCCGCCGCCCGGCTGCGGCACCGGCACGTGGCGTCCGTTTTCCATCTCGGGACGGAAGGCGACACCTGGTTCTACGCGATGGAATTTATCGACGGCGAAACGCTCGACGCGCTCATCAAGCGCCAGGGGCCGCTCCCGCCGGTCGTCGCGCTGACCATCACCGGCCAGGTCGCCCGCGCCCTCAATGCCGCGGCCCAGCACGATCTCGTCCACCGGGACATCAAGCCCGCGAACCTCATGCTGGTGAAGGAGGACGACGAACTCGTGGCCAAGGTCATCGACTTCGGCCTCGCAAAAACTTCCGTCCCCGGCGAGGGCGAGGACGCCGCCACGCTCAGCATGGGCGGCTTCGTCGGCACGCCGCATTTCGCCAGCCCCGAGCAGCTCGAGGAGAAAGAGATCGACGCGCGCTCGGACATCTATTCGCTCGGGGTGACGCTCTGGTACATGCTCGCCGGGCAGGCGCCCTTCGCCGGCTCCATGGCGCAGGTCATGAGCCAGCATCTCTCGAAACCGCCGCCGTTCGAGAAGCTCGACAAGCTGCCCGCGCCAGTCGCCGAGGTCCTGCGCCGGATGCTCGCGAAAGATCCTGCGGAGCGCTACCAGTCCGCCGGCGAACTGCGCAAAGCGGTCGAAGAGGTGCTCGATCAGGTCGGTGATGCGCCCGCGGTTGCGGGCAGCGCGGACGACGTGGAGGAAAACTTCGCGACCCTTCTTGAGGACACTTCTTCGCGCGACAGCCTCGGCAGTTTCGAGACGAATACGATCATCGCCGGGCGTTATCGCGTCGCGGAATCCCTCGGCGAAACGAATGCCGGGCGCGTCTTCCACGCCTACGACACGCAGCAGCAGCGCGAGGTGCGCCTGATCGTCCTGCCGCCCGCCGCGCTCGGCGACACTGCGATGCTCACCTCGCTCGAACGCGAAGTGGAAAAACTTTCGCGCGTAAAGCACACGAACCTGGTCGGGGTCATCGATTTCGAAACGGTCGATCGAGGCAGCTTCCTCGTGCTCGAATGGACTGACGGTTTTTCGCTCCTCGATCTGCTCAAGGCACGCCGCGAACTCGATGCCGACGAAGCGCTCAAGCTCCTCGCGCAAGCCGCGGCGGGCGTGGATCACGCGCTCAGCCTCGGGCTCGGCGGGCTGGAATTCGGCCTGCACCAGACGCAACTCCATTTCCCGCAGCACATCGAAAAGGAGCAGATGCTCCACACTCCGCTGCGCAATTGGCCGGCGTTCGATCTGAAGCTGTATCCGCTCGGCCTCACGCGCGATATCGCCGCGTCGCAGACGTGGGCCGGCGGGCAGACGATGGTCGGCGGCGCGAGTTCATCGGCGCCGGAAGGCGACGCCCGGCCGCGCTATATCCAGGTGCTCGCGGCGGTCGTCTACGAACTCCTCGGCGGCACACTCTCGCCGCTCACCTTGCGCGGCATCGGCGGGCCGACGATGCGCTACACGCCACTTTCCACGCTCTCGGAAGACGGCAACGAAGTGCTCAAACGCGCGCTCGATCCGACGCGCTCCTTTGCCTCGGCCAAGGAATTCAGCGACGCGCTGAGCAAGCTCGATGGCCTCCAGGTCGCGCGCCACGAATCGAAAGCGGCGCCCCCTCAGCCGCGCCCCGCCGCCACGCATCAGCCACCTTCGCTCACGAAGAAACCCGCGACCGCGGCTCCCGCCTTCGTGCCTTCGCAGACGAAGAAGGCGCCGATCGCCCTCATCGGGATCAGCGCCGGGGTGGTTATCGCCGGCATCGCGGTCTTCCTCTTCCTTCAAAAACCCGACCAGCCGACCGATCCGGTCGATCCGCAGCAACAGCAGCAGATCAGCGACGACGGCCCACCGATCACGCCGAACGGCACCGATCCCCGAATCGCCGGCACCGACACGCCGACTGCAACGCCCATTCCCACCACTCCGGTGCCGACCGCGACGCCTCCTCCGCCACCGACCCGGCAGGACCTGCTCCAATCGGCGGTGAACAAAGCGAAGGGGCTCGAAGAAAAAGGCGACTGGGACAAGGCGCTCAGCGGCTGGCTGCAAGTCGCCAAGGAATACCCGGAGTTTCCCGTCGGTAAAAACCACCTCGAGACGCTCCTCGATCATCTGCGCGATCGGCCGAGCCCGATCAGCCCGGCGGAGTTCCGCGAGATGCGGACCATGATCACCGAGGCCGCCGAACTCGACGTGCTCTCCGCGATGATGCTGCTCGCCGACAACACCCGCGAGTCGGAGCCGCAGACCGCATTCAACTGGTATTCCGCCGCCACCGCCAAAGGCTACGCGCCGGCAATGACGCAGCTCGGACTCATGCTCTCGAACGGCGCCGGCACCATCGCGTCCGATTTCGCCAAGGCCGTGCAGTGTTTCCAA